>Ga0075421_100000539_pt1 | contig 39976 bp, 35 predicted proteins | sample SoiMetdeltSBSDD5_FD_75292 | JGI IMG/M metagenome (GOLD analysis project Ga0075421, IMG submission 75292) | Bulk soil microbial communities from a Populus tree surrounding site in Tennessee, USA - Soil MetaG P. deltoides SBSDD5 | ecosystem: Environmental > Terrestrial > Soil > Tree plantation... | reverse complement strand
CGGATGCGGCCCACAGCGCCAGGAGCATCGCGGCGCGCGGCGCGATGTCGGCGCGCCGGCTCAACCGAAGACCTCGCCGGTGATGGTGTTGAACCAGCCCTCCGCGAACAGGGCCTCCTGGGCGCGGAACGAGCGGGGCACGTCGGCGGGGCTGACCCCGCCGGAGCCCGGCACCTCCGTGAGCACGCCGTCTACGGGGCGGTAGACGCCGGCGACGGTGATGCCGTAGTTGGGAGCGACAATGCTGTAGCAGGTGTTGATGAGCCTCGGCTCGGCAGGCGGCTGGCCCGCCAGCAGCCGCACGACGGCGTCGGCGCACACCTTGGCCTGAGCGTTGGCGGAGAACGCCGACTTCGGCATGCCGCCGGCGATGATGGCATCGCCTATTAGGTGGATGTTGGGGACGAGCTTGGATTCGAACGTGACGGGATCGATCGGGCACCAGCCCGTGCGGTCGCCAACGCCGGCAATTTCGGCGATGAGGCCCGCTTTCTGCGGCGGGATGACGTTGGCAACGGCAGCCTTGTGCCTGCCGAAGTCGGTAACGAGCATCATTTCGGCCGGATCGACCGAAGCGACCTTGCCGCCCTGCGAGAGCCCCACCCATTCCAGGTGATCGGGGTAAAGCTCCTTCCATGCGCTCTGGAACAGGCGCTGCTTGGAGAACTGGTCTTTGGCGTCGAGAACGATGAGTTTCGATTTGGGCTTCCGTGTCTTGAGGTAGTGCGCGATGAGGCTCGCGCGCTCGTAGGGGCCCGGCGGGCAACGGAACGGATTGGCCGGCGCGGCCATGATGACGACGCCGCCGTCCTCCATGGCCTCGAGCTGGCGCCGCAACAGCAGGGTCTGTGGCCCGGCCTTCCAGGCATGCGGCATCCTTTCTGCCGCCGCCTCGGTGTAGCCCGGCAGGCCGTCCCAGCGGAGGTCGATGCCCGGGGCCAGGACCAAGCGGTCGTAGGCGAGACTGGAGCCCGCGTCGAGCGCTACGGTGCGTCCCTGAGGATCGACGCCTGTGGCCCTCGCGAAGACGATCTGGATGCCGTCGGCGGCGACCTTCTCGTAGCCGAACTGCTGACTGGGAAGGTCCCGCAGGCCGCCAATCACGAGGTTGCTGAACGGGCAGGCCGTGAAGGTGCGGCTCCCCTCGACCAGCGTCACGGCGATCCGCGGGTCGGCCTTCTTCAGCGCGCGCGCAGCCGTCGCTCCCGCGAAGCCGCCGCCGACCACGATGACGCGCGGCGCAGCCTGCGCCAAGGCCGGCGCCGCGAGCAGCGCACCGGCCGTCGCCCCTGCGGACGAGGCGAGGAACGCGCGGCGGCTCATCGGTCGCGACGTCATGACCGCCACTGGTCCCTCACCTCTGCTGCGTGTACCAGGCCGCGATGGCCTCGATCTCCGCATCCGTCAACCCCTTGGCGATCCGGCCCATCACGGTGGAAGGCTTCTCGCCCGTCTTGAAGGCCTGCATCTGCGAGACGATGTCGGCCGCCTTGCGACCGGCGAGCCGGGGCACGGCGGTGTCGACCTTCGCACTGGCCGCGTGGCAGCCCGTGCAGGACGATGCGCCCGGCGGGAGCTCGGGCGCGGCCGAGAGCGCCGCGGCCGCGCAGGCGACGGCAAACGCTACGGCAGCAAGGATGCGTGCTGCGCTCATGGTTCGAAGGGGTCAGACCCCTCGCGCTCAACCTGGTGTTCCATCTCCAGGTTGGAGGCGAGGGGTCTGACCCCGGTCCTCTACGCCATCCGCACGCGCTGGTTCTTCAGCGGAACGGCGCGGATGCGCCGGCCCGTCGCCTTGGCGTAGGCGTTGAGCACGGCGGGCGCCGCCACGCAGATGGTGGGTTCGCCGATGCCGCCCCAGGGGTCGCTGCCGCCGCTCGGCATGACGATCGTCTCCACCGGCGGCATCTGGGCGATGCGCATCGAGTCGTAGGTGTCGAAGTTGCCCTCCACGATGCGGCCCTTCTCCACCGTGCACTCCTGGTAGAACAGCGCGGAGAGGCCGTAGACGAACGAGCCCGCCACCTGGCGCTCGATCTGCGCCGGATTGACGGCATGGATCGGGTCCGTCGCCGCGACGATGCGGTGGATCCTGATCCTGTTGTTGCCGTCTACGGACACCTCGGCGGCAGCCGCCACGTAGGCGTTGAACGCCTTGAGGTGGGCGAGGCCGCGGTGCACCCCCTGCGGCGGAGGCTTGCCCCAACCGATCCGCTCCGCCACCGCATTCAGAACGGCGAGGTTCTTGGGATGGTTCGCCATCAGCTTGCGGCGGAACTCGAGCTCGTCCTGGCCGACGGCCTGGGCCAGCTCGTCCATGAAGCACTCGATGAAGATGCAGTTCTGGTTGATGTTGACGCCGCGCCAGACACCGGGAGGCACGTGCGTGTTGCGCATCGCATGGTCGATCAGCAGGTTGGGGACGGTATACCCGAGCGTGTACTCGCCCCCCAGCAGATTCGGTGCTGCCACGCCCTGGAACGCCAGCGCGTCGCGACCCCGATCCTTCTCCACGGCCTGCGGGTTGACGGAGGACAGGATCGAGTGTCCCGAGAGGCGCATGTGCAGGGCGACGAGGTTGTTGTTGGCGTCGAAGCCGCCCGTGAGCTTGCACTGCATGACCGGGTGGTAGCGGCCCTGCCGCATGTCCTCCTCGCGCGACCACAAGAGCTTCACGGGCACGCCGGGAACCTGCTTGGCGATCAGCACCGCCTGTCGCGCCCAGTCCTGGTGCAGGCCGCTGCGCCGCCCGAAGCCGCCGCCGAGGTTGATCTTGTAGACCTCGCACTTGTCGGCCGGCAGACCGGATGCCCCGAGCACGGCTGCGAACGTGCCCTCGCCGTCCTGCGTCGGCGCCCACACCTCGCACCTGTCGGCGGTGTAGCGCGCCGTGCAGTTCATGACCTCCATGCAGGCATGGTTCTGGTAGGGATAGGAGTAGACGGCCTCGACCCGCCTGGCCGCGCTGGCCAGCGCCTTCTTGGCGTCGCCCGCCTCATTGCCGACAAAGGCCTGCTCGGCGTTGAGTCCCTCCTGCAGCATGGCGGCGATCGAGGCACTGGAGACGTTGGCGTTGGGGCCCTCGTCCCATACGATCGGCAGCGCATCCAGCGCGGTCTTGGCCTGCCACCAGGTATCGGCCACCACCGCGACCGCGGTGTCGCCGACCTGCAGGACGTGGCGCACGCCCGGCATGCCCCGGACCTTGCCGGCGTCGAAGCTCTTGACCTTGCCGCCGAAGACCGGGCACTCCTGGATCGTGGCGTTGAGCATGCCGGGCAGCTTCAGGTCGGAGGCGTAGACCTGCCGCCCCGTCACCTTGTCGACGGTGTCGAGCCGCTTCACGGACGTGCCGATAATCTTCCAGGTCTTGGGGTCCTTGAGCGGCACGTCGGCGGGCGGCGTGAGCTTGGAGGCGGCCTCCGCGACCTGGCCGAACCTGACGGTGCGGCCGGACGGCGTGTGGGTGATGACGCTGTTGGCGGCGGTGCATTCGCTCGCCGGCACCTTCCACTGGCTGGCCGCGGCCTCAATCAGCATCATGCGGGCCGCCGCACCGCCCCTGCGCACATACAGGTGCGAGGTGCGGATGCCGCGGCTTCCGCCGGTCGAGAACGAATCCCACACCCGCTTGCGCCGCACGCTCTCTCCCGGCGTCGGGTACTCGTAGGTGACCTTCGACCAGTCGCATTCGAGCTCCTCGGCCACGAGCTGGCACAGGCCGGTGATCGTCCCCTGGCCCATCTCGGAGCGCACGACGCGGATCGAGACCGTGTCGTCGGGCTTGATGACCACCCAGGCGTTGATCTCCGGCACGGCGGTCTGGGCGCGTGCGGCATCCGGGCCGCCGAACGGGATGTTGAGGCCGAGCGCGAGGCCGCCGCCGGCTGACGCAGCAGCGCCCACAACGAAGGAGCGCCGGCTGACCTGGAGGCCCTCGGCAGGGAGAGCTTGGTTCGCTTGTGTCATGGCTTCCTCCCCTTCAGGCGTTGGCCGCCGCGTGGATCGCGGCGCGCACCTGCTGGAAGGTGCCGCAGCGGCAGATGTTGGTGATGGCGTCGTTGATCTCGGAGTCGGTGGGCTTGGGCTTCTGCCGCAGCAGCGCCGCCACGGCCATGATCATGCCGGCCTGACAGTAGCCGCATTGCGGGACGTCGTGGTCGACCCAGGCCCGCTGCACCTTGTGCAGTGTGCTGCCTGCTGCGAGCCCCTCGATGGTGGTGATCTGCTTGCCTTCCGCGGCGCTGACAGGCAGCGAGCACGAGCGCACAGCCTCGCTGTCGATGTGCACGGTGCAGGCTCCGCATTGCGCGATGCCGCAGCCATACTTGGTTCCGGTCAGGCCGACGTTCTCGCGAATCACCCACAACAGCGGGGTGTCCGGGGGGACATCGACGTTGTGGGATTGTCCGTTGATTGTCAGACGGGCCATTCGCTCCTCCTCGCGCCACACGGGTCTTCTTCGCATTGCCAGCGATATTGGTTAATTGGAGCATAGACTGGCGTGCTTTGCCGTCAAAACGGCAAACGCGGCCGACCATCAGCCCATCACAGCAACGTGAGCGGTGCACTATGTTGCGCTGCGGTATCGCGGCCTCGACGCGTTACGCCGCCGTCGTGTAGATGCCCTTGAGACCTGCCTGCAGCGTCTGGCCGGCCGCCTCGCGATCGAGCGCCTCCAGGACGGCGGCGACGGCATGCCGGTCGTCCGCCTTCACGAGAGCCGGCATCAGCTGGCTGAGGCGGCGCCGGCCCGCGATGACAACGACGTGGTCGGCACCGAACGGCGCTTGCACCTCCACCTTGATCGGGGGAATCGCGGCGGCCCCGGCCCGCACATGCGCGTTGAACCTGGCAGCCGCCGGAGAAGGCTCCTGCAGCTGGACCTTGCCGTTGCCGGTGAAGTTGACGACAGTGAAGTATTGGCCCTCGATCACGCCACCGATCCTGACCTCGAGCTCCCGGCCCGCGGTGTGCGTGACATCCGCGACGTTTGCCGGAGCCGCGGTCTCCTGGCCGGGCAGATGGATGTTCACGCTGAGGCCGCGACCGGCGGACATCTGGACGATGCGCTCCATGAGGCGGCGGCGGTCGACGACGTGCTGCAGCTGGCCGGAGCCGATCTCCTCCGCGATCCGCATCCCCTGATCGTTGAACACCAGCCGCCGCGCGGCGTCCCAGATCAGGGGCGCGGGCTCTCCCATGGCGACGACGGTTGCATCCGTGAGGGACGCGGCGATGCGCGCCTGCTCGGCCGCAGCCAGGCCTCGGATCTGCAGCCGCACCGGCGGCAGCGGCGGAGGCGGCGCGGGTCCTTCCACGTCCGGCGGCGCCTTCGCGGATGACGGCCCGTCCTCGCTTCGCAGAACCACCAGTGTGCCGCGCACGGAGGCGCCCACGACGTCGGTGGGCGTCGACCTGTTGGCGCCATGAAACGTCGCAGTCGGATGCTGGTTGGAGTCGCCGAGTGCGTGCACGTAGCCGAGAACGAAATCGGTGAGCTCGTCGCCGGTAATGAAGCCGTCCCTGTTGGTGTCGGCTCCGCCTTCCAGGGCCCGCGCGATCGCCACGCTGAGTGCGCCGCGCCGCACGCCATGGAGCTCCATCTCCGGTACCGCCTCGTTCTCCTGCGAGCCGGCGATGAAAAGCAGGTTCGGCGGCACCTCCGGCAGAGCAACCCCGCAGGTTACGGGGGCGCGGGCGCCGGGCGCGACCTGATAGGAGCGGATGGTGCGGTACTTCTTGCGATCCGCCAGCTCGACGGTTCTATATACCGTGCCCGAGAAGCAGCTGTCGGCGACGAAGACGACGTTGACGCCGCGATCCCCGGCTGCCGCCCAAAGCATGGCCAGCTCGTCGTCGATGATATGCTCGACCCTGTCCGCCGTGTGGCGCACGTCGAAGTTGGTGAGGACCAGCGTCTCGTCCAGCTTGTCGTCCTCGTTGCCGGCACAGGCTTCGGCGATCTGACCGCCATGACCAGCGTACGTGAGGAGGAGGGTGTCGTCCTTGCGGGCGGCGGCGAGCATGCTCTGCCAGGCGGAGAAGAAGCTGGCGCGGGTCACGGGCTCGTCTTTGGCGCCCAGCACGCGAACGCCGGGATCGAGCCGCGCGACCTGGCGGGCGATGTCATTGGCGTCGTTGACGCAGCCCTCGAGGTCGGGAACCTTACCGGCGGGTCCCCGCCCGACATACTTGTTGATGCCGACGACCATGGCATGCAGGCGCGGACGCCGAGCCTGGGCGCGCAGTGCACCCGGCAGGGCGATGACGGGCAGGCTGGCGCACAGACCGCCGATGAACAGGCGTCGGTTCAACATGGCTCCCCTACTCTTCTGGCTCCGCCCTTTGCCCCTCACTCCCCCCTCTCCACGTCACCCTCGGATGATCGTGGCCAGCACGCGCACGTGGATGGCCGAAAGCGACGGGGAGGGAGCTCGAAACCTTACTTCTTCCAGACGATCTCCACGCGGCGCAGGATCTGGTGGATATCCGGCTCCGGGATCCTGTCTGCGTCCACGATCTTGCGCATGAAGATCTCGGCGTCGTCCTTGCCGCGCCCCTCGATGGTGATCTGCTGGGGCGGGTAGCCGCGATCGGTCAGGAACTTCCTGACGGCCTCGGCGCGCCGCAGCGAAAGGTCCTTGTTGTAGGCATGCGACCCCTTCGGGTCGGTATGCCCCACGAGATGGATGCGGGGGTTGTTCTCCTCCTTCAGGACCTTGGCCATCCGCTCGGCCTCGGCCTCTCCGAGCTCCGTCAGCTTGTCCTGATCGTAGAGAAACTGCAGCGGAACCGGCGTGCGGGCCACGAATATCTGGCGCACCTCGCGGCTGTAGAGCCCGCGCGTTTTCACCAGCGTCGGAGAGCGCGCCTGGTACTGGTAGGCCAGCATGCCGATCCTCTCCAGCTCGGCCGGCGGCGGCCGTCGCGAGGGCGGCGCCTCCTCGACGGCCTTCAGGACATCGTAATAGGCGACACTCACGTCCGCGAACGCACCGCTGTTTCCACCGGCATCGGCGAGCTGCTGCTCGAGGCCGGCGATCGTGAGGCGTACCTCCCAGTCGTCCTTCCTCCCGTATTGCACCAGGGCGGCTTTCAGGGTCGCGAGCCGCTGGGCTGGAGCGGCGCCGGCTTTCTCCAGCCGACGATCATCCTGCCGGTGAAGGTCGAGCATCGCCGACTTGGCATCGAGGCGCAGCGGGTTGCAGCCACGCCCCGTCTGGAGCTTGCGGTTGGCATCCTTGGCGGCCTCCAGGTCGCGCGCCCTTGCGGCAGCCTCGAGGTCTTTCCATGCGGCGTGGCACGCCTCCGGCGGGGCTTGCGCCGCGGCCCAGTGCGAGACCGCACCCGCGAGGCATCCGGCGAGGGCAGCGCGGGCGGCGAGACGCCTGGCGGTCGGGACTATCTGCATGGCAAGAAGCTCCGTGGCGGCAATCGGCTTCAACGGGCGGCCTTGGGCTCTGGGGACGCAGGGCCCGGATCGTCGCCCGGATCGGCGATGTAGCCGGCGAACAGGACGGCTCCGGTCGGCCGATGGAGGATGGCAACGGCGAACGGGCGATCGGCGGAGAACGACGGCCTGCCCGACAGCGAGCGCTCGCCGGTGATGGTCGTCGCAGCCGCAGCCTTCGTACCCGCCTCGGTTACCTCGAGCACGGCCCGGTGCGTCACCTGCAGCGGACCGGCACCCATCCTGTTGATGGCATTGTAGTTGGCGCGCGGGGCGAATGCGGGGCCCAGGCCGAGGTTCGAGAGCGCGCCGGTGACATCGAGCTTGCTCTCGGCCCGGAAGCGCGGCAGGCGGACCTGGAGGGTGACGGTGCGCTGCCGGCCCCGCGCCTCGGCCATCAGGTCGCCGAGCGACTTGCGCTTCAGGGCCTCCGCAACCGCGCCCGGGGCCTGCTGCTCGCCCGGCGCGAGGACGAACATCACGACCTCGTCGCCGTCGTAGGGCAGCCAGACGGCGCGCAGGTTGTCGAGCTCCGCAAACTCGACGGCAACCGTCGCATCCATCATGGCGACCTCGCGCTTCGAACCGTCCGCGCGTGTGAAGGGCGCCTTGGCGGTGCGCGCGGGCTCGAAGGCGGTCGCCCAGGCGCCGTTGAAGTAGACGACGTTGGCGAGCACGAAGCGCGACTGCGCGTCGAGCCGCTCCACGATCTTCGGGATCAGCCCGCGGCTCGCTTCCTTCGCCCAGCCGTTGATGCGCACCACGGCAGCCGCGTCCTCGAAGTCGAGCGCCTCGGGCACCGCGTCGAACACGCCGAGCGCGGTCCCGACGAACTGCGACCAGGGCTTGGCGTCCTCCGGGAGGAAGACCGCGCTCGCGACCGTCAGCTTCACCTTGTCCCTGTTGGCGCCAAGGACATGCCGCTTCAGCGTGATCAGGCCCTCGACCTGCTGCACGGGCTTGAAGCCCTGCGGCAGCAGCTTGGAGCGCAGAACCTCTTGCGCCTGGCCGCCGGCGCCGAAGGAGAGCAGGTGCAAGGCGGAGCCCAGGCCGTAGGGCGAGACGATGACGGTCTCGTTGCCGCCGTTGCCGGCCAGCGCGCCGATGAGGGCGCCGCCGAGCTTGTTCATGCTCTCGGCGAGATCGCGCGTCTCGCCGGCGACGGCTGCGGTTGCCGTCGGCCCCGGGCCGGCGCCGAAGGCGGAGACGAGCATCAGGGCTGCCAGCCCTGCCGACGCCGCCGCGGGGATCGAACGGACCGTGCGCATGCAAATGGTCTCCTGGATGGCTACTGCGTGACGCTGTCTGCGGCGCAACGCCGAACCGTTTCCGTCTGATCGGGGGCTCGTCAATTGGTGATGAGGAACGAGCCCGATACCCGCTCGATCTCGAGCTTGCCGCCGGCCGCGGCGGCCACGAGATCGCGCGTCACGCTATTGACATCGCCGACCTTGGCAAATTCGCCCGGGACGACGGGCGGCAGCTCGGCCTTGGCATCGACGCTGCTGCAGATGGCGAGGAGGCCCTGGACGCCGGTGGGGCCACGCGCCTTGAACTGGGCCGGCGAGCGGATCGACGGGACGAGCGCCGTCTGCCCGGCGCGGATCAGGTTGTCGGGCTGGAACTCGTTGGGGAACAGGCGGAGCGCATGGCCGCTGGTGCCGAGGCTGATGAGGGAGAGGCGGCAGTCCTTCTCGACGGCGACGGCGACGCGGACGGTGTCGCCGATCCTGTAGGCCGGCCGCTCGGGCCGCAGGGTGAGCCCGAAGGCGCCGGGGAGTTCGCGCGACCCGGGTTGCTCGAGCCTGCTCCGGCGCGCGACGACACGCACCAGGAGGCTCTTCACCCCGCCGGGGATGATGACCGCGCCTTTGGTCTTGCTTTCGAGCTGGGGCACGAGGTCGCGCGCGACCTCCTCGCCGGTCCGGTCGAGGGAGACGAGCGGCTGGTCCTCCGAGGCGCCGGCGAGCCGTTCCAGCTCACGCAGCCTCAAGGGCTCGCGTGAGGCGATGATCTTGATGACCTCGACGCCCGGAGGGCCGGCAACGTCGATATGCCAGTTGGCACCCTCGGCCGGGATCCTCACAGTCTCGCCCGCGCGCACGCGCATGTTGCGCTGGTAGTGGTTGGGGAAGATCACGGCGACGCGGCCGCTCGAGCCGACGTTGAGGACGGTGATGTAGGAGGTCTCCTTCGGCCGCACGAACACCTTGAGCCTCTGACCGACCGAATAGACGTGCTCGGGATTGTCGATCCAGGCGTCCACCGCTACGCCGTTTTCCTTCCTGGTGCCGCCGAGCTCGAACAGGGGCCGCTGCGACGGTCGCAGGTCGCGAGCCAGAACCTCCGGGGTCTCGGCTACGGCGACCCTGCCGCCGAGGGCCAGCCCCGCGACTGCGAGCGCGAGGGTAAACCCGGCCATGGGAGATCTGGACATTTGGCGCATCCTTTCGAGGGGTGGGGATGACAAGTAATGGCTACGGAAATTGCGTTGGCTCAATCGCACGATCGAAGCTTCAGTCCACGATATCGAATTGCCGCGAGCCGACGGCGCGGGGAGTTCGAGGCGTGACCTCGATCCGGCGCGTCTTGGCGGCGATGCGTCCGAGCACGTCGTCGAAGTTGTCGATCGCCCGCATGTCCTCGAACTGCCTCGTGATCTCGGTCAGGTCGGCGCCCTCGGGCACGACGATGGCGATGACCTCGTTGCGCCCGCGCGGCGATTCCTTCCTGATCTGGAACTCGAAGCCGTCCGCGGGTCCGGGGATGGTGACGACCTGGCCGGCGCGCACCCGGGCCTTCGCCTGGCCGGGCAGCCTGGCGCTGCTCCACCGGTTGGGGAAGATCTGCCGCGGGACGCCCTCGGCATCGCGGTTGAACACTACGAGGTGGCCGGTGGCGCCGCTCGTCACCTGCACGATGAGGCACGAGCCGACCTTGACCCTGTTCGCGGCCACCGAGGCTTCGGCCTTCAGGACTGGATTGGTGCCGCCCTCGCACGCGCCCACGCGGATGTCGGCCGTCACCTGGCCGTGCGGCGCCGGCGGGCCGCCCGGCTTGACCGACGCGATATCATCCAGAGTGGGCTTGAGATCGCGCGGCGCAGCCCACTGCGCCTTCGGCACGTATTTGGCGACCCACTGCTGGAAGTGGGGGACAGTGGCGTAGGCGCCGTAGGTGCCGTTCACGGCGCAGCCGTCGCCCCAGCTCACCACGCCGACCTGGATTGCCTCACCGGCGGCGCCCTGGGCGAAGATCGGGCCGCCGCTGTCGCCGTTGCAGGCATCGGCGCCCCCTCTGCCGTCGCCGGCGCAGAATACCGACGCGCTCGAAGCTCCGCCGAAGCCCAGGAAGGCCTCGCAGACGTTGCGATGAGGCACGGGGATGTTGGCCCTCAACAGGATCTTGGAAAGAAGCTTGGGGTCCTGCTGCTCGTCCGGCTGGCGCGGCTTGGTGATGCCCCAGCCGATGACGGTCATCATCGAGCCTGGCGTGAGGAACGCCGTCTCGCCGGAGAGCGCGGCGAGCTTCTGGCGGGGCGCCGATGTCGGCGTCTCCAGCTCGAGCAGCGCCAGGTCGTTGATGAGCCCCGCGCCCTTGCCGGCGCGCGCAACCGCGCGAAACTCCGGGTGCACGACCACCGCCTTTACCCGCCGCGCCTCGCCGGAATGCGGGACGTTGCTCTTTGCGAACGCGGTCACCGCACGCAGCCCCTTCACGCCGCCGGTGCTCCTGGTGAAGACGCAATGGGCTGCCGTCAGGACCCAGTGCGAGTCGATGACCGTGCCGGCGCAGAGCGAGCTGCCGCGCCCGCCTTCCTTGAGAATGGCGAGGCTCACGGCGGTCGGCCACTCGCCGGGCGGGGATTGGGTGCCGTACACGACGCGCGAGCGTGCCTTGCCCTTGCCGTCGTATTCTGGAACCAGCGCGTTCAGGGACCTTTCGACGAAGGCATCGTTCTCGGTGCCCTCAACCGTCGGGGGCGCCTCCTCGATGCGGGTCGGATTGAGGCTGAGGTCGAGCTGGCGCTGATAGAGGAGGCCTTCGTCGCCGGCGCTGCCTGGAACGAGGCTCTGGGCGCCGGCGGTGCCGATCTCCAGACCCGCCGCCCCCAAGCCAACAGCCATAGCCAGGGCCTGCCACGCGAACCGCTGCCTTGTCATGATAGCTCCCCCATCCGCACTCCCGCCGGTGGCGCACCGGCATCGGGAGCCGCGCTCCGACGCCGGAGGCCGCCCGGGCGGCGCTATTGCCACTCGCCGGAGTCCCAGTCCCACTCGCTGCCGCCGGGCCGCGTCCTGTTGACCACCTGCACCAGGGTGCGGGCATAGCCCCAGTCGCGGTGCGGCAGGTCCTCGAACCGCTCCCTCACCGCCTGCTTGAAGCTCCCCGGGTCGTAGTCGAGGTCGCGCGGCGTGCGAACCGGGCCGTTGCCGAGGAAGCCCTTGACGCGCTCTCTGGTGACGACCAGCACGATGTCGTCGCGGCCGGCCGGAGCCGCGGCAGTGATCTGGCCGCGGGTCGGAAACAGCGTGTGCTGACCGGCGGAGATCGGCACGTTCTCCATCCACACCTGCACGCGGCCCGAGGCGCTCACGACGTAGATGTGGGCGAAGCCGTCGACGTTGGAGCCGAGCTCGAAGTTGATGGGGGTGCCGATGCGGACCACCGGCGAGCTGGGCTTGAGCGTCACGCGCGGTCGCGCCTTCCGGTGGCTCTGTGGGTCGGGCCCCGGGCGCAGATCGCGCGTCAACGGCGGCTCGTCCTTGAAGTCGAACGTGTAGGCCGAGGAGACGGAGAGGCCGCTGCACGCGAGCGCCCCGGCCAGAACCGCGGTGCAGGGAATTTTACGGAGGGGCATTCGTCGCTCCTATCGAAATTTCAGAACCGATCGCTTCAACCGATTGCAGCGCCGCCTGGTGAACGGCGCGACCCCAAAGTATCGCCGCCTTCCTGCCCGCGAAATATTCCGCCCGGTTGCCGGCCTCCCGCCCGCCGGGAACCCTCCAATTCGATTGGAACCCCCTCCCGCCGTTTCACTCCGGAGCTCCTTGCCGGTGGCTGCCCCTCACCCCGGCCTTCGCCGGGGCAGGCCCCTGGCCTTCGCCGGGGCAGGCCCAGCCGTCTCCCCGCAAGCGGGGAGAGGGCGTCAGCGGCCGACCTCGATGGAGCGGTTGGTCTGCTGCCCCGCTGCCTCCTTGAGGATCTGCAGGAGGTCGAACGGCCCCTCGCCCGAGGCGCGCCCGCCGTCCTCCGCCGGCGCGCACAGCAGCGGCTCCGCCGGCACGTGGGCGCGGCCCCCGCTCTGGTTGATGTCCTCGAGCAGGTCGAGCGCACGCCGCAGACGCCAGGCGCACGTCTTGGTAGCGAGCATCAACCGCGAGTCGCGGTTGATGAGCTCCATCTCCTCGGCCGTGAAGGTGGGCAGGTTGGTAACTCCTTTGACATCGGCCAGGGCCGCGGCCGCCGACAGGAATGCGGCGAACAGTAGGCCGGCGCACCGGTGCAATTTCACGACTATGGCTCCTTGGGCTGTAGCTCACCAGAAAGGCCGGCAATGCGCTGACGCGCCTCGCGCAGGCAGCCGCCGAGAATGCTCTCGAGCCTGCCGGTCGACACTATGATGATGGTCCCGTAGCTCGTGCGCTCGCGCAACAGGAACCCGACATCGGCGCAGGCGACCACCACCTTGCGGCAGGTCTCCGCCGACATCACGATCGCCAGCAGGCGGGCGAGGTTCGACTGGTCGAAGGCGCCCGGCCGCTCGCGCCAGTTCTGCAGCAGGCGCGGCAGGGTGTCGGCCGTGAACATCGCATTCAAGAGCCGGTCCTTGTTGAGACCCAGGCGGTCCATCTTCGCCTGGTCCCGGGTCAGATCGGCGATGTAGCCGTTGTGCAGCTCCGCCAGCATCCTGATCTGGCTCTCGGACTGGATCTCGCGCGCCTTCAGCACGTAGTAGAATTCCGCCAGCTGATAGGTCGCCTCCAGGCGCAGCGTGGCGAACAGCTCCTCGTCCTGGGCGTCGCTGGCGCTCACCATCCGCTCTGCAAAGACCATGCGGTACCATCGGAAAATCTCGATCATGTCGAGGTCAGCCATCAGCCGAGACCTGTCGGCGAACACGTCCGCGTCAGACATGCCAGCTTCCTTCGCACGCAACCAGCGCCTAGGCGCCGGGAGCCCTCCAATCGGCTGGGAGCCCCTCTGCAATCGAGGTGCCACGCCGCAAAGCCGCCGCCTCCGGTGTCAGGCCCGGGGTGCCGCTGTCGGACGCGAGGGCGAACCCTCCCCATGGGCAGAATACACGCTAGCCCGCCCCCGTGTCGCCTGGATGGCACGACCTGTCGTGACCTGGCCGTGGCAGAGTCCCGCCGGGGGCCCGGCACCCTTCGCTGATGTGGTTCACGATGTCAAAGAGCGCGGCGCAAGCGCCGGTCGCCGGGCCGCAGGCGGCCCGGTGACGAGGCGAATTGTAATGGAGCCGCGACCGGCCGGCACAACGACGGCCCCGGCTCTTGTGGCCAGCCTTAGCGAGAGGTGAACAGGGCAGCCGGCAGCCGCTGCAGCGGGCCGCCGACTGCCGGTGGTCGGCCCGACCCGGCGTCACATCACCTTCGCCATGGCGACGGCGGTGTCGGCCATGCGGTTGGAGAAACCCCACTCGTTGTCGTACCAGGCGAGCACGCGCACGAGCCGGCCGTCGACGATCTGCGTCTGCGTGAGGTCGAAGGTCGCCGACATCGGGTTGTGGTTGAAATCGACGGACACGAGCGGCTCGCTGGTGACGCCGAGGATGCCCTTCAGCTCCTGGGCGGCGGCGTGCTCCATGGCCTTGTTGATCTCCTCAGGGCTGGTCTCGCGGCCGGGGATCAGCTTGAGGTCGACCACCGATACGTTGGGCACCGGCACGCGGATGGCGGTTCCGTCCAGCTTGCCCTTCAGCTCCGGCAGGACGAGGCCCACGGCCGCCGCGGCGCCAGTCGAGGTCGGGATCATGTTGAGTGCGGCGGCGCGGGCGCGGCGCATGTCCTTGTGCGCCTGGTCGAGGACGTTCTGGTCGTTGGTGTAGGCGTGGATGGTCGTCATGAAGCCCGATTTGATGCCGACGAGACCGTGCAGGACCTTGGCCACCGGGGCGAGGCAATTGGTGGTGCACGAGGCGTTGGACACGACCTTGTGCTCGCCCGTCAGCTTGCCGTGGTTGACGCCGTAGACGACCGTGAGGTCGGCACCCTTGGAGGGGGCCGAGACCAGGACGCGCCTGGCGCCGGCCTCGAGGTGCTGGGCCGCCTTGTCGCGGTCGGTGAAGATCCCCGTGCATTCCATGACGATGTCGATGCCGAGGTCCTTCCAGGGCAGCTTCTTCGGATCGCGTTCCGCCAGAACCCTGATGGGACCGCTCCCCACGTCGATCGAGTGGGCCTCCACCTTCACGGTGCCTGGGAAGGGGCCGTGCACCGAATCGTACTTGAGGAGATGCGCATTGTCCCTGGCGGAGAAGAGGTCGTTGATGGCGACCACCTCGAGGTCCGTGCGCTTCGCCTCGGCGATCGCGCGCAGCACGTTGCGTCCGATGCGGCCGAACCCCGAAATTGCGATCCTGACGGCCATGGCGTTTTGTTCTCCGGCGTTGGCGGTTTGGTCGTTCCCCGATCGAGCGAATCGTCCTCTAGTGCTGCGCTCCCGGCGCAGCTGTCAATACGGACTAACCCTGTCGGAGACGCTGCGTCACATGGGCAACGCCGCAGGCGCACGGCGGGTTGCAGGGACGAGGGCGTGGTTGACGCTCGCAGCGCCCACACCTATCGTCCCTGACAGCTGCGGGGCAAGTGCAACAGGCGCGAGACGGCCTGACCACGGCGGGGAGGGCGTGCAAGATGGCCCGGCGCGGCGCCGGCAAGGCCAAGCCGAAGAGCGTTGCATCGGGGGAGCAACGCAACAAGGGGACAGCGGCCCCGGGGCCGGCCCAAATGTCGGAGGGCGCGCTCCTGGAGCGCCTGGCTGCCGTGGAGCGCGAGCGCGATGCGTTGCTCGCCGCACTCAGCCTCGAGCAGGAGCGCCGCCGCAGGCTCGAGGAGGCGCACGCGGCAGCGCGCGACCGCATCGCCTGGGCACTGGATTCGCTGCAGAGCCTTCTGGAGGCGAAGGGCTGACGAGGAGCCGACGCCCGACTGCCGAAAAGGTGCATTGCTTCCGGCGGACATTGATTTTTTGCGCCGGCGGCCTCATGTTGGCGCTTGGCAGGGCTGCGGGGTGCGTCGTGGGTATGCAACCCGGGGGCCTATAAGATCCGCACGGGAGCTGTCCCTGACCGAGGCCGTGGCCTCGGACAAACGGCGCCCACCTACGTATCCGTAGGGACCACGCGGGTTTGGACGCTCGCACGGCTCATGCGGCTCTGCCTGTCTCCTCCCGGGACCTCGATTCAGGCTCTCATACCAGCGAGCCAAACCCTTCACCCGTCATCCCGGAAGCCGAGCCGCAGGCGAGGCTATCCGGGACCTCGTCAAGCGAGTCGTACGTTGGATCGCCGAGGTCCCGGACCCCGGATCAAGTCCGGGGCAGCGCTGCTCGCCTGCGGCTCCCCCGGATCAAGTCCGGGGTCCGTCCGGGATGACGGGTGAAAGGATGCGCTCGACGGTATCAGGCCGGTCGGCCCGTTGCGCGCTCCCAGCGGTAGAGAACGTCGGGCGCCTTTTCTTCGTTGCCGGCGCCGTCGGTGAAGCGCATCGCCCGGAAGCCGCGCGCCTCGTAGAAGCGCCGCGCCCGGGTGTTGGCCTGGAAGCACCACAGCTCGAGTGCCCGCGCGCCTTCCGCCTTGGCGTGCTCGATCAGAAGCGCGCCGGCCCCTGCACCGATGCGGTCGGGCCGGGTGTAGAGGAGCCGCACCTCCTCGCCACGAAGGGCCAGGAACGAGACGATGCCGGTCGCATCCTCGGCCAGCGTCACCCGGCACTGGTCCAGGATCGTGTCCTCGATGAAGCGGCGATCCTCGGCCGAAGTATGCAGCGGCGGGAGGAAGGTCAGCAGCCGAAACGAAGCGGAGAACACTGCCGCGATCGCGTCGGCATCCTCGACCGTTGCGCGCCGAAGGGTGAGCGGCATGAGGCCGCTGGATAGCATGTCGGGCATTTGCCGTCACCCGGACGCTTGCACAGGCGGGCGCGATTTGGCTCAATGCTCCCCCGTGAGCCAAGGTCAAGACCTCTTCGCCGAGAAAAAGGCGCTGCGCGCGCGCATCAGGGCGTGGCGCGCGCAATTGGATGCCGGAGCGGTGGCGCGGGCCGCGGATGCGGTGGCCGGCCATGGGCTCGCGTTCCTGCACCCGAAGGGCGCCGCCGTTGTCTCGGGGTTCGCGCCCCTGCCCGACGAGTTTCGTCTCTGGCCGCTGCTGCGGCGACTCGCCGCCGAGGGCCATCGGCTCGTGCTTCCCGTCATGCAGGGCAAGAGGAAGCCGCTGCTGTTCCGGGCCTGGGCGCCGGGGGATGCCATGGACCGCGCGGTGTGGGGCATCGCCGAGCCGAGGGCCGACAAGCCCGAGCTGGAGCCCGACATCCTCATCGTGCCGCTGCTCGCCTTCGACCGGCGGGGCCGGCGCCTCGGCTACGGCGGCGGCTTCTACGACCGCACGCTCGCCGCCCTGCGCGCGCGCAAGGCCATCGCCGCCGTCGGCGTCGGCTACGACGAGCAGCTGATCGACGCGGTCCCGCATCTCGACTATGACGAGCGGCTCGACTGGGTGCTGACGCCGTCCGGCCCTCTTCGTTGCGTGGATTGAAGTACCATGCGCATGTTAATTCTCGGCGATGTGGTGGGACGCTCCGGCCGCGCGGTGGTGATGCAGCGGCTCCCCGACCTGCGCAAGCGCTGGAAGCTCGACTTCGTCGCGGTCAACGGCGAGAACGCCGCCGGCGGCTTCGGCATCACCGAGTCCATCCTGGTTGACCTCCTCGATGCCGGCGCCGACGTCGTCACGCTGGGCAACCACGCCTTCGACCAGAAGGAGGCGCTCGTGTTCATCGAGCGCCAGCCGCGACTGCTCAGGCCGATCAACTATCCGCCGGGAACGCCGGGGCGGGGCAGCGGCCTCTACAAGGCCGCCAACGGCGCCGACGTGCTGGTGATCAACGCCATGGGCCTCGTGTTCATGCCCGAGCTGGCCGACCCGTTCCGCGCGGTGGACGCCGAGATCGAGGCCTGCGGGCTCAAGAAGGGGGCCGACGCGATCCTCGTCGACCTGCACGCCGAGGCCACCAGCGAGAAGCAGGCGATGGGTTACTTCGTCGACGGCCGCGCCAGCTGCGTGGTGGGCACCCACACGCATGCGCCGACGGCCGACGAGCGCGTGCTGCCCGGCGGCACCGCCTTCATCAGCGACATCGGCATGTGCGGGGATTACGATTCGGTGCTCGGCATGATGAAGGAGGAGCCGCTCAACCGCTTCCTCACCAAGATCCCGCGCTCGCGCATGGAGCCGTCCATGGGGCCGGCGACGCTGTCGGGCCTGGCGGTGGAGATCGACGACGCTACCGGGCTGGCGACCAGGGCCGCAGGGCTGCGGCTCGGTGGTGTGTTGGCACCTACCGAGCCGCTCTTCTGGGTCGAGTGAGAGTCTGCGGGAAGACGGCCAATTCCGTCCTCTTCGCCTAGTGTGAGAGCTGATACTCGCTGCTCCCCCCGGGATCGCCGCCCTGGGCAGAGGGGCCGATCCCACGAGATGCTCTCTGCATCTCGGTCCGGGACGCTAGGCTGCGCCGGTTAACAAATGGTTAACGCGTGCCGGTCCACGCCGCCCGGACCCTCTCCCGCTTTGCGGGGAGAGGGTCATCGAGGCGCTGCGCTGACAGGGTCGCGCCCTTGGCTGTCCCTCACCCCGACCCTCTCCCCGCAAAAGCGGGGAGAGGGGTGCCCGCGCGTCGCGCTAATTGCCGACTTTGATGCCGAGGTCGGTGATGAGCTTGCCCCATTTGGCGCGCTCGGCGGCGAGGAAGTCGGCGAAGGCCTGGGCGCCGCCGGTGCCCGGCTCGGCGATCATGGCGGTGAGGCGGTCCTTCAGCATCTGGTCCTGGGTGATCGCCTTCACCGCCGCCTCGATGGTGTCGCAGATCGCCTTGGGCGTGCCGGCGCGCACCGCGATGCCCGTGAATGCCAGCGCCTCGTAGCCCGGCAGAGTGTCGGCGATCGGCACGAACTCAGGCGCCAGGTCCAGGCGCTTCAATGTGGAGATGCCGAGCGCCCTGACGCTGCCGGCGCGGGCCTGGGGCGTGATCGAGGTGGTGTTGTCCATCGCCATGTCGACGGCGTTGGAGAGCAGGCTGTTGATGGTGGGCGCGCTGCCGCGATGGTGCACGGTGGCGAAGGAGATGCCGGCCATGCTCTTCAGCATCTCGGCCGCGAGGTGCGGCGTCGTGCCGATGCCCGTGGAGCCGAAGTTGAGCTTGCCGGGATTGGCCTTGGCGTAGGCGATCAGCTCCGCCACGGAGTTGACGGGCAGGCTGTTGCGCACACAGAGCAGGTTGGCGAAGGTGGCAACGAGCCCCAGCGGGGTGAAGTCCTTCTCCGGGTCGAAGGGGACCTTGGGGTAGAGGAACTGGTTGGTGGCGAGGCCGGGGGGCACGATCAGGATCTGGGTGCCGTCGGCCGGGCCCTTCGCCACCCGGTCGAAGGCGAGGTTGCTGCCGGCGCCGACGACGTTCTCCACCAGCACGGTGGCGCCGCCCCAGTAGGCCGCCAGCCGGTCGGCGACGAGGCGGCCGACGTTGTCCTGCGAGCCGCCGGCCGGGAAGCCGACGATCACCCGGATCGTCTGGCCGCCGGGATAGGCCCCCTGCGCACGGGCGGCGCCGAACGGCGTCAGGCCGGTGGCCAATACGCCCAGCGACACACTGCGACGTGAAACTTTCATGCTGCACCTCCCCTTCTGACGGGCGACAGCATGCACCGCACGGGGGCGGGGAACAACGGGGTCAGACCCGCAGGGGTCTGACCCCGTCCCAGACTAATCCGCCCTGCGCGCCTGCGTGCACGTCGCGCGCTGGAGCATGGCCTCCGTCTCTGCCGCCCAGGCGAGGCCGTGCAGCGGGGCGCGGAGCACGATCAGGCCCTCGCGGGTGGGGGAGACGACGGGGGTGTCGGAGATGCTCTCGGCGCGCGGGATGAGCGGGGTCTCGGGGCCCTTCGGGACCAGGACCAGCGAGACCTCGGTGCGGCGCAGCGGCTGGCCCGGCAGCACATAGAAGTTCTCGCCCTGGGTGGCGTGCAGCGACAGCGCCCAGCCGGCGTCGGCCACGGTCGCCCTGACGGTCACCGGCCCGCCGGAGAGGTCGTAGCGGCAGATGGCGTAGAGCATGTGCGGCGGCAGCCAGGGGAGGAGCTGCTGGCCCGGCGCCTGTGGGGGCAGCACCACCATCCGGTTCGCCGAAAGCTTGTCGCGCAGGAGGAGGAAGGCGTGGCGCGAGCTCAGCACCGGCGTGGCCAGCGTTGCGCAGATGTGGACGATGCCGGCGAGCAGCACCACGGCGGCGATGCGGCGCAAGCCGAGCCGGCGCAGCCAGCCGGGGAGCCGCAGACGCAGCAGGAGGCCCAGCGCCTGCTTGAGGAGCATCCTGGCGGGCGGCAGCCGGGCGAGCCACCCCCGCGGCGTCCGCCAAAGCTGGCCTGGCCACGCCCTCATCGGCATCCCGTTCTGACGATGCGCGGCATGACCTTGGGCGCCCCGCCGTTGTGGATGGCTGCGGCCCAGCTCGCATCCTGGATGGTGAGCACGAGGACGATGCGGTTGCTGCGGCCGCTGGGCAGCCAGTTGCCGGGGCGGGCGTCACGCGCAACGGCGATCAGCGTGCGGCCGTCCGGCTCGCGCATGGCGCTGCCGCTCGAGAAGGCGTAGCGCTCGGCGGCGTTGGCAACGAGCGCGCCGCTGCCGTCGAAGACGGCGAGATTCCACCATTGCGGCTCGAAGTCCTCCATGGCCACGGCGTAGTCGCAGCCTGACGTGAGGCGGCCGCCGTCGCTGTCGGTCTTGGCGCGGAAGGCGATCTCCGAGGTGGAGGACACCGGCAGGACCCCGTTGAGAGCGATGTGCGCGCGGGTGTAGGGCTCGGCTTCCGGCCGCCCGGCGCCGGTCCAGGCCACCCACGGCCCGATGGTGCGCGTGGAGAGCCGGGTGCCGGCCTGCACCATGTACCATGCGGTGCCGAGGCCAAGGAGGACCGCCGCCGGCACCAGCACGGCAAGGTTGAAAATGAGCTTCCTGATGAGGCGCAACGGAGGCTTTCCTTCAACCCCGGCGTGGATTCACTCGTGGCTTCACTGGGGGCCGGAGTCGGTATCGGCGCGGCGCTCGCCGGCCTTCGTCGGCGGCGGCGCCGCCTTGGTCTCGCCCGCCTTGCGCATGGTGTCGGCGAGCTTGCGCAGGGCATCGCGCGTGGCGTCCGGCATGATGCTCGACTTCTTCTGCTGGCTGTGGGCGAGCTGGGCCTTGGCGAGGCCGGGATCGGTGCGTTTGAGCTCGGCCAGGCGGGCTTGCTCGGCAACCTGGGTGGGATGCGGTGTCAACCCCGGTATGGTCGGTATGTTGCGGTTGGCATGCACCACCGACATGAAGGAGTGCCAGGCCTGGGTGGGGAGCGTGCCGCCGGTGACGCCGCCGCCGGCGAGCCACATCGGCCGGAAGTCGTCGTGGCCGACCCACACGCCCGTCACCAGCGCCCCCGTGAAGCCCACGAACCAGGCATCGCGCCAGCTCGAGCTGGTGCCGGTCTTGCCGACCGCATGGGTGAAGTCGAGGATGGCGCGCCGGCCGGTGCCCTCGTTGACCACGGCCAGCATCATCTGGTTCATCATCTCCACGACCCGGCGCGGCACCACCTGCGGCGCCTCGGGCTCGTCGCGCTCGCGCGAGTAGATCACCTCGCCCTTGGAGTTGATCAGCTCGAGCACGGCATAGGGCCGCGTGAGCTTGCCGCCGTTGGCGAAGGTGGCGTAGGCGGCGGTGTGCTGCAGCAGCGTGATGCCGGTATCGCCGAGCGCCATCGAGCAGGTCTTGCGGACGCCGACGACGCCCAGCCGTCGCGTCATCTCGACAACCTTGTCGCGCCCGACCTTGAAGGAGAGATCCGCCGCGGTCGTGTTGAGCGACACCTTGAACGCGTCGGTCACGGTCAGCGACCGGCCCGAGCCGCCGCCGCCGGAATAGTTGCGCGGCGCCCAGTTGCCGCAGCTCCCCGAGGCGTCGCGCACCAGCGTTTTCGGCGTGTACCCGTTCTCGAGTGCGGTGGCGTAGACGTAGATCTTGAAGGAGGAGCCCGGCTGCCGGCGTGCGTGGGTGGCGCGGTTGAACTGGCTCTCGCCGTAGTCGATGCCGCCGATGATGGCACGCACGGCGCCGTCCGGCTCCATCGCCACCATCGCGCCTGCGAACGGGTTGGCTCGCCGGCCCGTGGTGCGCAGGGTCGCCACCAGCGCCTCCTGCGCCGCCCGCTGCATGTCGATGTCCACGGTGACGCGTGCCGTGAGCACGAAATGGCCCTTGCCCTCGGCGATGCGCTGCACCTCCTCGAACGCCCAGTCGAGGAACCAGTCGGGGCTTTGCGACTGCTCGGGCTCGATCGCGCGTGCCGGGTTCAGGCGGGCGGCGTGCACCTGCCCCGCGCTCATGAAGCCGGCCTCCACGAGGTTGTTCAGGACCTCGTTGGTGCGGGCGCGCGAGGCGGGCAGATTGACGTGCGGGGCATAGCGCGCCGGCGCCTTGAAGAGGCCGGCGAGCAGCGCCGATTCGGCGAGGTTGATGTCCTTCACGGACTTGCCGAAATAGAACTGCGAGGCGGCCTCCACCCCGAACGCGCCGCCGCCGAGGTAGGCGCGGTCGAGGTACATCTTGAGGATCTCGGGCTTGGTGTAGCGCGCCTCGAGCAGGAGAGCGAGGAACGCCTCGCGGATCTTGCGGGAAAGCGACCGCTCGTTGGACAGGAACAGGTTCTTGGCGAGCTGCTGGGTTATCGAGGAGCCGCCCTGCACGACCTCGTTGGCGCGCGCGTTCTCGACGAGCGCGCGCACCGTGCCCAGGATGTCGATGCCGAAGTGCTCGTAGAAGCGGCGGTCCTCGGTGGCGAGCGTGGCCTTGATCAGGTGGTCCGGGATCTCGGCCAGCGTGACCGCGTCGTTGTGCAGGATGCCGCGCTTGCCGATCTCGGTGCCGTTGCGGTCGACGAACGTCACGGCGTACTTGCCGGTGGTGATCTTGTTCTCGTCGAACTCGGTCAGGGCGGGGATGGCGATGATGAAGAGCACGGAGAGGCCGCCGGCGGCGAGCGTCAGCCCCTCGGAGACCAGCTCGTTCAGGCCCCGCTTCCAGCCCGTCAGCCGGAAGCGGGCAAAGAAGGTCGAGACCGCGTCGTAGCGGTCCCTGGTGTGGGCCCAGGCCGAGGCAAGGCTGGAGTCGATCCTGGCGTCGAGGCCCAGCCAGTCGATGACACGTCTGCGGCCACCGCTTCTGAAGAACCAGTCGAGCACGTTGCGGTCCCTCCTGCTGCCGGCGCCCGGCGGAGACGGGGTCAGACCCCTCGCGTACGGCCTTGGTTGTCGCTTCGACGCCGGAGGCGAGGGGTCTGACCCCGCGCCCCGGCGTGACAGAGGTAGCGCCGGTTCGAGCCAGAGTCACCGCCCCCCGGCAGAAATCTCTACCGGTTGGTGAGTTTGAGCTCGATGCGCCGGTTGCGGCGCAGCACCTCCTCGCTGGCTCCTTCCTCCAGGGGGTGGAACTCACCGTAGCCCGCGGCCACCAGCCGTTTCGGAGAGACGCCGGCCCTGATCAGGAATTTCACCACCGTGGTGGCGCGCGCACTGGAAAGCTCCCAGTTGGACGGGAACAGCGTGCTGGCGATCGGGCGGACGTCGGTGTGGCCGTCGACCTGCAGCACCCAGTCGATCTCCTTGGGCACGACGCGCTCCAGCTCGACGATGGCCATGCCCAGCTGGTCGATGGAGGCCAGCCCCTCCGCGGTCAGGTTGGCCTGGCCGGATGCGAACAGCACCTCGGAGTCGAACACGAAGCGGTCGCCGACGATGCGGATGTCCTTGCGGTTGGCCAACAGCTCGCGCAGCCGCCCGAAGAAATCCGACCGGTAGCGCTGCAGCTCCTGGACCTGCTTCGCCAGGAGCAGGTTGAGACGGTTGCCGAGGTCGGCGATGCGCGCCTGGCTTTCCTTGTCCTTGGCCTCGTGCGCCCCGATGGCCTCCTGCAGGGCGGCCATCTGCAGGCGCAGCGCGGCGAGCTGCTGGTTGAGCAGGTCGATCTTGGCCTGCGCCTCGTTGGTAAGGAGGCTCTTGTCGGACACCTCCTTGGTCAGGGCGGCGATTCTGGCGTCCTTCTCACCCAGGAGCCCCGCCTGCCCCTTGAGGCGCTCGTTGTCGGACTTGAACACGGCCAGCGTGGCCTGCAGCGTGGAGAGCTCGTCCTTGAGCGATTTGCCCTGGCCCTTCTCGAGGCTCAGGAGGTCGGTGAGCTCGGAAATCCGGGCCTGCAGGCGGCGCAGCACCGTATCCTTGCCGCTGGACTCCTGGGCCACGTAGAACTGAGCCACCATGAAGACGGACATGAGGAAGGTCACGACCAGCAGGAGCGTCGAGAGCACGTCGACGTAGCCGGGCCAGAACAGGTCGTGAGTGCCGCCCGACCGGCGTGCCTTGGAGAGCGCCATGGCTCAGCCCTTGCGCGGCGCGTTGGCCGCCAGCTCCTTGAGCACGGTGGCCACCTCGGATTGCTGTGCCGCCTGCTCGTCCACCCACTCGCGCACCACTTTCTGCTCGGCGCGCATCTGGCGCACGAGCTGGTCGACGCCCTTGGCAAGCTCGCGCACCGCTTCCTCGGCGGGCGGGCCCGCGGCGCCTCCGTCGACCCTGGGGATGGCGCCCACGCGGTCGTTGAGGTCGAGCACGGCGCGGTGCATGTCGTGAATGGCGGCGTAGAGCTGGCGGCTGGCGTAGTCGCTGGTCTGGGAGCCGCTGGGGGCCACGTCGGTGATTCCCGACAACCATTCCTCGAGCTGGTTGTAGAACCGGCTGTGGGCGTGGCTCGCCTGCAGCTCGAGGAAGCCCAGGACCAGGGATCCGCCAAGACCCAGGAGCGAGGAGGCAAAAGCGGTGCCCATGCCGCCCAGCGGGGCCGCAAGGCCGTTCTTCAACTCGCTGAAGACGGTGGCGCTGTTGGTCGCGCCGGTATCGATCGACTGGATTGCCTTGCCGACCGAGGCGATGGTGTCGAGGAGGCCCCAGAAGGTGCCCAGGAGGCCCAGAAATACGAGCAGGCCGACTAGGTAGCGCCCGGTGTCGCGGGCCTCGTCGAGGCGCGAGGCGATCGAATCCATGATCGCGCGCATGGAGGCGGCCGACAGCGACAGCGCGCCCGAGCGGTCGCGCAGCATGGTCGCCATCGGGGCCAGCAGCGCCGGCCGGGCCGAGATGGCGAGCCCGGGATCGGCGATGCGGAAGGCATTTACCCAGCGGATCTCGGGGTAGAGCCGCAGCACCTGCGAGAAGGCGTAGAAAATGCCCGCCACCAGGACGAAGCCGATGAGGGCATTGAGGGCCAGATTGTGGAGCATGGCCTGCGCCAGCCGCTCGTAGAGCAGCGCAATCACCATGCCCACCAGCACCAGGAACACGAACATGCGCCAGAGGTAGACGCCGGGGCTCAACAAGGTCCTGTGCCGCGCCGGCCCGCTCAGTGCCGGCGTTCTCGCTCGTGCCATCAGTCGTTCTCCAGGCCCCCGATCGGGCCAACCCGCTCTTCGACCCTCGCATCAGAAACAGGCAACTTTCCGGCCTGCGCGCCTCATTTTCCGCGCGGCTAGGCCGGTGACCCCTCCTTGACATCCGCCAGGAGGTCGAGAACGGCCCTGTGGACGCCGGGGTTGCCAGCGACGATGCTGCCATTCTCGAGCATGCTCTTGCCGCCTTTACCGTCTGTTACGTGGCCACCCGCCTCCCGGACCAGCAGTGTTCCGGCAGCCACATCCCAGGGGCCGAGGTCGTGGTCCAGGTAGCCGTCGAAGCGGCCGGCGGCCACCCAGGCGAGGTCGATGGCCGCCGCCCCGGTGCGGCGGATGCCCGCAACCTGGCGCATCAGGGCCGCGCATTGCGCGAGGAAACGGGGGTGCGCGCCGGCCCGGCCGCGATGGGGGATGCCGGTTGCGATCAGGCAGTCGGCCAGCGACCGGCGCGAGGCCACCCGCAGGCGGCGGTTGTTCAGAAATGCGCCCTGGCCCCGCTCCGCCGTGTACAACTCGTCGAGGATGGGGTTGTAGACGACGCCTGCCACGATTTCGTCCTCGCGCTCCAGCGCTATTGCGATGCAAAACAGGGGCACCCCGTGCAGGAAGTTGGTGGTGCCGTCGAGCGGATCCACGATCCAGCGATGCGTGCGGTCCGGCCCCTCGACGATGCCGCGTTCCTCCATCAGAAAGCCGTAGCCTGGCCGTGCCCTGGACAGCTCCCTGTAGAGGGTGTCCTCGGAGCGGTGGTCCGCCGTGCTCGCGAAATTGGCCGGGCTCTTCACGGAGACCTGGAGGTGCTCCAGCTCGCCGAAATCGCGTGCCAAGCCCCTGCCGGCCTTGCGCGCCGCAGCGATCATGATGGTCAACAGGGCGGAGGCAGGCATTGGGGAGGGTCGTGGCCGTTCGGTTCAGGAGATTGCAAAGAGCGGGCCGGCGGGGGAGCGCCGCGAGCGCCCGACCTAGCCCAGCCGGGCCGGGATGGCAAGTGTTTGCGCGCCCGAGGCAATTGTCGGCCTGCAGGCAACCGGGCAACGCCGGCCGAGCCCGCAGCACACGGCGCCCGGCTGGTCGGACGCAGCGCCGAGTGCCCGATGCTCGATCACAGGACCTTGCCGGGGTTGAGAATGCCCCTGGGGTCGAAGGCCGCCTTGATGCGGCGCATGAGGTCCATGGCGACCTCTCCCTTCACCTGCGCCAGCTCGGCCCGCTTCATGACGCCGATGCCGTGCTCGGCCGAGATCGAGCCGCCGAGGTCCAGCACGACCTCGTGCACGGCGTGGACGATGTCGTCCCACATGGCCATGTAGGCATCCTTCGCCATGCCGGCGGGCTGGGCGACATTGTAGTGGATGTTGCCGTCGCCGAAGTGGCTGATGGGGAGCGGCCGGGCGCCGGGGCAGATGCGCTCTACCGCCGCGTCGGCGCGGGCGATGAACTCCGGAATGGCCGCGACCGGCACCGACACGTCGTTCTTGACGCTGACACCCAGGGGCTTCTGCGCCTCGGAGTAGGACTCCCGCACGCGCCAGAAGTCGCGCGCCTGGGTGAGCGAGCTCGCCACCACCGCATCGGTCGCGATCCCCTGCGCCATCGCCGCCTCCAGGGTCTCGGTGAGCAGCCGCTCGGCGGCGCCGTCGGGTTTGAGGCCCGAGGTCTCCAGGAGCACGTACCAGGGGTGCGCCCCGGGCAACGGGTTGCGCGTGCCCGGCGCGTGCCTGGTGATGGTGTCGACGACGATGTGGGCCATCATCTCGAAGGCGGTGAGGCTCGAGCCTGCGGTCTCCTGCGCCAGTCCGAACAGGCTGCGCACCGCGTTAAGATCGGGCAGGCCGGCCACGGCGGTGGCCTTCTCCGCGGGTTTCGGGAACAGCTTGAGCACCGCGGCAGTGATCACGCCGAGCGTGCCCTCCGAGCCGATGAACAGATCCTTCACGTCGTAGCCGGTGTTGTCCTTCTTGAGCGCGTTGAGCCCCTGCCAGATGCGCCCGTCAGCCAGCACCACCTCGAGCCCCAGCACGAGCTGGCGCGTGTTGCCGTAGGCCAGCACGCCCACCCCGCCGGCATTGGTGCCGAGGTTGCCGCCGATCTGGCAGGTGCCTTCCGAGGGCAGGCTCAGCGGGAACAGGCGGTTCGCCTCGTCGGCCGCCGCCTGGGCCTCGGCAAGGGTCAGGCCGGTCTCCACCGTCATCGTGAATCCCAGGGGGTCGACGGCGCGCACCCGCTTGAGCCGGCCGACGGACAGCACGATCTCGCCGCGGAACGGGATCTGCGCGCCGACAAGACCGGTATTGCCGGCCTGCGGCACCACGGGAAGGGCATGCTCGTTGGCCAGCGCCAGGATGCGCGAGACCTCCTCGGTGGACCCGGGCCGCAGCACCAGGGAAGCACGTCCCGCGTACATGTCGCGCCATTCGCGCAGGTAGGGCAGCTGCTGGTCGGGATCGGTGAGCGCGTGCCGGGCCCCCACGATCTCCACGAAACGGGCCACGAGATCGGGGCTCGGGATGGCAGGCGTGGGGGTGTCGTTCATCGGGGTCTCGCTGCGCGCCGCAGCCGGTCGTTGATGGCTTCGCCAAGACCCTGCTCCGGGATCGGCATTGCCGCAATAGCCTCGGCACCCGTGGCATCCAGGGTGCGCAGCGCGGCGAACAGGTTGGCGGCGGCCTCGAGGAGGTCGCCGCTCCGGCTCAGGTTGACGGCGGGCCCCCGATGCGCCGGCAGCGGCGATCCGAACGCCAGCAGAGCCTCGCCCTCGCGCACCTCGCGTGCGTCGAGGCGCAGCCTCGCCGCCGGTGCATAGTGCCGCGCCAGCATGCCGGGCGAGGCGGGCGCGCCCCCGACCCCGCAGGCGACCTCGATCGGATGCCCCAGGACGCGCGCCAGCGCCTCGCGGGCGACGGCGCCCGGCCGCAGCACCACGGGCGCGGCGCCCGTCACGTCGACGACGGTGGACTCGAGGCCCAGCGGCGCCGGCCCGCCGTCGAGGATCAGCGCCACGCGCGCGCCCAGGTCCGCCTCCACGTGCGCCGCGGTGGTGGCGCTGACATGGCCCGAGCGGTTGGCGCTGGGCGCGGCGACGGGCAGCCCCGTCGCGCGCAGCAGCGACCGGGCCACGGGATGTGCGGGCACCCGTACGGCGACGGTGTCGAGCCCCGCCGTCGCCAGCTCGGCGATGCCGCAGCCGGGCCGCTTCGCCAGCACCAGGGTCAGCGGCCCCGGCCAGAACGACCGGGCGAGCGCACACGCAGCGCCGGTGAGCTCCCCCAGCTCGGCCGCCGCCTCGACGCCCGCGACATGCGCGATCAGCGGGTTGAAGCGCGGGCGGCCCTTGGCCTCGAAGATGGCGGCCACCGCCCGGCCGTCGGTGGCATCGGCACCGAGCCCGTACACCGTCTCCGTGGGAAACGCCACGAGGCCGCCGCGGCGCAGCAGGCGGGCCGCGCGCGCCACAGTTTCGGACGTGGCCTCTGCTATCGTCATGGGCCCCGGTGATAGCTTCGTCGCGCCCATCGTTCAATTGTTGTCCGGTCGATATTGGAGGTCGCAATGGACCTGCATAGCCTCGCACGCACCTTTTTCCAGGCCGGCGGCTACGAGGTGCGCCGCGAGAGCAGCGGTTTTCTCGAGCTCACACTGGCCGAGGCCACCAAGGGACGGCCCGCCCGCGTGCTGGTCTGGTCCGAGGACGCCGTCTCCGCCGCGTCGCGCGAGCTGACCCCGGCCGAGCGCGAGACGCGCGAGAGGGCCTTGCTGGCGGCGGTCGGCCGGCCGGCGTTTCCCGATGCGGTGGGCTTCTATCTGGTGCCGCGCCTGCAGGGCCTGTCGCAGGAGTTCCGCTCCAAGGCGGCGGCCCTGCTGCGCTCGCCCGCCGGCGGGGTGCGCGTCCCGATCGAGCTGTTCGACACGCCCTACAAGGAGCGGCAGAAGGGCGAGGCGAGGGCCCGCTCGCGCAAGGCGCGCTCCGTGGTCGGCGACCTGATCGAGGCGGCGGCGAGGCTGCGCCGCGTGGCCCAGCCCTTCCTGGTGCGGCGCGGCCTGGGCCCCGGCGACGTGGCCCCGGCCAAGGGCGATCTCGTCGAGCACCTGCGGACCGAGCTCATGGACCCGGGGGACCCGGGGGACCCCGGGGACCCGGCGCCGCGGGTACGGCTGCGCTTCATCGACGGCAGCGCGGGCAGCGGCAAGACGGTGGCCTTCAACGCGCTGCTCGCGTTTCTCGACGAGGAGTTCGAGGCCGCCAAGAAGGAGCGTGTGCAGCGCCGCCGCCCTATCGCGTTTCTCCCCGATCACATCCGCGGCGAGGCCATCGGCTATGTCGACGACGTGCTCGATGCCGCCGCCGAGGCGGACATGGCGCAGGCGGTGGAGCCCGAGCAGCTGCGCTGGCTGTTGCGCCACGGCTTCGCGCTCTGGATGTTCGACGGGCTCGACGAGTTCTACGCCGGTGACAACGATTTCTTTTCCTTCATGGAGGCGGAGCTGTCCGATCCGGGCTCCGAGGCGCAGTTCCTCGTATGCGCGCGCGATTCGCTCCTGAGCTCGAGCGAGGCCATGCGCGGCTTCATCGAGCGCCAGCTGCAACGCGGCGGCGGCGTCGAGATCTACGAGCTGGCGCCATGGACGGCGCAGAACTGGGCACAGATGGCCTGGCTGGAGCTGGAGCACGGCCGCGGCGGCGCGGAGGGCTCCAGGAAGGTGCGGCAGTTCGTGTCCGCGCTGGAGGCTTCGCCGACGCTCGCCGATCTCGCCAGGCTGCCGTTCTACTGCACGGTGATGCTCGAGGCCTTCAGGGACGGCAAGGGCATGCCGAAGGACGAGTTCGAGCTGCTGGGCTCGATCGTCGAGCGCATGGTGCAGCGCGAGCACGGCAAGGACATCTTCCGCTGGCAGGACTTCGTCGACCTCGACGCGCTGTCGGAGGCGATCGACGATGCGGCGGCCGGGCAGCGGGTCGCGGCGCGCGACACGGCCGACACCCGCGCCATTCTCGCCGAGGTGCTCGACGGGGAGGGCCGCAGCGCGCTGTTCGAGCTGATCGAGGCCCTCGCGCACGAGCTCAGGCGCAACCCCGGCGCTTCGGGCGTGGCGGCCGGCCTCGGCGTCGACGATCTGCGCAACTTCTACGGCCGCCTCTACGCCGGCTCCAATCTGGACGATCCCGAGGTCGAGCGCCTCCTCACCGTGCTCGTGCAGTTCGCGTTCTTCGGCCAGGGCCGCCATGCGGGCTCGGTCGACTTCACGCACCACATCCTCGCCGACTACCTGGCCGCGCGCTACGCCGTGCGCCTGCTGCGCAACGCAGCCGGGCAGGAGGCGGCAGACGGCGCCGGCCGGCGCCCGTCCCTCTCCGATGCGACCCGCCGAGTGAGCGCCTTCCGCCAGGCGATCGGAACCGCGCCGTACCGGCCGGACTCGCTGTTCCACCGCTACGTCGCGTTGCAACTGCAGCGCGAGCCTTCCCTGAAGCAGCTCGTCCACACGCTGCGCGGCGCCGACCTCGGCCGCGCCAATGTCACCGCCGCGCTGAAGGCGCTTGCACCCTAGTATCATGACTCCGACGGATCGTATCTCCGTCATTCCGGCGCTTGCCTGCACCGGCGAAGGCCGGTGTCGCCGGAATCCACCTCGCCACATGCTCCGCGTCGGTTGTTGGCTGGATGCCGGGGGACACGCCCCGGCATCCAAACAATGCGCAGCGTGAGAGACAGCGCGCCAGAGTGCATTTCTCGCCGCCCGATCGGGCGCCACCTCGAGGTCGGCGACCGCCTCGTTTGCCTACACCGATCGTGCGGCCATGCGGTGCGATCACGATCCCGACGGCCGTCGCTGCTATGATCGCCTCCACGGATCGGTCGACCAAATGTCTCGACCAGCATCTGCCCGCGGTCTACTCGTGCAGCGCCTCGGCGATCGAGCAAAGCTGCTTGGCGATGGATCGAAGCGCATCGGCGCGCCAAAGATCAGGCCGTACGGTTCCGGCGACGTGCACCGCCTGATCGATGGTGAGCGCGGCCTCCCTGGTCAATCCGGCCCTGGCTTGTTCAACGGCGATGGAGGCGAGCGCACGTGCGGTCGGAGACTCGCCCTTGATCGACCCCTTGATCGACGCCGCGGTTGCAATGGCATCGGAGAATTGGCGTGCCTTCGCTTGCTCGGCTGCTACAGCTGCCACGATCAGCGATCGCCAGTATTCATCCTTGATGGCCGGCGCCAACTGCAAGGCCTCTGCGAGGCGTCCCGCTTTGATGTGCGCGTTGGCCAGATCGTCGAGGGCGCGCATGTGCGAATGCTCGGACTCGATGGACTGGGCGACGGTGAAGGCCTGATCGAAATGGCCCAGTTTTATTCGCGTCGAGATGATGGTGTTAAAAAATAGGGCACGCTGCCTTTCATCCCTGATGGCTGGCGCTGCCGCCATGGCTTGGTCGAGCGTGGAGCCGGCTTCGACTGCCAATCCGGCATCGGCTTGCGCCGCGGCGATTGAGCCGAGCATGCCGGCACGCCAATCTTCCTTCTCGATGGATCGCACTGCTTGCAGGGCTTTATTGTAGGTGGCGCCGGCGGCTTTCATCAGGCCCGCTTTCGCTTGCGCCCGGGCAAGGCGGATAAAGGCATCGGCGCGATCAACGTCACTCTTGATCGAAAGTGCGACCAGGTGAGCCTGGTCGAACGTGGCTGTCGCCTCGTGCCACAGGCCAGCTTTTGCCTGCGCGATAGCAACATCGCCCAGCGCCTCGACGCACATGACCACCGGACCTGCAAACGGAAGGTTCTCCCACCGCCGAGGCGATTCATCCTTGATCGACCATGCAAGCCGTCTGGCCTCATCGAAAGTCGCACCGGCCTCCTGGAGCAGCCCGGCTTTTGCCTGCGCGTTGCCGATGGTTATGAGTATCGCAGAGCGCCCGGCTGCCCAAAACTTGCCGGACCGAAATTCCTGCACGGCTCGATCGTAAGTGGCGGTGGCCTCTCTTATCATCCCTGCTTTGCCCTGCGATTGGGCGACGGCGATCAGCACGCTGCTGCGGTGCCACGCGTCTTTGATGGACTGCAGGATGTTCAAGGCCTCCGCAACATGGCCGGCATCGGCCTGTATCCGCGCCACGGACCCGAGCAGGTCTTCCCGGGTCATTTCGAACTCGACGGAACGGGCGATCCGCAGCGCCTTATCCAAAGTGGCGTCGGCATCGCCCTTCAGTCCTGCCGCGGCCTGCGCCTTGGCGATCGGGATGAACCAGTAGGCCCGCAATGCTCCGTCGGAGATGGACTGCGCCGCTTGAACGGCCAGACCGAACGTGGCGGCCGCCTCCTTCGGCAGCCCCACCTTCGTTTGCGCCTCGGCCACCGACTGCAGCGCATCAACCGACTGCAGCGTACCAACACTCTCGATGGACTGTGCCAGATGCCGCGCGTGGTCGAGCACGCAAGCCCGCTTGGGAGCCGTGGTGCATGCTGCCCAGGCGGCATCGGCCGAAGCGGTCTGTGCCAGCGCGGGATCCCAGCACGAGCAGGTGAGTGCGAGCCCCAATAGTCCAATCAAGCCTGCTCGGTGCATGACCCCTCCACGATCCGCGAACGTCGACGAGCACGGTGGAGGAGGATTGTGGAGCCGCTGCGGTCCTGATGCTCAGTATCCTCTATTCCGGACCAGCATCAACGCGTCATCAACTCTTGCTCGACGTCGCCGAGGCGTCGGCGGGCATTGCCCGGCCCAAAACACTGATCCGGCGAGGAAACGCCGCCAGGAACGGACAAAGAAGGCCCGCAGGCAGGGAGACCTGGGTCGGACCCACCGACGGATCTCGATCTGGCGACTGCCAGATGAACGGTATGGAAGTCGGAAATGTTGGGCCTTGCGATCCGCAGGCCATCGGGCATCGTTCCGCAACGTTGGACCTGAGCGTCCTGCCAGACATGGCGCTCCTCGGGCCAAGAAGCGGCGAGCTGCGACAAAGCACGTTCTCAGGCCGGGGCAGCGTATAGCTGTACCAGGGAGGTGGCACACGGATGGTGCTCCCTCTGAGCTCCGACAGCCATGCAGGCCCTCAAGGGGCAAGAAGAACATCATCAGAGGACACAGAAAACATCATCAATTTGACAACATTATCAATTTTGGAAACGGCTACCGAAAATCGTGAGTGTGCAGCAGGATCGTGTTGGGGGAAGATTCTTGAGGTGAGCGGCCATGGGTAGAAAATCGGCAACCGCTTCCATAAATCCCCGAGGCCGTCCCCGCGTCTTTTCGATGGGTTCGGAGGTCGCGGCCAGGGCTCAGTTCAGCGGCATGGTCAACACCACGCGGGGCTTGAGGAACAAGCAGTACGCCATTGAAGCTGCAAGGGCGCTTTTCCCCGGCGGCCAGCGCGAGCCACGATACGCATGGATCGCCACCGATGCGAAGATGCGGCAGGCGGTGCTGGTGGAGATCGGTCGCCTGGCCGTCCGCTTCGGTCCCGAGACAGCCCGCGCGGTGGCCGACAGTGTCGTCGCCAGAGCTGCGCCCGGGCAGTTGACCACGACGAAGCAGGCGGCAGCCTGGATCAGGAACGGTCGCTTGGAAGAGTTGAACGTCGTGAGGCCAGTGAGCAGCGGAGCCCTGCAAGGCGTAGTTCTAACGGCCGTTCGCGGCTGGCTTGCCGAGCACCCGAACGCCTCGTCGCTGCTGGTGCAGGAGGCCCTCGGCGCCGCCGCGCGCGTGCTGGCGAAGGCCCAGAAATCGGAAACGGTTGCCAAAAAAGAACGCCCGCCCCAGGTTCCTGGGAGGCGATCGATCTGACTGAGATCGCCGCGGCCCGCGGGTCGGATGCGAGCCCCATGTCCTGTAAATCGGAAACGGTTGCCAATAATGAGGGCAGTGCCCTGGAAAGGCGATCGATTTGAGTGAGGTCAGCGCGCGTCCGCACCTGGCCGATCGGAGGCGGTTGCGATCGTCAACCCTGCAAGGCAAGGCAGGAGTTGTAGGTTACCTCCATGAAGCGCCCCCGGGTCGCGGTCCCCACATGTTGGCTGAGGCGCGTCGGCGCGGCGCGCTGCTGCCGCACAGCCTACGGGCCGGCAGCGTCGTTCGACCGGCCGCAGTGAAGGTCCCGCAGGAGCCCGTCGCCGAGGCTGTAGATCCAGCCGTGGACGGTCAGCGCCTGGGCCCGCTGCCAGGCCGCCTGCACTGGGGGGGAATGGCAGAGCGACTCCACCTGCGCGGCGACATTGAGCTCGCAGACGCGGTCGAGGCGAGCCTCGTCGTCGGCAAGGGCCGCGAGGTCCCCGCCATGCTCCCGGAACAGGTCGCGCACCGGCGCCAGCCAATGCTCGACGAGCCCGCTGTGGGAGCCCTCGAGCACGGCGCGCACGCCGCCGCAGCCGTAGTGCCCGCACACGATGATGTGCCTCACCCGCAGCGTCTCGACGGCGAACTGCAGGACCGACATGCAGTTGAGGTCCGCCGGGTAGACGATGTTCGCGACATTGCGGTGCACGAACACCTCGCCGGGCTCGAGGCCCGTGATGACGTTGGCCGGCACGCGGCTGTCGGAGCAGCCGATCCACAGGTACTCGGGGGCCTGCAGGGTGGAGAGGCGCTGGAAGTAGCCCGGGTCGGCAGCGGTGCGGTCCGCCGCCCACCTGCGGTTCTCCTCCAGCAGGTCGTGCGGAGTCTTGCTGTGCATTCGCGTCCTGGTTCCTTTCAGCCAGAAGGGCGCGCCGCCGGCTTGCGCGCCGCCTTCTTCCTGCGCCACGGGGCGTCGCGCTGCCAGTCGCCGGCCATGATGGAGCCGACGGGCTCGATGGTGTCCACCACCTCTGCCAGGCCGTACTCGGCGATCTGCCGGCGCACCGCCGCGGCATTCTTGTAGGCGCCGGGCAGCTCCGACACGTCGGGGTTGCCGCAGTAGAAGCGCGCGTCGATGCCCCTGGTCTGGTCGGCCACCAGCTCCGCCTCGGTCATGTGCGCGTGCCGCTTCATGAAGGCGGTGCGGGAGAAGTTGCGCCCCGCGCCGTGCGGAGCGAACCCCAGGCCGTTCGCGGCGTCGAGCCCGCGCGTGACGAGGATCGGCTCGGCCATGTTGAGCGGGATCAGCGTGAGCCCGCTCGAATCGGCGGCGAAGCCCGGCCACGCCGGGGTCGCGCCCTTGGCGTGGTAGAACAGGCCGTCCGGCTTACGGAACACGAAGTTGTGCTCGTTCCAGAAGCGGTCCTTCACCTCGAGGCCGAGGTGCCGCGCCACCGCGTCGTGGATGGCGAAGTGGTTCTTCTTGGTCCAGGTGCGCACGAGCTGCAGCGCATCCCAGTAGGCGCGCCCGTCGTCGGTATCGAAGGGAATCCAGGCGTTGTGCGCCGGCGTCTCCGGAGAGAGACGCCGGCGATACATCTCGGCCAGGTCCAGGCCCGCCTTGTAGAGCAGCGCGCCCGGCTTGCGCGAGCCATGGTGGGTGACGAGCGCCACCTGCCCCGTCGAGGCCAGCCGTCCCACGAAGAAGAAATGATTGCCGTCGCCCTGGGTGCCGAAGTGCCTGGCCGCCGCCTCGGTGGTGAGCGCCAGGAACTTGTTGCTCGCGAACTCGGCGAGCAACGCCTCGGGCGCCGCGATACCGTGGCCCGGCGTGCGTCCGCCGCCGCCGAAGTGCGAGACCTGCATGCCCGCGTCCAGGATCGCCTTCGGGTCGCTGTCGCCGAACACCGACAGCGCCATCGAGCAGCAGATGTCGGAGGAGTGCATGCCGGGGTGGATCGCATCCTTGGCCGCAACCACACCGCCCACCGGGATGGTGCCGGGCGCGGCGCCGGATGGGCAGGCGTCGGGCATGACGGCGCCGGCGACCAGCGTCGGCACCCGCATCAGGTCGGCCATGTGCCGCTCGACGGCGGCGATGTTGCCGGCGTCCTCCGGCTCCTCGGCGCGGATGTTGAGCGTGTAGGCGAGGTCGCCCCGCGTGCGCAGTCCCACTGCCGCCGGCTCGGGGGTCGGAGCGAGCGCGTCCACCGTGGCGCGGATGGCGGCCTCGCCGGCGCCCGCCGCACGCGCCTTCTCCGCCGCCGCAATGGCCGCGGCGAACCAGAGGCCGGGCTTGTAGCCCCAGGCGATCAACGTCTTACCGGTAATCATCTCGGCCTCTGGGCAGCGAGCGTTTCGGCAAGGCTGTGCCGGCGCTTTCCGAGCCGAAGGCTTTCGGCCGCCATTGCGCCAACGTCAAGGCAAGGCGCCGTGACCGCCGCCACCTCCACCCACAATATATGTCCTCGACCCGCGGGCGTCAGGTTCACGCCGCAATTGCCGATGCGGCCATGCCAATGCGGCTGTCGACGGGCGGCACTCGCCGCGTCTGCCGGCAGCCGTGGCGCCTCCCCTCGGAAAGGAGCAATATGGGCCATCGGTTGGTCATGGCAGGTGGCATATGGACCGAGGCAGTGTCGAGAGCGGCCGCAAGCTCACCGGCGTCTGGCAGGGGATCTACGACTATCCGTCGGGGGGTGCCCCCACCGTGCCGTTCACGGCCACGCTGATCGAGGCCGGGCAGTCGCTCAGCGGCTCGGTGCACGAGCCCTGCCTCATGCACGGTCACGGCAACGACACTCTGTTCGCGACGCTCTTCGGTGCGCGCGACGGCCGCGCCGTCAGGTTCGTCAAGACCTACGACGGCTCGAACCCCAACTACACGACGGTGGTCTACGAGGGCACCGTGAACGGGGACGCCACGGAGATCGAAGGGCGCTGGCGGATACCGCAGAGCTGGTCCGGCAAGTTTCTCATGATCCGCTCCGGCGAGGAGCCGGCAAAGGCAGAGGAGCGCACGCGCGAGCTCGTCCCTGCGCGGACGTAGGGCTCCATGGGTCGGCTTTCCGAGCTGGCGGCGTCGGCGTAAGCTGACCTAAACGTCAATGAACGACCTCAGAGACCGGAGCGAGGCGACATGACTTACCAGGCCCCCGTCGACGACATCATGCATGCGCTCAAGACCGCGGCCGGGCTCGACGGGCTGATCGCCGGCGGCGTGCTCGAAGGCGTCGACGAGGACACCATCCGCGCCGTGATCGCGGAAGCGGGCAAGTTCGGCGCCGAGGTGCTGGAGCCGCTCGACACGATCGGCGACCGCACCGGCTCCAGGCTCGTCGACGGCAAGGTCGTCACCCCGCCCGGCTGGAAGGAGGCCTACGCCCGGTACGTGGCGGGCGGCTGGAACGGGCTCGGCGCTCCGGAGGCGTGGGGCGGCCAGCACCTGCCGCAGGTCGTGGCCACCGCAGCAGCCGAGATCTGGGATTCGGCCAACCTCGCCTTCGGCCTGTGCCCGCTCCTCACCCACGGCGCCATCGACGCGCTGGAGGCGCAGGGCAGCGAGGCGCTGAAGCGCACCTACCTGCCCAAGATGGTCTCCGGCGAGTGGACCGGCACCATGAACCTCACCGAGCCGCACGCCGGCTCGGACCTGGGCGCGCTGCGAACGCGGGCCGAGCGGCAGCCGGACGGCACCTACCGCATCTTCGGCACCAAGATCTTCATCACCTACGGCGACCACGAGATGACCGACAACATCATCCATCTCGTGCTGGCGCGCCTGCCCGACGCGCCCCCCGGCACGCGCGGCATCTCCCTGTTCCTGGTGCCCAAGGTGCTCGTCGATCCGGACGGCTCGCTGGGCGCGCGCAACGACGTGACCTGCGCGGGGCTCGAGCACAAGCTCGGCATCCACGCTAGCCCCACCTGCGTGATGAAGTACGGCGAGAAGGACGGCGCCGTCGGCTACCTCGTGGGCGAGGAGAACCGCGGCCTCAACGTCATGTTCATCATGATGAACGCCGCCCGCCTGGCGGTCGGCGTGCAGGGCGTGGCGCTGGCGGAACGCGCCACCCAGCGTGCCATGGCCTACGCGCGCGAGCGCAGGCAGGGCCGCACGGCTGCCACCAGGGCCGGCGAGATGGCCCCCATCGTCGAGCATGCCGATATCCGCCGCAGCCTGATGACCATGAAGGCGCTGACCCAGGCCGCGCGCGCCATCTGCCTCGTCACGGCCCGCGAGACGGACATCGCGCGGCGCGCCAAGGACCCGGCGGAGCGGGCCGCCGCGGCCAACCGCGTCGCCCTGCTCACGCCGGTCGCCAAGGCGTTCTCCACCGACATCGGCTGCGAGGTGGCGACGATCGGCGTGCAGGTGCACGGCGGCATGGGCTTCATCGAGGAGACGGGCGCCGCCCAGATCTACCGCGACGCCCGCATCCTGCCCATCTACGAGGGCACCAACGGCATCCAGGCCCTCGATCTCGTGACGCGCAAGCTGCCACTCGAGGGCGGCAAGGTGGCCGCCGCCTACATCGCCGAGCTCATGAGGACGATGGAGGAGGTGCGCGCCTCCAACCGCCCGGAGTTCGGGCGCATGGGCGAGCGGCTCGGCGAGGCGGTGGCGGCGCTGGCCGAGGCCTCGCGCTGGCTCGGCTCCGCCCTGCAGCAGAGCCCCGAGGCGGCCATGGCCGGCGCTACGCCCTATCTGCGGCTGTTCGGCCTCGCCGCCGGCGGCGTCTACCTGGCGCGCGGTGCGCTCGCCGCTGCGCGCGACGATGCCGCCGGTGCGGCGGCCCAGCCGATCGCCGTCGCCCGCTTCTTTGCCGAGAACCTCGCCACCGCGGCAGGCGGCCTCAAGGACGCGGTGGTCGGCGGCGCCGATTCCGCTCTGATGCTGGCACCGGAGGCACTGTCGGCGTGAGCAGACTCGTAGGGCGCAATAAGGCGTCAGCCGCATTGCACCGATACCCGCGCCGAGCTTGCACCGCGGTGGATCGGTGCAATGCGCTTCGCTTATTGCACCCTACGGTTCGCCAATGACGCGTGTGATCAGGAGCCTCCACAACACCGAGGTGGACCGCTGCGTCGATATCCTCAGGCATGAGGACGGCACCTTCGCTTTCAAGGAGTTCCGCCGGGACCCGGAGGACAGGGGAGGCTGGACGCTCGTCGGCTACAATCCTCGGAAGATTTATCCGACGGAGGAGGAAGCAATCGCCGCCGCGCAAGCCGCCGTTGCGTGGCTGCGTGATGAGCAGGCGCCGGAGACGTAGGCAGCGCGCAGGGGAGAGAGCGGATGGCACTGGACGCGAACGCGCGTCAGACGCTGGAGAGGTGGCACCGCATGGTTGCAGCGGGCGATCTCAGCGGGGTGGCCGCGCTGTGCGCGCCGGAGGCCGTGTTCCGGTCGCCGGTCGCACACACACCTTATCGCGGTGCCGAGCTGGTCGCCGCGTTCTGCAGCAGGCAGTGCAGGCGTTCAGCGACTTCCGCTATCACCGCACCTTCATCGGCGGCGAGCGCGACGTCGTCCTGGAGTTCAGCGCCAAGGTCGGCGACAGGGACCTGAAGGGCATCGACATGATCCGTTTCGACGAGGCCGGCCGCATCGTGGACTTCGAGGTGATGGTCCGGCCGGCGAGCGGACTGCAGGCGCTCGGCGCCGAGATGGCACGGCGCATGGGGCCCATTCTGGCGGCAAAGCGGGGCGAACCCTCTGAGCATCATTCCCTAGTCAGCAAGACTGGCCGTTGGACAGTGTCCCCGGCGTCCGCTTTCGATGCATTCCTGCCAGATGGCAGCCATTGTACGGGGAGTTTTGACCCTGAGCAGACTCTGTACTTGTGCGCAACACCTGTGTTGCAGAGCTGATGAGCCGTGCCATACGTTGAATCTCGCCGTTTCATCGACGGCGGGGCCAACTAGCATGAGTGACAGAGTCCAGAGGCTTCGACGCGACCTGGTTGGTGCAATCACGCCGCCCAC
>Ga0075421_100000538_pt1 | contig 40042 bp, 36 predicted proteins | sample SoiMetdeltSBSDD5_FD_75292 | JGI IMG/M metagenome (GOLD analysis project Ga0075421, IMG submission 75292) | Bulk soil microbial communities from a Populus tree surrounding site in Tennessee, USA - Soil MetaG P. deltoides SBSDD5 | ecosystem: Environmental > Terrestrial > Soil > Tree plantation... | reverse complement strand
GCGGCGCGCAGCGGAGTGTCGGCCGTGTACGGATGTTCGGCCAGCCACGCTTTCTGCAGAAGGTGCGTGTACTCGTGCCGGAAGAAGCGATCGATGCGCTCCTTGTTTTCGGGCAGCGATGCGTCGCCGTATTCCTTGTGCAGCCGCACGGCGTCGAACGCGATCGTCGTCGCATCAGGTGAGAACGCATCTTCGCCGCCTCCGTGTCCGATCACGATGGTCTCGTCAGGCGCGGCGACGTCGGGGAAGGGCTGCATCAGCGAGCCGAGCTCCCCGGCCCAATTCGCTGCGCGCGTCCGAATGAGCGACGCCCAGGCGCGAGACGCGTCCGTCGGAGACGACGCCTTGCCGACGATGCGCAGCCAGAGCTCCGGATCTTCGACTACGCGCAACTCCGCCTGCGCGGACAGACATGCGAGGAGAAGCAATGCACAGCGAATCATCGGCGCTTCTAGAATACGGTATGCGCAAAATCCTCCTCGCCCTTGCCCTCCTCGCAGCGACGAACCTCTCCGCCCAACGCGGAAATCCCGAGATGACGTTCGAGGGACAGTCCGTCGACGAGATGATCGCGGCGTTCATGAAAGAGCACGACGTGGCCGGGATGTCCGTGGCCATCGTGCAGGCGCCGTACATCACGCGCGCGACCGGCTATGGCGTCAGCGACGTCGACAAACGTACGCTCGTTTCCGCGAACACGATCTTCGACATCGCGGACATGAAGAACGCGTTCACCGCGGTGGCGGTGATGCAGCTCGTCGAGTCGGGGAAGCTCGGTCTCGAAAGCGTGCGTCCGTTGCTGCGCGATCCCGCAGCGTACGCGAAGCTCGAAGGCATCATCGAGAAGGCGAGCGGCCAGTCGTACAGCGAATTCGTGCGCAAGAATCAGTTCGAGCGCCTCGGACTGCGCCACACGTTCTTCTCTGCCGATCTCGCGACACTCCCGCGCGACGAGAAACATCGCCGCTTTCTGCAGGAGCCGTCGTTCATCGATCCGACGGAGCAGGCGAGAGGATCGAGCAAAGCGAAATTGACGGGAACCGCGATCTATTCAGCGATCTATTCGTCGGCGACGGATATCAGCATCTGGGACATCGGCCTCGCGGGCGACATCCTGATCAAGAGTCCCGAGTTGCGGAAGGTGCTCTACACGTCCGACAGTTCGTCATCGGGCCCGTGGGTTTTCCCTGGACATCCGGGATTGATGATCGCCACTGGCAGCGGTGACGGGTTCTCGTCGCTGCTGAGCCGCTTCACCGATCCGAGTGAGCTGGTGTGCGTGACGCTGCTCGCGAACAAAGAGGGACTCGACCTCACGCAGCTCGCGCGGAAGATCGCCGGCGCGCACAATCCGAAACTCGGTCCTCCACCAGTGGTCGCGACGTTCTCGATCCTCGGATACGACCCCGCGACCGGCGAAATCGGCGGCGCGGTGCAATCGCGCGTGTTCTCGGTCGGCAACGGTGTGTTGTGGGCGGAGGCGGGGACGGGCGTCGTCGCGACGCAAGCCGTGATCGATGTCGAATACGGTCCGCGCGGTCTGCAATTGCTACGGGCGGGGATGACGCCCGAGGCGGCGGTGAAGGCGATCTGGGACAGCGATCCCGATCCGTGGCCGAAGGACTGGACGAAGCAGGGACGCCAGTTCGCGATCATGGACGCGCGCGGAAACTACGCCGCGTTCACGGGGCCGAAGGCGAGCGCGTGGGCGGGACACAAGAGCGGGAAGTTCTGCACGGCGCAGGGGAACATCCTCGCCGGCGAAGCCGTGGTCGCCGACATGGTGAAGGCGTTCGAGAAGACGGAGGGCCATCTTTCGTATCGCCTGCTGGCGGCGCTGGACGCGGGGCAGAAAGCCGGCGGCGACACGCGCGGGATGCAGTCCGCCGCGATTCTGATCGTGAAGAAGGACGGCGGCGTGTGGCTGCACAACGACACGGTGATGCGGCTGCAGGTGGACGACAACCCGGAGCCGCTGAAGGAGCTGCGGCGGCTGATCGATCTCGCAGCGAAGCAAAGGAAGGCGATGGAGGAGTATCGGAAGAATCGGGAGTGAAAATGGGGGGCCGGCGCCTCGCCGGCCGTTCCACCGCCGCCCCGGCGGTGCCGGCGAGGCGCCGGCGGTACGGCCGCCGGGGCGGCGGCCCCCCAATGGTCACAACGCGGCGATCCTTACCGCCATCCCATTCAACGCCGCGTTTCCCGACACCGCGTCGACGCTGCCGTCGGTGAGATCGTTGTAGCTGACGCCCGCATTCTGTTCGGCGAGTCCGAGGCGCGTGCCTGCGCGGTTGTGTCCGAAGCCGTGGGGGAGGCTGACCACGCCGCGCATCAGGCTGTCGGTGGACTGCACCGCGATGCGCACGGAGCCGCCGCCGCCGTGAACGTCGACGAGCTGGCCGTCGATGAGTCCCAGCGCCGCGAGGTCTTCGGGATGCATCATCAGTTGATCGCGCGCCTTTCCTTTGATGAGGCGATGCGAGTTGTGCATCCAGGAGTTGTTGCTGCGGAGATGGCGACGGCCAATTAATTTGAATTCGGTTGGCGGTTGGCGGTTGGCGGTTGACGGGAAACGCTTGATGTCGTTCAGGAGCGGCTCGGGCGCGCAGTGGATTTTTGCGTCCTCGGTCTCGAGGCGCTCGTAGAGTGAAGGTGACAATGCGCCGAGGTCGAGGCCGTGCTCGGCGGCGTGCAACTCGGCGGGAGAGATGCGGCTGTTCGCAACGTAAGAATCGATCACCTCGCGTGTCGATGGCAGCGGCCTGTACTCGCGGTCGAGTTTCTTTCCGAGGCGTGTGCCGAGCTCGCCGAAGATCTCCCAGTCGTACCGCTCCTCCTCGGCCCGAGGCCAGATCGCGGCGTTGAAGCGCGCGACGTTGCGGATCGCGAGGACGTTGAAAATGCGGTCGTAGTGATCGTGCTCGAGGCTCGACGCCGGCGGCAGGATCAGGTCCGCGTGACGCGTGGTCTCGTTGAGGTAGATGTCGATCGCGAGCATGAAGTCGAGCGACTCCAGCGCGTCGTCGAGTCGGCGGCCGTTCGGCGTGGAGAGCACGGGATTTCCCGCGATCGTGATCAGCCCGCGGATCTGTCCTTCGCCCGGCGTCAGGATCTCTTCCGCGAGCACCGCGACCGGCAGCTCTCCGGCCGATTCGGGGAGGCCGCTCACGCGCGAGCGCCACTGCGCGTAATGGCCGCGGCGCGTGTGCGGACCGGTCATCGGGATGAGCGGATCGGTGAGCATCGCGCCGCCTTCACGGTCGAGATTTCCGGTGACGATGTTCACGAGCTGGATCAGCCACGCGTTGAGCGTGCCGAATGCCTGCAGATTCGCGCCGACGCGGCCGTAGCAGACGGCGGACGGTGCGGACGCGAATTCGCGCGCGATGCGGCGGATCGTGTCCGCGTCGATGCCTGTGATCGTCGCCGCGATCTCCGGAGTCATGCTCGCGATCGTGTCGAGCGCGGTCTCGAGTCCGTCGAGCTGCTCAGGATGCGCGATCCGGAAGAGGTTTTCTTCGCGCATCGTGTTGAGCATCGCCATCAGCAGTGCGGCGTCGGTGGCGGGACGGATGAAGTGATGCTCGCTGGCAACGTCTGCCGTCTCGGTGCGGCGCGGATCGATGACGACGACTTTGCCGCCGCGTTCACGAATCGCAGCGAGGCGCTTGGTCACGTCGGGCGCGGTCATGAGGCTGCCGTTCGATGCGACGGGATTCGCGCCGAGGATCAGGAAGTAGTCGGTGCGGTCGATGTCGGGGATGGGGATCAGGAACTGATGCCCGTACATCAGATACGACGTGAGCTGCTGCGGCAGTTGATCGACCGAGGTCGCGCTGAACGCGGACTTCGATTTCAGGACGCGCGCGAGCTGCGAGACGTTGAAGAGCGTGCCGATGTTGTGGACCGAGGGATTGCCGACGTAGAAGCCGATAGCGTCGTTGCCGTGCTGCTGTTGAATCGCGGCGATGCGCTCCGCGGCGAGATCGAATGCTTCGTCCCACTCGAGCTCGCGCCATTCCCCCGGCTGAAGCCGGGGGCTAGTGCCGATGCGTTGCAGCGGACGGCGCAGACGATTCGGGTCTTCGTGAACGTCCTGCAGCGCGACGGCCTTTGGGCAGATGTGGCCGCGGCTGAACGGATCGGCGTCGTCGCCGCGGATCGAGAGGATCTTGCGATCCTCGACCTTGATCTCGAGACCGCAGATGGCCTCGCAGAGATTGCAGGCGCGGTAGACGGTGCGCATCGGCGGAGTTTATCCCGCGCGTAGACGCGGGATCTCCGTGTGCATTCAGCGGTTCGTTGGCCTGTGGAAAAGACTGGAGTGCAGCACCGCCGATCCGTACTGCACCTTCTTCCCCGCGTGCAATCGCACGCGATCGAGGTCGATGCGGTCCGGCTCGAGCAACACCACCACGCTCGAGCCCATGTGGAACGTGCCGAGGCGCGCGCCGGCGGCGATGTCGATCGGCGGGTCGTAGTCGCGTGACACGATCCGGCTCACCGTCGCCGCGTTCGAGATGAACGAGTCGTACACGACGGAGATCTTTCCCACGTTCGTCGCGCCGATCATCACCACCGCGACCAGGCCGAGGTGCGAGTCGATGTACGTGACGACTCGCTCGTTGATCGAGAAGAGCTCGTCCACGTTCTCGAGCGACCAGTCATTCACCGGCCAGAGCCTGCCCGGGATGTGCACGCTGCGCACGATCTTGCCGCCGACGGGCGAGTGGATGTGGTGATAGTCCTGCGGGGAGAGATAAAGGTTGAAGAAGACGCCGTTCTCGTAACGCTTCCAATGCTCATCGTCGCCGAGGAAGCGCGCGACCGTGTAGGTTTTCCCTTTGATCTGCTCGAGGCGTCCGTTCTGCACGACGCCGAAGTTGCGCAGCGTCCCGTCGACGGGGCTGACGAAATCGCTCTCGATCGGACGCAGTCCCTCGCGCAGATCGCGGATGAAGAAGTGTCCGATCGACGGGTATTCGTGAAGCGGCTTGCCGGCGGCGTCGGTGTCGATCTGGTACGTCCTCGCGAACCAGTGCACGAGCGAGCGCGCGATCGGCTTGGGCAGCCGAGTGTGGACCAGCCGTCCGACGATACGGCTCAGGTGGTTTTTCGGGACGTAGCGAAGATAGCGGTACACACCGCTGATTATGGCAACGGTTGCGCCAGCAAAGAGGCGTAAAGTGCTCTCCCAGAGAGAAGAAGGAGTTTCAGCCATGCGGAGCTATGTCCGGACTCTGTGTTTTCGCACGTCCATTCGATTCCTGGTGTTGCTGTTTCTCGTGGGGTTCAGCGCCGTCGCGGCGGCGCAAACGCTGGCGTATGTAGCGAACGCGATCGACCACTCGGTCTCGGTGATCGACACGACGACGAATACCGTGACCGCCACGATCCCTGTCGGAACGGAGCCGGCAGGAGTCGCCGCGACTCCGAATGCGGCGTTCGTCTACGTGGCGAACAACGGTGCGGGCACGGTTTCCGTGATCAGCGTTGCGACCAACGCCGTCGTCGCAACCGTGTCCGTAGGATCGGATCCGACGATCATTGCCATCTCGCCGAACGGCGCTCGCGCCTATGTGACGAACTACTCGAGCAACGACGTCTCGGTGATCGACACGGCGAGCAATACGGTCGTGGCGACCGTGCCGGTCGGATCGGGGCCGAGCGGAGTGGCCGTCACTCCTGACGGCGTCTTCGCCTACGTGTCGAATGGCAACGATGGCACCGTCAGCATCATCGACACGGCCACGAATACGGTCGCTGCCACCGTGGCGGTGGGAGGGGACCTGAGAGGCGTGGCCATCACTCCGAATGGCGCTTACGCGTACATCGGCTCGTTCTTCAACAACACAATCTTCGTGATCGACACCGCGACCAACGCGGTCGTGGACAGCATCCCCGGGACGCCGACCGCAGTCGGCATCGCGATCACTCCGAACGGGAGCTTCGCCTATGTCACGCTCCTGGTCGCGAACGCGGTTGCTGTGATCGACACGGTGACCAACACTGTGACCGCGACCGTGCCGGTGGGAGTCCTCCCGGTGCTACTGGCCGCCACTCCGAACGGAGCGTTCGTCTACGTGACGAACGCCGTCAGCAACAGTGTCTCGGTGATCGCCACGGCGACGAACACCGTGGTCGCCTCGGTTCCGGTGGGAAACTTCCCCCAGGGAATCGCCATCCTGGCGAAATCGGCGGGACCGACCAGCGTCGATCAGTGCAAAGAATACGGGTGGAGGAACTTCACCAACCCGAGCTTCAAGAATCAGGGGCAGTGCGTCGCCTACGTCAATCACCTATGAGCTGAGGACCGCGCTCACGTCATGTCGGCCAGATCAGGGTGGTTTCAGGCGTCGCCTCGCCCGCGCCGTCGGTTGGGTCGCCCGCTTCCTTGGTTGCGTCGTCCTGTTCTGTGGTTGTGCCGTCGGGCTCGTCGGTTTGTGTGCTCATCCTGCGGATTAGATCATGTCAGCGTGTATGTCATCGCCCAGCAGTAGATCAGCACGAGCGGCGTGTGAAAGAGAAGCTGCAGGATCGAGTAGCCCGCGAGGTCGCGGGCACGGGCGTTGAGGATGCCCATCAGCGGCAGCATGAAAAACGGATTCAGTAGATTCGGGAGCGTCTCCGCGGCGTTGTAGGTCTGGATCGTCCAGCCGAGGTGCATCTTCAGTGCGCTCGCGGCCTCCATCACGTACGGCGCTTCCACCACCCACAGTCCGCCGCCTGAGGGGATGAAGATGCCGAGCAGAAACGAGTAAACCGTCAGGATCGGATTGAAAGTGTTCTGGTCGGCGATGCGGAGGAAGAGCTCGGACAACGTCGGCTGGATCGCGGTCTTCGAGATGATCCCGAGGATGCCGGCGTAGAAGGGGAACTGCACAAGCACGCCCGCGGTCGCGGGAGTGGCGTTGGCCGCGGCGCGCAGGAACGCGCGGGGCCGCCAGTGCAGGAGCATCCCCAGCGCGAGGAACAGCAGGTTGAAGTTGTTCAGGTCGATGGCCGAGGCCAGACCCTTCGCCGCGATCTGCTGTCCGAGAAACGCGAGCATCAGCGCGACGATGGCGATCGTCAGCAGCGGATTGCGCTCGATCTTTTCCGCCGTCGTCTGGGCAGGCGGGTCGTCGGCGGTCATCTCCTCGAACACGATGCCCATCGAGCGCGCGTTGCGCACGCGATCGCCGGACGGTGCGGAGAAATACGCGATCGCAACCGAGACGAGAATCAACAGCGCGGCGAGGAGGATGCTCTGCCAGAGAAAGATCGTCTGCGTCAGCGGGATCACGCCGGTGATCGGCAGCAGCGGCGCGGGGATCATCGACTTGGTGGCCATCATCATCGCCGGCGAGGACGAGAGACCGAGCGACCAGACGCTGCCGAGTCCGAGGTAGGCGGCGCCGCCGAGCGCGCGGAAGTCGACGTCATCGATGCGGCGCACGATCGCGCGCACGAGCAGTCCGGTGATGATCAGCGAGAAGCCCCACGACAAGAGCGACGTGAGCATCGAGAAGAGCGCCACGAACGCGACCGCACCGCGCGGAGTCTTCCGGATCGCGGCCAGGCGTTCGATCACGCGATGCGCGGGCTTCGACGTCGCCACGACGAAGCCGCCGATGATGATCAGCGCCATCTGCATCGTGAACGGGACGAGCGTCCAGAAGCCCTCGCCGAACGCGGTGACGACGCGCATCGGCGGCTCGCCGAGGGCGAGGCCGAAGACGGCGACGACCACGACCGCCGCGAGCGCGAAGACGTAGGCATCGGGGAAGTAGCGCTCGGAGAGATCAGCGATGCGGCTGCCGAGGCGGGCGAGCGGGACGTCTTTGTTCAAGGCGGGGATATGGTAGTTCTAGGAGTGCGGTGGCGGCGAGCCACCGCTCTGGTAGGGCGGGCGGTCAGCGCTGCGGACGTACCAGAGCGGCGACTCGCCGTCGCCGCACTCCTAGATCGATCATGCGAAAACGAATCGCAATCCTGCTCATTCTCGCTCTGCCACTCTGCGCGCAGAACGCACCTCGCTCACCCACGCCACGCTCGACCGCGTTGCCGAATCGCGTGACCGATTACGCGACAGGGCTCGAGCATCCGTGGGGCATCGCGTTCCTGCCGGACGGGCGTGCGCTCGTCACCGAGCGTCCCGGTCGGCTGCGCATCGTCGGGCGCGATGGGAAACTCTCCGCGCCGCTCGCGGGCGTGCCGCGCGTGCAGGCGCAGGGTCAGGGTGGGCTGCTCGACGTCGCGCTCGATCCGAAGTTCGCGCAGAACGCGACGATCTATCTCTCCTTCGCGGAGCCGGGCGACGGTATCGCGGGAACTGCAGTCGCGCGCGCGAAACTGACGGACGCGGGCCTCACCGACGTGCGCGTGATCTATCGCCAGGAGCCGAAGGTCGCGGGCTCGGCGCACTTCGGCTCGCGAATCGTGTTCCGCCGCGACGGCACGTTGTTCGTCACGCAGGGCGAGCGGATGCGCTACAGCGATCAGGCCCAGGATCTCTCTTCTCTGCTGGGCAAGGTCGTTCGCATCAATAGCGACGGATCGATCCCGCGCGACAACCCGTTCGTCGGACGCAGCGGCGCGCGTCCGGAGATCTGGTCGTACGGACATCGCAACGTGCAGGCAGCGACGCTCCATCCGGCGACGGGCGCGCTGTGGACGGTCGAGCATGGCGCACGCGGCGGCGACGAGCTGAATCATCCGGAAGCAGGGAAGAACTACGGCTGGCCGGTGATCTCGTACGGCGTCGAGTACTCCGGACGTCCGATCGGCGCGGGCCTGCGCGCGAAATCGGGGATGGAGCAGCCGGTGTACTACTGGGATCCGGTGATCGCGCCGTCGGGCATGCTCGTCTACACCGGCAACGCGTATCCCGGCTGGAAGAACAGCATCTTCATCGGCTCGCTGCAACCTGGCGCACTCGTTCGATTGGAATTGCAAAACGGACGCGTCGTCAAAGAAGAGCGCTACCTCGGCGACCTGAACGAGCGCATCCGCGACGTGGAGCAGGGACCGGACGGGCTGTTGTATCTGCTGACGGACGAGCCGCGAGGGCGAGTATTGCGGATCGAGAGACGCTGACTCTCTTCAGGTCGGCCCACCACGTGCATGACACGCTAGCCGTTCAGAATCTGATCCGAATAAGGAGCGACTCGTTCATGAATCGATCTCTCATCTGGTGCCTGGTTCTCGTCCTCTTCGCGATGCCGATGGCGGCGCAGGAAAATCGTTCACTCGAGGACATCGAGCTGGAGGAGGAGCACATCCACAGCCGCATGGAGCACGGCGAGTCGCACGCCTCCGGAATGCGCGAGGAGCTCGGCCCGGTCGTCCTCGGCAATCCGACGCAAGCGGCGACGGTGATCCGCGTCGGCCTGTCCTACTCGTACACCGCGACCGGCGCGTTCTCCGAGTTCAGCACGCGCCACCATCCGTTCGCGGAGATCAGCCACACAGTGGGCACCGTGCACCTCATCGACGTCGGGACGGGGAAACAGATCATCGACCTGGAGCCGGGCACGATCGTGCGTGCGACGCGAGACGCCAACGGCTATCAGGTGACCGTGGCCGGAGCAGCGTTTGGCACCTATGCCGGTCCTCTGTTCTTCCGGCCGACCGATACCACGAACCAATTCCGCATCGAGCACATCCGCCGCGTCTTCAGCGGCACGAAGGTCCCGACTTATCGTGGCGCGATCGAGCTCTCGCACGCGTCGGGGACGGAGGCCAACCGCTTGCACGTCGTGAACCTCGTCGAGATCGAGGACTACGTGCCGGGCGTCGTGGCCAACGAATCGATCGCGTCGTTTCACATGGAAGCGCTGAAGGCGCAGGCCGTGGCGGCGCGCGGTTACGCCATTGCCAACATCGGACGCTTCCGCGCGAACTTCCCGTACGACATCGTCGACTCCAGCGCGTCGCAGGTCTATCGCGGCGTGATCTCGGAGCATCCCCGCGCGGTGCAGGCCAGCGCGGAGACTGTCGGTCTCGTTGCTTCGTATGCCGGCCAGATCATCGGTGCGCTCTACTCGTCTTCGATGGGCGGGCACACGGATCACAACGAGTGGATCTTCAACAGTCCGAGCAATCAGTGGCCGGGCACGAACGTGACTCCGTATCTCCGCGGGATCTACGACGGAGACGGAGTTCCACCGGACACGACCACCGAATCGGGGATCTCCGATTTCTGGAAGGCTTCTCCGCTGCCGACGATCTACGACGACTGCGGCCGCGTCGGCAACCGTTTCTCGCGCTGGCGGGTGGTGCTCACCGGCGCGCAGATCCGCGCGCGCATCACACCGCTTCCTCCGGCCGGTGTGAACGTCACGAACGTCGAAGTCACGCTGCGCATGACGTCGGGGCGCGCGGCGATCGTGAAGGTCTCGCTCTCGAACGGCACTGCAGTCGAAGTGCGCGGATGGGATCCTCTGCGCAGTTTCTTCCGCCCGGCGGTGGCGACGCCCGCGCTCTGCGGCACGACCACGATCCCGGCCGGGATGGTGCTCAACAATCCCAGCGTTCTCGAGGTGGCTCACAACGCCGACGGCACGGTCAATCAGGTCACGGTCTGGGGCGGAGGCTGGGGACACAACGTGGGCATGAGCCAGTACGGCGGACAGGGACGCGCTCGCGCGGGGCAGAACTTCCTGCAGATCCTGAAGGCCTACTACACAGGCGTCGACATCGGGAGTTATCCCATCGACATCGGTCACGAGCGAGGCTCCGGCGCTCCGACACTGCGCCAGGAGTTTTACGCGCCGAATGCGCTAGGAACGTTGTTCGTGCGCAATGCGGAGGTCCGCAAGCTCAACGTGCACATCAACGATACGTATGACGTCACTATCGATGAAGCGGAGCTCGCCGACGGGTCAGCCAGTTTGGATCTTTCCGCGTATCTCCTCCCGGGATTGAACACCATCCAGTACAACCCGGCAGGGCAGGGGACCGCGACCGTTACGGTTGTCGTCGAATGAGGTTTCCTTCCGGGGCCCTCGTGAGTCTCACCCTCTGACGGAGGATGCGATGAGAAAGGCGATGACGATGATCGCGGCGGTTGTGCTGGCGCTGCCGCTGGTTGCCCGATCCATGCCCGACGGGAGACCGAAAGTGACCGTGCTCGTCGGCGGGACGCCGCGCCAGGAGTACGTGCATAACGGCGCGACGTACATCGAGGCGTTGCGCGGGCGCGACTTCAAGATCCGATTGAGGAATCCAACGGGGCAGCGCGTCGCGGTCGCGTTGTCGGTCGACGGTCTGAACACGATCGACGGAAGACACACCGACTCCTGGAGCGCTCCGAAGTGGGTGCTCGAGCCGTGGGAGACGACGGAGATCTCCGGCTGGCAGGTGAACGACCGCACCGCGCGCCGCTTCTTCTTCACCGGCGAGCGCAACTCCTACGCCGCCGCCCTCGGCGAGACCCAGAACCTCGGCGTCATCGAGGCGGTGTTCTATCGCGAGAGCATCCCTCGGTATTCGTATCGGGAGCGCGAATACTCGCGCGATCAGCGCGGCGAAGAGCAGAAGCGGGAAGCGGGCGCCGCGCCGCGCGCCACCGCGGAAGCGCCGCCACCGGATGATGATTACGCGGCCACGGGCATGGGACGCCGCACCAATCATGAGGTGGAGGAAGTGGAGATGTCCCTCGAGCACTTTCCGTTTGCGTCGGTGGCGATCCGTTACGAGTTTCGCCCTCAGCTCGTGAAGCTGGGCGTGATGCTCGACCGCGATCCGCTCGAGCGACGCGAGCGCGCGAGGGGTTTCTGTCCCGAACGGTGAGTTTCGAGGGGAAGCGCGCGTGCGAGAATCAGGCGCCATGAAACGTCTGCTGGTTCTTGCTTTTCTCGCGCCGTCGCTCTTCGCACAGCTTCGTCCCGTCAATACCTTCTCCATCGTCGCGCGCGATCCGGCGACGGGGCAGATGGGGGTGGCGGTGCAGTCGCACTGGTTCGCGGTGGGGCAGATCGTGCCGTGGGCGGAGGCGGGAGTGGGCGCGGTCGCGACGCAGAGTTTCGTCGATCCGTCGTACGGGAAGCTCGGACTCGATCTGCTGCGCGCCGGGAAGAGCGCGCCCGAAACGCTGCGCGCGCTCCTCGGCGGTGATGGTGCGTGCGAGGTGCGTCAGGTCGGCATCGTCGACGCGAACGGGAACGTTGCGACGTTCACCGGCGCGAAGGACATCATCGCGGCTGGTGGGATCGCCGGAAACGAAGCATCGAAGGTGAGCTCGCAGTGCGGAACGCTGAGCGCCGGACGCGACTTCGCGGTGCAGGCGAATCTCATGGCGAACGACAAAGTGTGGCCGGCGATGGCGAAGGCGTACGCGGAGTCGCAGGGCGATCTCGCGGAGAAGATGCTCGCGGCGCTCGATGCGGCGCAGTCCGTGGGCGGTGACATTCGCGGCAAGCAGTCGGCCGCGTTGATCGTCGTGAACGCGAAATCGACGGGACGCGCATGGCAGGATCGCGCATTCGACCTACGCGTCGACGATGCCCCGCAGCCACTCGCGGAGCTGCGCCGTCTGATTACGCTGCAGCGCGCATACAACCACATGAACGCCGGCGACCTCGCGGTCGAGCACAAGGACAACGAAGCCGCGCTGCGCGAGTACAGCGCCGCCGAAGCGATCGCGGCGAAGACTCCCGGCGTCCCGCAGAGCCGCCACGCGGAGATGATCTACTGGCACGCGGTGGCGCTGGTGAACATGAACCGCGTCGATGAATCGCTGCCGCTCTTCGCCCGCGCGTTCGCGATGGAGCCGTCGTGGCGCGAGCTCACGCCGCGGCTGGTGGCGTCGGGGTTGTTGCCGGAGGGAGCGGTGGGGAGGATTGTGGGGGCGAAATAGTCGTCGAGTCGACGAGTCGTCGAGTCTCACAGTCTCATAGAGGTTTTTCTATGAGCCTATGAGACTCTGAGCCTATGAGGCTCCTTGACGACTCGACGACTCGTCGCCTCGTCACTTCCCCGCGCGCTGCAGCCCCAGATCGAGAATCCTTTGAATCAGCTTCGGGAAGGCCATCCCCGCGTCTGCTGACGCCGCGGCGAACTCCTCGCTCTTCGCGATGTCGGGGTTCGGATTCGCTTCGAGGAAGTAGAGCTTTCCGTCGGGGCTGTAGCGGTAGTCGATGCGGTTGTAGCCGTCGAGGTCGAGGATCTTCGCGATGTTCTTCGTCGTCTTCACCACGTGTGCGCGCAACGAGTCCGGCAGATCCTCGGCCTTCTGCTGAAAGATTCCGCGCCGCTCCTGATAGTCGGGGTTGTGCTTCACGTGCGCGGTCGCGATCGGCACGGCGCCCGGCGGGAGATTCTCGAACAACAGCTCCCACACCGGTAGCACCTGCTGGCGCACGTTGCCGATGATGCCGACGTAGAACTCGCGGCCGGCGACGTACTGCTCGGCGATCGCGTCCGAGCCGTGCCGTTGATGAATGAACAGGACGCGCTCGCGCAGCTTCTCGTCGCTCTCGACGATCGACGCCTGCGCGATGCCGAGCGAGGCCTCGTGGATCTGACTCTTCACGATGAGCGGGAACTCGAGATTCTTCGGACGGTGCACGCGGCGTCCGCGCGGGAACACCGCGAACCTCGGCGCGAGCAGATGGTGATAGGCGAGGAGCTTCTTCGACAGCGCCTTGTCGCGCGCGAGCATGAGGCCGCGCGGATGGCAGCCGGTGTACGGCACCTGCATCAACTCGAGGAAGCTGACGACGTGATGGTCGAAGTCCTGGCGGCCGAGGAACTCTTCGAGGAGGTTGAAGACGATGTCGGGCTTCCACTCCTCGATCACGTGTCGGATCGGCCCGAGCTCGTCGGCGACGCCCAGAGGCTTCACCTCGTGACCGAGCTCGCGCAGCGTCATCACCACGTCGTACTCGGTCTTGAGCTCGTACGCGTGCAGCTCGCTCATGCCCTCCATGCTCTCGGGCGGCATCATCGAGGGATGCATCAGGACGACCACGCGGAGCTTCTTCGTCATATCGCGAACCAGTTCCGCCGGCTGTAGTGAAAGTCCATCGTCTTCACGGTCAACAGGACCGCAAACTCCATCTTCAGTCTCCGTTCCTGGCCGGCGGCGCGCAGCTTCAATTCGCGGCTCCGGCCGATCATGTCTTTCAACACCTGCTCCAGCGTGAACTGATACTCGCCGGTCCAGTTCGCGACGAGCCTGCGGATCTCCGAGCTGTTCCGCCGGAGGAAGCCCGACGCGAGCTCCTGATTGCGATGCTTCGGATCGTCGGAGAAGAGCCGTCGCAGATCGCGATCATAGATGTCGGGATAGCTGACGAGATAGCGCTCGCTCTTGTCGGAGTAGTACTCGCGCAGCGTCATGTTCAGCGTCGGGAGCGAGTCCGGCTTGCGGAACTTGCGGAACCGCGGCGGCTCGCCGCGATACTTCTCGAGCAACTCGTCGACGAACTCGAGCTTCCGCAGCGCGGGCCAGTCCGCGTAGCGTTTGCGCCAGCCGCCGCCGCGCGAGCCGATGACGACCGCGAACGTTTCCGCGAAGTCTTCGAGCGGATGGCTTTGCGCGTAGTAGAGCCGCAGGTGCTGGACGAATCTCCGGCTCGCGGGATTGGGACGGTAGTGCTCGGGATAGCGCTTCGTCGGATTGCCGAACAGCTCGCGGCGCCCCGACTCGCGCGAGAGCTGGTAGGCGTTGTCGAACGCGTGTCCGCATTCGTGCCGGAGGATCTGCATCATCTCCTGCCGCGTGCCTCCTTCGACTTCGAGCATCTGCTTGCGCTCGAGCTGCATGAGACGCGGATGCGCGAGGTAGAAGGGGATGGCGATGCCGGGGATGTCGTCGGGGACGAAGAAGTCGGTGGAGAGCCACGCGTGCGGACGGAACGGGATCTCCCGCCGCTCGAGGTCTTCACCCAGATCGGCGAGGCATTCTTCGATCCACGTACCTTCGATGCGGACGCCGAGATCGCGCAGGCGGACGTCGAAGAGCTCGCGTTCGGAAAGGTCCTCCCACGGGAAATGGCGCTTTCTCACTTGTGGCGAATGATAGGTCCTATACGTCCTATCAGTCCTATGAGTCCTATCAGTCCTATCCCGACCGCGATAGCCCGCCACGGCACCACCACATCCTTCGCCCTCTCCCCAAACACCCCGTGCGCGCCGGCGTCCCCAGGCACGTGTGTGAAGAGATTGTCGGGGCGCCCGGGCACCTCGGGCTCATCGCCCTGCTGCTTTTCGTAGCCGATGCGGCCGAGGTAGTGATCGAGTAATTCGGGCGCGAATGCGTTTGCGACGATGCCCTGCGTCGTTCCCCAGCTCACATTCAACTCGCGTTGCGGATGCTCGGACATCCGGACGATCGCGCGCGCCGCGACCTCCGGCTCGAAGATCGTGCCGAATGGCTGCGCCTTGCGCGGCATGTGGCTGCGGATCCACCGGAACTGCGGCGTGTTGAGCGCGGGGAGGTGGACCATGCACACGCGCACGTTGCTGCGATCGTGCAGCAGCTCGCTGCACAGGGAATCGTGAAAGCCCTGCACCGCATGCTTCGCCGCGCAATACGGCGCCTGCAGCGGAATCCCTCGGTAAGCGAGCGTCGACCCGACCTGAATGATCACGCCTCGGTCGCGCGGCAGCATCCGCCGCAGCGCGGCCTGCGTTCCGTACACGACGCCGAGGTACGTCACCTCGGTCACGCGACGGAACTCGTCCGGCGAGATTTCCAGGATCGGTCCGAGCACCGAGGTCATCGCGTTGTTGATCCAGACGTCGATCGGACCGAATGCGTCTTCGATCGTCTGCGCGGCGCGCTCCACCGCGTCGGGATCCGCGACGTCCGCGACGGCGACGACGGCTTTGCCGCCGCGCGCTTCCACTTCCGCTCGCGCGTTCTCGAGCGCCTCGCGATTGCGCGCGATGAGTCCGATGCTCGCGCCGCGCGCCGCGAATGCACGCGCGGTTGCGCGTCCGACGCCGGCCGATGCTCCGGTGATGACGATGACGGTCATAGCGCCTCCTTGAGTGATGAGAGAGCGTCGCGCAATCGTTCCGCCGGTTGGCTGGTCAGCGACCACGGCGTGGCCTGACGCACGACGTGCAGCGTCCCGCGCTTCTCGAGAATGCGATACGAAGTGCGTCCGTCCTTCCCGCGGCGGAAGCGGATCGTCACGCACGCTTTCCCGACGCGCAGGTCGCGCAGCGTCAGCTCCGGAAGCCACGCGGGCAAATGCGGATCGATGACGAGCATCTTCAGCGGCGCGTACGGATAGAGACCGAGCAACGCCTGCAGCAGTGAGAACGTTGCCGACGCCGACCACGCCTGCGGCGAGTTCGCGTTCGGATAGATGCCCGGGAACGGATGATCTTCATCGCGCGGGTGTCCGCCGAACAGCTCCGGCAGGCGATGAAACTCGAACAGCGACGCGGCCTCGAACTGCGCGTGCGCGATCTGTTCCACGCGGTCGTGCAGGCCGTAGCGCCAGAAGCCGATCGCGAACGTCCCGTGCTCGACGGGCCAGATCGATCCGAGGTGATAGCTGTACGGGTTGTAGCGCGGGTGGTCGGACGAAAGCGTACGGATGCCCCAGCCGCTGAAGAGATCCGGCGCGAAGAGGCGATCGGCGACGTCGCGCACGAGCGACGCGTCCGCGATCGCGGCGGCCAGACAGTGTCCCGCGTTCGAGCCGATCGAGCGCACGGGATTCTTCTGCGCGTCGAGCGCCATCGCGTAGAAGCGCTCGTCCTCCATCCAGAACGCGTCGTTGAAGCGCTTTTTCAACTCGCTGCTCTCGCGATAAAGACGACGCGAGAGGTCGTGCTCGCCGAGCCACCAGAGCGTCTCGGCGAGATGCAACTTCGCGACGTACACGAACGCCTGCTCCTCGCACGTGGCGATGGGCGGCTCGACGAGACGGCCGTCGTCGTAGACGATCGCGTCGGACGAGTCCTTCCACGCCTGATTGCGCGGGCCCATCGGCGACCGCGTTTTGTATTCGTAGAAGCCGTCGCCATCGAGATCGCCGTGCCGGTCGAGCCATTGCAGCGCACGCAACGCGGGCTCGATGAACGGGCGCACGAGATCCTTGTCGCCGGTCCAGTGCCACAGCTCCGCGACGATGAACGCGTAGAGACCCGATGTCGTGATCGAGCTGTAGCTGCGGCGGCGCGGGTTGAGGTCGAGCATCGCCAGCGGCCCGGTGTGTGCTTCGTGCAGCATCTTGCCCGGCTGCTCGTCGCGCCAGTCGTCGTCGCGCGTGCCCTGCACCTCGGCGAGCGCGTGCAGCGTGCCGGACATGATCTCCGGGCCGACGAGCGCGGCCTGCCAGCCGGTGGTGAGCGTGTCGCGGCCGAAGAGCGCGATGTACAGCGGAAGACCGGCGGCGACGGTCCATGCGCGCGGGCCGTGATCGAGGTCGAAGAGGCGCAGCGCGGCGAGATCGGAGCGCGCCTGCTCGAGCGTGCCGAGGACGTCGGCGGCCATCGTGTGCGATTCGGGAGTTTCGAAGGAGGTCCACTCGTCCAGCACTTCGTGCGTGGTTGGCTCGAGCCACGACGGGGTGACGTCGATCTGCGTTTGCCACGTTTGTTTGGGTGCGAGGGTGATGTCGAACCGCAGCTTTGCGGGGCGGATGATGACGCTGCGCTTCAGCGTCCCCGAGGTGTACTCCAACGTCAGTGCGTCGTCTTCGATGCGCTCGACGATCGTGCCGAACTGCTGCCGCGCGCGCGTCTCCGCCTGATCCGCGAAATCCGCCTCCATCTCGATCGCGAAGACGAAAGACGTCTCCGCGGATGTGTAGTTCGTCAGCGCGATCTCTTCGTGCAGCGCGTCGTCGATCGTCCGCGTGACGAGCAGCTCGAGCGTGTTCTGCGAGGCCGCCGGCACTTGCCCGCTGCCCGAGTCGATCTCGGCGAGCGGGACTCCGGGCGCGGCGATGACGAAATAGCCGAGCCAGTGATTCTGCCGCACGCACGACGACGCATTCGGCGACGGCGCCTCGCCGTCGATCGTGTAACGCCAACGCGACAGCACGCGCGTCTCGTCGACGAAGAAGCCGTGATCGGGATGGCCCTCGATCTCGCCGTCGACGGTGGTCGCCAGCACGCATCGCCCGCGGCTGATGTAGATCGTCGACGGCCGCGGGCGGATGCGGATGAGGTCAGGGTCGCGTGCGCGTGGCGGCTTCACGTCCGGGGAACGGGCCCGCGCAGCGAGCTCGGTGCGTCGAGGTTCGCGCCGTTGTCGACGCCGACGCCGAGGCGGTCGACGAGCTCGCCGCCGAGCCATCCGGTGATCGCCGCGAGCGTTCCGGCGGCCACCGAGAGCACGATGCACAGCACCTCCGGATTGGCCGGCCGATCGCGACGCAGCAGCCAGCTCGCGGCGAACAGCGCGACGACGATCACGTTGCCGATGCCGTGCAGTGCGCCGATTCGCTTCGCGCGCGTGCCTCGCGGGATTCCGAGATAGTCGATGAAGCCGAACAGCGCGGCCGCGAGTCCGCTGATGACGCCCGCCGCGATCATCGAGAACGCCGCCGCGTGCAGATGCGACCGGTCCGTCAGGAGGGCGATGAGGTCGAACACCAGCGACATCGACAGAACGCCTAGCGGAAAGACGACCAGCATCTGATGGATGGGATGTCCGAAGAGTTTGGCTCTGCTTTCCATGAAACTCCCTTCGTGAACTACACCGCCGGCGGCGGCGGGAACATCAGGTCGAGCTTGAGCAGGACCGTGTCCTTGATCAGATCGTCCGCGGCGCCTCGATAGGAGATGCCCCAGTCGTGGCGATTGATCGTGAACTCGCTCGTCGCCCGCACACCCTCGGCCGACTGCACGGCCTTCACCGGAATCACCACTTCCTTCTGCACGCCGTGCAGGTCGAGCGTGCCGGTGAGCATGTGTGTCGTGCCGGAGGGCTCGTTCGCTTCCGCGGGCGTGAGAGAGGTCGAGGTGAAGGTCGCTTTCGGGAACCTGGCGACGTCGAAGAAATCGGGGCTCTTCAGATGACCGGTGAGCTTCTCCGTGTCCGTCTCGACGGAGTTGAGGTCGATGTCGAACGAGATCTTCTGCGGTGCGGTGCCGGCGTACTCGATCCAGCCGTCGAAGTTCTTGAACGATCCTTTGTGATCGCGCGTGACTTTCGCCGCGACCCAATCGATCCTGCTCTTTTCCTTGATGACGTTCGCGCGCGTGACCGCGCCCGTCGGTTGTACCGCGGCCGTGTCGGCCGCAGTCGCGGACGTTTCCGAAACCTCGGCCGCGGGTTTGTCGGTGATCTCGCTCTTCGGGCAGGCCGGCAGAAGAGTCAGGATCGCGACCACGAAAATCAGATTGCGAGACTTCATTCGTTTCTCCTTTACTTGCGGTCGCCAATGCAAAGGCAGCGCCCCCGTCATACGATTCGGCCATGGAACGCGCGGCCTTACGCATCGTTCAGCTCGGCGCGATCGCCGTCGTGCTCGCGGCGTCGCCGCGGGAAGTGTTCGATCTCGATCGCTTTCTCGTCCCGAAGGAGCTCGTGCTGCATGCGACTGCGTTGCTCGCGGGGCTGCTCCTCTTTCGGCGAATCCGCTTCACGCGCATCGACTGGTTCTTGCTCGCGTATCTATTGCTGAGCGCCGTCTCCGTGATCTTCGCAACGAATCCGTGGATGGGAATGCGCGCGGTCGCGCTCAGCGCGTCCGGCGTGATGCTTTTCTGGATCGCGCGCGCGTTGCGCGATGCGGATTTGTCGCGGCCTCTGCTGAACGCGCTCGCGTTCGCGGTGGTGCTCGCGGCGGGAACGGCTCTGCTGCAGGCGTACGGGTTGGATCTCACGATCTTTCCCAGCAGCCGCGCTCCCGGCGGGACGCTCGGCAATCGGAATTTCGTCGGACACGCGGCGGCATTCGGACTGCCGCTCGTGCTGTACGCCGCGTTGAACGCGCGGCGGTTCGTGCTCGCGTCGACAGGCGTGACGATCGTGATGGCGGCGCTGGTGCTGACGCGCTCGCGCGCGGCGTGGCTCGCGTGCGCAGTATCGATGGCCGTGTTTTTCATCGCGATGCTGGTGTCGCGCTCGATGCCGTGGAAGCGCTTTGCGGGTGTGGTGGTCTTCGCGGTCATAGGCGTCGTCGCGGCGCTGGTGATTCCGAACGCGCTGCGGTGGCGAAGCGAGAACCCGTATCTCGAATCGGTGCAGGGCGTGGTGAATTACGAGCAGGGGAGCGGGCGCGGACGTCTCGTGCAGTACACGCAATCGCTGCGCATGGCCGCCGCGCATCCGATCCTCGGAGTCGGCCCGGGCAATTGGTCCGTGCGGTATCCGGAGTACGCGGCGCGTCGCGACGGATCGATGAACGAGAGCGAGCCGGGGACGACCTTCAACCCCTGGCCGAGCAGTGACTGGGTCGCGTTCGTTTCCGAGCGCGGCTTCGCCGCCGCGGCGCTGCTCGCGTTCGTGTTCGTGACGATGCTGAACGTAGGGCGCGGCTTCAGCCCGCCCCCCACGGGGGAGGGCGGGCTGAAGCCACGCCCTACATCAGCAACGCTCCTCGCGACGATTGCGGCCGCCGGAGTCGCGGGTGCATTCGACGCCGTGCTTCTCCTCGCGCTGCCATCGTTCATCGTGTGGACCGCTCTCGGTGCGCTCGCAATCCCCCGCCAACCGCCAACCGCCAACCGCCAACCGATCGCGATCCTCGTGATCTTGATCTCGCTCCTCGGCCTCGTGCGCAGCGCCTCCCAACTCATCGCGATGGAGATCTACGCGACGCGCGGCGACCGCGCCTCACTCGAGCGCGCGGCGCGGATCGATCCGGGCAACTACCGCGTGCGCCTGCGGCTCGCGCGAAAGGGACGCTGCGAGCACGCGCGCGCGGCGCATGCGCTCTTCCCGAGTGCGGCGGCCGCGAAAGCCGCCGCGCGGAGTTGCCGATGAAACGCATCGTCTTCGCTCTGCTCGTTCTGCTCACTGCCTGCGGCAGGGACGAGGTCACCGCGGACGATGCGGCGAAGGTCGTGCGCGAGACGCTGACGGAAATGCGCGACAAGAGCATCGTCAAGATCCAGGTGCGGACCGAGAAGACGGAGATGCCGTCGGCCGAGGAGCTGCAGTTGCGGAAGCAGATCGAGGAAACGATCGAGAAGGAAGGGATCGGCCGGATCAAACTCGCCGATGCGGGCGTCGGACACTTCGACATTCAGGTGGAAGTCGACTCGACGGCGGAAGCGATGCCGCGGATTCGCGACCTTCTGGAGTCGTTCGCGCTGCTCGAGCGATCGACGGTCAGCGTCGCGTCGAATTAATTCGACAGGCGAACGCGCGCCATTTCCTTGCTCTGTCTGACGTTCGCGGAAGATGCCCAGAAGCGATTGCAGGGGGGCTGTGGAAGCCTGTGGAAAACCGTCAAAAATGTAACAGCGAAAAGCATTGCGCGACTGCAACCGCGGACCTACCTTGAAGCTCGCCGCAGCACGAACGCTCTATCGCAGATGTCAACGTGGTGCGGCAGCCGAGAAGGACGCGATAGGTCATCGAGGCATGCGGTTCCGGCACGGATGCGCTATCGCAGATGTCAAAGTGCAGGAACTGGTCGCGGGGGCGCGATAGGCCACCCAGACATGATTGGCGCGGATGCTCTCTTGTAGCTGTTAACGCGCTGAGAAAGGCTCCGGGGAACAAGAGACCCCGGGGCCATTTTTTTGTCCCCCGGCTGAAGCCGGGGGTTAGTGTCTCGCGCTGACCGCACACGCAGCGTGTCCGAGGATGACGTTCCCGCTCTGCAGCTCGCTCGCGGTCGGCTGCCATCCGCGCGCGAGACGCGCATGCAGCAGTTCATCGGCAGTTGGTTGATGGTCCCAGACCGAGACCGAGAGGACTGCGCCGAGTCACGTTGCGTCGAAGACGAGGAACGAGCCGCCGGCAACGCGGAAGAGAACGTCGTGCGTGTACTCGTCCTGAATCACGACATCGATCGGGTCAACGCGAGGCTGTTGCCGCAGCGCCCAGCGGAACACGTGATCCAACGTCGGAAGCGCGGCCGCTTCCTCACGTAACTGCGCGGCGTTCATGAGTAGATGATAGGTCGTCGAGCGCGCGTTTGTCCGTTACGCGCGTCACATATGGCAGTCTCTGTGTCCTCGGTGCCTCCGTGGTGGCCGCCGTACTCCACCCGTTTTGCATCGCGCAACTTCTCACAGTCCGCGCATCGATTTCTCACACGCAGCCTTCCCGTCGTTGAAGACTGGTGGCTCACGCAGTGCACACCGCTCCCGCTTCCAGGAGGATGGTCGTGCGCAAACTTTCTTCGTTCTCTTTCCTTTTCGCGTTGATGTTCGTCGTCGCCGCCGTGCCGGCGCAGGCGATCACGACGATGGCCGCGTCTCTCAGTGGTGCCAATGAGCGTCCCACGACCGGGGACGTCGATGGTGCCGGCTTCGCGCTGGTGATCATCGATCCTGATCTGGGCACGGTGCGCTACGCGCTTTTCGTGCAGAACATCGGAGCGCCGACGGCCGCGCACATTCATCGCGGGACGTCGGACGTCGCCGGTCCAGTCGTGGTGAACTTCAATCCGTCGTTCTCGAACGGCGTCGCGTCGGGCTCGGTCCAGGCCGGGGTCTCGCCGCTGTTGAACGAGATCATCGGTAATCCGGGCGGGTTCTACGTGAACGTTCACAACGGCGATTTTCCAGGAGGCGCAATTCGCGGACAGCTCGTCGCCGCAGCCTCGGACGCCACGGACGCGGTGTTTCCGATCGTCGGACGAGTGGTGGGCGCGAACGCAACGTTCTATCGCACCGACATCGCGCTTCTGAATCGTTCGGGCGAGGACACGTCCGTGGTGCTCGAGTTTTATCCCGCGGGCGCAGCGGGCAACGCCGGGCCGTCGGCGATCGCGACGGTGGCGCTCGATGCTGACGAGCAGGAGACGCTGATCGGCGACGAACTGCAGACGCTCCTCGGACTCTCGAACGGTCTCGGCGCTTTGCGCGTCATCTCGCCGCGCCACGTCCACGCGGTCGCGCGGATCTACAACGACCAGCGCGCCGCCGATCGCGGAACGTTCTCGCAGTTCGTGCCCGCGCAGTCGGGAACGCAGAACCGCACGAGCGGCTCGCTGCCGATGCTCTCGCACGCGCCGGCGGCGACGGGCGCGGGCTACCGCACGAACATCGGCTGGTTCAACTCGGGCCCGAGCCAGGTGACTGTGACCTGGCGCGCGCATGACGCTGGCGGTGCTGTGCTGGCGACGTCGGAGAGCGTCATTGCTCCGCGAGCGTCCGGACAGACGGGACTCAACGATCTCTTCCCGGTGCTCACGACGACGGAGACGCTGTACGTGACGTTCACCACGACGGGCGGACCGCTGTATGCGTACGCGTCGATCGTGGACAACGTGAACGGCGACGCGATCTTCATCCCGGTGCAGTAGGAAACGAAATGCGGACCGCTGTCGCCGTGACGGCGGCGGTCCGCTATCCGACCGCAACGCGCTGCGGTTGCACGGGACGGGTCTCGTGGAACAGCTCGAGATCGTCGGCGTCGTGATCGGTCACCGGCGTGAGCGCGGTGTCCATGTACTCGTACTTCTTCGGGTCGCGTTTCGCGCGCATGTAGATCAGGCGCAGTCCCGCGTAGATTGAGAACCACCGTCCGAGCTTGGCGATCGATTCGAAGAAATACTTCGGATAGAACTTCCACCGCGGCTCGATCGCGAAGCCGGACCGGCGGTCGCGGCGCCACTTGTAGCGGAACAGACCCGCTTCGAGCGGATGCACTCCCTCGATGTGGATCGAGCCGCTGAACCACGTCATCAGCAGGATGGCGTTCGACGCGCTGGCGCGCTTCGCGATCAGCCGGCGCAATACGGCTTCGACGTGTTCCTTCGTGTAGTACGTCTCCCACGCCATCCGGTACGCGCCTTCCCACTCCTCCTTCGACATCCGCGGATGTCCGGTGCAGACGTGGTTGAGGTCGTACTTGTTCATGTCCGCATCCACCGCAACGCCCTTCTGCACCAGCGTCTGGTGATCCTCGGAACCGGGAAGCGGCGTGAGGAAGAAGAACTCCAGCAGATCGACCGGCAGTTCTTTTTTGATGATCTCGATGTCGTGGCGAATCGACTCGGGCGTGTCGTTCGGAAATCCGAGGATGTAGCCGGCGTAGGTGATGACTCGCGCTTCCTTCCACGCCAAAAGCATCTTGCGATACTCGGTGATCTTGTTCTGCCGCTTCTTCGCGCCGACCAGGCTGTCGGGATTGATGTTCTCGAGTCCGATGAACACGCGCCGCACGCCCGCGCGCGCGCATTTCTCGATGAAGCGCGGGATCTTGTGGCAGAGCGTGTCGACCTGGATGATGAAGTGGATCTTGATCCCTTCTTCCTTCAGCTCGATGAGCCGGTCGAGGATCGCCTCCCACTCGGTGTTGCGCGCGAAGTTGTCGTCGGTGATGAAGAAGCTGTGCAGCCCCTGGGCGACGTTCACGCGCACGATCTGTTCGATGTCATCGGGCGAACGGCGCCGCGACTTCTTGCCCTGCACGTTGATGATCGTGCAGAACGAGCATTGGAACGGACAGCCGCGTCCCGCGTCGAAGCTCGTCACGCCGCCCGCCGTGCGCCACGCGCGCAACGCGGTGATCAGCGGAATCGGTGTGCCCTCGATGTTGGGCAGGTCGTTCATGAAGTTGTAGAGCGGTTTCAGCTCGCGCGCGTACGCGTCGAGCAGCACTTCGTCGAGCCGCCCTTCGGCCTCGCCGGCGAAGACGGTGATGCCCAGCTCCTTCGCCTTCTGCAGGTCCGCGTCGGCGCCGCCGAGCATGCTGATCGTGCCGGAGGCGTGGAAGCCGCCGAGGGCGACCTGGATGCCGCGGGCGAGGAGCGGACGCGCGAGATCGAGCGCGCGCGGGAATTGGTTCGACTGCACGCCGACGAGCATGACCATGCCCGCGCCCGCATCCTCGATCATCTTCGCGAGCTTCTCGGGACTGACGCGCGTGTTGGTCTCGTCGATGGGATGGATCTCGAGCTCGACTTCGCCGAGGACTTTTCGCGCTGCGCAATCGCGGGCGAGGCCATACAACGCCGCCAGCGAGTTCGACGGGATCGCGGAACGGAACCACTGGATGACGTAGCCGTCGTCGTCGTAATGCGACGGCTTGACCAGCACGAGGCAGAATCGGGCGGGCATGTTCATGGGTGTGGGCGGTCCGGATGATAACCGTATCCGGTCCGTATCATGAATATGCGCTCCCTGATTCTCCTGCTCGCGCTCGCTCTGCCACTTTCCGCACAAGACCTTTTCCCGCGTTTCTCGATCACGGCCGCGACATCTCCAGCCGAGTTCGAAACGAACGCGCGCATCGATCCCGAAACCGCCGGAGGCGCTGGCACGCTCGTCAACTTCGAGCGCGACCTCGGACTCGAAGACTCGGGCACGCAGCGGCGCTTCGGACTGCAGTGGCGTCCCTTTCATCGCCACGAGCTCGCGCTCGCGTATTTCTCGGCGCCTCAGAGGAAGGGATTCGCGCAGATCGATCGCGAGATCGTATTTCGCGATCAGGTCTATCCCGTGACCGCGCTCGTCACGTCGGCGCTCGATCTCGACTACGCGAGCCTCACCTACACCTTCTGGGCGCGCCGCGGAACCCGCGACGGCCTCGGCATCACCCTCGGACTCGCCACGATGACTATCGACGCGAGCGTGACCGCGCAACAACTCGGCGGGTTGGTGAACGTCACCGAGCGCGCGGACACGGATGTGCCGGTCGCGCTCGCGGGACTGCAGGGACGCATCGCGTTCCTGCCGCGATTGCACGGCGAGGCGAGCGTGTCGACGCTGCCGCGCGTGACGATCGAGGACTACACCGGCAGCGCCGTCACCGGCGCCGCACGACTCGAATATCGTCCGCTGAACTGGCTGGGCGTCGGCGCCGCGTATCACTACTTCAAGCTCGACGTCGACGTGGACCAGCCGGATCTCCGCGGCGCGCTGGAGATGACCATTCAGGGACCGGAGGCGTTCGTCCGCGTTGCGTTCTGATCTGGCGAAGTGGTTGCACTGTTTTCTGGCTCGAACGAAAGGATCATTTCCATGCCGGAAAAAGAAACTCTCAGGAAGGCCAGACAGGACAAGCGCGAAGGGAAGTCGCCTTCCACGCAGGCGGGTGAGTTCGTGCACGAAGAGATCGAGCACATCCGTGAAGGCAAACATGGAGCGCGCTCGACGAAGCAGGCCATCGCCATCGGATTGTCGAAGGCGAGACGCGCCGGCGTGAAGCTTCCCGCGCCCGCGAAAGGAAAAGCCTCGGCGAGCACGCGCAAGCAGGCCGAGCACGACCTGGAGAGGGCGAAGTCCCACAAGAAGCCGTCCGCGAAACGGTCCAGGGCCACGCGCGCTGCGTTGAAAGATGAGCCACGATCCGTCGCTTCGTCGAAGGCGTTGTCGCGTCAGGCAAAGAGCTCGGCTCGGAAACGCGGTCCCGCAGCTCGCCACAAAGCCGCGGTCAAGGCCGCGAAGACGCGAGCGGCGCACTGAATTCGTGCGCGATCCGTTCGTACGATCGCTTTCGATCTTCGTGATCGTACGTGATCGTCACGATCATCACCTCGTCCGCTTCGTACTCCGCGGCCGCCTCCTCGATGCCTTTGCGCACTGTCGTGGGTGACCCGATGATCGCGCGGCGGCGCATGCGAAAAGGGTCGTCGTCTTTCGGTTGCTCTGCGAGGAACGCGAGCGCTTTCTCGATCGGCGGGACGGGGATGAGCTGTCCGCGGAGGAACAGCGTGAACAGCATCTTCGCGCTCGCGGCGATGCGTCGCGCTTCTTCGTCCGTCTCGGCGCACACGGCCCACACGGCCGCAATCACGCGCGGCGCGTCGGCGTGTCGCGACGGCTCGAAGCGCTTGCGATAGTCCGCGACGATCTCCGCTCCACGCGGGCTGATGAAGTCCGCGAACGCGTACGGCAATCCGAGCTCCGCGGCCCAGATCGCACTCTGCGCCGAACTGCCGAGGAGCCACGGTTGCGGCAACTCGGGGAGTCCGGGAAGCATGGCCAAACGTGCGAATGGGTGATCGGCGGGAAGCTCGTTGTCGAGATACGCGAGGAGCTCGTAGAGCTGCGCTGGGAAGTCGTCGGGTGAGGCCTGGCGTCGATCGCGCTGCAACGCGAACGTCGTCACCGGATCCGTGCCCGCGGCGCGGCCGAGTCCGAGGTCGATGCGGCCCGGCGCGACTGCGGCGAGCATGCTGAACGTCTCCGCGACTTTCAACGGACTGTAATGCGGCAGCATCACGCCGCCGCTTCCGACGCGAATGCGCGACGTCGCCATCACAATCGGCCCGATCAAAGCCTCGGGACTCGCACACGCGAGCGCCGGTGTCCCATGATGCTCCGCGACCCAGTAACGCGCGTAGCCGAGTTTTTCGACGAAGCGCGCCAGATCGATCGAGTTACGCACCGCCTGCGCGCCGTTGGAACGTTCGGAGATGGGGGATTGGTCGAGGACGGAGAGCGCGAGCATCGGCGCGCATTATGTCGCGGGGACCGCCGGCGTCCCGCCGGCTGACGCGCAGGCGTCTCGCCTGCGCTCGCCGCGACGGGCGGCGAGACGCCGCCCTGTCAGCCGCCGAGACGGCGGCGGTCCGGCGAGATTCTCTGCGACGCCCAATTACGACATCGACCGGCATCCGGCTCGCTCAGCCGCGGGCTACCCCAAACGATCGCGGCCTGTGCGCCGAAGAGGTACCACCTCGCGCCGGTTTCACGCATCGCAGCGGCGATGCCGTGCAGCGCATCAACGACGGCGGGAGGTGTCGACAAGTCGGAGACTCTCCGCGACTCTCATGTGCGTGGCGAGATCGCTCTGCCGCTCGTCTGCGGACGGCCATTCGGGCCGCAACTCGGCGACGTGGTGGCGCAGTTCGTCGCCAACGCGCAGCGACTCTTCGGCGGTCAATTTCTCCGCCGCCCAGTGCGCGCGCTTCCGTTCTGCGACCGCGGCCCAGTCGCGTCGCGCGAAAGCGATGAGATCTTCTTTCCTCACGCAGCGAGGATAACAGAGCCGGCCCGGCTCACTTTGCCGGCTCGTGGTAGTCGTCGTGGAGCTTCACCGGTTTGCTCACCCGCTTGAGGCGGATGTTGAGCACTTCGACGAAGACCGAGAAGCCCATCGCGAAGTAGATGTAGCCCTTCGGGATGTGGAAATCGAGTCCTTCCGCGACGAGAGCCATGCCGATCAGCAGGAGGAAGCTGAGGGCGAGCATCTTCACGGTGGGGTGGCGGTCGACGAATGCGCTGATGGGGCCCGCTGCAAAGAACATGATCCCGACGGAGATGACGACGGCGGTGATCATCACCGCGAGCTGCTGGGCCATGCCGACGGCGGTGATGACGGAGTCGAGCGAGAAGACGATGTCGAGGAGCATGATCTGCACGATCACGGACGCCAGCTTCGGCGCGCCCTTCACGACTTTCTCGCCCTCGGGGCCTTCGAGCTTGTCATGGACTTCATGCGTGGCCTTGCCCATGAGGAACAGGCCGCCCACGAGGAGGATGAGGTCGCGGCCGGAGATCTCCACGCCGACGACGGTGAACAGCGGCGCGGTGAGCTTGACGATCCAGGCGAGGGAGAGGAGCAGCAGGATGCGCATGATCATCGCGCCCGCGAGACCGATCGTCCGCGCCTTCTTCTGCTGCGCGGTCGGCAGCTTGCCCGCGAGGATCGAGATGAAGATGACGTTGTCGATGCCGAGGACGATCTCGAGCACCGTCAACGTCAAGAGCGCAACCCAGGCCTGCGGGTCGGACAACCATTCCATGCCGTGTTCTCCTCAGTGCCGCGCCAGCGGCGGGGATGTGGGTGCGGATTCTAATGTGAGTTGACCGGTTGCCCGTTGCCAGTTGCCAGTTGCCAGCACTGCATCGTTTCTACTGGCAACTGGCAACTGGCAACTGGCAACTGGCAACTGGCAACTGGCAACGCTTCACGCCACGCGATCATGTCGCTTGCGGAACATCAACTCCATCCACGCGGACGCTCCTTCCGCAATCAGCGCCGACTCCTCGGCTTGCGCCCACGAGTGCATCGCCGTTCGAAGCGGCCGGATCACCGGACGGTGCAGAACACGATCGAGCGCGAACTGATGGTGCTCGGCGAGGCGTCGAAGCGCCGCGAGATCGAAGCCGAAGCGAAACCCCCATCCGAGAAGTTCGTTGTAGGCCAGTCGGGCCAGCGCTGTGCGATCCGTGCGCATTGCTTCCCGGCCCTGAACGTAGAAATCGGCGTCCGGAACGCGGATGACGAGGATGCCGAATGGACGCAGCACGCGACGAACCTCAACGAGCAGCCGGCCCGGGTCGGCGAGTTGTTCGAAACAGTTCCAGATGAAGACAGCATCGAGCGATGCGCGTTCGAAGTTCGCGTCCTCGAAGCGTAGACAACGAGCGTCGAAGCCGAGCGCGCGGCTGAACCGCGTCGGGTGCGTTCCGATGTCGACGCCCGTCGCAATCCAACCCCACTCCCTCGCGGCGGTAAGAAAGCCGCCCACGTAGCTGCCGATCTCCACGATTCTCGAACCCTCGGGCAGAAGCGATCGATAGTCGCGCTCTTTCGCGCGAAAGGCCGCGGCGTGCGTGGCGTAAAGCGATTCCAGAACACGATCCTCGTAGCGATCGTCGCGAAACGCATCGTCATCCGGCGCCTGGTCGCGAACGAGGATGCCGCAGATCGCGCACCGCAGAATGTCGGCCGGCGTCGCGACGATGGCGCTCGTCACGTCGACCAGCTCGGCATTCGAGAAGTGACGGGCGAAGCGCTGCGCGAAGAACGCATCGCGCATCCTCAGTTCCTCTTCGATTTCGCTTCTGTCGACAAAGAGGTGGGGCCGCCGCTCACACAAAGGACATTGCGCGACTTTCGCAAAAGGAATTGCTGCAGCCGATGCGCGCATCGCCTTCATGCCTTACGCGCGCGGACTTCGATTTGCCCTTCGCGAACGCGGACGTCGAAAGGCCGCTCCGGAAACACCGCGGGGCCGTCGAGCACGCGCCCGTCCTTCAGACAAAACCGCGAGCCATGCCACGGACAGCGAATGCTGTCGCCCTCGATCTTCCCTTCGGATAGAGGTCCGCCGAGGTGCGTGCACGTTTCGCGGAGCGCGAAGATTTCGTCGCCCTGCTTCACGAGAACGATCGTCACGCCGTCGGCGGTGACTTTGGTCGGCTTGTTCGCCTCGAGCTTGTCCGCGTCGAGGACGGCGACGTACTTCTTGGGCTCGTCCTGATCGGCGGTCGCGGTGTGGTCGACGCCGATCTGTTCGCCGTAGGTGAGATGTCCACCCAGGAAAGCCGACGACATCGCCACACCGTAAGCGATCATGGAGATGCCGATCGCCTGCGATCGCGCGCGATTCCGAAGCAGCAGCGAGAGCGCGTAGAGTCCGGTGGCCGTCAGATTCAGGAGCCCGTGCGTCAGGCCGATTCTCTTCGCGCGGCCGTCGGTCTCGGACCAATCCGTCGCGCCCGCGACCGCCGCTCCGAGGGCTCCGATGAGACCGATCTTGATCGCGGGATCGGCGATCCAGCGACTACTGCGGACGCCGGCGATCTCCGCGGCGTCGAAGATCGCGGCGAGCGTCCATGCGCCGAGGGGCAGGTCGATCAGCGCGGGATGAAGCGGATGGCCCAACGCGCTGCCGTGAAGAAACTTCTTCGTCTCGCGCCCGGCGGTTCCCGCGGATTCGAAGAGCGTTCTGATCGCCTCCTGCAACGGAGTGGCAACGGGATCGAGCCACTCCTGGTCCCCGACCGTGCGGGCAATCTCTTCAGCACCCATCGCGAGAATCGGAAGAGCAAGAAGGGTGCAAAGATCGAAAAGCGTTGCCAGTTGCCCGTTGCCCGTTGCCAGCAATGCTTCGCCTGAGCCTAGTTCGCTGGCAACTGGCAACTGGCAACTCCATTCACCGGTTCCCTTCCGCCGTTCGCCGACTCATCCGAGACGCGCGCCCGAACGCGCCGTACCTTCCCCGCATGAACATCGCGGAGGCACACATGAACGACATTCAAACCACGACCGGCGCGCAGCCGGAATCTCGCATCTCGGCGGGGAAGCTCGTGCTCGGAATCGCGCTCCTCGCCGTCGGCATCCTGACGTTCGTCGATGCGATCGACGTTCTGGACCCGCGGGAGATCTGGCGCTACTGGCCGGTCTTCCTGATCGTCCTCGGCGTCTCGAGCGAGATCGACGCGATCCGGACGCGCAAAGGGGACGGCGGATACATCCTCATCGCCATCGGCGTCTGGTTGCTCGCGGGGTCGCAGGAGTTTCTCGGACTCGACTACCGCAGCGCGTTCCCGCTCGGCGTCGTCGTCGCCGGCCTGGGCATCATCTTCCACGCGCTCCTCGGCGTGGAAAGGAAGAAGGAGAAGAAGTCATGACCACCCCCACCACTACGGATTCTTTTCGCATCGCGCCGCGCCTCATCATCGGCTTGGGCATCCTCGTCCTGGGCGTGCTCTGGACGCTCGACAACATGGACGTCCTCGAGTCCGAGCCGATCACGCGCTGGTGGCCGGTGGTGCTCGTGGTCATCGGTCTCGTGAAGCTCCTCGATCGCCACGCGAACCGCTTCGCAGCCATCGCGCTGCTCGTGGTCGGCGGACTGTTCCTGCTCGACGAGGCGTACCTGATCGAATTCGATCTCGGCGATCTCATCCCGCTCGGCATCGCGTTCATCGGCGCGAAGCTGGCGTGGGAAGCGATGTCGCGGCGTCGCGGTCCCGCGGTAGTCGGCGATTCCGACTCGGTCATCCACGCGTTCGCGATGATGGCCGGCGTGAAGCGCCAGAGCAACTCGCGCGAGTTCCGCGGCGGCGACGCGAATGCCATCATGGGCGGCGTGGAGCTCGACCTGCGCAACGCACAGATCCGCGAAGGCGACACCGCGATCATCGACGCCTTCGCGATGTGGGGCGGCGTCGACATCATGGTCCCCACGAACTGGCGCGTGGTCGGCGACGTCCTCCCGATCATGGGCGGCTTCGAAGACAACACGCACCCGACCGCCGAGCCCGGCCCCACCGTGACGATCCGCGGCACGGCGATCATGGGAGCGATCGAAGTGAAGAACTAGTTGGCAGTTGACAGTTGGCAGTCGGCAGGAGAGCCGGCTGCCGCTGTCTCTCCTGTCAACTGCCAACTGCAAACTGCCAACTGACCATGCATCCCGTCTTCGCCAAGCGCGGCCGTCTCGGCCTTTACCTGCTCGCATGGAGCGTGCTGGCGATCCTGCTTGCGCTTCTGGTCATGCGGCCCGAGCGCAGTGGGATCGGCGCGGCGGTGTTGCTGACCATTCCGCCGACGCTCGCGTACGCGTTCGTGTGTCTCGCCGCGTGGTATCCGGTGCGCGCGATGCCGCTCGAGCGCGCGGGCACAGGAGCGCTTCTCGTGACACATAGCTTCGCGGCGGTGGCGCTGAGCGCGTTGTGGGTGATGGCGTTCTCGCTCTGGGCGCGCACGCTCGCCGCGACCGTCAGCGTCGATCGTCTCGCGGCGCTCTTCGTCACCGGCGCTTTGCTCTATCTCCTTTCCGTCGCGTTTCACTACCTGCTCGCGGGACTCGAGCGCGAGCTCGCGGTGAAGATGCTCGCGCGCGACGCGGAGTTGAAAGCGCTGAAGGCGCAGCTCGATCCGCACTTTCTCTTCAACAGCCTCAACTCCATCAGCTCGTTGTGCGGCTCGAACCCCGCGTCGGCGCGAACGCTGACGACGCTGCTCGCGGAGTATCTGCGCAAGAGCCTGCGCATCGGCGGCGCGGAGTCGATTTCTTTGTCCGAGGAGCTCGAGCTCGTGTCGAGCTACCTCGCGATCGAGAGGATTCGCTTCGGACCGCGCCTCGAGATCGCGCAGGACATCGAGGAGAGCGTGCGCACGACGCGCGTGCCGCCTCTGCTGCTGCAGCCGCTCGTCGAGAACGCGGTCAAGCACGGCGTCGCGCATCTGCTCGAAGGCGGCGTCGTGCAGATCAGCGCCGCGCGCGACGGCGGTCACGTGCGCATCGCCGTCGAGAATCGCTGCGATCCCGACCGCCCCTCGGAGCGCGGCGAGAACATCGGCCTCGCGAACACGCGCCGCCGCGTGGAGATGTTCGACGGACGGATGGAGATCGCGGAAGCGCCGGAGAGCTTTAGAGTGACGCTGTGGATTCCCTGATCAAAGCGCTGATCGTCGACGACGAAGCTCCCGCGCGCGAGATTCTGCGCGAGTTCCTCGCGGACTATCCGCAGTTCGTCGTCGCCGCCGAATGCGCGAATGGCTACGAGGCGGTGAAGGCCGTCGCGGAACATCGTCCCGACCTGCTCTTCCTCGACATCCAGATGCCGAAGCTCGACGGCTTCGAAGTGCTCGAGCTGCTGGACCGCAAGCCGCACGTCGTCTTCGTGACTGCGTACGACGAGTACGCGATCCGCGCGTTTCAGGTGCACGCGATCGACTATCTGCTCAAACCGTTCAGCGCGGCGCGGTTCGCGGAGGTGGTCGCGCACGCGGAGGAGATGGTGCGTCGCGGAACGCCCGCGGATACCGCGAGCGCCTCGGCGATCGCACGCAAGCCGCTGCAGCGAATCGCGTTTCGCGACGGCGGCACGATCGACGTCGTCCCCGTGCAGCGCATCGACTACATCGAGGCGCAGGACGACTACGTGCACGTCTTCGCCCGCGGCCAGAAGTACGTCAAGCAACAACCCCTCGGCGAGCTCGAAGCGCTGCTCGACCCGACGCGCTTCATCCGCGTGCACCGCAGCTACATCGTGAACGTGGAGAGCCTCGCGCGCGTCGAGCCCTACGCGAAGGACAGCCGCGTGGCCCTGCTCAAGGACGGGACGCGCGTGCCGATCAGCAGGGCAGGGTACGAGCGGTTGAAGGGTCTGTTGTAAACACCACCACGCGCTCCTCGTCGCCCTGCACCACCGCCCGTCCTCGCAACTGCAGCGCGGCGCCGCGTTCGAAGTCGACGAACAGCAACGCGCAGCGTGGATTGACGACCAGGTTGCCGAGGCTGTTGAACATGTTGTTGCCCGGATAGTCGGGCCAGGACAGGCGCGTCGGCGACTCGACGCGCACGAAGCCCGCGGGACCACCGCGGTGCGACGCATCGGCTCCTCTCTCCGGATGCGAAGTCGCGAGGAAGAACGTGTCGGCCGACGCGATGATGTCCTGCGAGGCCTCGCGCAGCTCGATCGGCGCGAACGCGCGCGGGTGGATGTACTGCGGGCAGTTCGAGTACACCTCCCGCGTCGTCACGAGGATCGAGTCGCCGCGACGCACGGCCGTGCCGTTCACGCGCATGCGCCTGCGCGTCGCGAGGTCGATGGCCAGGAGTCCGATGATTCCGGTCGCATCAACGTCGTCGAAGATCGCGTGGCCGAACGTTGGGGTGATCGTCAACGTGCGCTCGTTCGTCGCCGAGACGAAACCGGGTGGGCCGCCGAGGAGCGAGGCGGTCGGCGCGCCGGATGCATCAACCGTGGCCGCGATCAGGAACGGCTGTGCGGCGACGAACGCCGCCGCCACCGGCGGGATCTCCGGCGCGATGATTCGCGACACGCGATCCGCGAGCTCGCGGACGCCCGCGCGCCGTTGCATCTCCAGTTCTCCCTCGTGGTAACGCATCAGAAGAACCCGCACGTCGGCGCGCCGCCGCTCGGCGCCGTTCCGGCGACTCCGTCCTTCGCGTAGATCTCGAGACGCGTGCCGTCGGGATCCTCGAAGAAGATGCCGCCCGACTGCGCGCCTTCGCGGTGAGGAACGATTCCCTCGTACGCGAACGTCGCGCCCCGCGCCCGCAGGCGCTCCTCCGCCGCGCGGACGTCGTCGATCGACGACACCTCGAAGGAGAGGTGATGCAGGCCGGGCGCGCTGCCGTCGAAGCGGCCGCCGCTCTGCTCCCAGAGCGTGAGCACGAGCCGTTCGCCGTCGCCGAGGAAGGCGAAGCGGCGTCCGGCATCCTCGGAGCCGCCGATACGGGTGAGGCCGAAGACATCCGCGTAGAAGTCGTGAGAGCGGTCGAGGCTGGTGACGTTGATTCCGACGTGTCCGGTGGTGGTGGGCATTCGATTCTCCTATAACCGTCAAACTGTAATGTTGATGGTTATAGGTCGGAACGGGTACGATGTCAACCGGCAAAACTGAAAATGACGGTTAGGGACGGATTTCTCTTCATCGGCGGCGAAGTCGCCCTCGACTTCCTGAATACGGAGATCGTGCGTGATGGCGAGCCTGTCGACCTCCTCGGCGACGTTGCGGCTCTCGAGCGTTGGATGCATGAGGCCGAGCTCGGGCGCGTTCCGGTCAGCGCCGCGGCGCTGCGTGAGGCCAGGCGGCTGCGCGCGGCGTTGCGCGAGATCGCGGGAGCGCTCGCCGACGGCAAACCGCCGCGCCGCGCCGCGGTGCAGCTCATCGATCGGGAACTGCGTCGCGGCATCGGCTCGCTGGCGTTGCGCGCGAGCGAGGGAACGTTCGCCGTCGAGTTCGAGCCGCGCCATCGCGACGCGCGTTTCCTTCTCGCCCGCGCCGCGGCGACGTTTCTCGCGTCGGCCGATCCGACGCGCATCCGCCGCTGCGGCGGCACGAACTGCATCCTCTTCTTCTACGACGCGACCAAAAGCGCGACGCGCCGCTGGTGCAGCATGGCCGGCTGCGGCAACCGCATGAAGGCCGCGTTGCATTACCAGCGCACGAAACCGACGTAGCGATGGATCCGCTCACGCACACGCTCGTCGGCGCCGCCCTCGCCTCCACGCGCCTTCGCGACACCACGCGTCTCGCAACCGCAGCTCTCGTCATCGGCGCGAACCTCCCGGACGTCGACTCGATTTTCTACTTCACCGGCCACGACGACTTCGCGCTCGGTTTCCGCCGCGGCTGGACGCACGGCGTGCTCGCATTGATCGTGCTGCCATTCATTCAAACTGTGCTGCTGCTGTTGGTTGACTATCTAATGGGGGGCCGGCGCCCCGCCGGCCGTCCCACCGGCGCCCCGCCGGTGCGCCGCGCCTGGCTCCTCGCCCTCTCCGCCTTCGCGATCCTCACGCATCCCTTCCTCGACTGGCTGAACAACTACGGCATGCGCTGGCTGATGCCGTTCGACGGCACCTGGTTCTACGGCGACTCGGTCTTCATCATGGACCCGTGGCTCTGGCTGATCCTCGGCATCGGCTGGCTCGCCCCGCGCCGCGCGACGCGCGTGACCATCGCCATCTGGGCCGCATGCACATTGCTGCTCGCGTACGTCGTCGCACAGCGCGCGATGAACTACCTTGCAGTCGTCGCCGTCGTCGCGGTGATTCTGTTCCTCGCACTGCTCTGGAAGCCGCGCGTTCCATGGATCGCGACGGCCGCGCTGCTCATCGCATTCGCGTACATCGGCGCGCGCCTCGTCATCCACGAATTCGCGGAACGACGGATCGCGCGCGAGCTCGCGGCGTCCAAGGTCATGGCCGGCCCGAATCCGCTCGACCCAACGCGCTGGGACTTCGTCGCCCGCACCGGCGACGTCTATCGCTTCGGCCGCTTCACGTTCCTCGAAGGAATGACCCTCGCGCCGGAGCGCCTGCCGGTCCCGAAGCCATCGCCGCAATGGGAGCTCGCGAAGCGCGATCCGTCGATCCAGGGCTTCCTGACCTGGGTGCGCTTCCCCTGGTACGAGATCGAGCGCACGCCGACGGCGACGCGCGTGTTGGTGCACGACGCGCGTTACGCGGTGCGGCGGAGGGCGGGTGGTGGGTTTGGGGGAGTGGAGGTCGTTCTTCCAGCGGGCGCCATGCGGAAACCGTAGTCCTCGAACTGAAGTTCGCCGCTTGCCAGCATCACGGTTTTGGTACTCCGCCAGCAGTGGCAAACGTATTACCCGACAGTACTAGAACGCGGTTTCATAAGATGTAATGCGACTCTGGTACCCGCTTATCCGTTCGTCGCAGGTCTCCTGCGTAGCGCCGATTTTCTCGCTACACATTTGCTCCCGCAAGCACGAGATCCGCGAGGTGTGTTGGAGCTGGCGTTGTTAGACTACCATCAACGACACGTATTCTTTGTCAAGACCGCTCCAAGAGGAGCCACTCGTCGCATCTTGAGTCATGTGACGACACTACCTCGCGTCGGATATGTACGCGATACGGCGGACGGTGGCCGGCACTCGCACGAACGCAGTGCAGTTACGCTGAGTTAGCAAAACCGACGTCAGCCGTTCGAGGCCGACAAGACTGCCTCCATCTCATGAAGGTACTCCCAGCTTAGTTCCAGCACAAGTTCGCGTGCAGTAGTGTCTATTTCTAAATACTCGGTGAACACTGGATGCACGATGAAAGTGAAATTCTCAAAGCGTCGTTCCACGAGCGTCCGAAGAAGCGAACTTCCTTCGTTGAAATAGAACGCATGTCTGTGCTGTATGTCAAATCGCTCTTTAAGTTCGTCGCTGACCTGCACGCCTAGAAAACCGATGCTAAACAGATATTCAATCTTCTCATCGAGTTTCTTAACAACTTCCGGACCGACAGCGAATTCGAAATCAATGCCACCGATAATGTCGCCAATGGCGGCGTGTGGAATGAATTGTTGGACTTTGGCGAAACACCCGATCACTTCACGGATGTTGATCAGCGAGGATGAGAATTCATTGATGAATTCGCTCTGAATTACGTCGAATGTAGCCTCCTTTACCGCTCGCCGCACGGCATCAGTTGACATCTTCACTTTTTTCCGCCGCAATTCTTCCGATGCTGCAAGAATTTTTGCGTAATACAGTAAGATGTCACGCGGCCGCCAAAATGTGTGACGCAACACGTATAGGAAGACCGGCATACTGTAAGGGCGAGCGTTGTAATCAAATTGTATTTCCAACGGAATGTGCGGAAACTTCCCCTTCATAACAAATGCCAGGCGCTCTTCAGGGGTCTTTCCTTTGTCACTAGACGATTGTGTGAGTTCCTCGAGGCGTTTGCGCAAAAGGATCGCGAGCTCGATCCCAGTCCAGTTCAGAGAGCAGTACCGATTTTGGTATCGGTAACTGTCTCGCTCCGTCATCTGAATCTCTTGAAAGCGGTCCTTCGGAACCGTAATGCAGACCTGCACGAGTTCGTGTAAACGGACGGCAGGCGCCTGTTTCATGTTAAGAACAAGCAGCAGCAAAGAGCGCAGCCAATCGATCTCGAAGCTCGCCCGACTATAGAGTTGATCGTGGTACTCGACGATGCTGCGGCGCCGGAACATGTCAAACTTCGTGTCAAAACCATCAAGCGTGAGAAGGAACTTTCGCCGCATTGACGCAAGGACGTCGTCCAAGGCTGTGATCGCGTCATCTCCGAAAAGGTAACGAAGGTAAGCAAGGCGGGTAAATCTCGCTTGTATATCGGAGTAGAAGTACTTCGGATCTTCGCGAGCCTCGTCGATACACAATTCAGCGAAGGTCGTAGCCGAAGAAAAGGTGTGAGTAAAGTAGGCGCGCATCCGTTCTGATTCGGAAAGGTCAGATCGTTTTGGCGCAACTTTAGTTAGTACATCAGCAAGCGGCCCTATGCGTTCGTTCTGATATGCCCGCAGGCCGCCGGCCATCGCTGCATTGGCTAGAATTTCGAATGAGCAAACGTGAATGAATGCCTCCCATGCGAATTCGAAGCAGCGCTGCCTGGATACCACGACCGTAGTGTCGGACTCGACTTGATCGAAATGAAAGAGAGCGTATGGTCCCTCCAGATCAAAGTCATCCGCGTTGATAGCAATATGGCCAATAAAGCGGTCCCGCTGCCTCTGATGAAGCACGCCAGTGACCGTTGACTTCCCGCTGCCCTTGCGGCCGATAATGAAATAGACGGCTTCGTTCTCGATCTTCTTGTAAGAAAATGTCTTTACAAACAACGTGTGCACATAATTGTTGTAGACATGCTTTGGGTTCGTCCAGTCGGCCTTGTTCTCTACGAAGAGACGCTGATAATATTCCTCGTAAAGTTCGCGAAAGTCACGACTTGTTATCGACACAATAAACCGCAGGCGATCCGTTAGGCGACGGATTTCTGGCAGATATGTCTTCCGGATATGGTCTGTGATCAGAAACTCGTTGCGATCGTCGCGACTGACGCGCAATCCTGACAGTGGCAGAAATTTGAGATGGGCAATTTCAGTCGGGACGGCGGAATTAATGTCGCCCGCCATAACGATTGGTATCAGGTCGAAAAAGCCGAGGATCTCGCCTGGCTTTTTGCCAGCTTTTCGTTCTTCCTGAAGTTCGCTGTAGCGCCGGTATATCTTGGAGTATTCGCTGTAGACTCCACCCTTCCGCTCCTCGATCTTCCGCTTGTATGCGGGGCTCAGGATGAGTATGACCGCGTCAACTTCATTGAGAAGGTCCATGAACGCAGTTAGGTCGGCGCCGTAGTGTAGATCTTCATCAATGAGGAGCTCGTAACGCTCCTCAGAATGCTCCTTCAAGAGAAAGCGCACGTAATCGAGTGTTACTCTGTCCACATCATCGTGGCAGTATGAAACGAAGCAGCGAGTAGGCATAGCCCTCCCATGAGCGACGATCGTACGCAATAGGAGTGACGCCTGCGCACATTTCCCTACCCTGGTGGGCTAACTTTTGAGCTGAAGCCGGCGGCGGGTTGGCTCCAGGCGGACGACTTCCTTCATTCAATTGTTGCAAAACGATCAGAAGAACGACGCGACGCGGAATCCGTAGTCCTCGTACCGAGACTCCGGCGGAAGGCTCGAGCGCGCGGCGCAGCGGCTGATCTTTACGTCATGTCGCCATGACCCGCCGCGCGAGACGCGGCGTATGCCCGTGTCCGGTCCGCGGGGATTGAGCGCGGACTCAGGTGCGTAGGGCGCGTACCAGTCGCTGCACCATTCATGAACGTTCTCGCATAGGTCGTACAGCCCGAACGCATTCGGTTCGCTCGTGCCGACGCGCTCCGGTCCGTTGCGCCATCGCGCGTCGTAGTCGCGGCGTGATTGTGGCGGGTCGTCGCCCCAGGGGTGACGTTTTCCTTCCAGTCCGCCGCGTGTGGCGCACTCCCACTCCGCCTCGGTCGGCAGGCGATA
>Ga0075421_100000537_pt1 | contig 40050 bp, 36 predicted proteins | sample SoiMetdeltSBSDD5_FD_75292 | JGI IMG/M metagenome (GOLD analysis project Ga0075421, IMG submission 75292) | Bulk soil microbial communities from a Populus tree surrounding site in Tennessee, USA - Soil MetaG P. deltoides SBSDD5 | ecosystem: Environmental > Terrestrial > Soil > Tree plantation... | reverse complement strand
AACCGCTCCAATCGTTCATGATCAGCTGCGCTGATCGAAATCCGCTCGATCTTCCTCATCGGCGCAGACTCGCAGGTCCACGCCGATTTGTGAATCGTCTGTCAGCGACAGAACACTAGGAAGAAAGGCCACCGCTGAACAGCGCCCAAGTTTCATCCAGGTGGATCGGCCGCCAGGCTGCATGCAACTCGCAATGCCGGGCCATGCGGAACGCACAGGATGTCGCGGCGGATCGTCGTGCCGCAACATGGCTCCGCTTGCCGGAAGGCGGTTTCTGCGCCATCTCACCGGGCATGAGGCCCGAAACCCGCGCAGGACCCGTCGCCGTGCCCGCCGCGCCGCTGGCGCGGCGCTTCTGCGTGGCGCCGATGATGGAATGGACGGATCGGCACTGCCGGTACTTTCACCGCCTGCTGTCGCGGCGCACGCTGCTTTACACCGAGATGATCACCACCGGCGCGGTCATCCGCGGCGACCGCGGACGGCTGCTCGGCTTCGATCCGGCCGAGCACCCGATCGCGGTGCAGCTCGGCGGCTCAGATCCGCGCGCGCTCGCCGAGAGCGCGCGGATCTGCGCCGATCTCGGCTACGACGAGATCAATCTCAATATCGGGTGCCCCTCCGATCGCGTGCAGGAAGGCCGCTTCGGCGCCTGCCTGATGGCGGAGCCGGAGCTGGTCGGCGCCTGCGTCGGTGCGATGAAGGCGGCGGTCGCGGTGCCGGTCACCGTCAAGTGCCGCCTCGGCATCGACGACCAGGATCCCGAGCACGCGCTCGGAGCGCTCGCCGCCGCGGTCGAGGCCGCCGGTGTCGATGCCTTGATCGTGCATGCGCGCAAGGCGTGGCTGACCGGACTGGACCCGAAGCAGAACCGCGAGATCCCGCTGCTCGACTATGACCGCGTCTATCGGCTCAAGCTCGCGCACCCGCGACTGGAGCTCCTGCTCAATGGCGGGATCGAGACGCTCGAGCAGGCCAAGCGCCATCTCGCCCATGTCGATGGGGTGATGATGGGGCGCGCCGCCTACCGCGAGCCATGGCGTCTGCTCGGCGTGGACCCGCTAATGTTCGACACCGCCGCGCCGTTCGCCACCCCGAAAACTGCCGCCGCGGCGCTCATCCCCTACATCGAGCGCGCGCTTGCGCGCGGGGCGCGGCTGCATTCGATCGTGCGCCACCTGCACGGCCTGTTCCATGCGGTTCCGGGAGCGCGCGCCTTCCGCCGCCATCTCGCGACCGCGGCGGTGAAGCCCGGGGCGGGGGCCGAAGTGCTGGCGGACGCGCTCGCGATGGTCGTCGACGTGCCGGGCGAGCCTGTGCGCACGGCCGCGGCTTAAGCATGGGGCTCGACGTTCCCGCCGGCGAGCTGGCTTTGCTGGCGGTCGCGATCATCGCCGGAAGCGTCGTCACCGGGCTGTTGGCCGGGCTGTTCGGCATCGGCGGCGGCGCCGTGATCGTGCCGGTGCTCTATGAGGTGTTCGGCATCCTCGGTGTCGCCGACGGGGTGCGCATGCAGCTCTGCGTCGGCACCTCGCTCGCGATCATCGTGCCGACCACGGTGCGCTCATATCTCGCCCATCGCGCCAAAGGCGCGGTGCTCCCGCGCATCGTGCGAGTGTGGACGCTGCCGGCGGTGGTCGGCGTTGCGGTCGGATCGCTGGCGGCGGCGGTGGCGCCGGGCGCGCTGCTCAAGCTCGCGTTCGTGCTGGTCGCCGGCGTCATTGCCGCCAAGCTTTTGCTCGGCCGCGAGAGCTGGCGGATCGCGAGCGAGCTTCCAGGCCGCGTCGCCATGGCGGCCTACGGCTTCCTGATCGGGCTCGCGTCCTCGATGATGGGGGTGAGCGGCGGCTCGATCTCCAGCATGGTGCTCACCCTCTACGGCAAGCCGATCCATGCGGCGGTGGCGACCTCGGCCGGCGTCGGCGTGCCGATCACGGTCGCCGGCACGCTCGGCTACGTGCTCGCCGGCCTGCCGCATCAGGCAGCGTTGCCGCCGCTTTCGATCGGGTTCGTGTCGCTGATCGGCGTCGCCCTGATGGCGCCGATCAGCGCTGCGACCGCGCCGCTCGGCGCGCGGCTGGCGCACGCGCTGCCGCGCCGGCAGTTGGAGATCGCGTTCGGCGTGTTCCTGCTCGCGATCGGCCTGCGCTTTTTGGCGAGCCTGGTGTGGTAGGGCGTCATGGCCGGCGACCAATCGCCACAGCGAATGCGAGGGCTACCCACGTCTGGCTTTGTCCCGGTGAGGAAAGAGAGACGTGGATGCCCGCGACAAGCGCGGGCACGACGAGTCAAAACTGGTGCCGCGGGCCTTACGGATACCCGCGCAGGACCAGCTTGTCGCCCCGCACCTCCCAGCCCTGCAGGCGGGTGAGGAAGCTCATGCCGAGCAGGCTGGTTCGCAGCTGCCCCGGTTGCGCGACCAGGGCCGGCACCGCCCGCTCGACGATCGGCCCGACCGACACGCGATCGAGCGTGACGGGAGCTGCGCGGGTGCGGCCATTCGCGGTCTCGACGTTGACGCTGTAGCTTAGCACCTCGAGCGGCAGGCCGGCGGCCTTCGCCGCCTCCTGGGTCAGCACCACGGCGCTTGCTCCGGTGTCGAGCACGGTCGAGATGCGGGCGCCGTTGATGTCCGCGACCACCTGGAACTCGCCGCGCTGCGTGCGCGCGATCTCGACCGTCCTGCCCCGTACCGACGCCCGGCCCGGCACCAGCTCCGCCATGATGCGGTCGGCGAGATCGCGCAGGTCGTGGCGGTAGGTGTAGCCGGCGGCGAGCACGAGCCCGACCAGCAGCCAGAAGATGAGCGCCTCGATCGCCGCCGAAAGCCGGTGGCGAAACAGCGCGAACACCGCCCCGGCCAGAAACACCAGCAACGCGACCCGGACCACCAGGCTGCCGAAATCGTCGATGCCGAGGCCGGCGACCATCCCCTGGTCGTGACGCGCGACCAGGATCAGCAGGCCGAGCCCGAGGCCGATCATCAAGCCCCAGAACAGCCGGCGGTGAGTTGCCGGAGGGCTGCTCACCCGACCTCGGCCTCCGCCACCGGTTTGCGGTCACGACGCGCCATCCGCGCCGGCAACGTGGCCATGATGCGGCGGCGATCGCTTGCGCTCAACGCCGGCCATTGTGCGATCTCGCTCAAGGTCCGTCCGCAGCCGATGCAAAGCCCGGATGCCGGATCAATCGTGCAGACCTTGGTGCAGGGCGAATCGACGGGGACCATGTTCGTGGCGCATTTGGCGGCGAGCCCCAACATAGGGCGCATCGCGACGAACGCAACGACAACCCTCCAAACCGGACGCACCAAAGAGCTGCGTCAGGTGCCGGTCCTGGACAGGGGCTGCGCCGGTGTGTCGGCGCCCTCCAGGGCAGGCGCGGCCGCACTGGCCTGCGGCGCGATCGGAGGCGCCGCCACCGCCAGCGGCCCGAGCGCGGCCATGACGCGCTCCGGCGGGAAGGTGACGATCACCTCGGTGCCCTCGCGCAGCTTGGATTTCAGCGTGAAGCTGCCGCCGTGCAGGTCGACAAGACCCTTGACGATCGGCAGCCCGAGCCCGGCGCCTTGCTCCGCCGACTTGATTGCGTTGGTGCCTTGCCCGAAGGAGGCGAGCACGATCGGGATTTCCTCCTCGGCAATGCCGGAGCCGTTGTCCTTCACGGTCACATACTGGCCGCCCGAGGCGGTCCAGCCCGCCTTCAGCCAGACCTCGCCGCCTTGCGGCGTGAACTTGATGGCGTTGGACAACAGATTGAGGCAGATCTGGCGGACGGCGCGTTCGTCCGCCCACAGCCGCGGCAGATCCGGCTCGAACGCCTGGTTGATCCTGATGTCGCGGTTCCTGGCGCGCAGTTCGAGCAGGTGGTGGCAATCCTCTGCCACCGCCGTGAGCGCCAACGGCTCCTCGTTGAGCTCGTAGCGTCCGGCTTCGATGCGCGACAGATCGAGGATCTCATTGATCAGGTTGAGAAGGTGCACGCCGGACGAGTGGATGTCGCCCGCATACTCCTTGTACGTCAGGATCGCATGCGGTCCGAACACCTCGCTTTTCATCACCTCGGAGAAGCCCAGGATGGCGTTGAGCGGCGTTCGCAGCTCGTGGCTCATCTGCGCCAGGAAACGCGATTTGGCGAGGTTGGCGGCCTCGGCGCGTCGGCGCGCTTCGTCGGAGTTTGCGTTCGCCTGTTCGAGCTCGCCGATCAGCGCGTCCTTTTCGGCGCGCGCCTCGAGCGTTGCGAGCGTGGTCGAATAGAGGCGATGGGCGAGCAGCGCGAAATAGGCCTGCGCGGTCACCGCCATTGCGACCAGGATATAGCTGTGGATATCGCCGCGCAGGACGAAATCGAAGACGACCGCGGCGGTCACCGGCACCGTGGTGGCGAACACCGCCATCGGAAGCGTCGATGCCAGCATGCTCGACACCGCCACCACCAGCAGCATGATGAACAGCACGAACGTGCCGGCGTCGGCGCGGCCGTTGACCACCATCGCGACGTTGAACATCCAGCCGATGCCGAACAGAAGATCGAGCAGCAGGAAGCGGATGCGCCACGCCCGGGTGTTGATGCTGGCCGGCGGCTCGTTGAGGAACAGTCGGCACTGTTGGGCGATCGCGGAATGGATCAGCAGGACGATCACGGTCCACAGCGCGGCCCGGAACGGATCGGTCCACAGCCCGGACAGAAACCCGACCGTCGCGATCAACAGCATGACCGCGAACGGGGCGGAGATCCGGTTCTGCGCGAACTGACGCAGCAGCTCGTAATCGAAGGCGGGCCGCGTCCCGGTGGTCGAGGTCAGGCGGTCGCGCGCTTCCCGGACGCGCTGCGCGGTCACGCGGCGGCGCGCTGTCTCGGCATTGCTTATGGAAAGAGCGGCCTTGCCCTCGTCGTTTACCATGGCGGTCTCGGGCGCCTGCGGATCACGCCGCTATAGCGACCGAAAGTACCTTATAAACCTTAAAGCCGGACTGAGACGGGTGGTTAACGTCCCGTTCGGACTTGCGGCAAAGGTAGGGCGGGATCGATATCGATGGTCGAGGTGATGACCCGCCGCGCCCGCGTTTTCCTGCTGTGCGCCCTGCTGGCAGCGGGGCTCGCCGCGGCCGGGTGGCTCATCGATCGCCAGACTGCCGCCATCGTCGGTTTCGCACAGGTGATCGACGGCGACAGCCTGATCGTCGCCGGCACCGAGATCAGGCTTTATGGCGTCGACGCTCCCGAGCTGAAGCAGAGCTGCCTGCGCGGCGGCATGCCTTGGAACTGCGGCGCCGAGGCCGCCGGAGCGCTGCGCGCCGCCGCCGCCGGACGACAGACCGTTTGCCGGCCGCGCGACCGCGACCGCTACGGGCGCGCGGTCGCGGTCTGTCTGGCCGATGGCGTCGACCTCGGCGCCGCCATGGTCAGAGGTGGGCTGGCGGTGTCGCTCGGCGCCTACGCGGGCGACGAACGCGAGGCGCGCGATGCCCGCCGCGGCATCTGGTCGTCTTCATTCGAACGTCCGGCCGCCTGGCGCGCCAAGCATCCGCGCACGTCGCCATGAGCCGCGGTTGCCGCTTGCGCATTATTCTGTGAACATCCGAGGACGCGGGGCGCGCGACCCGCGTCTTTGCCGGGTAGCCCGAACGGCAACGAACCCTCTGAGGCCGACATGAAGCTTTTCTACGATGCCGGGCGGGCGCCGAATCCACGGCGCGTGCGCGTGTTCCTGGCCGAGAAGGGCCTCACGGTGCCGACCGAGCTCGTCGATCTCGGCGCGCTGCAGCACAAATCCCCGGAATTCACCGCCATCAATCCGATGCAGCGGCTGCCGGCGCTGGTGCTCGACGACGGCACGGTGATTGCGGAATCGATCGCCATCTGCCGCTACTTCGAGAGCCTGCGCCCGGAGCCGCCGCTGTTCGGGCGCAGTCCCAAGGAGGCCGCGCTGGTCGAGATGTGGCAGCGGCGCACCGAGATTCATCTGCTCGCCGCGGTCGCATCGGTGTTCCGTCATCTGCATCCCGCGATGAAGGAGATGGAGGTTCCGCAGGTCGCCGAGTGGGGCGAGGCCAACAAGCCGCGCGTCGCCGAGTTTCTCGAATTCCTCGACCGCGAGCTCAAGGACCGGTTGTTCGTCGTGGACGACCACTATTCGGTCGCCGATATCACCGCGCTGGTCGCCATCGATTTCATGAAGCCGGCCAAGCTGACCGTGCCCGAGGGGCTCGCGAACCTCCGGCGCTGGCACGCGCAGGTCTCCGAACGGCCGAGCGCGAAGGCGTAGCAGGGGACTGTCCCATGACCTTTGCGACCGTTCGCTACGGCACCAACGACGGCGTCGCCACCGTCACGCTCAACCGGCCGGAGAAGCTCAACGCCTTCACCGCCGAGATGCACGCCGACCTGCGCGCGGCGCTCGATGCGGCGGAGCAGGACGCCGCCGTGCGCTGCGTTCTCGTCACCGGCGAGGGCCGCGGCTTCTCGGCCGGCCAGGATCTGACCGAGGTCCGGCCGCCCGGGCCGGGCGGCGAGATCGACGTCGGCGCGCGGCTCGAGAGCGACTACAACCCGCTGGTCAAGCGGCTTTATGCATTCCCCAAGCTCACCATCGCCGCGCTCAACGGCCCGGCTGCCGGCGCCGCCGCCAACATCGCCATGGCCTGCGACATCGTGATCGCGGCGCGCTCGGCTTACATCCAGGAGGCGTTCGCGCGCATCGCGCTGGTGCCCGATGCCGGCGGCACCTGGTTCCTGCCGCGCATCATCGGGCAGAAGCGGGCGCTGGCGTTGATGCTCACCGCCGATCAGGTCAAGGCCGACGAGCTGCGCGAGATGGGACTCGTCTACCGGGTGTTCGACGATGCCGCCTTCGCGGACGAGGCGGCGGCGTTCGCCAGACGGTTGGCGGCCGGCCCGGGTGCGACCTACCGGCTGATCAAGGAGGCCGCGCGCGCGAGCGTCGACAACGATCTCGGCGCGCAACTCGACTTCGAGCGCGATCAGCAGCGCAAGGCCGGCAAGACCCGCGACTTCCTCGAAGGGGTCATGGCCTTCAAGGAGAAGCGGCCGCCGAAGTTCGAGGGGCGGTGATCTCAAGCTCCCGCAGCGCGCACCGCTTCGCCTCCGTCATCGCGAGTCGAAGGCGAAGTGCCGTTTCTGGATGCTTCGTCGCTGACGCAACTCGCAATGACGACGCCCGGTCGTCACCGCTCCAGCCGCGCAAACAGGCTCGACGTGTCCCAGCGGCTGCCGCCCATCTTCTGCACCTCGGAGTAGAACTGGTCGACCAGCGCGGCGACCGGCAAATTGGCGCCGTTGCGGCGCGCCTCGGCGAGGCAGATCGACAGGTCCTTGCGCATCCAGTCGACGGCGAAGCCGAAGTCGAATTTTCCCGCCATCATGGTCTTGTAGCGGTTCTCCATCTGCCAGGACTGCGCCGCGCCCTTGGAGATGGTGTCGATCAGCGCCTCGATGTCGAGCCCGGCGCGCCGCGCGAAGTGGATGCCCTCCGAGAGCCCCTGCACCAGCCCCGCGATGCAGATCTGGTTGACCATCTTGGCGAGCTGGCCGGATCCGGCGCCGCCGAGCAGCCGGCACATGCGGGCATAGGCGGCGATCACCTTTTCGGCCCGCCCGAACGGCTCCGGGTCGCCGCCGCACATCACCGTCAACACGCCGTTCTGCGCGCCGGCTTCGCCGCCCGAGACCGGCGCGTCGATCGAGTCGAAGCCGGCCTTCTTGGCGGCCGCGTGGAGCTCGCGCGCGACCTCGGCCGAGGCGGTGGTGTGGTCGACGAACACCTGGCCTTTCCCCATGCCGGAGAACGCTCCGTCCTTGCCGAGCGCGACCTCGCGCACGTCGTGGTCGTTGCCGACGCACATCATCACGAAGTCCTGGCCCGCGGCGGCCTCGCGCGGGGTCTTGGCGGCGCGTCCGCCATGCTCGGCCGTCCACTTCTCGGCCTTGGCGAAGGTGCGGTTGTAAACCGTCACGTCGTGCCCGCCCTTCGTCTTCAGATGACCCGCCATCGGATAGCCCATCACCCCGAGGCCGAGAAACGCCACCTTCGCCATCGTGTCCCTCCTTGTGCCCCGCGCGCGCTCATCCATACATCCGCGGCTGGCCGAACGTCATTGCGTCAGCCCCGCGCCCGCGTCAACTGAGCGAAGCCAAGGGGTTCCGTCTTGACGGGATGTGCACGAGTATCCCACGCGAAATCCCTGCTCCCCTGACGTCTTGCAGTTTGAGCATCTCCGCTATTCGAGGGAGATTGCCGATAACATGTGCTCGGGGCGAGCTTTTCACCCTTCGACCCGCCAGCGGAAACCGAGCCTTGCCAACAGGGGTGCTGCTTGACACTCAAGAATATATTTTGCAAAATATAAAATAACGCAGGGGCGAGCCAATGGCCGGACGTCCTACAGCCCCGGTCTTCCGCACCAAGCGGGAGGTGGCGCTCGCTTCCCTGCAGAACGCGATCCGCCTCGGCCGTTACGCGCCGGGCCAGCCGCTGCGGCAGTTCCAACTCGTTCAGGACCTGGGTGTCAGCTCCACACCCGTGCGCGAAGCGGTGCTCGAGCTGCTGGCGCGCGGCATCCTCGTGCAGGAGAGCCATCGCAGTGTTCGCGTCGCGGCTCTCGACCTCGACAGGTTGCGCAACATCTATCGTGTCCGCGCGCTGCTTGAGACGGAGGGCGCGCGGCTTGGTACGGCGCGCATCTCGGATGAGGCGATCGCACGGATGCGCAAGCTGGTGCAGCAGATGAGCGCCGCCAAGCGGAAGGGCGACATGGAAAGCGCGATCCAGGCCGACTACGGCTTTCGTGAGATCCTTTACACGGCGTCCGAGAACCCGATCCTCGTCGATCTCATCCAGCAGTGCTGGAACCTGTTTCCCGGCAGCGTGCTCTGGAACATCCCGGGCCGCGTCGCGCAGTCCATCAAGGAGCATCAGCTCATGCTGGAGGCGATCGCGGGGCGCGATCCAACCGCCGCGGCCTATTCGGTCGAAAACCACCTCTTGAGTGCGCTCGCCGCGCTCGAAGCTCATGTGTCTTCGTTTGCGAAACGCAACGGCGACAAGCGCAAGAAGACCTGAAGGAGCGAACCGGTGACCACCATGACCACGGCATCGAAGGAAGCCAACCTGCTATCGATGGCGGCCCAGTTCTCGTTTCGCGCGCGCATGGACAAGAAGACCAACGAAGGCCCGGTATTCGAGCGCGGCCTCGGGTCGCTGGTGTGGGACGTCAACGCCAAGGAATATCTCGACTTCAACTCCGGGCAGATGTGCTCGGCGCTCGGCCACAATCATCCGACGGTGACGGCGGCGATTAGAGATGCGTGCGACACGATGCTGCACGCGCATTCGAGCCATTACAACGTCAAGGAAATCGAGCTGGCGGCGCGGCTCGGGGAAATCGTGCCGCGGCCGCTGCAGAAGAGCCTGTTCGGCGAGTCCGGCGCGGACGCGAACGAGATGGCGATGATGATCGCCCGCAAATACACGAACGGGTTCGAGATCGCGAGCCCGCACGTCAGCTTCCATGGCCTCTCGGACGCGACCCGCGCCGTGACCTTCTCGGGCTGGCATGCCGGGCATGGACATCTGCCGGGCGGCACCTACGCGATCGTGGCACCGTACTGCTATCGCTGCCCGCTCAACCAAACCTTCCCGAGTTGCCAGTTCGCGTGCCTGAAGACGAGCTTCGAGCTGCTTGATGCGCAGACGACGGGACGGCCTGCCGCGGTGATCACCGAGCCGTTGTTCAGCGCCGGCGGAGTGATCGAGCCGCCGACCGGCTGGCTGAAGGCACTTCAGGAGATGTGCCGTGCCCGCAACATGCTGCTGATCGTGGACGAGGAGCAGACCGGACTCGGCAAGCTCGGGCAGATGTTCGGCTTCGAGTCCGAGGGCATCGTGCCGGACATCATCACGGTCGCGAAGCATTTTGGCGGCGGCGTCGGCGTCAGCGCCGTGATCACGACGGCCGAGATTGAGGAAAAAGTGATTCAAAGCGGCTACGCGGCGACGCATTCGCACGCGAACGACCCGCTGATCTGCGCGGCCGGTGTCGCGAGCCTCGACGTCATCCGCGACGAGGACGTGCCTGCCAAGGCGCGCAAGATCGGCGAGCAGATGCGCGAGCGGCTGGAAGCGCTGGCGCAGCGCTACGAGCTGATCGGTGACGTCCGCGGGCGCGGCCAGCTCATGGGCATCGAGCTGGTGCGCGACCGCTATACGAAGGAGCCGGCGACCGCGGAGGGCAAGGCAATTGCCAGGAAATGCTTCGAGGATGGGTTGATTTTCTCGGTCCGGCGTGAGGGCAGCGTGCTGCGCTTCGTGCCGCCCTCAACGACCACCGAGGACCAGATCGATCTCGCAATGGATCGCCTCGGCGGGGCCATCGAGCACGCCGCGCCGCGAAGCCGCGCCTAGATACCCCACGTCAACGCAACCCCGGGTCAAACAGGAGTGTATGATGCGGTTCAAAGTCCCCATCCTGGCCGCCATCGCGCTCGCGCTGCCGCTCCTGACCCAGGCGGCGAGTGCGCAGAGCTCGCGGCTCGATGTCGTGAAGGCGCGCGGCATTCTGCGCTGCGGCGTCAATCCCAACTTCGTCGGCTTCTCGCTGCCGGACAATGCCGGGCAGTGGCGCGGTTTCGACGTGGACATGTGCCGTGCGGTTGCGGCGGCGGCGCTTGGGGACGCGACGAAGGCCCAGTTCATTCCGCTCTCCGCGAAGGATCGATTCACCGCGCTGCAGACCGGCGAGATCGACATGCTGGCGCGCAATGCCTCATGGACGCTGAGCCGCAACACCAAGCTCGGGATCAATTTCGTCGCGACCAACTTCTACGATGGCCAAGCCTTCATGGTGAAGGCAGCGTCGAACATCAAGTCGGTCGCCGATCTCAACGGTGCCAGCATCTGCGTGATCGCAGGGACCGACACCGAGCGCAATCTCGCCGATTATTTCGGCAGCCGGAAGATGAGGTTTTCGACGGTGGCGTTCGAGAATGCCGACAACGTGACCGAGGCGTATCTCGCGGGCCGCTGCGACGCCTTTATCAATGACGGAACGCAGCTCGCTGCGGTCCGGATGCGCACGCCGGATCCGAAGGCGCATGTCGTGCTGCCCGAGTCGATCAGCATGGAGCCGCTGGCGATCTCGGTGCGCGCCGGAGACGACGGCTGGGCCAATGTTGTGCGCTGGAGCTTCTTCTCGATGGTGGCGGCGGAAGAGCTCGGTCTCGACTCCAAGAACGTGCGCGCGAAGACTGCCACCAGCACGAACCCAAACATCACGCGCTTTGCGGGCAAGTCGGAAGACCTTGGCGCAATGCTCTCGCTTGATCGCGACTGGGCCATCCGCATCGTGGAGCAGGTCGGCAACTATGGCGAATCCTACGACCGGAACATCAAGCCACTCGGAATCGAGCGCGGCCTCAATCGGCTGTGGAGCAACGCTGGATTGATGGTCTCGCCGCCCATGCGGTAAAGGTGCGGCGCCGTCGGCGAAGAAGGCCCACCTGTCTTCACGTCGACCGGTTCAAACATGTCGGCTGTGGCCCCCTTAGCGGACGTACAACGACGTCTGCTCTCATGTCGGCGGTCAGACACCAAGCGGACGTCGACATCGATGATCCGGTGTGGCTCGGGCGAGTGCAGGTCGCGGCGTCTCGCTGACGCGAGAATTTCCGAAATCTGTGGGCCGAAGCAGACCTGAAATGCAGTCGTGGAGAATGTCGGCTAGCAGATGACCTATGCGCTTCGCGATCGTGATGCGGAAGCATGCAGCGTGAAGGAGAATTCGGCCGCGGGCTCATCACCAGCGGCCACTCCCTACAGCCCCCTGTTGGCGTTCCCACGCGCGGGGTCTAGAGTCAAAATGCGAGCAAGATCATTGCACGAGCTTGCAGACGAGCTTGCTGCACAAGCATTTTTGCGAAAGCCTTCAAGGCGCATGGGCGCGGTCGGCCCCGACTTAACGGAGAGACGGTGATGGCGTCGAAGGACGAGGTCCTCGCGAGCCTTGCGAACGTGCAGGGACCCGACGGCACGCCGCTGCCGCAGGCCGGTGTGCTGTCGGAGATCGTGGTCAGCGACGGCAAGGTGTTCTTTTCGATCGGCGTCGAGGCCGACGCGGTTGCGCGCTGGGAACCGGTGCGCAAGGCCGCGGAGGCCGCCGTTCGTGCACTGCCCGGCATCAAATCCGCAATGGTTGCGCTCACCGCCGAGCGCCCGGCCTCCAGCCCGGCGGCAGCTCGTCCGGCACCGCGGGGCGCCGCGCGGCCCGGCGCGGGCGCCGGCGGGCCGGTCGCGACCGGCGTTCCGGGCGTCAAGGCCATTATCGCGGTGGCGTCCGGCAAAGGCGGCGTCGGCAAGTCGACCACGGCCGTCAACCTGGCGCTCGGCCTGCGCGACCTCGGCCTCAAGGTCGGCGTGCTCGATGCCGATATCTACGGCCCATCGATGCCGAAGCTGCTGGCGGTGCGCGAGCGCCCGCAGACCATTGGCGGGACGCGGCTCAAGCCGATCACGAGCTACGGGCTCACCGTCATGTCGATCGGGTTCCTGATCGAGGAGGAGACCCCGATGATCTGGCGCGGCCCGATGGTGATGTCGGCACTGACCCAGATGCTGCGCGAAGTCGAATGGGGCGCGCTCGACGTCATGGTGGTCGACATGCCGCCCGGCACCGGCGACGCCCAGCTCACGATGGCGCAGCAGGTGCCGCTCGCCGGCGCCGTGATCGTCTCGACGCCGCAGGACCTCGCGCTGATCGACGCGCGGCGCGGCATCGCCATGTTCAAGCGCGTCGACGTGCCGGTGCTCGGGATCGTCGAGAACATGAGCTATTTCGTGTGCCCGCGTTGCGGCGAGCGCTCGGACGTGTTCGGTCATGGCGGCGCGCGCCGCGAGGCCGAGCGGCTCGGCGTGCCGTTCCTTGGCGAGGTCCCGCTCGATCTCAAGATCCGCGAGACCTCCGACGCCGGCCGTCCGGTGGTGGCGACCGATCCCGACGGGCCGCAGGCGGCGGCCTATCGGGCGATTGCGAGCGCGGTGCGCGACGAGCTCGGCGGCACGCCAGCCGGGGCGCGGCCGGCGCCGCGGATCGTGATCGAGGCGTGAGCTCGGCAGGCGCGCCGGCGAGGCGGCATCCTCGCGGGCGGGCCCGATCGCGGGCGCCGAAAGCGCCGCCGATCGCCCGCAGCGCACTGGATTTCTGCCGCCTGCTCCGCCATAACCGCCCGATCAATCGATCTCGGACCGATCTCGAAGGGGGGGCTGGCCGGTCAATCGGACCGGCACAGACCAAGGAGTTTTGCCAATGCAGCGTCGTGAATTGCTCAAGGCGGCGGGCGGCGGGCTGGCGGCCGCGGCCGTCGCCAAGCCGGCGATCGCGCAGTCGCGGCCGGAAACGAAATGGCGGCTGACTTCGAGCTTTCCGAAGTCGCTGGACATCCTCTACGGCGCGGCCGAGGTGTTCGCCAAGGCGGTCGCGGAAGCGACCGACAACAGGTTTCAGATCACGGTGTTCGCCGCCAGCGAGATCGTGCCCGGCTTGCAGGCCGCCGACGCGGTATCGAACGGCACGGTCGAGATCTGCCACACCGCATCGTACTACTACGTCGGCAAGGACCCGACGTTCGCGTTCGGGACCGCGATTCCGTTCGGCCTCAACCAGCGCATGATCGACGCCTGGATGTTTTCCGGCGGCGGCATGGAGCTGATGAACGACTTCTATCGCAAGCACAACATCTACGGCATTCCGGCCGGCAACACCGGCGCGCAGATGGGCGGCTGGTTCCGCAAGGAGATCAGGGAAGTTGCCGACCTCGGCGGATTGAGGATGCGGATCGGCGGATTTGCCGGCCGCGTGCTCGGCAAGCTCGGCGTGGTGCCGCAGCAGCTTGCCGGCGGCGACATCTATCCGGCGCTGGAGAAGGGCACGCTCGACGCCGCCGAGTGGGTCGGACCCTACGACGACGAGAAGCTCGGCTTCCACAAGGTCGCGCAGTACTACTATTACCCGGGCTGGTGGGAAGGCGGCCCGATGCTGCACAACTTCATCAACCTCGCGAAGTGGAACGAGTTGCCGAGGACCTATCAGTCGATCGTGAGCTCCGCCTCGCACGTCGCCAATACCTGGATGCAGGCGAGATACGATGCCGGCAACCCGGCGGCGCTGCGCCGCCTGGTCGGCGGCGGCGCGCAACTGCGGCCGTTCAGCCAGCCGGTGCTGGAGGCCTGCTACCGCGCCGCCAACGAGGTCTATGCCGAGACCTCGGCCGCCAATGCGGACTTCAAGAAGGTCTATGACGCGATGCTGCCGTTCCGCAACGACCAGTATCTGTGGTGGCAGGTCGCCGAATACACCTACGACACCTTCATGATCCGCGCGCGGACGCGCGCTTGAGCGCCGTTTCCGCCGCATTCGGCGCAGGCGCTGCCGCCGCTCCGCCTCTCCGCAGCGGGGAGAGGTAGAGTCAACGCGAGCAGGAAATGCGCCGGCGGGTCGCGCGCAGGACAATGCGTTGAGGTGGCGGCAATGCTCCCGCGCTGGCCCATGGGATCGCAGGTCTGTGAACGGTCGAGCGCAGGGCCTTATGGGCTTTTTTGTTTCGCCGGATGCGATTGTCTCCTATAGGATCGGTCGATAACGGCGGGCGCCACCGCTTTGTCCAACGACAAGGGCTAAACGCCCAGGGAGAGATGCCCATGAAACGTCGTGAGTTCCTCAAGGCAGCCGGCGTCGGCCTGGCCGCGTCCGCCGTCGCCGCGCCCGCGGTTGCGCAATCGACGCCCGAGATCAAATGGCGGCTGACCTCGAGCTTCCCCAAGTCGCTCGACACGCTCTGGGGCTCCTCCGATACGTTCACGAGATTCGTCGCGGAGGCGACCGACAACAAGTTTCAGATCACGCCGTTCGCGGCCGGCGAGATCGTGCCGGGGCTGCAGGCGCTCGACGCGGTGAGCAACGGCAGCGTGGAGATGTGCCATACCGCGGCCTATTACTACAACGGCAAGGACCCGACCTTCTCGTTGTTCTGCGCGGTGCCGTTCGGCCTCAACACGCGTCAGCAGAACGCCTGGTTCTACGACGGCGGCGCGCAGAAGCTGATGGACGAGTTCACCAAGAAGTTCAACGTCGTCAGCCTGCTCGGCGGCAACACCGGCGCCCAGATGGGCGGCTGGTTCCGCAAGGAGGTCAAGGAGGTCGGCGACCTCAACGGTCTCAAGATGCGCATCGCCGGACAGGCCGGGCAGGTGTTCCAGAAGCTCGGCGCGGTGCCGCAGGTGCTGGCCGGCGGCGAGATCTATCCGGCGCTGGAGAAGGGAACCGTCGACGCGGCCGAATGGGTCGGTCCCTACGACGACGAGAAGCTCGGTTTCCACAAGGTGGCGCAGTTCTACTATTATCCGGGCTGGTGGGAAGGCGGCACCACCCAGCACTTCATGTTCAGCTTGGCGAAGTGGAACGAGCTGCCGAAGACCTATCAGGCGATCCTCACCGCCGCCGCCGGCTACGCCAACGTCGAGGAGACCGCCAAGTACGACGCGCGCAATCCGCAGGCGCTCAAGCGGCTGGTGGCGAGCGGCGCGCAGCTGCGGCCCTACAGCCAGGCGATCATGGAAGCCTGCTACAAGGCGGCGCTCGAGGTCTACGTGGAGATCTCCGGCAAGAATCCCGACTTCAAGAAGGTCTACGACAACATGGTCGCGTTCCGCGGCGACGAGTATTTGTGGTGGCAGGTGGCCGAGTATACCTACGACACCTTCATGATCCGCATGCGCGCGCGCGGCTGAGCGGATCGCGCGCCAAGCGGCGCTGAGCAATCCGGACGGCACTGTCGTTCCGGGTTGCTTCGCCTGCGCTTGCAAATGACGGGCGCGGCAAAATGCTCTAGGATGGCCGCCAGAGCCGGCAGCTGCGGAGCCCCGGTCGGTCATCGTTTCTCCTCAGGTCGGCGCCCCGACAACGAGAATGAGGGAAACGTCATGAAACGTCGCGAGTTTCTCACGGCTGCGGCCACCGGTGTCGCCGCATCGGCGGTCGCCGCGCCGGCCGTCGCGCAATCGATGCCGGAAGTGAAGTGGCGGTTGACCTCGAGCTTTCCGAAGTCGCTCGACACGCAGTTCGGCGCCTCCGAGGCCTTCGCCAACATGGTCGCGGAGGGGACCGACAACCGGTTCCAGATCCAATGCTTCGCCGCCGGCGAGATCGTGCCCGCGCTGCAGGCCGCCGACGCGGTGATCAACGGCACGGTCGAGTGCTGCCACACCGCCTCGCACTACTATATCGGCCGCGACATCACCTTCGCACTCAGTTGCGCGGTGCCGTTCGGGCTCAACAGCCGCATGCAGAACGCCTGGATGTATCACGGCGGCGGCAACGAGCTGATCAACGAGTTCTACAGGAGCCACAATCTCTACGGCCTGCCGTCCGGCAACACGAACTGCCAGATGGGCGGCTGGTTCCGCCGCGAGATCAAGGACGTCTCGGATCTCAACGGCCTGAAGTTCCGGATCGGCGGCTTTGCCGGACAGGTGCTGTCGAAGCTCGGCGTCATCCCGCAGCAGCTTGCCGCCGGTGAGATCTATCCGGCACTGGAGAAGGGCACCATCGACGCCGCCGAGTGGGTCGGCCCCTACGACGACGAGAAGCTCGGCTTCCACAAGGTCGCCCAGTACTATTATTACCCGGGCTGGTGGGAAGGCGGCACCATGGGTCACTTCTTCTTCAACCTCGACAAGTTCAATGAGCTGCCCAGGCTCTACGCGTCGGTTCTGCACATGGCCGCGCAGGCGACCTGCCTTTGGAGCATGTCGAAATACGATGCGGTCAATCCCGCTGCGTTGAAGCGCCTGGTCGCCGGCGGCGTGCAGCTGCGGCCGTATTCGCAGGCGATCATGGAGGCCTGCTACCGGGCCGCGAGCGAGCTCTATGCCGAAACCTCCGCCAAGAACCCGCAGTTCAAGAAGATCTTCGATGCGATGGTGGCGCTCCGCAGCGACCAGTATCTGTGGTGGCAGGTCGCCGAGCACAGTTACGACACGTTCATGATCCGGATGCGGGCGCGGGCCTGACCGCGCGTGGAGAAGAATTAACCCTCAGAGCCGGGCTCCGGGGGTTTTTTGTTTTCCTCACCTCGGATTCTGGCCTATACATCGCGCCGTCGGCAGTCGGCGCACGGGTGATATGTCGCACTTATTCGGTACGGCTCCTGGTCCGCGGATCGACAAACATAAAGGGGAGAGATGATGAAACGTCGTGAATTCCTGAAAGCCGCGGGGGTCGGTCTTGCGGCATCCGCGGTCGCCGCGCCGGCGGTTGCGCAGTCGATGCCGGAGATCAAGTGGCGCAATACGGCGAGCTGGCCGAAGTCGCTCGATACGCTGTACGGCGGTGTCGAGTTCTTCTGCAAGCGGGTGGGCGAGATCACCGACAACAAGTTCCAGATCCAGCCGTTCGCCGCGGGCGAGATCGTGCCGGGGCTGCAGGTGCTCGATGCGGTGCAGAACGGCACCGTCGAGATGGGCAACACCGCGATGTACTACTACTGGGGCAAGGACCCGGCGTTCACCTTCGGGACCGCGCTGCCGTTCGGCCTCAACAGCCGGCAGATGTACGCATGGCTCCACCATGCCGGCGGCAACGAGCTGCTCAACGAGCTGTTGGCGAAGTACAACTGCTTCGGCACGGCGGCCGGCAACACCGGCGCGCAGATGGGCGGCTGGTTCCGCAAGGAGATCAAGTCGCTCGACGACCTCAAGGGTCTCAAGTTCCGCATCGGCGGTTTTGCCGGCACCATCGTCGCCAAGCTCGGCGTCGTCCCGCAGCAGCTTGCCGGCGGCGACATCTATCCGGCGCTGGAGAAGGGCACGCTCGACGCCTGCGAGTGGGTCGGCCCCTACGACGACGAGAAGCTCGGGTTCCAGAAGGTCGCCCGCTACTACTACTATCCGGGCTGGTGGGAAGGCTGCGGCCAGGGCCACAACATCGTCAATATGGCCAAATGGAACGAGCTGCCCAAGACCTATCAGGCCGCGTTCCTCGCCGCCTCGCACGAGAGCTGGGGCTGGGTGCTCGGCAAGTACGACGCCGGCAATCCGCCGGCTCTGCGGCGGCTGGTCGCCAACGGGGCGCAGTTGCGCGCCTTCCCGCAGGACGTCATGGAGGCCTGCTACAAGGCCGCCAATGAGATCTATGCGGATCTGTCGAAGACCAACCCGCTGTTCAAGAAGCTGCACGACAGCGTGGTGGCCTTCCGCAGCGACAGCTATGCCTGGATGCAGGTCGCGGAGCTCGGCTTCGACAGCTTCCAGATCCGCATGCGCGCCCGCTCCTGAGCGGTCGCCCGCCCGAACGAAAAAGCCCCGGCGCGCTGCTCCGGGGCTTTTTTAGGTGGTGTGCCGACAGCTTGGAGGTGGAAGTCCTCTATCCAGCCTGATGGCGGCGAAGGATTAGCGAAGCGCAAGGGCGTCTCCGCCAGGCGGGTCTGAAGAAGGTGGAGCAAAGACCGCCGCAAGCCCGATCGGCGCTCAGGTCTCGGCAAAGTGCACGGGCGGCAGCTGCTTCCGAGTGACGTGAAGTTGAAAGATGTCGGGCCGCGCATAGTGGCCGGCGACATCCAGCGAACGCCGTGAGCGTCCCGCTGCTGCTGGATCGATATCGGCGTAAAGCACGCCTTTTTGACGATAGAGTGGCCCCGCTTGCACCTTCCCGAACGGGCGCACGATGATCGCGCCGCCGTCGCACAGCCAGTCGGCTTCGTCCGGGAACAGCTGGGCGCGTCCCGGAAACTCGGCGGGCACGTCACTCGCCTGAATGGCGGTGCCGGTGGCGATCACCCAACAGCCCCCTTCGCGGGCGATGTGTCGCATGCTGGCGACCCACTCGTCGCCGCAGTCCCAGGTCGGCGCAATCAATAATTCGAGGCTCTGCGCATACAGCGCATAACGTGCGAGCGGCATGTAGTTCTCCCAGCAGATCAAGCAGCCGACGCGCCCGACCGGGGTCGACACCACTCGCAGGCCGCGGGCATCGCCCATGCCCCATACCATGCGTTCGGGATTGGTGGGCATGAGCTTGCGGTGGTGATTGAGAATGGTCCCGTCCGGCCCAAGCACCACCACCGTATTGAACAGCGTCGTGCCACTGAATGTGGAATCGATCTCGTGCATACCGCACACGATGGTCACGCCGTGCTGTGCTGCCGCCTTGGCCACGCGGCCAAGATCGCCGCGCCCAAGATCGACAGCCTGGTCGCGAAGGCGCGCGTGGATTTCTCCGGCCAATGCCATGTCGCCGCCCGGCTTCAGGCGCCATACCCAGGTCGGATAGCCAGGCAGATAGGCTTCCGGAAACACGACTAGCTGCGCACCGGCGGCCGCGACCTCATTGATCGATGCCAGCATCCGATCGATGCTGGCGGCGCGGTCCAACAGCACCGGCGGCGTTTGGACGACCGCGACTTTGATCGGCATAAATTGTCTCCTAAATTGGCGGGAGGAGCTTGGCAGCTTATCAAATACACATGGTCATTGGATCTTCGGCGGCTGATTGAAGTCGATCAGCGGCGGCAGCTCGGGCGTCTCGATCTGGATGTTGACCTTGGACGGGTCCATGCCGGGTTCCTTGCTGAGCCAGTAGGTCACCGAGCCCGGCCAGAAGATGACGATGACCACCAGGATCAGCTGCAGGAACACCCAGGGTATCGCTCCCCAGTAGATCTCCGATGTCTTGACCGAGCGCGGGGCGATCCCCCGCAGGTAGAACAGGGCGAAGCCGAAGGGCGGATGCATGAAGCTCGTCTGGACGTTGGCACAGACCAGCACGCCGAACCAGATGAGATCGATGCCCAGCTTCTCGGCGACCGGCGCCAGCAGCGGGATGATGATGAAGGCGATCTCGAAGAAGTCGAGGAAGAACGCGACCACGAAGATGAAGACGTTGACGAAGATCAGGAAGCCGATCGGCCCGCCCGGAAGCGAGGTGAGCAGGTGCTCGATCCATTCCTTGCCGCCGACGCCTTGGAACACCAGGCTGAACACCCGCGCGCCGATCAGGATGTAGACCACCATGGCGGTGATGCGCATGGTGGACGCCATGCCCTGGTACAAGAGTTGCCAGTTGAGCGTGCCGTAGGAGGCGGCCAGCGCCATCGCGCCGACCACGCCCATGGCTCCGGCCTCGGTCGGGGTCGCGAGCCCCATGAAGATCGTGCCGAGCACCAGAAAGATCAGTCCGAGCGAGGGGATGATGCCGCGCAGGCACTTGCGCCACAGCGGCCAGCCGTGCAGCGTGCGTCCCTCCGGCGGCAGTGCCGGCACGTCCTTCGGCCACACGATGCTCACGAACGCCACCCAGGCGCAGAACAGCCCCACCTGGATCAGGCTCGGGCCGATCGCGCCGGCGTACATGTCGCCGACCGAGCGGCCGAGCTGATCGGCGAGCACGACCAGCACAAGCGAGGGCGGGATCAGCTGCGTAATGGTGCCGGAGGCGGCGATCACTCCCATCGTGTGACGGGTCGAGTAGCCGTATTTGAGCATCGGCGTCATCGAGATCACGCCCATGGCGATCACCGAGGCGGCGACGGTGCCGGTGATGGCGCCGAGGATGGCGCCGACGAAGATCACCGCATAGGACATGCCGCCGCGGACCGGGCCGAACAGCTGGCCGATCGAGTCGAGCAGGTCCTCGGCCAGGCCGCAGCGCTCGAGGATCGCGCCCATGAGCGTGAAGAACGGGATCGCCAGCAACAGCTCGTTCGAGATGATGCCGTAGAGCTGGTAGGTCAGATTGCCGAGGAAGTCCGGGCGAATGAGGCCGAGCTCGATGCCGATGAAGCCGAAGAACAGGCCGGTCGCCGCCAGCGAGAATGCCGCCGGATAGCCGATCAGCATGAACACGATCATGCCCCCGAACATCAGGGGCGCCATGTTGTCGCGCACCAAGGCGATCATTGCAGCGGCTTCTCGTACTTGAAGTCGGCCTCGATCACGTGCTCGAGCGCCGCGAAGCGCTTGATGATTTCCGAGATCCCCTGCAACGCCATCAAGAAGAAGCCGACGGGCAGCATGAGCTTGACCGGCCAGCGCACCAGGCCGCCGGCGTTGGACGAGACTTCACCGATGGTCCAGGATTCGACGAACCACGGCCAGGTGAAGTAGGTCAGGATCACGCAGATCGGCAGCAGGAACAAAAAGCCGCAGATGATGTCGATCCAGATCCGGGTGCGCTCCGAGACCATGCCGTAGACGAGGTCCACCCGGACGTGCTCGTTCATCTTCAGCGTATAGGGGGCGCCGAGCAGCACCATGCCGGCGAACATGTACCACTGGATTTCGAGCCAGGCGTTCGAGCTCGCGCTGAACAGGTAGCGGCTGGCCGCATTGCCCGCGCTGATCAGGCAGGCGAACAAGACCAGCCAATTGGCAATCATGCCGAATTCTGCGTTCAGCCGGTCGATCGCCCGGCTGAGCGCCAGCAGCGCTTTCACAATCGATCCCCCGCACGGTCGCGGCAATCCGAGTATTGCCGGGAGCCCCCCACGCCTGAGAGGGGACGATTCCCGGCCGCTCCCCCTGCAAGGCCCGACACCTTAAGCCGAACCGCCAGCGGGCCGTCAATCAAAACTTCGGAAACCGGCGCATCCAGCTATTCCCCTCTGGGAGAGGTGATCAGCGCAAGCGACAATCTTCTAGACACCTGCGGGATGCGACTTTGGTCGAATGCGCCGGCGCAGCGCCCCGGATCGAGCTCAGGTTCCCGGCGTCGCGCGGCTTGCCACCTCGCGCCCGCGCACCGCCTCTCGGTGCAGCGCATAGACGCCGCTGCCGACGATCAGCGCGGCGCCGATCAACGACCATCGGTCCGGGATCTCGCCGAATACGATGACGCCGGCGATCCCGGCCCACACCAGGATGCTGTAGCGGAACGGCGCGACGACGGAGATCTCGGGGCCGCGGAACGCGATCACCACCAGGAAATTGCCGGTCGCCAGAAGCACCGCCGCCACGGCGAGAAGGCCGATCTCGGCGGGCTGCAGCGCCCGCCAGGATTCCCACAGGCCGAGCACGGCGCCGGCGATCGTCGCCGCCACCGCTGCCATCAACGACACCACGATCGTCGGGATGCGGGGATCGAGGCGCCGCGTGAGCAGGTCGCGCGTGGCCGATACGAACGCGCACAGGACGCCGAGCAGCGCCCAGGCATCGAATGCCGACGGGGTCGGCTTGACCACGAACAGCACGCCCGCGAAGCCGACCGCGATCGCCGTCCAGCGGCGCCAGTACACGATCTCTCCCAGCAGCACCACGGCGAGCACCGTGATGACGAGCGGCGAGATCAGGATGACCGCCGAGAGCTCGGCGAGCGGCATGTGGACGAGCGCCGTGGTGAAGAGGATCGCCGCCAGCGCCTCGCAGCCGGAACGCATCATCACCACCCGGCTGAGCCCCGCGCGCAGCGCCGAGACGTGTCCGAGGCTCGCCATCACCCCGCCGACCAGCACGCACGTCATCAGCCCGCGCACGAACACGACCTCGCCCAGCGGACAGGTGCGGGCGATGATCTTTACGATGGTGTCGTTGGCCGTGAAGGTCGCGGTGGCGGCGACAATCGCAACGATGCCGCGGCGATTGGCGCGCGAGGACGACAACGGCGAGCTCCCGGGGATGATACGAGCCGAACCGTATTCTGATTCGTCATGCCCGCGCTTGTCGCGGGCATGACGTCTCTCTAAGCCGACCGCCGTCATTGCGAGCCGAAGGCGAAGCAATCCAGTAAAACGGCAAGGCAAGGATTGCTTCGTCGCTGCTCCTATGAACAAACGGAGGGGAAGCGACTCGCAATGATGGAGGCGAGCGGCGGTGGGGTTTCGGGCGCCCCCCACCTCCCGCGGCGCTCCTTGCCGGCGGCGAGGTGACCGTGAGGGCGGCGAAAAAGCGGAGAAAGCTCAGCCGCCCGTCACGCTCATGTGGCGCGCGAGGGCAGGGCGCCGGTGCCGGCGGTCGATGATGAAGTCGTGGCCTTTCGGCTTGCGCGCGATCGCTTCGTCGATGCTGGCGTAGAGGAGGTCGTTGGCTTCCGAGGCGCGCAAGGGCGCCCGCAGGTCGGCCGCGTCCTCCTGGCCGAGGCACATATAGAGCGTGCCGGTGCAGGTCAGCCGCACGCGGTTGCAGCTCTCGCAGAAGTTATGCGTCAGCGGCGTGATGAAGCCGAGCCTGCCGCCGGTCTCCTTGACGTTGACGTAGCGCGCCGGGCCGCCGGTGCGGTAATCGATCTCGTCGAGCGTGAAGCGCTCGCAGAGCTGCGCGCGCACCATCGAGAGCGGCAGATACTGCTCCAGCCGGCCTTCGCCGATATCGCCGAGCGGCATCACCTCGATGAAGGTCAGATCCATGCTGCGGCCGTGCGCCCATTCGACCAGGGCCGCAAACTCGTCCTCGTTGACGCCGCGCAGCGCCACGGCGTTGATCTTGACCTTCAGTCCCGCCGCCTGCGCGGCATCGATGCCGGCCAACACCTTGTCGAGCTCGCCCCAGCGGGTGATGGCGCGGAACTTGTCGGGATCGAGCGTATCGAGCGAGACGTTGATGCGTTCGACCCCGTTGGCCTTGAGCTCGGCGGCGTATTTCGGCAGCTGCGAGCCGTTGGTGGTCAGCGTGAGCTCGTCGAGCGCGCCGGCGGCGCGATGGCGCGCGAGCGCCTGCACCAGGTTCATGATGCCGCGCCGAACCAGCGGCTCGCCGCCGGTCAGGCGGAGCTTGCGCACGCCGCGGGCAACGAAGGCGGTGCAGACCCGGTCCAGCTCCTCGAGCGTGAGCAGGTCCTGCTTGGGCAGGAATGCCATGTTCTCGGCCATGCAATAGACGCAGCGAAAATCGCAGCGGTCGGTGACCGACACCCGCAGATAGGTGATCGACCGGCCGAACGGGTCGATCAGGGGGGTCGGCCGCACCGAGGCCGCGCGCTCGAAGTCCATCAGCATGGTTCCTGCAGGTATCCCTGTAGCTTGGCCCGATTGCCGCCCGCCCCATCCAATATGAAAGCCGCGGGCCGAAAATGGAAGGGGTTCAATCTGATAGACTTGGGAGCGGGATCGACGCGGAGCGGACCATGAGCGATCAAGATAGGCCTGCGAGCGGCCGTGCCTGGCCGACCGAGATCAAGCTGCGCAAGGATCGCCGGACGCTGGTGGTGACGTTCGACAACGGCGAGGTGCACGAGCTTGCGGCCGAGTACCTGCGGGTCAAGAGCCCGAGCGCCGAGGTGCAGGGCCACGCCCCGGAGGAGCGCAAGACCGTGCCCGGCAAGCGCAATGTGGCGATCCTCGAAGTGCACCCGATCGGCAACTACGCGGTGCGCCTGGTGTTCGACGACCTGCACTCGACCGGCATCTACAGCTGGGACTACCTCCTCGAGCTCGGGCGCAATCGCGCTGCGCTCTGGCAGGACTATCTCGACGAGCTCGCCGCTAAAGCGCTGACGCGCGGATGACGGAGGACGGACGACAGACGACAGACGACAGACGGCGGAATATTGATGAGCTTCTGTCCGCCGTCCTCTGTCGTCTGTCTACCGGAGTACGATCACCTTGGTGCCGACGCGGGTGCGGTTATAGAGGTCGATCACGTCCTCGTTGGTCATCCGGAAGCAGCCCGACGACACCGCCTGGCCGATGGTATGGGGCTCGTTCGAGCCGTGGATGCGGTAGAGCGAGGAGCCGAGATAGAGCGCGCGCGCGCCCAGCGGATTGTCGAGGCCGCCCTTCATGTGCCGCGGCAGATCGGGCCGGCGGCGCAGCATCTGGGCCGGCGGCGTCCAGGCCGGCCATTCGCGCTTGGCCGAGACGTGCTTGACGCCCGACCAGGTGAACCCGATGCGGCCGACGCCGATGCCGTAGCGCAGCGCCTGCCCCTTGCCGAGCACGTAGTAGAGCCGCCGCTCCGAGGTGTTGATGATGATGGTGCCGGGCGCGTGATTGGCCGCGAGGCTCACGCTCGAACGCGAGATCGGCCCCGAGCCGAAGCCCCCCGAGAAGCCGGAGAAGCCCGAGGAGCCCCAGCTGCCCTGTCCGCCCGCGGGCCCGCCGCCGGTATAACGCTCATCCCAGCTCGCGGTGGCCGGGCTGGCGAATAGGAAAGCTGCGAGCACCCCAGCCGCAAGCGCAAACGCAGTGATCACGCGAACAAGCATGAGCGGTCTCCCGTGCCGTTGGTCGTCATGTCGACGAATCATCAACCGCCGCCGTGCCGGCGGGGCGACCCCCAGAAAAGCCACAATTGGCCTCGCCCGACAATGCGAAATCGGCCACAAACGCCGGCGGCGACGCGTGTTTCCGCGCGAGTGTGGCCGCGGCGCCACGCCGCCTGGGGCGCGGCGACGGCAGGTTCAGTTCGGGCCATTGGCGCGTGGCATTCGGGTCGGTGCGGCGCGCGCGGCCCGCGAGCCCGCCATCGACCCCGTCATCGATGCAGTCCCCCTCGACTGCATCGACACCCGGCGCATCGAGCGCCGGCCTCACTTCTGCGGCCGCTCGGCCAGCGTCAGACCCACCGAAATACCGCGCCGGCGAAAACGACCGTGGCGATTGCGGCGCCCCACAAGGGCGTTCCCAGCAGGCCAAGCCAGGCGAGATGGATGTAGGCGCCGCCGAGGAGAGAGATGAAGAGCCGATCGCCGCGCGTCGTCTCGAGGGCGAGAATCCCGCGCCGGCGCGCGCCCCCGGGCGACACCAGTTCCCAGATGGTCATGGCGACGAGGATGCAGGCGATGGCGGAGAAGAAGATCGCCGTTTCCGCGGTCCAGGCCATCCAAGAGAGCGCCGACATGCTGTCCTCCTCGCTTGCGCGCCTCACACGCGGCCGAGCGCAAAGCCCTTGGCGATATAGTTGCGCACGAAATAGATCACGATCGCGCCCGGAATGATCGTGAGGGTTCCGGCCGCCGCGAGCAGGCCGAGCTCGTAGCCCGAGCTCGAGGCGGTCCGCGTCATCGTCGCGGCGATCGGCTTGGCGGCGACCGAGGTGAGCGTCTTGGCGAGCAAGAGCTCGACCCAGGAGAACATGAAGCAGAAGAAGGCGGCGACGCCGATTCCGGCCGCGATTGTCGGGATGAAGATGCGCAGGAAGAAGCGCCAGAAGCCATAGCCGTCGAGATAGGCGGTCTCGTCGAGCTGTTTCGGCACGCTCGACATGAACCCTTCGAGGATCCACACCGCGAGCGGGATGTTGAACAGGCAGTGGGCAAGCGCGACCGCGATGTGGGTGTCGAATAGCCCGATTGCCGAATAGAGCTGGAAGAAGGGAAGCGCGAACACCGCCGCCGGCGCCATGCGATTGGTCAAGAGCCAGAAGAACAGATGCTTGTCGCCGAGAAAGCGGAAGCGGGAGAACGCATAGGCCGCCGGCAGCGCGACGGTGACCGAAATGACCGTATTGATCACGACGTAGATCACCGAGTTGCGGTAGCCGCTGTACCAGGTCGAGTCTGTGAAGATCTTGTAGTAGTTGTCGAGCGTGAATTTGTGCGGCCACAGCGTGAACGAGCCGAGAATCTCGTTCGTGGTCTTGAACGACATGCTGATGAGCCAATAGATCGGCAGCAGCAGAAACAGAATGTACAGCGTCGGCACCAGCCAGGTGAGCCTTCTCATCGCTGTTCCTCGCCTCGCGTCATCACGGTATAGAAGATCCACGACAAGAGCAGGATGATGAGGAAGTAGATCAGCGACATCGCCGCCGCCGGGCCCAGGTCGAACTGGCCGAGCGCGATCTTGACGAGGTCGATCGAAAGCAATGTCGTTGCGTTGCCGGGGCCGCCGCCGGTCAGCACGAATGGCTCGGTGTAGATGTTGAAGGAGTCCATGAAGCGCAGCAGCACTGCAATCGTCAGCACGCGCTTCATCTTCGGCAGCTGGATGTAGCGGAACACGGCCCACGCCGACGCGCCGTCGATCTTGGCGGCCTGGTAGTAGGCTTCCGGGATCGCACTCAGGCCCGCATAGGCGAGCAGCACCACGAGCGACGTCCAGTGCCACACGTCCATGGCGATCAGCGTCGCCCAGGCGGAGATCGGCTGTTGCGTGTAGTTGTAGTTCACGCCGAGCCGATTGAGCGTGCGGCCAAGCATGCCGATGTCGGGGAGCGCGAAGATATTCCACATCGCGCCGACGACGTTCCACGGGATCAGGAGCGGCAGGGCCATCAGCACGAGGCAGACCGAGACCCATGGGCCCTTGCGCGGCATCGCCAGCGCGATCGCGACGCCGAGCGGCACCTCGATCACCAGGATGATGCCGGTGAAGGCGAGCTGGCGCAGCAGCGATGCGTGGAAGCGCTCCGAATGCAGCACCTGCTCGAACCACTTTACGCCCTCGAAGAAGAAGATGTTGTTCCCGAAGGTCTCCTGCACCGAATAGTTCACCACCGCCATCAGCGGAATGATGGCGTTGAACGCGACCAGCAGGACGACCGGCAGAACGTAGAGCCAAGCCAGCTGGTTTTCGGTCTTGGCGTACATGGCTACTCTACCAGCCAGCCGTCGGCGTAGAGCCGCGTGTAGGCGGGATCGAAGCGCAGGCGCGCGCCCTCGCTCGGCAACACCGCGCCGTCGGCGATCAGCAGGTTGATCCGGCTGTTGCCATGCCGCGCCTCGACGATGCGATAGCGCCCGGCATCGCTTACCTTCACGATCTCGACCGGAAAGCCATTGCTGTCGAAGCTGACGAACTCCGGCCGCACGCCGATCTCGGCGCGGGCGCCGCCGATCTCGGCGGCCGGCGGGTTCTGCACGGTGATCGCCTGTCCGTCGAGCAGAACCGCGCGATCGCGTACCTCGCAGGGGAGCACATTCATGCCCGGCGAGCCGATGAAGTGGCCGACGAAGGTGTGGCGCGGGCGCTCGAAGAGCTCGACCGGGGACCCGATCTGCACCACCGCTCCCTCGTGCATGACCACGACCTTGTCGGCGAAGGTCAGGGCTTCGGTCTGGTCGTGCGTGACATAGATCATCGTGCGCGCGGTGCGCTGGTGCAGCTCCTTGAGCTTGGAGCGGAGCTGCCACTTCAGATGTGGATCGATGACGGTCAGCGGCTCGTCGAACATGATGACATTGACGTCGGAGCGGACGAGGCCGCGGCCGAGCGAGATCTTCTGCTTGCCGTCCGCGGTCAGGCCGGCGGCCGGCCGCCGCAGCGTGGCCTGAAGATCGAGCATGCGCGCAATCTCGTTGACCCGCGCGTCCACGTCGGCTTCGCGGACGCCGCGATTGCGCAGCGGAAAGGCCAGATTGTCGTAAACCGTCATCGTGTCGTAGACGACGGGGAACTGAAACACTTGCGCGATCTGCCGCTTGTCGGTCGGCACGTCGGTCAAGTCGACATCGTCGAACAGGACGCGGCCCTCGGTCGGCCGCACCAGGCCCGAAATGATGTTGAGCAGGGTGGTCTTGCCGCAGCCGGAAGGCCCCAGCAGCGCATAGGCGCCGCCGTCCGACCACTCGATGTCGAGCCGCTTCAAGGCCCAGTCGGCGTCGCTGCGCGGCCGCGCCTGATAGCTGTGCTTCAGGTTCTCAAGCGTGATCCTGGCCATCAGCGCGATCCTCGCGCCGGGGGGCGCGCGCTTCCTCGCGGCGATTTGCGGCCGCGTCTCACGGCTCGATCAGCCTTCCGGCGTCATCGAAATACATGCACTCGCCGGCGTCCATGTAGAAGCTGCTCGTCGCGCCGACCTCGATCGCATGCACGCCGTGCGACTGCGACACCCAGGTCAGCGGTCCATGCGCGAAGTGGATGACGCTCTCCGAGCCGCTGAGCTCGGCGATCAGCACTCTTCCCCCCATTTCGACCGAGCCGCGGCCGTTGGCGGCCGGGGCGATATGGTGCGGCCGGATCGCGACCGTATAGCGCCCGTCGGGGCGCTGCCGCATGGTCGTGTTGGCCGCCCATCGCACGCTGTCGCTCAAGACGATGCTGTCGCTTTCCTTCATCACCGGCGCGACGTTGATCGGCGGATTGGAGAACACCTGTGCCGTCAACAGATCCGCCGGCCGGCGGTAAACCTTCGCGGTCGGCCCGAACTGCGTGATCCTGCCCTCGTGCAGCGTTGCCATGTGCCCGCCGAGCAGCAGCGCTTCGGTCGGCTCGGATGTGGCGAACACGACCGTGCACTGCCGGCCGGCAAGCAGCTTCGGAAGCTCGTCGCGCAGCTCCTCGCGCAGCTTGTAGTCGAGATTGGCGAACGGCTCGTCGAGCAGCACCAGTGTGGCGTCCTTGACCAGCGCGCGGGCGAGCGCGGTGCGCTGTTGCTGCCCGCCGGAAAGCTCGGCCGGCCGACGATCGAGCAGGGGCGTCAGCCGCAACAGTTCCGCGATGCGATGGACGCGCTCGCTGATTTCGGCCTGCTTCATGCGCGCCACGCGCAGCGGCGACGCGATGTTCTCGAACACCGTGAAATTCGGATAGTTGATGAACTGCTGGTAGACCATCGAGACGTTCCGCTTCTGCACGGCAACGCCGGTCACGTTCTGGCCGTTGAACCAGACTTCGCCCACGGTCGGTCGTTCGAGCCCCGCCATGAGCTGCATCAGCGTGGTCTTGCCCGACAGCGTCGTCCCGAGCAGGATGTTGAAACCGTCCGCGGCGAGCCGCACGCTCGTTTCGTGAATGTGCGTGTCGGCACCAACCCGCTTGACGACGCTTCTCAACTCGAGGGTCACGTCATTGGTCCTTGGGTAGCGCTCCCTGCCGGCCTGCCGCGTTGAGCGGGGCCGCCGTCCAGGACCGAAAGTATCGATCAATACCCCCAATGACGCACAGCGAGGCGCGCTGTCGCACGCGCCTCGCTTACGTCGTGGCCAAGGCAAGGGGGGCGTCTTGCCGATGGCCGAGCCGTTACTTCCAGCGCTTCACGAGCTCGTCGTAGTCGACCGTCTGGCCGCGCGGCTTCTCGTTCGCGAGCTTGGCCTTGGGGCCGTCCGGCTTGCCGAGCCATTCACTCGGATTCTTCTCCGGATTGAGGCGCGGGCCGCAGCCGCCGTAGACGTTGGCCTTCTTGTCGACCTCCTCCATCCGCGCCATCACCTGATCCATCTCCTTGGCGAGACGGTCCATGGCCTGCTGCGGCGTGAAGGCGCCCGAGTTCACGTCGCCGATGTTCTGCCACCAAAGCTGCGCGAGCTTCGGATAGTCCGGCACGTTGATGCCGGTCGGGGTCCAGCGCACGCGGTCGGGCGAGCGGTAGAACTCGACGAGCCCGCCGAGCTTGGGCGCGCGCTCGGTGAAGGAGGCGTGGCGGATGTCGCTGTCACGGATGATGGTGAGCCCGACGTGGCTCTTCTTCAACGACACCGACTTGGAAATCGTGAACTGCGCGTAGAGCCAAGCCGCCTTGCGGCGCGGGAGCGGCGTCGACTTGAACAGCGTCCACGAGCCGGCGTCCTGGTAGCCGAGCTTCATGCCCTCTTCCCAGTACGGGCCCTTGGGCGACGGAGCCATGCGCCAGAGCGGATTGCCGGCGTTGTCGACGGTGTTGTTGCCTTCGCTCTTCGGCTTCACCATCTCGGCCGTGAACGCCGTGTACCAGAAGATCTGCTGGGCGACGTTGCCCTGCGCGAGCGCCGGCAGCGATTGATAGAAGTCGTAGTCTGCCGCGCCCGGAGGCGCGAACTTGCGCAGCCACTCGTCCCATTTGCGGATCGCGTAGACCGAGGCCGGACCATTGGTCTCGCCGCCGCGGCTGACTGACGCACCCGCGGGATTGCACGAGCCCTGCTCCATGCGGATGCCCCATTCGTCGATCGGGCGTCCGTTGGGCAGCCCCTTCGAGCTTGCACCGGCCATCGAGAGCCAGGCATCGGTCATGCGCCAGCCGAGATCCGGCGCGCGCTTGCCGTAGTCCATGTGGCCGTAGATGCGCACGCCGTCGATCTCCTTGACGTGCACCGAGAAGAATTCGGCGATGTCCTCATAGGCCGACCAGTCGAGCGGAACGCCGAGGTCGTAGCCGTAGATGTCCTTGAAGCGCTTCTTCAGGTCGTCGCGCTTGAACCAGTCGTAGCGGAACCAATAGAGGTTCGCGAACTGCTGGTCGGGCAACTGCCAGAGCTTGCCGTCGGGACCGGTGGTGAAGGACTTGCCGATGAAGTCGTCGACGTCGAGCGTCGGCAGCGTCACGTCCTTGCCTTCGCCGGCCATCCAGTCGGTCAGATTGACCGCCAGCTGCAGCCGCGAATGCGTTCCGATCAGATCCGAGTCGTTGATGTAACCGTCGTAGAGGTTGCGGTTGGTCTGCATCTGCGTCTGCACCGCCTGGACGACTTCGCCTTCGCCCAGAAGCTGGTGGTTGACCTTGATGCCGGTGATCTCCTCGAACGCCTTGGTGAGCGTCTTCGATTCATATTCGTGCGTCGGAATCGTCTCCGACAGCACGTTGATCTCCATGCCGCGGAATGGCGTCGCCGCCTTCACGAACCATTCCATCTCGGCAAGCTGCTGGTCCTTGGTGAGCACGGAGGGCTGGAACTCGCGGTCCAGCCACCTTCTGGCTTCATCCATGCCCGCGCGGGCCTGGCTGGCACCGATCGCGATCGCCGCGATGGCGACGGTGGACATTAATAATCTCTTCATTCGGAAGATCCTCCCCAAGCTGGCTTTTGCGACTAAGGAGACGGCTGGAAACGCTACATACGAACGAAAACGAATGTCAATTGAAAAGCCCGGTTGCGACTTCGGCCGGCCATATTTGCGATATGTGGACATATGTGGGGTTCCGCCTTGCAGAACAGCCTCAATCGCTCTAAAAAGAAAAAAACGTTACGACTCAAAGGTGAAAGGCGGCATGGACGTCTGGACGCCCCGGCAGGCCGATATCGTCGCGCTCGCCAGGACCGAGGGCCGGGTCAGTGTTGAAGATCTCGCTGAACGCTTCAACGTGACGCCGCAGACGATCCGCAAGGACCTGAACGATCTGTGTGACGGCGGCCTGCTGCAGCGCTTCCATGGCGGCGCGGTGCTGGCGTCGGGCGTTGCGAATTTCGGCTACGAGGCGCGCCGCAACCTCGCGACCGACGAGAAGCGCCGCATCGGCCTCAAGGCCGCTGCCCTGATCCCGGACAATTCTTCGCTTCTGATCAATATCGGCACCACGACCGAGCAGGTCGCGACCGCGCTGCGGGGCCGCAGCGGATTGATGGTCATCACAAATAATATCAATGTTGTTAATATCTTACAGGGCTACGACGCGATCGAAGTCATCGTCGCCGGGGGGGTCGTGCGGCACTCGGACGGTGGCGTCGTCGGCGAGGCCGCGGTCGACTTCATCCGCCAGTTCAAGGCCGACTACGCCATCATCGGCACCTCGGCGATCGACGAGGACGGCGCCCTGCTCGACTTCGATTATCGCGAGGTCAAGGTCGCCAAGGCGATCATGGACTGCGCCCGCAAGTCCATCCTGGTCGCCGACAGCATGAAATTGGAGCGAACGGCGCCGGTTCGCATCGGCCATATTTCGCAGCTCGATTATTTCGTGACCGACGCGGCCCCCCCCGTGCGCCTGCGCGACATTTGCCGTGACAATGATGTTCAGATCGAGGTGGCAGACGACGCTTGATATTTCGAGAAAGTTCGACAATCTTCGTTTGACCAGAATAAAGAGCTCATGCGAGCGCCCTGATCTTTCGATGGCGTGCCCACTCGGAGCAACTCCCAGGACCCAGCGAGCCGCGGAATGTACGACATCGCCATCATCGGCGGGGGCGTGAACGGCTGCGGAGTTGCGCGCGACGCCGCTGGGCGGGGACTGTCGGTGTTCCTCGCCGAGAAGGGCGACCTTGCGAGCGGCACCTCCTCGGCCTCGACCAAGCTCATTCACGGCGGCCTGCGCTATCTCGAGCATTACGAGTTTCGCCTCGTGCGCGAGTCGCTCAAGGAGCGCGAGGTGCTGATGCGGGTGGCGCCGCACATCGTGCGGCCGCTGCGCTTCGTGTTGCCGCATCATCGTGCCCTGCGGCCCGCGTGGCTGATCCGGCTCGGGCTCTTCCTCTACGACCATCTCGGCGGGCGCGAGATCCTACCCTCGTCCCGCGCGATCGACCTTACGCGCACGCCGGCCGGCATCCCGCTGAAGCCCGGCTATACGCGCGGCTTCGAATATTCCGACTGCTGGGTGGACGACGCGCGCCTCGTCGTCCTCAACGCCATGGACGCCGCCAGGCGCGGCGCGGCCATCCGCGTGCGCACGGAAGTCGTCTCGGCGCGGCGCAGCGGGGACCACTGGGTGATCCAGTGCAAGGACGTGCGCACCGGCGGCCATGAAACGATCGCGGCACGCGCACTCGTCAATGCGGCGGGCCCGTGGATCTCCGAAGTGATGGCGCGCCGGGTGGGCGCAAACGCGCGCGCTCCCCTTCGGCTCGTGAAGGGCAGCCACATCGCGGTGACCAGGCTGTTCGAGCACGACGGCGCCTACATTTTCCAGAATGCCGACGGGCGGATCGTCTTTGCGATTCCGTACGAGCGGGATTTCACGCTGATCGGCACGACCGAGGTGGATTTCGGCGGCGACGTCGACCGGGTCGAGGCGTCGCCCGAGGAAGTGTCGTATCTCTGCCGCGCGGCGAGCGAATATTTTATCCGGCCGATCGCGCCTTCGGACGTGGTCTGGTCATACGCCGGGGTGCGGCCGCTCTATGACGAGGGCGACGTTTCGGCCCACGAGGCGACGCGCGACTTCGTGCTCGAGTTGGAAGGTCGTGAGGGTGAGCCACCGCTGCTCAACATCATCGGCGGCAAGATCACCACGTTCCGGCGCCTCGCCGAGGAAGCCCTGAAGAAGCTTGGCCCGTCGTTTCCGGATGCCGGCGAGCCCTGGACGCGCGGCGCGGCACTGCCCGGCGGCGATTTTTCCGTTGATGGCGGCGACCAGCTGGTTCGCGATCTGGTGGCGACATTTCCGTTTCTCGACCCCGATGTCGCTCGCCGCCTTGTCGCGACCTACGGGACCACGGCGAAAGTCATTCTTTCCGGCGCCGCCGACGCCGATGACCTTGGCATGCACTTCGGCCACGGGCTCTACGAGCGCGAGGTCGAGCACCTCATCCGCAACGAATGGGCAGGCTCTGCCGAGGACATTCTGTGGCGACGGACCAAGCTCGGGCTGCACATGAGCGATGCGGAGCGCGGGCGGCTTTCCGAGTGGTTGGCGGCCCGCGAGACCCCGGTCGCCTCGGCGAGGTACTGCGGGACCTAGCCGCGCCGATTGTCGATTGCGCCGTCAGCGGCGCGTGAGCTCGGGTGCGGCGGGCTCGAATGTCCGGTCCGCGCCCGCGGGCTTCGGCTGCGGGGCAACCGAGGATGCCCCGCAGCGTTGCCCTTGATCATTCTTCGGCTGCCGCCCTGCTGGGCGGCACTGACTCCGCGTTCACTGCCGCAGCGCGAACACCCAGACGACGCCACCCTGCGGCACGTCCGGCAGGACCCCGATGTTGAGCTTGGCAAGTGAATCCTGGATTCGCTGCCCGTCCACTCCCCAGCCGGACTGAACCGCGATGTACTGCACGCCGTCGACTTCAAAGGCGACCGGGTTGCCCATGATCCCCGAGTTCGTCTTGTGCTGCCACAGCAGCTCCCCGGACTTGGCGTTGAACGCCCGGAAGTAGCGATCGCTGGTGCCGCCGACGAAAACCAGATCGCCGGCGGTCGAGAGCACCGACGCGAACAGCTGCGCCGGGAACTTGTGCGACCACACCTTCTTTCCGCCCGCGACGTCCCATGCCTGCAGCTCGCCGAGATGCGGCACTGGGCGCGGCACGCTCAGGTCAAGCTTCTCGATGTCGGCGCCGAGCCACAGCTGGCCCTCGATCAAAGGCTTCTTCTCGCCGGTGAGCGAGCCGCACATATTGTCGATCGCCGGGATATAGAGCAGTCCCGTGCTCGCACTGTAGGACGCCGACGGCCAGTCCTTGCCGCCCCACAGCGAGGGACAGAAGGTCACCGTCTTGCCCACCGCCGGAACCTTGTCCTGATTGTATTCCGGCCGCCCGGTCTTTGGATCGATGCGCTTGAAGACGTCCTGATGGACGAACGGCACGGCGTTGACGAACTTGATGGCATCGGCCCCGCGTTCGAGCGTCCACAGATAGCCGTTGCGGCCGGGGTGCACGAGGCTCTTCACCGTGCGCCCGCCGATCTGCAGGTCGACCAGGATCGGTGGATCGACCTCGTCCCAATCCCAGGCATCGTTCCAGTGATACTGGAAGTGCTGCTTGATCTTGCCGGTGTCGGGATCGAGCCCGAGCACCGAGGTCGTGTACAGATTGTCGCCGGGATGCGCATCGCCGGGCCACGGCGCGGCGTTGCCCGTCCCCCAGTACGCGATCTTCAAGGCCGGGTCGTAATTGCCGGTCAGCCAGACCGAGCCACCGCCGGTTTTCCAGTCGTCGCCCCTCCAGGTCTCGTGTCCCGGCTCGCCGGCACCGGGGATCGTGTAGGTGCGCCAAAGCTCGTTGCCGCTGTTGCCGTCGAACGCCACGATGTAGCCGCGGATTCCGAACTCGCCGCCCGAGGCGCCGACCAGGATCTTGCCGTCGATCACCTGGGGCGCGAGCGTCATGTAGTGCCCCTTCTTGTAGTCCTGGACTTTCTTGGCCCACAGTTCCTTGCCGGTCTTGGCGTCGAGCGCCACCAGGAAGCAATCGGTGGTCGCGAGATAGACCTTGTCCTGCCAGAGTGCGACGCCGCGGTTGGTTGGATGCAGCTGGAACAGATCTTCCGGCAGCTTGCGCTTGTAGCGCCAGAACAGATCGCCGCTCTTGGCGTCGAGCGCGAGCACCTGCCCCTCCGGGGTCGCGACGAACATCACCCCGTTGTTGACGATCGGCGGCGCCTCATGTCCTTCGGTCACGCCGGTGGAGAACGTCCACACCGGCGTCAGCTGCCGGACATTGCCGGCGTTGATCTTGTTCAAGGGGCTGTAGTTCGCACCATCGTAGGTGCGCCGGTACATCAGCCAGTTGCCTGGCTCCGGGTTGGCCAGCCGCTGGTCGGTGACCGGCGAATAGCTCATGACGTCTCGCGCTGCAGCCTCGCCGGACAGCAGCACCACCGGCAACGCCAGAACGCACCATCCTCGTGGTAGCTTCCGCATGGGACCTCCTCCTGTTGTGGATCTGAGCTCCCCTCCAGCGGGCGCTTTTTTTCTTGGCCTCAGGTGGAATGCCCAACCCTCCCGAGAAACGTGCCGGCCGCGGCGAGGGCGCCGTCGGCGATCTTGAGCGGCAGCGCCGGCAGCGGCCGCGGCGCTGGCCCGAATACGACTTGCCCGCCGTTGCGCGGATCGAACTCCGAGTTGTGGCACGGACACCAGAGAATCTGCAGCTCGGCTTTCCAGCCGGTGACCGGGCAGAGCGCGTGCGTGCAGTTCGCGGAATAGGCGACGACGCCGTCGGCGGCGCGCTCGCGCGTCTGGTCGTCGAGCGCGTCGGCGTCGAGACGGACCAACAGGATTTGGTTGAGCCGCGATCCGTCGCGGATCGTCTTGGTCGAAGGCTCCATCGGCCAGGCGAAAAGCGGGACGCCCCCGGCCGGCACGTCCGCGGGGGCGATCACGGTTCCTTGCTTGTCGCCTCGCACGTAGACGAATACATCGCCGGGCTGCGGCCGGGCGCCGCGCGGGTCCGCCGGAAGCGCGGTTTCGGTGAAAGGCAGAACGAGGCCCGCAGCAAGCCCGCCCTTGAGCAGCGCGCGGCGCGCGAACTGCAGTCGATCGCCATGAGAATTCGCCGCGTCAGCGGATGCTGCGCAATGGCACGGTCGAGAATCCGGAAGTGATGCCGGCATACTCGGCTCCTTTGCGAAGCCGGGCGTTGATCGACCCCCGAGCTCGAACCTTAGCGCGGTGGCAGGCGGCGCGGCAAGACGTCACAACCACGGCAACCCTTTGCGCCCCGCAACCGGTGCAGCGCAGCGCGCGTCGCGCTTGGCGCTGAGTGCCCTTAAAAAGGCATAACCCAAGCCTCTGTGGTATCGAGACCGGAATTCCACTGCGCCAATATGCCGCCGGGGAGTCCATCGCGCGCCCCGCATCGGCATGCTTGCCTTTCCGCGGAATCCCGAGGAGGCCTGATGGTCGTCCGCCACTTTTCGCCCAGGAGACGAGCGGTCGGAACGCGCCGCACCGGCGCCTTTCGCGCGCTGGTCGCCGGCATCGCATGCCTGTTGGCGCAAGCAGCGCTCGCGGCCGATACCATTCGCTTGGCCGTTCAGAAGACCGGGACCTTGGCCTGGGAGATCGCGGTGGTCCGCGCGCATGGCCTGGACTCGAAGGCCGGCTTGACCATCAGGGCAATCGAGTTGGCAACGCCGGAAGCCGGCAAGATTGCATTGCGCGGTGGTTCCGCCGACGTCATCGTTTCGGATTGGCTATGGGTCTCGCGCGAGCGCCATCTCGGCGCCAAGCTCGTGTTCCATCCCTATTCCAGCGCCCTCGGCGCCGTGATGGTACCTCGTTCTTCCTCGGTCAGGACGCTCGCCGACCTCAAGGGCAAGCGGCTGGCCGTCGCCGGCGGCCCGCTCGATAAGAATTGGCTTCTCCTGCAGGGCGGGATGCGGCTGGAGGGCATCGACCTGAAGGCGCAAGCCGACGTCGTATATGGCGCGCCGGCGCTGCTGGCGGAGAAGACGCTGCAAGGCGAGATGGATGCCACGCTCAATTACTGGAACTTCGGCGCCGCGCTCGAGGCCAGGGGCTTGCGGCGCCTCGCCGGCATCGAAGATGTGTTGCCGAAGCTCGGTGCCAGCGGCCGTCCGGCCCTGATCGGCTATGTGTTCGACGAGGCGTGGGCCGCGAAGAACCGTGATGCGCTTGCACGCTTCCTGGCCATGACGCGCGAGGCCAAGGAAATTCTCGCCCAGTCCGATGCGGAATGGGACCGCATCGCCCCGCTGATCGGGGCCACCGATCCCGCGATGTTGAAAGTCCTTCGTGAGCGCTACCGCGAAGGCATTCCGCGCCGTCCGCTCGCCGACGAGCAAGCCGACGCCGAAGCGCTCTATCACGTTCTCGCCAGGCTGGGAGGCGCGGAATTGGTCGGCCCGGGCAGCGCGCTTGCGCCCGGCACCTTCTACTCCGCACCGCCCGGGAACTGACTCGGCCATGCTGCGGTTGGCTTCGCTTGCGCTGCTCCTCGCAATCTGGTGGCTGGGCGCGCTCTATGCCGGCGAGCAGATGCTGCCGGGGCCGGTAACGGTGCTCGATGCCATCATCGCCGAAGCCCGCTCAGGCGAGCTTTTCCTGAATCTGGGAGCGACGCTGCTGCGCGTTGCGCTCGCATTTGCGCTGGCGATGGCGGCGGGCACCGCGATCGGTCTCCTGATGGGGCGGGTGGCGATTGCCGACCGGGTTGGTGATCCGTGGCTCGTCGTGCTGCTCAATCTGCCCGCCTTGGTCATCATCGTGTTGGCCTACGTGTGGGGCGGATTGACCGAAACCGCGGCGATCGCCGCCGTTGCCATCAACAAGCTTCCGAACGCGATCGTCACGGTGCGCGAGGGTGCCCGTGCCCTCGACCCCGGGCTCGACGAGATGGCGCGTGTTTTCGGCATGGCGCGCACGACCGTGCTCCGCCATGTGGTGCTGCCTCAGCTCGCGCCCTTTCTCGCCGCCGCCGCACGCTCCGGCTTGGCGTTGGTCTGGAAGATCGTGCTGGTCGTCGAGCTTTTGGGCCGGCCGAATGGCGTAGGATTTCAGATCGGCGTTGCGTTCCAGCTGTTCGACGTGACGCGTATTCTCGCCTATGCGCTGGCGTTCGTCGGCGTGATGCTGTCGATCGAGAGCCTGTTGGTGCAACCCCTTGAACGACGTGTCTCCCGTTGGCGCGCCCGCGTTGCTTGAGGTGCAGATCGCCCATAAGGCCTTCGTGACGGCCTCCGGCGCGCGCCTCGATGTGCTTCGTGACCTCGCGTTCACGCTCGATCCAGGCGAACTGGGCGCATTCGTCGGTCCGTCCGGCTGTGGCAAGACCACCATGCTCAAGATCGTTGCCGGCCTCGATGCCGACTATCGCGGACGCGTCGTGCTGCCCGCCGCCGCGAAACTGGGCATGGTTTTCCAGGAGCCGCGGCTGCTGCACTGGAGGACGGTCGAGCAGAACGTGCGGCTGGTCGCCGCGGCGGCGACTGCCGACCGGCTTGCGGAGCTCTTTCACATGCTCGGGCTTTGGGAGCACCGCACGCATTATCCCGGCGAGCTCTCCGTCGGGCTGGCGCGACGCGTGGCGCTGGCGCGGGCGCTGGCGATCGAGCCGGATCTTCTCATTCTCGACGAGCCGTTCGCGTCGCTCGATGCGCCCTTGGCGCGGCGCCTGCGCGACGAGCTCGCGGCCTTGGTCGATCGCTTGAAGATTACGACCATGCTGGTCACCCACGATGTGGAGGAGGCGATCGGGCTCGCCGATCGGCTGTTCCTGCTGTCGGCACGCCCGGCGCACATCCTCGCCGAGATTCCGATTGCGATGCGCCGCAGCGAACGTTCCCCGAACGAGATTGCGTCGATCAAGGATGAGATTGCCCGGCAACTGCGGCCGCTTGCGACCTGACGGTGGCTACGAAGAAGCGCAGGGCTCGCAACCACGGGGGCGAGCGGCGGATAGATTTCGGGTGCCCCAACCTCCTCATGCTGCGAGCCTGCCCCGGACTTGATCCCATAGGCGCTCACTTTCGTTCATGAGCTGACTGATTTGGCTCCCTTGGGTGTCATCCCGGCCAAGCGACCCCGGCCTTGAGCCGGGGGAGCGCGAGCCGGGGGAGCGCGAGCCGGGAGCATGCCCCACAATCTGGCAGACAGGGAAACATGGTTCCCGGCTCTCGCTGCGCTCGGCCGGGATGACAGGAGATGGGTGACGACGCTCCTCGCGATGACGGCAAGGGCGGAGCCGTCATTGCGAGTTGCACACCGGCCTGCGGCCGATCCACCTGGATGAAACTTGGGCAATCCCTCAGCCTGATCAGGATGACGGTGTTGTGGGGGGCAACGCTTGACCTGACTCGTCATCC
>Ga0075421_100000536_pt1 | contig 40104 bp, 42 predicted proteins | sample SoiMetdeltSBSDD5_FD_75292 | JGI IMG/M metagenome (GOLD analysis project Ga0075421, IMG submission 75292) | Bulk soil microbial communities from a Populus tree surrounding site in Tennessee, USA - Soil MetaG P. deltoides SBSDD5 | ecosystem: Environmental > Terrestrial > Soil > Tree plantation... | reverse complement strand
TGAGGAAGAGAAGAAGGGCATCGCCGACGACGTCAAGGACGTCTACGCCGAAGCCAAGGCCAACGGCTATGACACCAAGACGATGCGCAAGATCGTCGGCCTCCGGAAAATGGAAAAGCATGCCCGCGACGAGGCCGACGCGCTGCTGGAGACCTATCGCAACGCGCTAGGCCTGCACTAAGAGGGTCCGATGGCTGGGCATTCCAAATTCAAGAACATCATGCATCGCAAGGGCGCGCAGGACAAAAAGCGCTCGGCGATGTTTTCCAAACTGAGCCGTGAAATCACCGTCGCGGCGAAGATGGGCCTGCCCGATCCCGACATGAATCCGCGGCTGCGCGCCGCGGTGCTCGCCGCCAAGGCGCAGTCGATGCCGAAGGACAATATCCAGCGGTCGATCGACAAGGCGCTGAAGGGCGACGGCGAGAGTTATGAGGAAATCCGCTATGAAGGCTTCGGCCCGGGCGGCGTCTCGATCATCGTCGAGGCCCTCTCCGACAACCGCAACCGCACCGCGACCAACGTCCGCACCATCTTTTCCAAGAATGGCGGCAATCTGGGCGCCTCCGGGTCGGTCAGCCACGGCTTCGACCGGATGGGCCTGATCGAATATGGCGCCTCCGCCGGCGACGCCGACAAGGTGCTGGAAGCGGCGATCGAGGCCGGCGCCGACGACGTCCAGAGCGACGAGGAGGGCCATGAGATCTGGACCTCGATCGATTCGCTCCACGAGGTGGCCAAGTCACTCGAAGGCGCACTGGGTGAAGCGGATTCGGTCAAGCTCGGCTGGAAGCCGCAGAATGAGACGACCGTCGTCGGCAATGACGCGGCAACCTTGATGAAGCTGATCGACGCGCTCGAAGAGGACGATGACGTCCAGAACGTCTGGGGCAATTACGACGTCCCCGACGAGGAGTTGGAGAAGCTTGCCTAGGATTTTGGGCTTGGACCCTGGCCTCGGTACCACCGGCTGGGGCCTGATCCAGGCCGACGGCAATCGCCTGTCGCACGTCGCCAACGGGCAGCTCAAAACCAATGCGTCGGAAAGCCTGCCCAAGCGCCTCTCCCACCTCGCCTCCCAGCTCGAGGCGCTGCTCGCCGATCATGCGCCCGAGGCCGCCGCGGTCGAGGAAGTGTTCGTCAACAAGAACCCGCAATCGACCCTGAAACTCGGCCAGGCCCGCGGCGTGGTGCTGATGGTCGCGGCTCGCGCCGGGATCGAGGTCGGCGAATATGCAGCGCGGCTGGTGAAGAAGGCGGTGGTCGGCACCGGCAATGCCGAGAAGGCGCAGGTCCATGCCATGGTCCAGCGGCTGCTGCCCGGCGCCCAAATCGCCGGCCCGGACGCGGCCGATGCGCTGGCGGTCGCGATCACCCACGCGCATCATCTCGCCAGCTCTCGCCGCGGCGTGGCCTGACGCGTTACATTTTCGCGGCGAGCATGGCCTGCTGGATCAGATAGGGGCGGTTCGCCGCGTCAATCCGGCAGCCGCCGGGCCGGACATAGAGGCAGGTCCGTTCGATGGCCAAATGTTGGCCCGAACAGCTCTGTTTCCGCCACGGCGCCGGAGGCGGCGGATTGCCTTCGTAGGTCAGCAGCGCGTTGAAGCCGGCGCTTACCCTTTCCGGCCGCCATCGCGTCACCGGTCCGTCGGTCCCGAGCACAAAGACCGGCTTGTTTTCGTGCAGCAGCGAATAGCCGAACTGCCAGTAGCGGCGCCTGGGAACGGCCAGGCCGCAAGTCGCCGGATGGCGCATCGCGGCCGCGGCGGCGCGCGCTGCGTCATTGTCGGTCCGGAAGACGTCGCGATGGACGGTGGACAAGGAAAGCAGGAGTGAAACCACCGCCCATCCGGCGGCCAGCGCCGCCGTCGCCCAGTCGCTCTCCGTATTGCGGCGGAATACCAAGCGCATGAGGTCGACCGACCCGAATGCTGCCAGCAGCAGGAAGATCTGCATCGACAGCCAGATGTAGCGATATTCCTTGTGCTCGATCAGCTGGTGAAGGACCAAGTTGACGATCGCCGCCGACATCAGCGCCGGATGCCTCCGCCAGCCCTTTATCAGCAGCAATGGGATGGCCAGCAGCGCCCATTGCCAGCTTTCGATCAGGTACAGCAGATATCGTATCGGCTGCCCTGCGCCGGCGATCGCCTGCATTTTCCCTTCAGCGATGTTGAGGCGGTAATTGGTGTAGATCCACTCATAGGGCGCCAGGCCCATGGCGAGGTCGATCAGGCCGCCGGCGAACACCACCGGCAATCCGCCGAGGATCAGACCTTTCCAGATGCGCCGGTCCTTGCCGGCCATCATCGCGCCGAACACGGCGGCCGCCGGTCCGAACTGGAAGCGAAACAGGACCGCCAGGGCCAGCAGCGCACCCGCCGCCACGATCGCTCGCATCCTGGCCTGAGGATGGAGCAGCGCCGCCGCGACCATTAATGCCGCCACGCCCAGGCTTTCGCTCAAGGTCTGGACGGAGAAGGCGACCGATTCCACCCAGACGCCGACCACAGCCATGCCGATGATGGCATGCTGCAGCGAGATGCGCCTGCCGATCACCCAGGCGGCGATAACGGGCGCGAAATTCAACGTCGCGACCATGGCGCGCGGCAGGATCAGATAGAGCTGGCCGCCGGGATCGAGCCATTCGCCGAGCTGCATCGGCGGCACGAGCATCAGTGGGATCAGCCAGCTGCGGATGAACTCGCGAAACTCCCACGGCACGACGCCATATCCGAACACGATGCGGTGCGCCTGCTCCAGATATTGGATGATCTCGTCCGGCGCATGGGCCGAATAGGCATTGAAGGCGAGGATCCGCAGCAGGATGGCGACCGCCAGCAGCCCCCAGAACCAGAGGCGCCCGGCGCTCGCGGATATGGCTTGGTCCCCCACAGCAGCATGAATGACGAGGCGCAGCGTCAAGGGCAACCCAACTCGTCATTCCCGCGAAAGCGCGAACCCCGCTTCTTGTCTCGTTACGCTAGGGAATAGCGGGGCCCCCGCTTTGGCGGGGGTGACGAATGAGGAAAGACTTGCTCTAACTCGCTCCCATGATCGCACGCCTGCACGGAATTCTCGCCGAAACCAGCGCGGACAGCGCGATTGTCGACGTCCATGGGGTCGGCTATCAGGTCCAGGCCAGTGCCCGTACCCTTGATGCGCTGGGGCCGATTGGCGGCGATGTCACCATCCTGACCGAGCTGCAGGTGCGCGAGGACGGCTGGACCCTGTTCGGCTTCGGGTCGACCGGCGAGCGGGAGACTTTTCGTGCATTGACCAGCGTGCAGGGAGTCGGCGGACGGGTTGCGCTGGCAATCTTGTCAGTCCTCTCGCCCGAGGAGCTGGCGACCGCCGTCAGCCGCGGTGATAAGGCGATGGTCGCCCGCGCCAATGGTGTCGGACCCAAGCTCGCCCAGCGCATCGTCAACGAGCTGGCCGGCAAGCTTGGGTCGCCGGCCCTGGCCAGCGCGACCGGCGCCGCAACTCCGCGCGGCGGCCCGGCTGCCGACGCCCTCTCGGCCCTCGCCAACCTCGGCTTCAAGCCGGCCGAAGCCAGCGCCGCGGTCAGCGCTGCCCAGGATGAGCTCGGACCTGACGCGGGCCTCGATGCGCTGGTTCGCCTGGCGCTGAGGAAGGCTGCGAAGTGACCGCCCACACCGCCTCCTGCCGCTGCGGGCAGCTCAAGGCGACCGTCACCGGCGAGCCGGTGCGCGTCTCTGTCTGCCACTGCCTCGACTGCCAGAAGCGCACGGGAAGCGCCTTTTCGGCCCAGGCCCGCTGGCCTGAAAACCAGTTCCAGATCGAAGGCCAATCAAAGACATGGGCACATTTCGCCGATAGCGGGAACAAGATCACCCACCATTTCTGCCCCGAATGCGGCTCGACGGTTCACTATCGCATCGAGGGCAAGTTTGACGGTCTGGTTGCGATCCCGCTGGGCGCGTTCGACGATCCCTATTTTCTCTCGCCAAAATTCTCGGTGTGGGAGGAACGCAAGCATTCATGGCTTGAGATTCTGGGCGGTGACGTCGAACACTCGCACTGACGAAAAGGGGGCAAACGATGAAGCGCTGGCTGTTCACCATCTTCGCGGCGCTGGCCCTTGCGGGCTGCTCGGCCGCTGCCGATACCAAGGCCGCCGAAGCCGGCGTGGCGAAATTCCATACGGACATGGACGCCGGCAAATATGCCCAAATCTACGCCGCGTCGGCGGTGGAGATGAAATCCTCCATCTCCCGCGATGACTTCATCAAGCTTCTGACCGGGATGCACGACAAGCTGGGGCCATACAAGTCTGGCAAGACGACCAGCTGGAACGTCAATGTCGGGACTGGCGGCCATATGGTGACCCTGCAACGCGAAGTGCAGTTCGGGCGAGGGCCCGGCACCGAGGAGTTCGTGTTTCGGGTACAGGGCAACCGGGCAATCCTGGCCGGCTGGCACGTCAACTCGAACGCGCTGGTTACCGGCTAGCCGCCCCAGGCGTCCTTGTAGGCGCGCAGGAAATTGCCACCCATCAGCTTCTCCAGTCGCGCTTGGCTCCAGCCGCGCTTCTCGAGGTCGCGGACGAAGCGACGGTAACGGTCGACGCTGTTATAATCCTCGACCATCGGATAGACGCCGACCGCCTCGCCCGGCGCGGCGATGCCGGCCTTGATGCGCTGCTCCTGCCAGGTCTTGAGCTTGGCCTTGGTCGCCTCGTCCAAGGTTGTCGGCAGCACGCCATTGTCGGTGCCGATCCCGACATGATCCTCACCCGCGACATTGGCGATATGGTCGACGTGCCGCAGCAGATCTTCGCCCTTGGGATGGCTGTCGGGGGTCAGGAACGGCATGAAATAGACCCCGACCACCCCGCCCTTGTCGGCCACCGCCTTGATCGTCGCATCGTCGACATTGCGCGGATGATCGGTCAGCGCCCTGGCTCCGGTATGGCTGATGACCAGCGGCCGCTTGGCATGGGCCGCAGCCTCCGCCATGGTTTTCGCGCCGCCATGGCTGAGGTCGAGTAGCAATTTCTCCGCCTCGATCCGCTCGATCGTCGCGCGGCCGAGCTTGCTTAACCCCGCATTGGCTGGTTCCAGCGCGCCGTCGCCCGACAGGTTGCGGTTGTTGTAAGTCAGCTGGACGGTCATCACCCCGTCCTTCTTAAGCTGCGCCAGCCGGTCCAGTTCCGGCCCGACCATTGACGTATCCTGCGTGCCATACAGCCAGGCAAATTTCTTTTCGCGCTTGGCCTTCAAAATGTCCGCCGCACTACGGACCAGCACCAGCCGGTCGGGGTTTGCATTGAACAAATTCTGCTTGAGCGCGACGTCGCGCTGATAATCGCCCCATGGATCGGAAACGTTGCCGACCGGGAAGACCGTGTCGCGCAAAAGAGTGACACCGGTCGCAACCATTTCCGCCCAGGCCCTATCGCTGAGCCGCAGTTGCTCCTCCACCGGCGCGTAGGGATCGCCGACACCGCCTAGCGCATCGATGATGATCGCCTGATCGTACCAATCGGCCTTCACCTTCGCCGATTTGCCCCACGCAGGAGCCGCGGCGACCAGCGCTACTCCGCCCGCCAACATCGTCCGCCGATCGATCCGCATATTCGCCTCCCTTTGAGCGGAAGCTAGCAGGAGCCATCGCGAAATCTACTGTCCTACAGCCGAACAAATGTGCAACATGGAATCATGGCGACCGGGCGGGCAGTCTTGTTGGATTTTACTACTCATTCCCTTCGTGCGCACACGCACGCACGCGACCGCGTTAGTGTGAACGTTGTGAACATACGTGGGCACGGATGTCGCAGCTGATGGCCACCGATCCCGCCCGACTGACTACGCCCGAGCGCACCGCCGAAGACGCGGATGCGGCGCTGCGGCCCAAGAGCCTTGACGAGTTCATCGGCCAGCAGGCAGCGCGTGAAAACCTCCGTATCTTCGTCAATGCCGCCCGCTCCCGCGGCGAGGCGCTTGACCATGTGCTGTTCTTCGGGCCGCCGGGGCTCGGCAAGACCACGCTGGCCGGCATCCTCGCTCGTGAAATGGGTGTCGGCTTCCGCGCCACTTCCGGTCCGGTGATCGCCAAGTCCGGCGACTTGGCCGCACTTTTGACGAACCTTGAGGACGGCGATGTCCTGTTCATTGACGAGATCCACCGGCTCAATCCCGCCGTCGAGGAAGTGCTCTATCCAGCGATGGAAGACCGCGCGCTCGACCTGATGATCGGCGAAGGTCCCTCGGCACGCTCGGTACGTATCGATCTGCCGCGCTTCACCCTGATCGGCGCGACCACGCGGCAAGGGCTGCTGACCACACCCTTACGTGATCGCTTCGGAATCCCGGTCCGCTTGAACTTCTATACGGTCGAGGAGCTGGAACAGGTCGTCCGCCGCGGCGCCCGCCTGCTCAGTGCTCCAACGACTACCGAAGGCGAGCATGAGATCGCCCGCCGCAGCCGCGGCACGCCGCGCATCGCCGGCCGCCTGCTCCGCCGCGTGCGCGATTTCGCCCACGCCGCGGGCGCGGATTCAATCGATGCCCAGGTCGCCGACCGCGCACTGACCCGGCTGGAGATCGACCGGCTCGGCCTCGATGCCATGGACCGGCGCTATCTCACCATGATCGCCGACCTTTATGGTGGCGGGCCGGTCGGCATTGAGACGCTGGCGGCTGGCCTAAGCGAGCCCCGCGACACGCTCGAAGACGTGGTCGAGCCCTATCTCATTCAGCTGGGCCTCATCGCCCGCACGGCAAGAGGGCGTTGCCTGAATGGTCGTGGCTGGCAGCACCTGGGGTTGACCCCGCCCGCCGGCAGCCAGACGGGACTGTTCGATCCGGAGGAAAAATGAGCCTTCTTGTCGCCGCGTCCCTCTTTGCCGTCCAGGCCAACGCCGCCACCCCCGCCCCCAATTACAGCAAGCCTTCGAACTGGTTGTGCCTGCCGGACCGGACGGACCTTTGCACCACGCCGCTCGCTACCACCGCCCTCAATCCCAACGGCTATGGCTCGACCGGCCAGTCGCCGGTGGCGAAAGATGCTTCGATCGACTGTTTCTACGTCTATCCGACGATGAGCCGCGACGGCGGCATGAACAGCGATCTCAATCCCGGTGACAACGAGGAGAAGGCGGCGACCGTCAGCCAGTTCGCGCGATTCGCCGGATCCTGCCGGACGTTCGCGCCGATCTACCGGTCGATGACCCTGGGTGCCGTCGCCGCCGCGGCTGCCGGAGCGGACGTCACCAAGCCGGCGATGCTCGCCTATTCCGACGTCCGCGCCGCCTGGAAGGAATATCTGGCCAAGTACAACCAAGGCCGGCCCTATGTGCTGATCGGCCACAGTCAGGGTTCCCTGATGCTGCAGCAGCTGATTGCCCGTGAAATCGAGGGAAGTCCCGAAGCGAAGCGGATGAAGCTCGCGGTCATCCCGGGCTTCAACTTACTGGTTCCGCAGGGCAAGCTGGTTGGCGGGACCTTCAAGCAAACACCCGTCTGCTCCAGGCCCGGCCAGACCGGCTGCGTGCTGACCTGGGTCAGCTTCCGCGAGAGGAATGTGCCGCCCAACGGCGCTATCTTTGGCGTGGCCGACAAGCCCGGCATGACCGTTGCCTGCACCAACCCGGCCAAGCCCGGCGCAATCGGCTGGGTCAGCCTCGACAGCTATTGGAATACTCGATCGGTGCTCCCGGTGCCGGGCGGTCCGATTGTGTGGTCGATCGAGGGAGATCCTCCTTCGCCCTTCCTCAGGACCGAGGGGCTGGTATCGGCGCAGTGCGTCCAGGGCGGTCCGCGAGGCTATCTCTCGATCCGCACCAATGCGGATCCCGCCGACAGACGCACCGACCGCATCGGCGGAGAGGTTGCGGTGCTCGGCATGTTTATCCCCGGCTGGGGCATGCATCTCGCCGACATGAGCGCGCCGATGGGCGACCTCATTCGGCAGGTCGACGAGCTCAGTCCTCGACCCAGAACAACTGCTCAACAGGCACGCTGAGCGCATTGGACAGTTTGATCGCGAGCAGCGCCGACGGCGTGAACACGCCATTTTCGACTGTATTGACCGTCTTCCTGGTGACACCGACCCTTTCGGCGAGATCAGCCTGCGTCAGGCCCAGCTCGGTCCGACGAACTTTGAGCCCGTTGGCAAGGCGTTCAGGCATCGCGATGCGCGCGATGTTCGAGGAAGCCGAAGCGAAGCAGGGCGGCGCCGAGGCCGCAGCTGAGGATCAAATGGGCGGCCTCGGTCGCGGTGATCGGCTCGAAGGGGACCAGCAAATAGGTCGCCATGGTCATGAGCATCGCGGCGATGAATCCATATCGGTTCGCATCGAGCCGATTGGCCCGGGTATTCTCGTCGTCGATAAGATCGCGAACCTCGCGCTTCTCGAACCAGAACGCCTTGGTCGTCAGCGCCGCAAGAAGGATCGCCGACAACAGCAGCCATGCGCCAATCTTGACCGTCCGGGCACTTTCGTGGCCCGCCGGATCGAGCGCCGAAAAGAAAGTCGCCTGCTGCGACAGATAGATGATCGCCAGCACCGGCAACATTCTGGCGCGGCGGCGGCTCAGCTCATCAGCACGTTTTAAGTAGGAAGGCTCGATCATCGATGGGCGCTCCAGAAGTAACCTATGAGTTACATGTAACCTATGAGTTACATCGCTGTCAAGCATCGTCCTGTCGAGTGGGGGTTGCCGCCTGAGTCCGCGGATGGTTAAGGCGGTGGTGATGGAGCCATCCCCCTTCGACCACCCCTACCGCGGCGGTTTCGTCGGCAAAGAGCATCGCTTCGCGCTGACGGTCTATTTCGAGGACACCGACACGGCCGGGATCGTCTACCACGCCAATTACTTGCACTTCTTCGAGCGGGCGCGGTCAGACATGCTTCGCGCCGCCGGCATCGACCAGCGCGCCGCGATCGACGCCGGCTGGGGCGCCTATGCAGTCAGCGAGATGGACATCAAATGGCGCAAATCGGCGAAACTCGACGACGACCTCGTCGTTATTAGCCGCGTAACCCAGGTGCGGAGCGCGTCCTGCTCCATTCATCAACGAGTCATGCGGGGACATGAAGTTTTGGCCGAGGCGACGGTGACCGCGGCCTTCCTGACACCCGAAGGCCGTCCGCGTCGCCAGCCGGCGGAGTGGATCGAGCGTTTCAAGAGAATTGAACAAGAAGGACATTGATGCCGACCGTTGAAGCTTCCGCCGACCTGATGAGCCCGCTGAACCTGTTCCTGCAGGCCGATGCGGTGGTCAAAGCCGTGATGATCGGCCTGCTGCTGGCCAGTATCTGGACCTGGGCGATTATCTTCACCCATTCGATCCGCTTGCGCCGGATCAACCGCGGCACCGACCGCTTCGAGCGCGACTTCTGGGCGACCAACGATATCGACGCTTTCCACAACAATCGCGCTAATGACCGCCTCCCGATCGCTGCGGTCATGTCCGCGGCGATGGACGAATGGCGCCGGTCGACCAAAACCGCGCAAATCGATCGGGCCGGTACCCGCGAGCGGCTCGCCAGCCGGATGAATGCCGCCGTCGCCGCCGAGCTGGATCGGCTGAGCGATCGGCTCAATATCCTCGCGACCGTCGGCTCGGTTGCCCCCTTCGTCGGACTGTTCGGCACGGTGTGGGGTATCATGCGCAGCTTCACGGGCATTGCCGCAGCCAACAATACCTCGCTGGCGGTGGTCGCGCCGGGCATCGCCGAGGCGCTGTTCGCCACCGCCATCGGCCTGTTCGCGGCGATCCCGGCAGTAATTGCCTACAACCGGCTGACCCATGGCCTTGACCGGCTGGAGGCCAAGCTCAGCCGCTTTGCCGACCGGTTCCACGCGACCTTGAGCCGCGAGCTGGAGGTCGAGGCGGCGACGGGGCACTGATGGCAGCCAACCTTCCCTCTTCATCCCGTCATGGCCGCCGCCGGGCGCCGATGTCGGAGATCAACGTGACACCGCTGGTCGACGTCATGCTGGTGCTGCTGATCATCTTCATGGTGACGGCGCCGCTGCTGGTCGCAGGCGTGCCGATCGACCTTCCCGAAAGCCGCGCCGGAGCGCTCGACCAGCAGGCCAAGCCGGTTCAGGTGGCGATCGATGGCCGCGGCGCAATCACGGTCGACGAGGCACCCGTCACCGAGGCGGAACTGCCTGCCTTGTTCGCTCGCATCGCCGCCCAGCCCGAACCCGCCGAAGGCCGCCGCATCTATCTCCGCGCCGACCGCAGCCTGGACTACGGGCGCGTCATGCGTGTGATGGGCGAATTGAACCGCGCCGGCCTCAACCGCGTCGCGCTGGTTTCCGTAGGGCCTGAGCAGCAATGAAGTTGGATCGCGCCGAATGGACCGGGACGGGAGCGGCCCTGCTGTTCCACGTCGCGCTGATCGGCGCGCTGTCGATGAGCCTTGCCCATGTCAATGCTACGCCCGAACCGCCGGCAATGGAAGTTGAGTTCGTCGAAGACATCGGCCTGACCGCTTCGGCACCTCAGTCCATTGCAGTCTCGCCGCCGCCGAGCCAGGCTCCCGAGATTGCCGAAGCCGAGCCGGTCGAACCGGTGCCCGTCGCGCGTCCCACGCCGGTGCCAAGCGTCAGACCGGCACCGCCCAAACCCCCGCCGCCCGTGAAGCCCGCGCCGCGCGCTTCCCGGATCGGCGACGATTTCCTGAAGGGGATCAGTGAAGCCCCATCGAAGAGCAATGCGCCGCCAAGGCCCGCGGCCGCAACATTCAGCGCACAGGCCAAGCAAAGCATTGGAAATGCCATCCTGCGTCAGGTCCAGCCATGCGCTGATCGGCAGCCTTACATCGGCGAAGGTGCCAACCAGGTGCGGCTGACGATCAACCTGAAACTTGCCCGCAGCGGCCGGTTGATCCGCCCCCCAACTGTCCTGCGTACCGCGGGCGACCCGGACCTGCGCGCCAAATATGGCGACCTCTTGGAAGACCAGGTGCGCCGGATTTTCGCCGAATGCACGCCCCTTCGCCTCCCGGCCGAGCTGTATGACACGCCGGAGGGCGGCTGGAACGACTTCACCTTCACCTACAGGGTAAATTGAGCCATGCGTCTGATCCTCACCGTCCTGCTTACCGGCCTGGCCGGGACTGCCATTGCCCAAGAGACGCAGGAGGCTCCACCGGAACTGGTAGGCGGCAGCGTCAAGACCAATGTCGCCATCGCTGTGCCTGTGATGCCGGGAGACATGGTCGGCCGGCAGGTCTCGGAAGTGATCGCCACCGACCTGCGCTCGACCGGCTTATTCACGCCGATCGGCCCCAGCGGTTTGCCCGGTTATTCAGTCGAGGAAGCCAGTAGCCCCGCCTATCCCAGCTGGCGCAATGCCGGCGTCGCCGCGCTCGTGTCGGGCTATATCGAATCCCGGCCAGACGGCCGGTTGACGCTCGCCTGCTATCTCCACGACGTCACCGCCGGCCGCGAGCTGGCGAGGCAGGGCTTCGCGGTCAATGCCGGTGACTGGCGCCGCGCCGCGCACAAATGCGCCGACCTGGTCTATTCGCGCCTTTCCGGACAGCAGCCCTATCTCGACACGCGGGTCGTCTATGTCGCCGAGACCGGTCCCAAGAATGACCGCCAGAAGCGCGTTGCCATTATGGATTCGGATGGCAGCAACCACCGCTATCTGACCATTGGGCGGAACACGGTTGTCACCCCACGTTTCTCCCCCCGCGGCGATAAGCTGGTCTATGTTGCCTACATCGGCCGCAGGCCGCGCGTGTTGCTGTTCGACGTGGCAACCGGATCGGAACGGCTGTTGATTCCGGGCAATCACATCACCTTTGCCCCGCGCTTTTCCCCCAGCGGGCGCGACGTCGTCTATTCGATGGCCAACGCCGGCAACACCGACATCTACATCGTTTCCGTCAACGGCGGTGAACCGCGGCGGCTGACCAGTGCGCCGGGCGCGGACACCTCGCCGAGCTTCTCGCCCGACGGCCGGCAAATCGTGTTCGAAAGCGACCGCTCGGGAACGCAGCAACTTTATATAATGGGCGCGGACGGGTCGCAGCAGCGCCGGGTCAGCTTCGGCGGCGGCCGCTATGCTTCGCCGACCTGGAGCCCGACGGGCAACCTCATTGCCTTCACCAAGATCGCGGGACCATTCCGCATCGGCGTGATGAACGCGTCCGGCGGCGGCGAGCGCATCCTGACCGACGGGTGGCAGGACGAAGGGCCGAGCTGGGCGCCCAACGGCCAGTTCGTCATGTTCCATCGCACGCCGCAAGGCGCCGGCGCGGCCCGTCTCTACGCCGTGCCTGTCGACGGCGGCGCCGCTCGCATCATGCCGACCCCGGTCGGGGGCTCCGACCCCAGCTGGTCGCCTTTGAACAACTAGTTGCAGTTTCGACGTTTGGACGAACAGGGAATTTCCAAGGAGCAGACATGAACAAGACCGTTCTCATCGGCATGACCGCCATCGCACTGTCGCTTGGCGCCTGTGCCAAACGCACTCCGCCTCCCGCCGCGACGACCGAGCCGCCGCCCGTCACCCAGCCAGATACCAATTCGACCGACCCCAACAGCTTGGAGGTGGTCGAGCTGCCGCAGTTGCAGGCCGATTTGGTGGCAAAGGCGGGCTCAGACACCGTCTATTTCGGCACTGACGAATTTTCGCTGGACGAGGCGACGCGGGCGACACTGGCGGCGCAGGCGCGCTGGCTGATCGCCAACCCCAATGTCCGGGCCTCGATCGAAGGCCACTGCGACGAGCGCGGAACCCGCGAATATAATCAGGCCTTGGGCGAGCGGCGCGCCAACGCCGCGCGTGATTTCCTGGTGTCGCAGGGGGTGCCGGCTTCGCGCCTGCTGACCACTAGCTGGGGTAAGGAGCGGCCGGTCGCGCAGGGCTCCAACGAGGAGGCCTGGGCCCAGAACCGCCGCGCCGTGACGGTGATTATTCGCTGACGGCTGGCGAAGCGTCAGGCTGCGTAGCGCTGGTGACCGGTATGGCCGAGCCAGGCGCGCGCCTGACGCTGCGCCTCGGCGATCTCTCGGGCGGTCATCTCGATCGAGATTTCGGCGCGGCAAGCCTGGCTGCGGGTATCGCCCGACAGCGCGGCTAGGTTGAACCACTTGTGCGCCTCGATCAGGTCGACCGCGATGCCCACACGGCCCGTCGAATAGGTCACACCAAGCTCGTAAAGCGCTTCGACGCTGCCCTTCTCGGCATCCGCGATGCGGCTGCGAAGGAAGAAATCGGCACTCTTCTGACTGATTGCCATGTCAAAAACCCCCAGTTCCTTACGTGAAAGGGAGAATTCGACGCCAAGCGCCAACAAATGGTTAACGCGACGGTAGCCCTGAATTCAAAATTGTATCCAAAATGACACAGAAGGTCGTGCGGCTAGCTGTCGGCTTTGACCGCAACATTATCGATCAGCCGGGTCGTGCCGATCACGGCGGCAGCAATCAGCCGCATTTCGCCGGCAGGTGAATTGAGCGGTTCCAGCGTGGCCGAATCGACGAGTGCCACATAATCGATCCGGGAAAACCCGGCGGCCGTGAGCTTGCGCTTGGCATCGTCGAGCGCCACCTCGACCGGCTCGCCGCCGAGGATCGCCGCGCGGGCCTGCTCAAGTGATTGAGGCAGCGCCAGCGCGCTTTGGCGATCATCCGACGAAAGGTAGGCGTTGCGGGATGAGAGCGCGAGACCATCGGGATCGCGAACGGTCGGGACTCCGCGGACGGTGACGCCAAGTCCGAGGTCCGCCTCCATCCGCCGGATCACGGCCAGCTGCTGGAAATCCTTCTCACCGAAGAAGGCGAGGTCAGGCCGAACGGCAGTGAACAGCTTGGCGACCACCGTCGCCACGCCGGCGAAATGACCGGGCCGTGCCGCGCCGTCCCAACGCTCGCTAACCCCCGACACACTAATCGTCGTGGCGAAGCCTGGCGGATAGAGCTGGTCCACGGTTGGCAGCCAAAGGAGATTGCAACCATGGTGCTCGAGCAGCGCGGCGTCCTCGTCCTCCCGCCTGGGATAGCGCGCGAGGTCCTCGTTCGGCCCAAACTGGAGCGGATTGACGAAGATCGAAGCGACGACCCGATCCGCCCCGGCCTTCGCTGCATCGATCAGGGCCATATGGCCGGCGTGAAGCGCGCCCATGGTCGGGACCAATGCGATTATTTCACCTGCCTCGCGCCAAGGGAGAAGGGCGGAACCCAAATCGCTTAACCTTCTAATGATTTGCATGCGATTCCGGCCTTCGATATCCTTCGCATCGGGGCCGCGCTTTTGAGGCGCGGTTGTGGGAATCACAAGGGGAATAGCAGGCCATGGGCCAGCCGCACTTTATCGTCTTCGCCAATGAAAAGGGCGGCACGGGCAAATCGACCACGGCGGTTCATACCGCCATCGCGCTTGCTGCATCGGGCCATCGGGTCGCTGCGCTCGATCTCGACCAGCGCCAACGGACCATGACCCGCTATCTCGAGAACCGCGACGCCACGATGCGCCGTCTCGACACGCAATTGCCCTATGCCGCTTATGAGGTACTGGAAGATCAGACCGAGGCTGGCCTGGACGCCGCCATCGGGCGCCTTGCCGAGCAGGCCGACATTCTTGTCGTCGATACGCCGGGCCGCGACGACGCGATCGCTCGCGCTGCGATCATGAAAGCCGACACCCTGGTCACGCCGATGAACGACAGTTTCGTCGACCTCGACCTGATCGGCCAGGTGCACCCTGAGAATTTCAAGGTGACCAAGCCCAGCTTTTATGCCGAGCTTATCTGGAACAGCCGCACGCAGCGCGCCAAGCAGACCGGCAAGAGCGTCGACTGGGTTGTGCTCAGAAACCGGCTGCAGCACATCAGCTCGCACAACCTCGTCCGCGTCGGCGCGGCGCTAGACGAGCTGGCGCGCCGGATCGGCTACAGGGTCATTCCAGGCCTTGGCGAGCGCGTCATCTACCGCGAGCTGTTCCCCAAGGGGCTGACCCTGCTCGACATGGCCGAAATCGGTGACGTCGGGCTGGGACACATTGCGGCGCGTCAGGAGTTGCGCGAAATGATCGCCGGTCTGGCCGTTCCCGGCCAGGACGAGATCGACCAGCCCAAGGTCGCTGTGGGCTGATCAAAGCCCATACGAAACAGGTAATATATGGCTCATCAGTTCAACAGGACGATCCTGCGCGAATATGACGTGCGGGGGATCGTCGGACAGACCCTTCATCCAGAAGACGCCTATGCGCTCGGCCGCAGCTATGCTGCCCTGGCCGTGTCGGAAGGTGCGACGAGGGTCGCGGTCGGTCGCGACGGACGCACCCATTCGCCGGAGATGGAGGCAGCGCTGGTCCGTGGCCTGACTGAGGGCGGCCTTGATGTGGTGCGGATCGGCATGGGTCCTTCGCCGATGCTTTACTTCGCAGTGGCGACGCTCAACGTGGAGGGCGGCATTCAGGTCACCGGCAGCCACAATCCGGCCGATTACAATGGGTTCAAGCTGCTGCTGAACGGCCGCTCGGTGTTCGGGGCGGAGATTCAGGACCTTGGCCGGCGCGCGGCGGCAGGCGACTGGAGCAATGGCCAAGGCAAGGTCGAAGAGGCCGACGTCGTCGACGCCTATGTCGACGCGCTGGTCAATGGCTTCGACGGCCAGGCCTACCGCATCGGCTGGGACGCCGGTAACGGCGCGGCGGGGCCGATCCTCGAGCAGCTAGTGCAGCGTCTGCCGGGCGAACACCACACGCTCTACACCGAGGTCGACGGACGCTTTCCCAATCACCATCCCGACCCGACTGTTGAGGCCAACCTGGCCGATTTGAAGAAGCTGGTTGAGGACAAGCAGCTGGACTTCGGCATCGCCTTTGACGGCGACGCCGACCGGATCGGAGCGGTCGATGCCAAGGGCCGGGTGATCTGGGGTGACCAGCTGCTGATCATCCTCGCCGCACCGGTTCTGAAGGAATTGCCCGGTGCGACCATCATTGCCGACGTCAAAGCCAGCCAGACATTGTTCGACCGGATCGCCGAAATGGGCGGCCAGCCGCTGATGTGGAAGACCGGGCACAGCCTGATCAAGTCGAAGATGAAGGAGACCGGCGCGCCGCTCGCCGGGGAAATGAGCGGCCATATCTTTTTCAAGCATCAGTGGTACGGGTTCGACGACGCGCTGTACGCTGCGGTCCGGCTGATTCGCGCCGTCTCTGCCAGCGGCAAGTCGCTGACCGATTTGAAGGACGAGATGCCGGTGTCGGTCGCGACACCCGAGCTTCGCTTCCAAGTCGACGAGGCGCGAAAGTTCGCGGTTATCGGCGAAGTGGCTGAGCGGCTCGCGGCGGAGGGCGCCGAAGTGAATGCGACCGACGGCGTACGCGTGAAGACCGCCGACGGCTGGTGGCTTCTGCGCGCGTCAAATACGCAGGACGTATTGGTCGCCCGCGCCGAGGCCAGGGACCAGGCCGGGCTTGATCGGCTGATGGAGACCATAAACGCCCAGCTCGAGAAAAGCGGCATCGCGCCGGTCCTTTCCGACCATTAGCTCACCCGCGTGACGGCGAAGCGCCGTTACTGTATGACCGAAACATGCTGAGTCAGTTGGCCATCGACAGTGGCGAACGCGACAGGATCCAGCGCATGTTCGCGCTGGCGCCCGGCTTCATGGCAATTCTTGAAGGCAGTGACCACCGCTTCACGGTCGCCAACCAGGCGTTCGAGGAACTGGTTAATAGAGGCGATCTCGTCGGCAAGAGCCTGGCAGGAGCAGTTCCAGAAATAGCGGAGCAGGGTCTTGTCGAGTTGCTGGACGAAGCCAAGCGTTCGGGCGAACCCTTCGTTGGGCGGGCGATGTCGCTCCGCATGAATCTACCAGGCGGTTGGTGCGAAGAGTTATTCGTCGACTTGATGCTCCAGCCGCTGCGCGATGCGGGCGGCGGGGTTCCCGGCATATTTATACAGGGCCACAATGTTTCGGAGGACAAGCGGAGCGAAGAACTCCGTTCGGCCCACAATAGAGTGCTCGAGCTGGCGATCGGCGATAGCCCTCTCGAACGGACGTTGGGCGAACTCATTAAGATCGTTGAGTCGACGTCCCGAACCGAAGTCCTGGGATCCATCCTGCTGCTCGACCTCGATGGAAAACATCTTCGCCACGGCGCGGCTCCAAGCTTGCCACGCGAATATATGGAGGCGATCGACGGCGCTGAAATTGGGCCATGTGCCGGTTCGTGCGGCACTGCCGCCTATTCCGCGGCGCCGGTATTTGTTTCAGACATCGCCGAGGATCCGCTGTGGGCAGAATACAAGAAGGTCGCTCTACCGCACGGGCTTCGCGCCTGTTGGTCAATCCCGATCCTTACCCGGGGCCGAAAGGTGCTGGGCACCTTCGCCATGTATCACCGCGAACCGCGCGAACCGACGGTGCGCGACCTAGCCTTGGTTGACCTCATTACCCAGACCGCTGCGCTGGTGATCGACCGCGAGCGCGCGCACACGGCGCTTCGTGAAATCGCCGACATGGCCGAGTCGGAGGACTAGTCGTCCTCATCTTCGTAACCAACGAGATTTAGCTCGCGCGCCTTGATCTGGTGCATCTGGCACCAGTGCATAAGCGCATCTTCGCGGCCATGGGTGATCCACACCTCCTGCGGCGCTACCTCGCGTATGGTTTGGGTGAGTTCGTCCCAGTCGGCATGGTCGGAGATGACCAGCGGCAGTTCGACATTGCGCTGCCGCGCACGCTGGCGGATCCGCATCCAACCGGACGCCATCGCGGTGATCGGATCGGGCAGCCGCCGCGACCAGCGGTCGTTGAGAGCGCCGGGAGGGCAAATGATGATCCTGTCCTGCAATTCGGCCTTGGGAATGCCCGTCGCCAATCGCAGCTCGCCGAGCGGTACGCCAAGTTCCTCGTACAGCTGGCACAGCCGCTCCAACGCGCCATGAATGTAGATGGGCTCTTGATAGCCGCGGCCGCGCAACTCCATGATCAATCGCTGCGCCTTACCCAGCGCATAGGCCCCGACCAGCACACACCGGCCCGGTTCGGCGCGCAGGCGATGGAGCAGTCGGTCGACCTCGCTGCCGGTGTCGGGATGCTGGAACACCGGCAGGCCGAAGGTTGCCTCGGTAATGAAGACATCGCACGGAGTGACGACGAAGGGCGGGCAGGTCGGGTCGGGCCGGCGCTTGTAATCGCCCGAGATGACTACTCGCTCCCCCCGATATTCGAGCAGGATCTGCGCCGACCCGAGCACGTGGCCGGCGGGCACGAAGCTGACCTCGACTTCGCCTAAACGGATCATTTCGCCATAGACAGTAGGCCGTCCGGGCTGCTCGCCAAATCGAGTCGCCATGATCGCCAGCGTCTCAGGCGTCGCCCACACTTCGCCATGTCCGCTGCGCGCATGATCGCCATGGCCATGCGTAATCAGAGCCCGCTCCTTGGGGCGCGACGGATCGATCCAGGCGTTGGCTGGCCTTATGTAAATGCCTTCGGGAAAAGGCTCGATCCAGCTACCGAGGCGGGCCATGATCTCAAATGTGAGCGGCCTTCCCCATCTTGTCGAGCAATGGTTCGCGGCCCGCGGCTGGCGGCCGCGCCGGCATCAGCTGGAGATGCTGGAAGCGGCACGATCCGGCGATCATTCACTGCTTGTTGCGGCAACCGGCGCGGGAAAGACGCTGGCCGGTTTCCTCCCCACCATCACTGACTTGATCGAGAATCCTGCTGAGGGGCTGCACACCGTCTATATCTCGCCGCTCAAAGCACTTGCAGTCGATGTCCAGCGCAATCTGTTGACACCGGTCGAGGAGATGGGCCTCGACATCCGGATCGAGACCCGCACCGGCGATACCCCGTCTGACCGCAAGGCAAGGCAGCGTGTCCGACCGCCGCAGATCCTGCTGACCACGCCGGAAAGCCTGAGCTTGCTGCTCAGTTATCCGGACAGCACACTGTTGTTTGATAGTCTGAAGCATGTCGTGGTCGACGAAATCCATGCCTTTGCGCGGGAAAAGCGCGGCGACCTGTTGGCTCTCAGCCTGTCGCGGCTGCAGGCGTTGTCGCCAACCCTGCGGCGGGTCGGGCTTAGCGCGACGGTCGCCGATCCCGACGCTTACCGAAGCTGGCTGGCGCCGGATGCCGACCTGGACGCGGTGCGGCTGGTGGCAGGCGATCCGGGCGCGGAGCCCGACCTTTCCATCCTCATCCCCGAAGGCAGAATCCCCTGGGCCGGTCATTCAGGCTACCATGCCGCTCGCGACATCATGGCGCTGATCGAGCGGCACAAGACGACTTTGGTCTTCTGCAACACGCGCGGTCTGGCTGAGCTGACATTCCAGAAGCTTTGGGCCGTGAACGACCAATTGCTGCCGATTGGGATCCACCACGGCAGCCTGGCGGTCGAGGCGAGGCGGAAGATCGAAGCCGCCATGGCGAACGGCAAGGTCCGCGCGCTGGTGGCAACCGCCAGCCTCGATCTCGGCATCGACTGGGGGGACATCGATCTGGTCGTTCAGATGGGTGCTCCGAAGGGCTCGTCTCGCCTGCTGCAACGGATCGGCCGCGCCAATCACCGCCTCGACGAGCCGTCGAAGGGGATGATCGTACCCGGCAACCGGTTCGAATATCTCGAGGCCCGGGCCGCGCTCGACGCGATCGGCGACGGCGAGCTCGACCCGGAAAACTTCCGGCCCGGCACGCTCGATGTCCTTGCCCAGCATGTCATGGCAGTGGCCTGCGCTGGGCCGTTCGACCAGGCCGCGCTGCTCGCCCAAGTCCGCTCGGCCGCGCCCTATGCCGGCCTCAAGGACGACACCTTCGCCGAGATCCTCAATTTCGACGCCACGGGCGGCTACGCGCTCAAGGCCTATGACCGCTTCCGCCGGATCGTCGAGGAGTCCCCCGGCCGCTGGCGCCTCGCCAGGCCGACCATCGCCCAGCAGCACCGGATGAACGCCGGGGTGATCGTCGAGCAGCCGCTGATGGACGTCCGCTTCAAGGGTGGTCGCCGGCTGGGGGCGGTTGAAGAGGGCTTCGCCTCGACCCTCACCCCCGGCGACCATTTCTTCTTCGCCGGCCTCAGCCTGGAGGTCGAGCGGATCAAGGACACCGACATCATCGTCCATGCCTCGAAGAAGTCGGCACGGATCGTCACTTACGGCGGCCAGCGCATGTCGATGTCGACCCACCTTGCCAACCGCGTCCGGCAAATACTGGCCGACCGCAACGACTGGCATCGCTTTCCCGACGACGTCCGCGAGTGGCTCGAAGTCCAGTCGGAACGCTCAATCCTGCCGGAGCCGCACCAGCTTCTGGTCGAAACATTCCCTCACGAAGGGCGGCACTATCTGGTCGCCTACAGCTTCGAGGGATGGAACGCCCACCAGTCGCTCGGCATGCTGCTGACCAAGCGCATGGAGAATGCCGGGCTGAAACCACTCGGCTTCGTCGCCAACGACTATGGCATTGCCTGCTACGGGCTGGAGCCGGTCAGCGACCCCAAATCGCTTTTCTCGCCCGATATTCTCGAACGCGAGTTCGTCGAGTGGGTTGAGCGCTCATATTTGCTGAAGAACGCGTTCCGCGAGGTGGCAGTGATCGGCGGACTGGTCGAACGACAGCACCCCGGCAAGCGCAAGACGGGAAGGCAGGTCAGCTTCTCGACCGACCTCATCTACGATGTACTGCGCAAATATGAGCCGGACCATTTGCTGCTTCGCGCGGCGTGGGACGATGCCCGGACTCGGCTGACAGAGCTGGGCCGCCTGGTGCGGCTGGTTGATCGGGCAGCGGCGACGATGATCCATGTCGAGGCGGATCGCATCACGCCGATGGCGGTACCCCTGATGGTGATCATCGGCCGGGAGGCAGCGCCGGAAGGTGCCGCCGACGAGACGTTGCTGGTCGAGGCCGAAGCGCTGGCCGAAGAGGCAATGCGGCTCGACTAATTCATTCCGCCTCAAGCTCCCTGCCGCTACCACATCCCCATGCGTGTCTTGATTCTACCTGCCCTGGCGCTTGCCCTCACCCTCACTGGCTGCACCACCATCGCCAACACCGCGGTTGACGTCGTTACCCTGCCGGTCAAGGCGGTATCAGCCGGGGTCGATGCCGCCACGACCAGTCAATCCGAGGCCGACGAAAAGCGCGGCCGCGAGATCCGCAAGGCGGAGGAAGAGGCCGGGCGCGACGCGCGCGAGCGCGAAAAGGCCTGCCGGAAAGCGGCCGAGCGCGGTGAACCCTGCCCGCCACCTCCGCCAAAGCCGGAGAATTAGCGCCCCTTGGCGCGCGCCACCTCGTAGAGGAAGTCCGCGTAGAGGACCGCCTGGCCGTCGAATCCCAGCACCTTGGGATTGCTGCTCTCGACCAGCAGCCATTCGTCGGGCGCGTGAGCCCCACCGCCGCGCCCGCCGCCGAACTGACCGGCAGCCATGTGGAGCGGCGGACCGGTAAAGACGACGCCGGGCCAGCTGCCCGCCGACCGGGCCGACATGGTGGTCGGGATCTTGGCATCGGCGAGCGTTGCCCGCTCAGCCTTGATCAAGGCGCTGTTTTCATCGGTCTGCGTGGGGCCGTAACCGCCGCTGACATTGACCTCGATGTCACCGAATCCGCGCTTGGCGAGGTGCGCCTTCAGCTTCGACACCACCTCGTCCTTGGTCATGTCCGGAACCAGGCGGAGATCGATCTTGGCTTCCGCACGTCCTGGCAGCACGGTCTTGCCGCCGGGGCCCATATAGCCGCTGACCAGGCCCTGGATGTTGACCGTGGGCTGCTCGGCCAGCCGGTATGACGCAGTCAGATAATCCTCGTCCTTGTACCAGTGCTTGATGCCCAGCACCTTCATCTCATCGGCCTCGTTGCCGGCGGCGACGTCGGCGGCGATCAGCTCCTTCTGGCGCGCAGTCAGGGGCTTCACATTCTCGAACCACCCGTCGATCGCCGGCGTTTGCCCATCCTCCGATACCAAGGTGTTGAGGGCTTTGATCAGGTGCCACACCGGGCTGTCGACATTGGCCTTGAGGCTCGAATGGATGTCCTTGGCCGGCCCCCGCCCCCACTTCTCACCGCTGGAGATGAGCTGCAGCTCGACCGCGCCCTTGGCCCCCAGCACGAGGGTCGTTTGGCCATCGACCGACTGCGGGGCCGAAGGAATGATGATCCCTGCCGCCTTCTGCAGCGCGGCTCGAACCTCGGGCTGGTTGACCACCTGCGGGAAGTGCGGGGAGGCGATCTCTTCCTCACCCTCCGCAACGAACACCAGGTTGACCGGCAGCTTGACCCCGGCTGTCTTGAAGGCGCGGATGGCCGTCAGGAAGGCGGTCTCCGGACCTTTCTGGTTGACCGCGCCGCGGCCGATCAGCGCCTTGCCTTCTCCGGGCCGGTCGACGATCCGCCCCTCGAGCGGGGGCGACGTCCACTCGCTGGGCTCATAATGTTTGACGTCGTACATAAAATAGATGGCCAGCGTTTGCCTGGCGCCGGCATCGAGGGTGGCGAATACGCCGGGCACACCATCGGTCGGGATGACTTTTGCCTGCTGGAAGCCCGCGTCGAGCGCCAGCTGCTTCATATATTCCGCGCCTTCGCGGTGATTGATGCCCATGTTGGCGATGGTCGGAAGCTTGATCCAGTCGCGGAGGCGCTCGATCGATGCGTCATGATCCGCCTTGATGGCGGCGACCACCTTTTCGCGGCCTGGATCGCCGGGCTTCGCGTCAGCCGTTGAAGCAGAACCCAGCGCCAACGCCATCGCCGCAACGCCAGCCATTGTCATTCGCCGATCAATCCGCATCGCCATCTCCCACGTCCCAGTTGCGACGAGAGACTGGACCGGCTTTTCCCGGTCGTCCAGAGTGAGGCGTGCGCTACTTTCTCGACACCGAATATAATGGCTTCGGCGGATCGCTGCTCAGCCTTGCGCTGGTGCCCGAAGACGGTAGCGAGGAATTTTACGTCACATTGGACTACGGCGGCCCAATTGACCCCTGGGTCGAGCGCCACGTCATCCCGTTCCTCGACATGGTGCCGGAAGGACTCATTGGCCCGCGGCTTCACCGGCGCGCCGCGGCCGAGGCGCTGTCCGCATGGCTGGCGCATGACGAAGCGCCGGATATCGTTGCCGACTGGCCGGAGGACCTGGCACAATTTGCCATGTTGCTGGTCACGGGCCCCGGCTTGATGGTCCCCGTCCCGCCACTCAGCCTGCACTTGCTGCCGCTCGGCGGTTTCTCGACCGCGGCCAACAGCGTCGTCCCGCACAACGCGCTGCACGATGCACGGGCGCTCCGCGATCATGTGATGAACCATTTGGAATAGCGCCGAAGTTCGGGCTACAGCCCGAATCGATGGTTCCCCTTTCGTTCGCCGGACATGATTTCTTCGCCAGCCCCGAAGGCGCGCTATACTGGCCTGCCCAATCTGCGCTGCTGGTTGCCGACCTGCATCTCGAAAAGGCCAGCTGGTTCGCGGCGGGCGGGCAGATGCTGCCCCCCTATGATTCGCTGGCGACGCTCCAAATGCTGAACCAGGAAATCGGCCGGACCGGTGCGACGCGCCTCTATTGCCTGGGCGACAGTTTCCACGATCGCTTCGGCTGCGACCGGCTGACGGCCGATGCCCGCGACCTCTTGGCCGACCTGACGTCGCGCCTCGACTGGGTTTGGATTGTCGGCAACCATGACGCAGGCTTTGCCGACCTTTGCGGGGGGCGGATCGAGGAAGAATGCGAAGTCGGTGGAATTACCCTCCGCCACGAGGCTGTCGAACATGACGCGCGCCCCGAAATGTCCGGCCACTATCACCCCAAATTCCGCATGAGCCTCAGGGGCCGCAGTGTTTCACGTCGCTGCTTTGTGGCCAGCACCAACAAGCTGATCCTGCCCGCCTACGGCGCCTTCACCGGCGGGCTCGATGCCGGCCATCCGGAGATCGTTCGAAAGGTTGGCCGCCAAGCGTCGGCATTGGTGCCGGTCACGGATCGCCTGCTGAAGTTCCCAATCGCGGCCTAGGCACTCAGCGCGTAGCCTTGGAGCTTTCCCAAGCCCACTTCGTTGGGATTTATGCTTTGCACCAATAGCAGAATAAGCCTGTTTACGTGTTGGGAAGAAAGGAATAGTGATTATTTGCTCGGGAATGGGAGGCTACATGAGCGAACTTTCGCCGCTGGGGCGTCAGCTCCAGAACCTTATCGATTCCGGAGCGGTCGTTCCTTCGCCAGTCCCCTGTGACAATCAATTCCCGACGGCGCGGATCGTTGTTCCAGTTTACAACTCGAGTGGAACCTCTACCGTTAAGGCGGAAAGTCTGACGGGGGGCTCCAATGCCAAACTGGAACCACGTTCTTGACGAGTTAACGCGTCAACAACAGCAGCTTTTGACTAAGGCGGGAAGCGTTCTCGACAGAACTCGCCGAAAATATCTAAAACAACTTTCTGCCCAGACCGGCAGAAACACCATAGCCTATTATTCCTCGTTTCTGTCGAAGCCCAATGTTGCGGGTATCGACATCAACGATGATGACGTGAATGCCTTCATGACGTGCATCCATGAGATGGATCGAGAGAAGGGCCTTGATCTAATCTTGCACACTCCGGGCGGATCGGTCGCCGCGACAGAGGCCCTCGCTCACTATATTAGATCGATGTTTGGGGACGATGTTCGAGCCATCGTTCCGCAACTCGCGATGTCGGCAGGGACGATGCTTGCGCTCTCCTGCAAATCGGTCCTGATGGGGAAGCAATCAAGCCTGGGGCCAATCGATCCGCACCTGAACGGGATCCCAGCCGACGTGGTGGTAACCGAGTTTAGGCGTGCTCTGCGCGAGATCACAAAGGACCCAAAGAAGGCCCCAGTCTGGGCTCCGATATTGGGTCGTTATACGCCGTCTTATTTGACCCAATGCGAATACGCGATGCAGTGGTCAAGGTCCTTCGTTCGCGACGCACTCAAGTCCAACATGCTCCAGAGATCCAACAAAAAGGATGAGTTGGCGGCGAGCATTGTTCGAGCGCTTTCCAGCGCGGCGGTGAACAAGGCCCACAACAAGCATCTCCATATTGACCGCCTGAAGAAGCTAGGGGTTAAGGTGGAGGCCCTGGAAGACGACCAAGACTTACAAGAGGCCGTTTTGACGGTTCATCATTGCTATATCCACACGATGACGAACACGCCGTGCCTTAAGATAGTCGAAAATCACGATGGGCGCGCCTTGGTCCGCAATGTCGGGCCACAAGCGATACCGCAGCCTGTCTCGATCAGCTTTGGCAGCCCAGCGTAGCTTTGCGACCATCTTGGCAATCTAAGAGTGGCGATCCGCACATATGGTTTCGGTCCAACGCCTTCCTCCCGTTCGGCTTAAGTTGGGGCCGCCCTATCCTGGTCGGGCTATTCATCACCGATCGCCCGCTAGGCTAACCGCGCCGGGATTAGGCCGCGAACGACGTTGCCGACGAAGAACCCCCCTGCGAGGTCGTCCGGTGTCAATTCGGCCTCTTCGGCCCTGCCCTCCTCGATGAGCTTGGCGCGCAAAATGCCGGGCATCAGTCCTCGGGCCAGGGGCGGGGTCAAAAGCTTGCCGCCGCGCTCGACGAACAGGCTGGTGCGGCTGCCTTCGGTCAGCTGCCCATCCGGATCGACGAACACTGTTTCATATTCGCCCGCCTGTTGACGCGTCAGGTCGAGGAAGCGCCGATCGGTGGTCTTGTATCGCAACCGGAAATCGCTCGGATCGACGGGCAGCGGCCGCACGGCAACCCGCACCGGCAGCTCATCCGGGTCGTCATATGACTTTACTTGAATGGCCATCGCGCCCGATCGCGAAAGCAACAGGCGAACCATTGCCCGTTGCTTGCGGCCGAAGGTCGCGGCTTGCAGCTCATTGCGCGCCGCATGGCGATCGAATTCAAAGTCCAGGTCCTGGGCGGAATTCTTCATTCGATCCAGGTGCCGTTCGAGCTCGACGATGCCTTCGGATGGATCGAAGCCCATGGTCTCGATCAGATCAAAATCCTGGGCTTCTCGCCGCACGAAATCCCCCTTGAGTAGGCACTCGGCCCATTCATTGCTTGGCTCGCTGTCGACCACAAGCCCTGAGCCGAGCCCCAGCCGCGCTTTTGTTGACCCGCCGTGCCATTCGAGCGTTCGAATGAGCACATTGAAGGCCGCACTTCCGGGGTCTCCATGCCGGTTGGGCTCAATCCATCCCATCGAGCCAGTGTAGGCGCCGCGCGGCTCGGGCTCGAGGCGGGTCAGCGCCTCGATCGCCGCCACCTTGGGCGCGCCTGTGACGGAACCGCAGGGGAAAATCGTGCAAAGAACGTCGACCGCGTCGCAATCGACTCGCAATCGAGAAGTGATCCTGCTGACCAGCTGGTGCAGGGTGGGATAGGTTTCGACCGCGAACAATTCGGGCACGTCCACGCTTCCGGCGACAGACACTTTGGCGAGGTCGTTACGCATGAGGTCGACGATCATCAGGTTTTCGGCCCGTTGCTTCTCGTCGGCTGCCAATGCTGCCGCCTCGGCTCGGTCCGCGTCGGGATCGAGGCGCCGGGGCGCGGTTCCCTTCATCGGCCGAGCCTCAATCATGCCGTCGCGGATCGTGAAGAACTGTTCCGGGGACAGCGAAATAATGACGCCGCCGTCATGCTTCAGCACCCCGCCCCAACCGGATCGCGCCGATCGCCTTAGCCGCGCATAAAGCGCCAATGGGTCGCCCGATACTGCGACATCACAGCCAAACGTCAGGTTGGCTTGATAGAAGTCGCCCGCAAACAGGTGGCCACGAACCTCTTCGACGGCATTTGCATATTCGCCCTGCTTCAGGCGCGGTGCCAGCCGGCCGACATAGGCCCCATCCGGCGACGGCAGCAAAGTTGGCAAATCGGGAGTTTCATAGCCATCAAAGAGGCCGAAGCAGAGCAAGGGGCCGGCGCATTTCCGCGCGCTGCCGCGAAGCTGGGGATCGAAGGCGTGCCCCGCCTCATAGGCCAGAAAGCCGGCAGCATGCTTGCCTGCCCGCAAGCCGTCCCGAACCTGCTCGAGTGCCGGCAAGACCTCGTCAAGCTCTTTTGCCACGATGATGTCGCTCGGTTCGCGATAGAGCCGCGGAATTGCGCCATGTTCGCGGGCATCGTCGAACAGAATGAGCATCAGCTGCCATTGCCCCGCATGGCGGCGCTTCGTAAAGCCTCCCGTTCATAGCTACGAGGGCCCTCCCGATGCGTTCGATTGTTTTGCTTGCCGCAATGCTGATTTCAACTACTGCGCTAGCGCAGCAGCCGATCGACCCGAAGGTCCAGGCGCGGATCGATCGCATCCTCAAGAAGACGCCCCTGATCGATGGGCACAACGACATCGCCGAGCAGCTGGCGGACAATTACAAACGGAGCGTCGAGGGGCTCGCCAGCGGCACCGACAAGCGCGAGAAGCCGCTCATGACCGACATGGCTCGGCTCCACCAAGGCCGCGTCGGCGGCCAGTTCTGGTCGGTCTATATCAGCGGCACGATCACCGGCGATGCGGCGATCCGCGAGACCATCCAGCAGGTCGACATCGTCCGCAGGATGATCGAAGCCTATCCCAAGGATCTCGAGCTCGCCGCGACCGCCGACGACGTGGTCCGAATCCACAATTCCGGGCGGGTCGCATCGATGATCGGTGTCGAGGGCGGGCGGCAGATGGGCGGATCGCTCGCCGCGCTTCGGCAGTTCTACAATCTCGGTGCGCGCTACATGACGCTGACCCATAACCAGACGACCGAGTGGGCCGACAGCGCAACCGACGAGCCCAAATATGACGGTCTCAGTCCCTTCGGCGTCGAGGTGGTGAAGGAGATGAACCGGATCGGCATGCTGGTTGACTTGAGCCATGTGTCGCCGGCGACGATGAAGGATGCGATTGCGGCGAGCCGCGCGCCCGTGATCTTCTCCCACTCGTCGGCGCAAGGCATCGGCGGCCATCCCCGCAACGTTCCCGATGAGGTACTTCGCCTGCTCCCGGCAAATGGCGGCGTGGTGATGGTCAATTTCGTGCCCGACTTTCTGTCCGATGCCGTGTGGCATCGCGGCGCCGACCGGAGCGCCGAGGAGGCGCGGCTGAAGGCCATCCACCGCGCCAGCAAGGCAGAGGTGGAAGCCGGGCTGAAAGCCTGGGACGCAGCCCACCCGAGGCCTGTCGTGACCGTCGCGGATGCAGCGAACCATATCGATCATGTCGCAAAGGTCGCCGGTCATGACCATGTCGGGATCGGCGGCGATTTCGACGGCATCGATTCGACACCGGAAGGCCTCGACGGCGTCGAGGATTATCCCAACCTGTTCGCCGAGCTGATCCGCCGCGGATGGTCCGACGAGAATCTCGCCAAGCTGGCGGGCGGCAATGTCTTGCGGGTCCTGCGGCAAGCGGAGTCCGTCGCGGCTTCCATGAAAGCTGAGCCGGCTGCCTTGTCTGAATTAGACGCTGGCAAATGAGCGCCGAGCCGCCGCTTCGCGCAGCGATCATTCCTGTTACGCCGCTGCAGCAGAACTGCACGCTGTTGTGGTGCACCGAGACGATGAAAGGCGCATTCGTCGATCCCGGTGGAGACCTCGACCGACTGAAGGCTGCGGCGGCGCAGTCTGGAGCAACGATCGAGAAGATCCTCCTCACCCATGGTCATATCGACCATTGCGGGCAGGCGGGAATATTTGCCGAGGAATTGGGGGTGCCGATCGAAGGCCCTCACGAAGACGATTTGTTTTGGATCGCCCGGCTGGAGGACGACGGAAAGCGTTACGGGATCAATGGCCGGCCCTTTCAGTCGGACCGCTACCTCGTCGATGGCGACACCGTAACGGTCGGCAAACTGACCTTCAACGTCCGCCACTGCCCCGGCCATACGCCCGGGCACATCGTCTTCCACCATCCCGAATCGAAGCTGGCGATGGTTGGAGACGTGCTGTTCCAGGGCTCGATCGGGCGCACCGATTTTCCGCGGGGCAATCATCAGCAGCTGCTGGACTCCATTACCCAGCACCTTTGGCCAATGGGCGACGACACGCGCTTCGTTCCGGGGCACGGGCCGATGTCGACCTTCGGCCATGAACGGGCCACCAATCCCTTTGTCGCCGATAAGGTTTTGCAGCGGGCCTGAATGGCTTGCGTCGGGCGGTGATTTCGCTATAGGGCCCCTTCGTTCGCGACGATCCAACCGCCGCCGTGGGACCACCCGACGAGCTGGGCGAGGATAGTCGCATATTTTTTTGAACAGCGATTTAAGGAAGAGCCGAGATGGCCGTCCCTAAGAGAAAAACCTCGCCCTCGAAGCGCAATATGCGCCGCAGCCATCACGCCTTGAGCCCGGCCGCGTTCCAGGAATGCCCGAATTGCGGTGAGTTGAAGCTGCCGCACAACCTCTGTGCGGCCTGCGGCCATTATAACGGCCGCGAGATCGTTTCGACCGAGGCCTGAGCGGCGACGCGGACGAGGGCGCCCCACGCATGGCCGTGAGCCCGCGCATCGCGATTGACGCCATGGGTGGAGACATCGGCCCGGCGGTGATCATCGCCGGGATTGCGCGGGCGCGCCGCAAGGATCGTGCGCTAAGCTTCGAGCTGTTCGGCGACGAGCAGCTGATCCGGCCCGAACTGGAAAAACACCGGCCGCTGCACGAGGCGGTCGTGATCCATCATACCACCGACGCGATCGACGCATCGGAAAAGCCGAGCCAGGCGATCCGCCGCGCCAAGACCACGTCGATGGGCATGGCGATCAACGCGGTGAAGGACGGCCAGGCCGACGCCGCCCTGTCCGGCGGCAATACCGGCGCGCTGATGGCCATGGCCAAGCTGGCGCTGCGCACCATGCCCGGCATCGACCGCCCGGCGCTGGCGGCGCTGCTGCCAACGTTGGGCACCACCGACTGCGTCATGCTCGACCTGGGCGCCAACACCGAGTGCGATGCCCAGAACCTGGTCCAGTTCGCGGTCATGGGCTCGGCCTATTCGCGCACCGTCCTCGGCATCGCCAAGCCGCGCGTGAAGCTGCTCAACATCGGCACCGAGGAACTCAAGGGTACGGACGAGCTCAAGGAAGCCGCCGCGCTGCTTCGCGAGGCGACCTACCTGCCGCTCAAATTCGACGGCTTCACCGAGGGCGACAAGCTCAGCCGCGGCGACATCGACGTGGTCGTCACCGACGGCTTTTCGGGCAACATTGCCTTAAAGACGGCGGAAGGCACCGCTCGGTTCGTGACCGACCTGCTCCGCCGAGCCTTCACGTCTTCGCTCAGGTCCAAGGCCGGCTTCGCCCTGTCCAAACCGGCGCTAAACCTCTTGAAAACCCATCTCGATCCCAACAACCATAATGGCGCGGTCTTTCTTGGCCTGAACGGCCTGGTCGTGAAGAGCCATGGCGGCGCCAACTATAAAGGTGTAGCCAATGCAATTGGTGTTGCGGCATCGATGGTCCGCAACGACATCACCCGCAAGATTGGCGACGATCTCGACAATTTCCGGGCCCATGCATTCACCGGAGAAGCCGCCGAATGACCCTTCGTTCCGTCGTCAAGGGCACCGGTTCCGCTCTTCCCGAGCGCCGCGTCGACAATGCTGAGTTGGCCGATCAGATCGACACCTCCGACGAATGGATCGTCGAACGCACCGGGATTCGCAGCCGCTATATCGCGGCCGACGGCGAGACGACGGCAACCTTGGCGGTCGAGGCCTGCCGCAATGCACTTGAAACAGCCGGGCTGCAACCGAGCGACATCGGTTTGATCGTGCTGGCGACGGCGACACCGGACCAGACCTTTCCTTCATCGGCGACCAAGGTCCAGGCGCTGCTCGGCATCGAGGATTGCGTCGCGTTCGACGTCCACGCGGTCTGCACCGGCTTTCTCTATGCACTGAGCGTTGCCGACGCGATGCTCCGCGGCGGCAATGCCAAGCGTGCATTGGTAATCGGCTCAGAGACCTTCAGCCGGATCCTCGATTGGGAAGATCGAACCACTTGCGTGCTGTTTGGAGACGGCGCCGGCGCGGTGGTGCTGGAAGCCGAGGAGGGCGAAGCCGGCATCCTTTCCACCAAGCTGCATGCCGACGGACGCCACAACGGCCTGCTGTTCGTCGACGGCGGCCCGTCCACTACCGGCACCGTCGGCAAGCTGCGCATGAAGGGCCGCGAGGTGTTCCGCCACGCGGTCGTCAACCTGGCCGACGTGCTCGGCGAAGTGCTGGCTGACGCAGGCCACACCGCCGGCGACATCGACTGGGTGGTGCCGCACCAGGCCAACGCCCGAATCCTGGATGCCACCGCCAGGAAGCTTGGCCTTCCGCCCGAAAAGGTCATCGTTACGGTCGACCGCCATGCCAATACCTCCGCAGCTTCGGTGCCGCTGGCACTGGACGTCGCGGTGCGCGATGGCCGTATCAAGCGCGGCGACCTTTTGGTCCTGGAGGCGATGGGGGGCGGGTTTACCTGGGGCGCGGCTGCGCTTCGCTATTGATAGCCAAGGAAATTCGGGCAAAAGTCGAATTGCCGAGAGCGGTGCTTTGCGATAGCGTAACGACTGGCTCGGAAATCTGATTATTCAGGGGGCGGAGATTCAACTTATGGCAGACGCGGGTATTGCCCGTTCGACGGACACTATGCACGCGGGCACGCTGACCCGCGCTGACCTGTCCGACATCGTCCACAATCGGCTGGGCGTGTCGCGCGCCGAAAGCGCCGGCATCGTCGAGCGGGTATTGCACCACATGTGCCACGCCCTCTCGCTCGGCCAGAATGTGAAGATTTCCAGCTTCGGCACCTTCATTCTTCGCGACAAGGGCCAGCGGGTCGGCCGCAACCCCAAGACGGGCGTCGAGGTTCCGATCGCGCCGCGGCGGGTGATGACCTTCCGAGCCAGCCAGATCATGCGCGACCGGATCGCCAAGTAGGAACGGCGATGGCGACGGGCGAAAAAGCTCCGGACGCCTTCCGAACCATCGGCGAGCTTAGCGCCGACTTGGGGGTGGCGCAGCACATCCTGCGCTATTGGGAGACCAAGTTCCCGCAGCTAAAGCCCCTGCAGCGCGCCGGCAACCGCCGCTATTACCGCCCCGCGGATGTGGCCCTGGCTAAACGGATTCACCGGCTCCTCAATGAGGAAGGCTATACGGTGAAGGGCGTGCAAAAGCTGCTTCGTTCAAGGGATGCCGCCGACGCCGAAACCGCCCCCCAGCCAGCCCCGCCAATGCCGGTTTCGCAGCCCGGCTCCTCAGCGGTTTCTGCAGAACGGGGCGCGGTAGATGTTGAGAAATTGAAGGCCCTGCGCGAGCTCCTCGCCGCCGCGCTGGAGGATTAGTCCAGCTCCTTAGGTTTCAGGAAACGAATGGGTCGACCGATGCCCCTCGCCGCATCGCGCCAATCGTCAATCGGCAGTTCAATCTCAATAAGCGAGCCGGTCGGCATCTCGATTGTCCCGCCTAGCAGCGTTGACGCCAGCCGCTCGAAGCCCGGGTTGTGGCCGACCATCAACAGGCAATCGACCGAATTCTCCGACTCCTGAACGATCGCGAGCAGCTGGCCGGACGACGCATCATAGATCCGTTCGTCAAAGTGCGGAGCAAGACCGGCAAGCTCAGCGGTCTGCGCCGCGCGCATGGCCGGGCTCGACAGGGCCAGGTCAAAGCCCGCCCCCAGCTTGCGGATTTCTTCGCCGATCCTGGCCGCGTCGCGTTCACCCCGCTCCGCCAGCTGCCGGTCGGAATCCCGCCCGGTCGTCGAATCACGCTCGGCCTTGGCATGCCGGAAAAGTGTCAGGCTCTTCATTTGACGACCTCCGGCTGCTCAACGCCGACGCGGCCAAATAGCTTCGCCCGGACCCGCGCCAGCGCCACCTCGAGTGGTACCCGTGAAACCGAAACCTCGGGCGGGAGGGCCGTCAGCAGCCGGGACGGTAGCGCGCTCGACAGGATGACGAACAGGCCCCTGTCACCCTGGCGCCTGATCAGCCGCCCAAAGGCCTGGGCGAGGCGGGCACGAACCACCCGATCATCATAGGCGCTGCCGCCATTGGCCAGCCTGCGCGCCGCGTGCAATACGGTCGGCCGCGGCCAGGGTACGCGCTCCATCACGACCAGCCGGAGCGACTCTCCGGGCACATCGACCCCATCGCGCAGTGCATCGGTGCCAAGCAGCGAGGCATGCGGATCGTCGCGGAAGATGTCGACCAATGTGCCCGTGTCGATCGGGTCGACATGCTGGGCAAGTAGGGGCAGCCCCTCCCGCGCCAGCCGGTCGGCGATGCGGGCATGAACCGCGCGCAGGCGCTGGATGGCGGTGAACAGGCCGAGCGTACCGCCTTCCGCCGTCTCGATCAGCCGGGCATAGGCGCCGGCCAGCGCGCCAATATCGTTGCGCCCAACATCCGTGACGATCAGCACCTCAGCCTGCTGGCCATAATCGAACGGGCTCGCGGCCTCGAAATGGCCGGTCGGACCAGGCAAGTGGAGTGCGCCGGTGCGCGCCTCGGCGCTCGGCCAGCCCTCCACACCGCGCAACGTTGCCGACGTGACCAGAACGCCGTGCGCCGGCTCGAGTACGGCGCGGGCCAGAGGCCGCGTTGGATCGAGCCAGTGGCGATGGAGGCCGGCATCATATTCGCGCCCCTCGACGCGCTCGATTGCCAGCCAGTCGACAAAGTCCGGATCACCAGACCCGCCGATGCGGCCAAGTAATGCGATCCAACTGGCCAGTGTCTCGCGCCGCCAGTTGAGGCCGCTGATTGCGCCTTCGACCCGGGCTCGCGCCTGTGAATCCAGCCAGTCGGGCGCATCTTCCAGGATCGCCTCCAGCCGCCGGCCCAACGCCGCCAGCGGCTTGGCCAGTGCCTCCAGCGACTCCATCGCCGCAGCCGAGGCGGACACCAAATTGCCGTCCGGCTCGGCCAGTTCGGTCTCCAGGCCATAGCCCGCCTCTTGCGCCTTTGCCCGCGCGTAGACCGTGCCGCGGACCTCACTCAGCAGCGCCTCAACCGGTCCGAAGGGATCGCCCTCGGCCAATCGGGCGAGCCAGCCGTCGCTCGGCAGCGCCCTCGCCGCCTCGATCGCCGCTTCCAGCGCTTGCGCGCCCTGGTCGTCATAGCTGGCAACGTCCATCAGCCTGGCCGAAAGGCCTCGCCTCCGCCCTCGCGACCTGCCCTCCGGCCCGACGATCCAGCGCCGAATCTCGATCGCCTCCCGTCCGGTCAGCGCCGCGGAGAAGGTCGAGTCCGCCGCATCGAACAGATGATGGCCCTCGTCGAAGATGATCCGCGTTGGCGAATCGGGCCGCCCGCGTGCCGCATTGACCATGACCAGCGCATGGTTGGCGATGACCAGGTCCGCTTCGCGCCCGGCTCGCTCGGCTCGTTCGATGAAGCATTTCCGGTAGTGCGGGCAGCCGGCATACACACATTCGCCGCGCTGGTCGGTCAGTGCCGCGGCCCCAGCGCGGCGGAACAGGCTGGGCAGCCAGCCGGGCAGGTCGCCGCCGACCATGTCCCCATCCTTGCTATAAGCGGCCCAGCGTCCGACGAGCTGGGCCAGCACCGCGGCCCGGCCTGCGAATGCGCCCTGCATGGCGTCTTCAAGGTTGAGCAGGCAGAGGTAATTCTCCCGTCCCTTGCGGATGACGATCCGCCGCTTGCGCTCTTCGGGATCCGGGAACAGCCGCTTCCCTTCGGCGTCAAGCTGCCGCTGGAGCGCCTTGGTGAAGGTCGACACCCAGACGGTCCCTTGGGCCTGATCTGCCCACAGCGAAGCCGGGGCAAGGTAGGCAAGGGTCTTGCCGATGCCGGTACCCGCCTCGGCCAGCAGAATGTTGGGTTCACCGGCGGCGCGGCGCGGTGCGAAGATCGATGCCGTTTCACCTGCCATCGCGCGCTGCCCCTCGCGAGGCTCCGAATCGCTGCCGGTCAACTCGGCAAGCCTCGCCATGGCGTCGTCGGGCAGGATGGAGATCGTCTTCGGCTGCGGCCTCTCGCCTTGCTCTTCCCATTGCTTGAGGCGGGAGAAGAGCATCCGCTCGCCCCGGTCGGGCTTGGCTAGCCGCTGACCGATGAAAGGCGCCCAGGCCCAGCCGAGGCGATAGAGCGTAGCATTGACGGTCCAGGCCCCCTCGCGCTCCGGCCATTCCGGATCGGCCAGCGCGCCAAGCAGCGCCTCCGCGATCCGGACCAGCGCTCCTGCTGCTTCCGCATCGCCGGCGGGCGGCTCGATCCCCACTGCCCTTGCCATTCCGCCCACCGTCGGCACGGCGAAGCGCGCCGGGTAGATGAATGCGAACAGCTCAAGCAGGTCGAGCCCGGACACGTCGGCATAGCCGAGGCGTTGGCCAACCAGCGGCGCGTTCAAAATGATGTGCGGCGTGTCCGCGAGCCGGGCGATCGCTTCGCCCCGCGATGCCTCGCGTGTTTCGCCCGCGGCGGCGACCCAAATGCCGGCATGGGTTGCATGGAGTGCGGGAAGAGGCAAAGGAGCGGCCACGGCAGGTAATTCAATGGCTTCGCCGGAACGAAAGGGCAACAGTTGAGCGACGAGGCGATCCGAAACGCTGCCATGACCAGCAAGGCCTGGCCGTATGAGGAAGCGCGCAAGCTCCTGAAGCGCTGGCCCGACGGCAAGCCGGACGGCGAGGCGATGGTCTTCGAAACCGGCTACGGCCCCTCGGGCCTGCCGCACATCGGCACGTTCAACGAGGTGCTACGCACCACCATGGTCCGCCATGCCTATGAGGAACTGGTGGGTGCCCCGACGCGGCTGATCGCATTCAGCGACGACATGGACGGCCTGAGGAAAGTGCCGGACAATGTCCCGCAGCAGGCGATGCTGGCCAAATATCTCGGCATGCCGCTGACCAAGGTCCCCGACCCGTTCGGCGAATATGAAAGCTTCGCCCATCACAATAACGCGATGCTTCGGCACTTTCTCGACCGCTTCGGCTTCGAATATGAGTTTGCCTCCTCGACCGAATATTATGCGTCCGGCCGGTTTGACGAGACCATCCGCCAGGTGCTGCGCAAGTGGGACGAGGTGATGGGCGTGATGCTCCCCACCTTGCGCGAGGAGCGGCGCCAGACCTACTCGCCGGTGCTTCCGCTTTCCCCGACGAGCGGCAAGGTGCTGCAAGTGCCGGTCCGGGTAGTCGATGCGGAGGCCGGTACGATCAGCTTCACCGACGAAGACGGGATCGAAGTCGTTCAGCCGGCGCTATCGGGCAGGTCCAAGCTGCAGTGGAAGGTCGACTGGGCGCTGCGCTGGGTCGCGCTCCGCGTCGACTATGAGATGTCGGGCAAGGACCTGATCGACAGCGTGATCCAGTCGGGCAAGATCACGCGCGTCCTCGGTGGTCGCCCGCCCGAGGGCTTCAACTATGAAATGTTCCTCGACGAAAAGGGCGAGAAGATCTCCAAGTCGAAGGGGAATGGCCTTAGCCTCGAGGAATGGCTGACCTACGGCAATGAGGAGAGCCTGGCCTTCTTCGCCTATCGCGAGCCGAAGAAGGCGAAGAGCCTGCACATCGGTGTGATCCCGCGCGCCGTCGACGAATATTACCAATTTCGCGGAAACTACCCCGGCCAGCCGGTTGAGCAGAAGCTGGGCAACCCGGTCCATCATATCCATGGCGGCAAGGTGCCGACCGACACGCTGCCGCTGACCTATGGCCTGCTGCTCAACCTTGCATCGCTGCCGGGCGTCGGCGACAAGGAAACGGCATGGCGTTTCGTCCAGCAATATGCGCCGGACACGTCACCGCAGACCGACCCCGAGCTCGACAACCTGATCGGCCTTGCGGTCAACTACGCTCGCGATTTTGTCGCGCCGACCCTGAAGCGGCGCTCGCCCGAGGGGCATGAGGTCGAAGCGCTGAAGGACCTGGACGCGGAACTGGCCAGGCTGGCACCCGACACACCCGGCGACGAGATCCAGAACATCGTGTTCGAGGTCGGCAAGCGCCATCCGTTCGAGAGCCTCAGGCATTGGTTCCAGTCGCTCTACGAGACCTTGCTCGGCTCGAGCCAGGGCCCGCGAATGGGCAGCTTCATCGCGCTTTATGGGCTGGATAATAGCCGCCGGCTAATCGCCGAGGCGCTGGATGAGGTTGCGGCCTAGGGGCCGAAGCTCAAAATCTGCACGTCGATATTGCGGTGCTCGACCAGGGTCACGCCGCGCGCGGGCTGGGCCTTGGCGGCCTGCTTGTTGTGCTTATGCTTCGCGTAAGGACATTTGCCCTTTGACGCAGCCTGCTTCTCCGCCGACCAGGCCGGTTCCGGCAGCGAGGTGCTCAGTAGCAGCGTCAAGGCTGCCGCAGCATTGGCAAGAAGCTTCACCATGGACCGCTCCTGAGTCGCCGCTTACTCCATTTTCGTTTACATTGGTAGTCGACAAAAGCGGCGCGCAGGACTGTCCCGCGCGCCGCCCTTGGAGTTACGCTGCCTTCTTGCTCGCGATCCAGCGGTCGATCTTCTGCTCGAGGATCGCCAGCGGAAGCGCGCCGGTCATCAGCACTTGGGCATGGAATTCGCGGATGTCGAACTTGTTGCCCAACGCGGCCTCGGCCTTGCGCCGCAGCCGCTGGATGGTCATCGCGCCGGTCTTGTAGGCCAGCGCCTGGCTCGGAATTGCGATGTAGCGCTCGACCTCGGCCGTGGCGTCGGTCTTCCCCATGTCGCTGTGCGCCATCATGTAATCGATGGCCTGCTCGCGGGTCCAACCCTTGCTGTGGATGCCGGTGTCGACGACCAGGCGCATCGCGCGCAGCATCTCGTCGCTGAGCGTTCCGAAGCGCTGAATGGGATCCTTGTAGAAATCCATCTGGTAGCCGAGCGTCTCGGCATAGAGCGCCCAGCCTTCGACGTAGGCGGTATTGCCACCGAACCGCATGAACGGCGGCAGGTCCTTATTCTCCTGCGCCAGCATGATCTGGAAATGATGCCCCGGAGCACCCTCATGCAGGTAAAGCGTGGTCATCCCCGGCGTGGTCCGTGACGGCAAGTCATAGGCGTTGAAATAGAAGATGCCGGGCCGCGAACCGTCGGGCGTACCTTGCTCGTAGCTGCCGCCGGCCTGGAACTTCTCCCGGAACGGCTCATAGGGCCGGATTTCGAGCTTCGACTTGGGAATCGTCGAGAAATAGGTCGGCAGCTTGGCGTCGACCGCCTTGCCGATGTCGTAATAGCCCTGGGTCAGCGCCTCGCGGGTCGGCTTCTTATATTTCGGGTTGGTACGCAGGTCTTCGAAGAACTGGGCCAAGGTGCCGTTAAAGCCGACCTCCTGCTTCACCTTCTCCATCTCACCGGTAATGCGCGCCACTTCGCCAAGCCCGGTCTGGTGGATCTCCTCCGGAGTCAGGGGCAAGGTGGTGGTCGACTGGACGAGGTAGGCATAGAGCTCCTTGCCGCCCTTCATGTACATCAGGCCATATTGGTCGCGCGCCTTGGGCAGGTAGCTGCTCTCGAGATAGTCGCGGACCCGCTTCATTGCCGGGTAGATGTCGTTGGTGATGGCGGCGCGGTAGGCGGCCTCCAGCCGCGTCTTGTCGGCGGCGCTGAATTCTGCCGGGAATTTCTTGATCGGCTGATAGAAGGGCGACTCCTCAACCGGCTGCTTCAATTGCGTATCGAACTGCTCGATGACATTCTTGATCGTCATCTTGGTTTCGAACACGCCGGCAGCTTCGCCTTCCTTGAAGCGGCCGACCGACCGATCGAGCAGCACGACATAGCCGGCGTGGCGCTTCAGCGCATTCTCATAGTCGGTGACCGTCTTGAACGGTGCGCCGCCGGTGCCGCTCGAAAAGCTGGGATAGAAGGTGTGGAAGCCCGAGAAATGGTTGATCGGGCGGACTTTGCTGACGTCGAGATATTGCGGCTCATATCCCTTCAGCGTGTCGTTGGTGCTGAACTCGAACACGTCATAGGCCAGCTGGTCGGTGGAGCTTAGCGACACGCGGTCGATCGCATGCAGCGCGGCGAGATCGGCTTCCGAAGCGGCCTTTTCCTTCGCCAGATACTCGTCGGTGATATAGTCGCCGAATTGGTCCGCATAGCGCAGATCACCGCGGAAAATGCCGAAGATCGGGTTGCGCTTGAGTTGTGCCTCATCGCTTTCCTTGAACAGGCGGAACAGCCGATCATGTGCACTTTGATCCGGGATTGCCGGGATCTTGGCCGCTTCCGCTGGAGTTAGTTCCCCCGCCGGCGTGACCATAGGCTCTCCAGGCCTTGTCTCGCTTTGGGTCTGGGCGGCAGCCGCGGAGATTGAAAACAGCGCGGTGGAAAACAGGATGGCAATGGTCGTCTTGCTGCGGATCACGTTGGAAAACCCCTCCGATGCGGTGTATTAATGCCATAAAACGGCTAGGGCGCCGCGGCAAGTGCCGCAACGCCCCTTCGACCAACGGATCGGCCGCATCTACCAAATTGGCTTACCAGAAGACGTTGTAAACCACGTCCACCACTTCGCCGGTGTAGATGTTCACCAGCAGGGCATCGTCATAGTAGCGGATCCAGCGGTACGGGCCGTAGGCCGGCGGAAGCCGGTACTGCCAGGGATCGTCGAGCCAGAAGCTCGAGCCATAATAGCTCGGCCACAGGTCGAACCCGATCGAGAAGCGACGGTAGCCCCAGCCGTAGGGGTCATAATAGCGGCCAAGCCGGAACAGCGAGCGATAGTGGTTGCGATAGCCATACCAATCATAGCGGTGGTCGCGGCGCCAATCACGCGACCAGCGATGATGGTTGTCGCCGTCGCGATGCCAGTTGTGGTCATTGTCGCGGTTGTCTGTGCGGCCGTCGGCGATATCGCGGCCGGCCTGGCTAAACGCGCCCGCCAGCCCCTTATGGCGACGCTCCGTCTGCTGAGTGGGCTGGACCGGTGTGGGTGATTGCGTCGTCTCGGCCTGCTGCTCGCCGCGCTGGGCCCGCCAGGCGCGCTCAATCTTGCCTGTGCCGCCGCTGTTGCGATCGCCGCCGCCGTCTACACGCTCCACACGCTCGATACGGGGCTGCCGCTCAGGTCGGGACATGCGCTCGACGCGCGCCGGACGATCGTCGTTGGACCGCTCGACGCGTTGCGTCGGCTGGGAGGTCGAGGAACGATTGTCGGACTTATTATCGTTCTGGCTCGACCGCTCGGCATGG
>Ga0075421_100000532_pt1 | contig 40158 bp, 32 predicted proteins | sample SoiMetdeltSBSDD5_FD_75292 | JGI IMG/M metagenome (GOLD analysis project Ga0075421, IMG submission 75292) | Bulk soil microbial communities from a Populus tree surrounding site in Tennessee, USA - Soil MetaG P. deltoides SBSDD5 | ecosystem: Environmental > Terrestrial > Soil > Tree plantation... | reverse complement strand
GCGATGGCGTAAGGAACGTGGGTACCGTCGCTGCGAGGACCTCAACCTTCCACGGAGAGACGGCTGACGGGACGAGCGCTATCACAGCGGGCGGGGCCTCAGCCCATTCGACTCCCGGAGCGAAAGCTCCGAAGCGTCGAGGGTGGACGCCCCGCCCGTTGGTTTTCTACGCCCCCGCTCAGCTGATTCCTAGTTCCGCGAGCTTAGCGGCGCTCGGCCGGCCGGTTTGCGGGTCCCAGCCGGCCATCTCGTAATACGTACGGCGCGCCGAGAAGAACTGGTCGGGGTCGACCTTCTCGCCCTTGAGCGCACCGTTGCCGATGCCCTCGTGCAGGCGCTGGGGAAGCACGTCGTCTTCCGGTGTAAATCCTTCCCTGACATTGAACATTCGGGCCAGGGTGTTGTTCCGCTCGCCGACCTTCATCAGCTCGTACAGGCTCATGTTCCAGCCGGTCACCGAGTTCACGTAGTCGATCATCGGCTGGAGCTGCATGGCGTTGAGCGGCGCGCCAACGAAGTCGCACATCCCGACCGAGTTGTAGGCGCTCCACACCTGCTGAGTGACGTAGAAGGCGCGCACCTTCCTCGCGTCGAGCGTGAGCGGATCGAGCGGCTCGATCAGGCCCAGCACGCCGAGCGGATGACCCTGCGGATGGAAGCCCGCGTAGAGCGGGTCGTGCGGCGCCTCCATGTGGTCGGCCCCCGTTGGCGAGAGCGCGTACGCGAGCGAGAGCCCCTTCTTGCCGCGCGGATCGTGCATCGGCAACTCCTGCCCCTTCACGTGCAGGGCAAAGCGCTCGGAGCCCTTGCCGAGCTCCTTGGCGGCACGCTTGACGCCCTCGCCGAGCAGCCGGCCGAGGAATCCCTCGCGCTTGCCGATCTGGTGGATGAGCTCGATCACGGCATCGGCGTTGCCCCAGGCGAGATCGAGTCCGCCCGCCATCTCCCGGGTGATGATGCCGTGCTCGTAGCATTCCATCGCGAAGGCGATGACGGCCCCGCACGAGATCGAGTCGAGCACGTACTGCGCGTGGAGCTGGTTGATGAGCGCGAGCTTGTTGAGATCGCGCACGCCGAGAAGCGAGCCGGAGGCGGCCAGGGTCTCGTACTCGGGACCGCCGAACTTCGGTGTGACGCCGAGCTCCTTCACCTCGACCTCGCGCTTGCACGCCACCGCGCACGCATAGCACGTGCCGCGATTCACGAGGATCGTGTCGCGCATCTTCTGCCCGCTGATGTCCTTGGCGCCCTCGAAGGAACCGTCGCGGAAGTTGCGGGTCGGCAGGATGCCGCCCGCCTCGAGCGCCAGCACGCCGCTCGACGAGCCGAGCTGGTGGAACCGATCCGTGGCGCGGTCGTAATGATCCTTGAAGAAGACCAGCTGCTTCTTGGCGCCCTCCTTGTCGGCAGCCGCCGGCGGCTTGCTGCCGCGCACCACGATCGCCTTCAGCTTCTTGCTGCCCATGACGGCGCCGAGGCCTCCGCGTCCGTGGAAATGCTTCAGCTGGTTCACGATGGCCGCGAAGCGCACGCCGCGCTCGCCGGAGACACCGCACTGCAGCGTCCGCACACGGCGATCACCGAGCTCGGCCTCGATGCCGTCCTGCACCTCGCCGCTGAGCTTGCCCCAGTACGGTGTGGCGTCCCGGAATTCCACCTTGTCGTCCTTGATCCACACGTACACGGGTGTGGCGGCGGCGCCGTGCACGACGACACCGTCCCAGCCGGCCGCCCGCAGCTCGGGCGCCCACCATCCGCCGGCCTCCGACTCGCCGTAGCCGCCGGTCAGCGGCGACTTCGCGGCGGCCGTGTAGCGATTGGTCCCGGACAGGGACAGCCCGTTGATGACGCTGGTGGTGAAGACGAGGACGTTCTCCGGCCCGAGCGGGTCGGCGTTGGGCGGCAGCTCCCGCAGCAGGATGTGCGCGGCCAGCGCGCCACCGCCGAGATACTTGCGCAGCAGCGTCTCGGGAACTTCTTCCGTCCGGGTCTCGCGATTCGTCAGGTCGACGTGGAGCAGCTTCGCCGTGATCGCCATGAACGTCCTCCTCGGTGGGTGCGGCGATGGTACTACACGCGTCCCGGAGCGTACAGTCGACCGTCCACCGGTATCCCACGGCCTGTCCGAGCGGGCCGGACCCGGGTGCGTCCGCGGGGACGAGTCGCGGTAGGATCGAGCGGCATGGAACCGCTCCTCGCCTACCTGCACTACCTTTCGATCATCCTGCTCGGCGCGTTTCTGACGGCGGAGCTGGTGGTCTGTCGCGCGCCGCTGACGACCGCGCAGGTGCGGCAGCTACCACGTCTCGACAGCGTGTTCTTCGCGGCGGCCATGCTCGCCCTGGCCACCGGCCTGCTGCGGCTCTTCGTCTATGCGAAGGGCGTGGCGTTCTACCTGCCGAACCCCGCGTTCATCGCGAAGATGGCTCTCTACGTTGCCATCGCGGTGATCTCGATCGTACCGACCCGGCGCTTCATCGGCTGGCGGCGCGCGGTCGATGCGGGCAGCGCCGCGCCGGATGCCGAGGCGGTGGCGCGCGTGCGGCGCCTGCTCCACGTGGAGCTGGCCCTGCTGGCGCTGATGCCCCTGATGGCGGTCCTGATGGCGCGCGGCATTGGCCGCTGAGGCGTCATGATCGCGCTGCGTCACGTGTCGAAGCGATTCGACGGGCGGGTGGCGCTCGACGACGTGTCTCTCACCGTCGAGGCCGGCGTCACGCACGTCCTGCTCGGCTCCAGCGGCTCCGGCAAGTCCACGATCTTGAAAATCATCCTCGGCCTCGTCCGCCCGGACACGGGCGACGTGCGTGTCGAGCCGGCCGCGCGCATCGGCTACGTGGTGCAGGAGGGCGCCCTCTATCCGCATCTCACCGTCGCGGACAACGCCATCCTGCCGGCTCGAGCGGCCGGGTGGCGCCTCGACGCACGACGCGCGCGCCTCGACGCGCTGGCCCCGCTCGTCGGCCTCGAGAGCTCGCTGCTCCTTCGCTATCCTCATCAGCTGAGCGGCGGCCAGCGTCAGCGCGTCGGCCTGCTGCGGGCGTTGATGCTCGATCCGCCGGTGCTCCTTCTCGACGAGCCACTCGGCTCGCTCGATCCCATCGCGCGCGCGGATCTCCAGGCGCAGCTGGTCGCCCTCATCGGCCAGCTCGCGCGGACGGTGGTAGTGGTGACGCACGACGTTCGCGAGGCGTTTGTCTTCGGCGCCGCCATCACGCTGCTCGACCGCGGTCGCGTCGTGCAGCACGGCACCTTTGCCGATCTGGCGACACGGCCGGCCGAGCCGTTCGTCGCCGAGTTCCTGCGCGCCCAGGCGCCGCCGCGGGCCATGACGCAGTACCTCTGACGTGTCGCGGCGACGCGTCGTGACCGTCATCGGCGCGCTGCTCGCGCTGAGCGCCTGCGGCGAGTCAGGGCCCGGGGCGCCGGTCATCCGCGTCGGCTCCAAGTCGTTCACGGAGAACTACATCGTGGCCGAGCTGGTCGCACAGATCATCGACGAGACGGGCGAGGCGCGCGCCGAGCGCCATCTCGGCCTCGGCGGCACCGGCATCGTCTACACGGCGCTCGCCGCCGGCGATCTCGACATCTATCCCGAGTACACGGGCACGATCGCCCAGGCCATCTTGAAGGAACCGTCGGCAACGTCGGTCGAGGCGCTTCGGACACGGCTGGCGCCGCGCGGCCTCACCCTGAGCGATCCGCTCGGCTTCGACAACACCTACGCGCTGGCGCTACGGCGCGACACGGCGCAGCGACTCGGCGTCCGGACGATCAGCGAGCTGGCGCGGCATCCCACGCTCACGGGGGCCTTCGACGCGGGATTCCTCGAGCGGGAGGACGGCTGGCCCGGGCTGCGCCGTCACTACGGCCTCCGGCTCGCCGACGTACGGATCATGGAGCACGCGCTGACGTACGCCGCGCTCGCGAGCGGCCGCGTCGACGTGATCGACGTGTTCTCGACCGATGGACAGCTGGCGCGGCTGGATCTCACGGTGCTCGTCGACGACCGGCGCTTCTTTCCCGACTACACCGCGGTGCTGCTCGCGCGGCGCTCGCTGGTGGAGCGCCATCCGCGGACATGGGCGGCCCTGTCCGACCGGCTCGCCGGACGTCTCGACAACCAGGCGATGGCGCGGCTGAACGCGCTGGCCGATCTCGAGCGGCGAACCTTTGCGGAGGCGGCGGCCACGTTCCTCGGTCGAGCGGGGCCGGCGCGGAGCGCCGACCGACCGCTCGGCCGGCTGACGCTCGAGCATCTGTGGCTCGTGAGCGTTTCGATGACGGTGGCGGTGCTGGTGGGACTGCCGCTCGGCATCCTGGCCGCCCGGCGCCCGCGCCTCGCGCAGCTCGAGCTGATGGGTGTGGGCGTGCTGCAGACCATTCCGGGACTGGCACTGCTCGCGTTCATGATCCCGCTCTTCGGCATCGGCCAGCTTCCTGCGCTGGTCGCGCTGTGCCTCTACGCCCTGCTGCCGATCGTCCGCAACACCGTCGCCGGCCTCGGCAGTCTCGATCCGCGCCTCGTCGAGATGACGGCCGTTCTCGGAATCGACGGCTGGCGACGGCTGGCGTGGATCGAGCTGCCGATGGCGTCGCTGACGATCATGGCGGGGATCAAGACGTCGGCGGTGCTCACGGTCGGCACCGCCACCCTGGCCGCCTTCATCGGCGGCGGCGGCTACGGCACGCTGATCGTCACCGGTCTGGCCCTGAACGACGTGGCGACGATCCTGGCCGGCGCGATTCCCTCGGCGGTCATGGCGCTCGCGATTCACGCGGCCTTCGAGGCCGCCGACCGGCTGCTCGTCCCACGTGCGCTGCGCGCGGGCGGCCGCGCGAGCGAGTAGACCTCAGCGCTTCAGCGCGGCGACGATCGCATCGACGTCGTAGACGCAGCCGCCCCAGGTGCCGCCCGCGGCCTGCTGCAGCGCGGCCCACAGCCGCGTATCGGCCGGCAAGTCGGGATCGGGCGACAGGTCGGGCCGTGGCGATCGCGCCGACAGCACGCGCGTGCCTTCGTCGACGCCGAATTCACGTCCGGTCTCGCCCACGAGATCGACGCTGCCCTCCAGCCGGTGACGATCCACGACGATCCGGATGGTGTCACCATCACGCACCTTGCCGATGGGGCCGCCGGCCAGCGCCTCGGGTCCGACGTGACCGATGCACGCGCCCGTCGAGACTCCGGAGAAGCGCGCGTCGGTGATCACGGCGACGTGCTTGCCCCACGACAGGTGCTTGAGCGCCGCCGTGATCTGGTAGATCTCCTCCATCCCCGCGCCCATCGGCCCACGGCAGATGAGGACGAGGACGTCGCCCGGCTTCAGACCGTCGGCGCCGCGATTCTTGATGGCGGCGATCGCGTCCTTCTCCCGCACGAAGACGCGCGCCGGCCCGGTCTTGCGGTACACCCCGTCGGCGTCGACCACGGATGGGTCGATGGCGGTTGACTTGATGACCGAGCCCTCCGGCGCGAGGTTTCCACGCGGGAAGGTGACCGTGCTCGTGAGACCGCGCGCACGCGCTCGCCCGGCGTCCATGATCACGTCGTGGGGGTCGACGCCGTCGGCGCTCCGCAGGCGCTCGCGCAGGGCACGCCGGCGCTCGCAGCCTTCCCACCAGTCGAGCACGCGGCGCAGCGTCTCGCCCGAGACGGTGAGCACGGTCTCGTCGAGGAGCCCGAGCCGCCGCAAATGCAACATCACTTCCGGCACGCCGCCGGCGAGAAATGCGCGCACCGTCGGATGCGGCCCGTTCGGCAGCGTGTCGGCCAGCCGCGGCACCTGGCGATTGACGCGCGTCCAGTCGTCCACGCTCGGCCGCCGCAGGCCTGCGGCATGCGCGATGGCGGGCAGATGCAGCACGAGATTCGTCGAGCCGCCGACCGCCGCGTGCACCACCATCGCGTTGTGGATGGCCGCCTCGGTGACGATGTCGCGCACGGTGAGGCCCCGCCGGCTCAGGTTGACCAGCGCGCGTGCGGAGCGACGCGCCATGTCCGTCCAGATCGGCTGACCGGACGGCGCCAGCGCCGTGTGCGGCAGCGAGAGCCCGAGCGCCTCGCCGATCACCTGCGAGGTGGCGGCCGTCCCGAGGAACTGGCAGCCGCCGCCGGGCGAGCCGCACGCGCGACAGCCGAGCTCGGCGGCCTGATCCAACGTCAGCTCGCCATGCGCGAAGCGCGCGCCGATTGACTGGATCTTGCCCGCGTCCTCCCCGTCTTTGGGCGGCAGCGTCACGCCTCCCGGCACCAGCACGCACGGCAGATCACGCATCGCCACCAGCGCCAGCATCATCGCGGGCAACCCCTTGTCGCAGGTGGCCACACCGAGCACACCACGGCGTGTCGGCAGCGAACGGATCAGCCGCCGGAAGACCTGCGCCGCGTCGTTGCGATAGGCGAGGCTGTCCATCATCCCGATCGTGCCCTGCGTGCGGCCGTCGCACGGGTCCGAGCAGTAGGCCGCGAACGGCAGCGTCTCCAGATTGCGCAACTCTTCGGCCGCCGCCTGCATCAAAAGACCGATCTCCCAGTGACCGGTGTGGTACCCGAGTGCGATCGGTCGACCATCGGAGGCGCGGATGCCGCCGTTCGTCCCCAGCATCAGGAACTGCGGCCGGCCCAGCTCCCCCGGCTCCCACCCCATCCCCGCGTTCTGCGTGAGCCCGAAGACGTCGCCGCTCGGACGCTCGAGGAGCATCTCGGCCGTGAGCGGCAGCCGCCCCGCGGGGCCGGCACCGGCGGTCTCGACGCTCCACACCGTGCGCTCCGAATCGACGATGCGCTCGAACTCGATCGTGTGCGGCACTGCCTGCCTCCTCGGCGCTTCGCGGCGGCGAAGCGCGCGCGCGATGATAGCACGCGCGGACCCGGTCGCTGGCTCGCCGCTTGCACTTCTGGATCAATTCTGATGGACGCCGGGCGACTGCGCGCGCGGTACATCGCCGTTCGTCGTCTCACCGAGCGGCTCTGCGAGCCACTCGTCACCGAGGATTACGTCGTGCAGGCGATGCCCGACGTCAGCCCTGCCAAGTGGCACCTCGCGCATGTCTCGTGGTTCTTCGAGACCTTCCTGTTGCGCCGTTCGCTGCCGGGCTACCAGCCTCTCGATGACCGCTACGCCGTGCTGTTCAACTCCTACTACAACGCGGTCGGGCCGCAATTTGCGCGGCCGGCGCGCGGTCACCTATCGAGGCCCACCGTGGACGAGGTGTACGCCTATCGCGCTCACGTCGACACGGCCATGCTGGCGCTCCTCGAGGGCGCATCCGAGCGTGTCGCGGCGGTGGCCGCCGTCGTGGAGCTCGGACTCAATCACGAGCAGCAGCACCAGGAGCTGCTCGTGACCGATTTCAAATACAATCTGGCGGTGAACCCGCTCCGGCCCGTCTATGGCCCTGTCGCCGTCGGCAACGGACGCGGCGGCGCGGCGCCGCTCGAACGCGTGGCGTTCGCGGGTGGCGTGGTCGAGATCGGAGCGGACGGTCCGGCGTTCTGCTTCGACAACGAGCGCCCACGTCACCGGGTGCTCGTGCCACCGTACGAGCTGGCTTCGCGCCTCGTCACCAACGGTGAGTATCGCGAGTTCATGGCCGACGGCGGGTACGACCGCGCCGAGCTCTGGCTGTCCGACGGCTGGCGGAGCGTGCAGGAGCGCGGCTGGCGCGCACCGCTCTACTGGGACGACGCCGGCGGTGACTGGTCGATGTACACGCTGTCCGGCATGACCGCCATTCCGGCCGATGCGCCGGTCGCGCACGTGAGCTACTACGAGGCGGACGCCTACGCGCGGTGGCGCGGCGCGCGGCTGCCGGCCGAGCAGGAATGGGAGCACGCGGCCGGCAGCGAGACCATGGCGGGCACGCTGCTGGACCAGACGCCGGGCGAGCCGGCGCCGGCCACGAGCGGTGGCCTCGCGCAGATGACCGGCGACGTCTGGGAGTGGACGGCGAGCGCCTACCTCCCGTACCCTGGCTTCCGTCCCGTCGAGGGCGCGCTCGGCGAGTACAACGGCAAGTTCATGATCAACCAGATGGTCCTGCGCGGCGGCTCCTGCGCGACGCCGCGCTCGCACATCCGCCGCACGTACCGCAACTTCTTTCCGCCCGACGCGCGCTGGCAGTTTTCCGGCGTCCGTCTGGCCTACGGCAGCTGAGCCGTGGGCTACCGCGCCGACGTGCACGTCCATCAAGCCGCGCTTCGCGACGCGCTGGCCGATGACGTGCGTCGCGGACTCCGGGACCGTCCGAAGTCACTGCCGCCGAAGTACTTCTACGACGCCGCCGGCTCGGCGCTCTTCGAGCGGATCACGCGGCTGCCGGAATACTACCTGACCCGCGCGGAACACGCGCTCCTCCACGCACATGGGCGCGTCATCCTCGGCGAAGCGAGGCCGGAAGAGATCGTCGAGCTCGGCCCCGGCTCGCCGGCGAAGTTCCGCCGGCTGCTCGCCACCGCCAACGGCACGCCAGTCCGGCGCTACGTTCCCATCGACGTCGACGGCGGCGTGCTCGAGGGCTCGGCGCGCGCGCTGCTGCGGGAGCATCCGGAGCTCGACGTCCACGCCGTGGTCGCCGACTTCGAGCGCCACCTCGACCGCCTGCCGCCCGCGACCGGCCGGCGCCTCATCGCGTTCCTCGGCAGCACCATCGGCAACCTCGACGCGACGGCCCGACAGCGCCTGCTCGTCGAGCTGCGCGCGCACCTGGGCGACGACGACCGCGTGCTCGTCGGCATGGACCTCGTGAAGAATCTGGCCGCCCTCGAAGCCGCCTACGACGACGCCGAGGGCGTGACCGCGGAGTTCAACCGGAATATCCTCCGCGTCGTGAACCGCGAGCTGCGCGCCGACTTCACGCCGGAGGCGTTCCGCCACGTCACCCGCTGGAACGATGCCAACTCGCGCATCGAGATGCATCTGGCCGCGGACCATCGACAGACGGCCACCATCAAGGATCTCGGCATGACGGTGGAGGTCGAGCCTGGCGAGACGATCTGGACCGAGAGCTGCCACAAGTTCACACGCGTGTCCGCCGAAGCGATGCTGGCCGCCGCCGGGCTCTCGCTGGTCTCGTGGCATACCGACGGCACCTACGCGCTCGCCGTCGGCGCGGCCCGATGACGCCGACGCCGAAGACCCTCTACGTTCACGACGACCTCCGTGCGGACGTGACCGCCTCCCACGGCCCCGACTCCGCCGCCGCGCGCGCGGCGGCGGCGCTGCTCGCGTGCGTCGCCCGCGACACCACGCGGGTCAGGATCCTCACGCTCGAGGAACAGCTCGGCGCGCTCGCCCGTGGTGAGCACTCGCCGTTCGCGGTGGCCGTCGGCATCGCCCGCGCCGGCGAGCGCGTGGCGCGACAGCTACACGCGCGCGTCGGATGGTTCCCGCGGATCGAGCGCGTGGAGCTCACGCGCGAGGAGGGAGCGGACGGCTACACGCTGTCGACGCTCGGCCGCCCACCCCTCGAGGAACAGCTGCGCCCCGTCGCGGGCGCCGCCTCCATCGCCGTCGTCGACGACACCATCTTCTCCGGCCTCACCATGATGGCGGTGCTCGAGGCGCTCGCCCCCGGCGCGCGCGCCCGTGCTCGCGTGTTCTGCCTGCGTGCGGTCGCCGACAGCCTCGGCAACGTCGCCCGCATTTGTCCCACCTCCGCCGGCTTCGTCGCGGCCGGGCGCCTGCTCGAAGACGTGAGCTTCATCAACGCCAGTGGCCTCGTACGCCGCGGCGCCATCCGCCGGACGGGGCAAGCGCCACTCGCGTTCCACGAGCGGCCGGAATGGATGCGCGCGTGGTTTCGCGAGGACGCCGACGAGATCACCGCCCGCTGCGCGGCGCTCGCACGTCTGCTCGGCGAGTCGCCGTAGGCGAGCCGGTCAGCGGTCGAGGAAGCCCTTGCCCTGGTCGGCGAGCCGGCTCAGCAGCGGCGTCGGCGCCCAGAAGGCATCGCCCGTGGCCTTCTGGAACTGCAGCATCCGGTCGCGCACCGCCTTGAGACCGATCTGGTCGGCCCAGAACATCGGCCCGCCGCGGTACACCGGCCAGCCGTAGCCGTAGACCCAGATGACGTCGATGTCGCTGGCCCGGATCGCGATCTTCTCCTCGAGGATCTTGGCGCCCTCGTTGACCATCGGGTAGAGCAGGCGCTGGCGTATTTCCTCGTCGTCGATGTGCCGCCGCGTGATCCCCATCTCGGTGGCCACGTCGACGATGATCTTCTCGACCTCCGCGTCCGGGGACGGCGTGCGCTTGTCGTCGTACTTGTAGTAGCCCGCGCCCGTCTTCTGGCCGAAGCGGCCGAGCTCGCAGATGCGATCGGCGACTTCCGAGCGCACGCCTCGGCCCTTCCGGATGCGCCAGCCCACGTCGAGGCCGGCGAGATCGCTCATCGCGAACGGCCCCATCGGGAAGCCGAAGTCGTAGAGCACCTTGTCGACCTGGTGCGGCAGCGCCCCCTCGAGGATGAGCCGCTCGGCCTGGATGCCGCGCTGGTGGAGCATCCGGTTGCCCACGAAGCCGTAGCAGACGCCGACGAGCACCGGCACCTTGTTGATGCGCCGTCCGACCGCCATCGCCGTCGCGACGGTCGTCGTGGACGATTTCGTGCCGCGCACGTTCTCGAGCAATCGCATCACGTTGGCAGGGCTGAAGAAGTGCATCCCGATCACGCTCTCCGGCCGCCTGGTGGCCGAGGCGATCTCGTTGACGTCGAGCGTCGACGTGTTGGTCGCCAGCACGGCGTCGGGCTTGGCGACGGCGTCGAGCTTGGCGAACACTTCCTTCTTGATCGGCATCTCCTCGAAGACCGCCTCGATGATGATGTCGGCGTCCTTCACGGCCGCGAAGTCGGTGGTGCCGGTGAGCAGGCCCATGCGCCTGTCGACGTCCTGCTGCGTCATGCGGCCCTTCGACGCCGTGTTCTCGTAGTTCTTGCGCACCACGCCGAGTCCGCGCTCGAGAGCGTCTTGCTTCACCTCGACCACGGTGACCGGAATGCCGACGTTTGCGAAGTTCATGGCGATACCGCCGCCCATGGTTCCCGCCCCGATGACGGCCGCCTTCTTCACGTCCTTCACCGGCGTGTCGGCCGGCACGTCGGGGATCTTCGCCGCCTCGCGCTCGGCGAAGAAGAAGTACCGCTGGGCCCTGGACTCCGGCGAATTCAACAGCTCCGCGAACAGCTCGCGCTCGCGCTTGATGCCCTGATCGAAGGGCAGGCTGACGGCGGCCTCGACGGCCTTCACGATGTTCTCCGGCGCACGGAAGCCGCGCGTCTGGCGGGCCACCGAGTTTCTGAAGGCCGCGAAGGTCTCCGGCTTGCCGCGGACGGCGGTGAGCTTGTCGTCGAGGTCGCGGATTTTCTTCAACGGCCGCCGCTCGCTCAGCACCTTCTCGGCGAAGGCGACGCCGGCTGACGTCAGGTCGCCGTCCACGATCTCGTCGAGGAGGCCGTGCTTGAGCGCCTCGTCGGCGCGAATCGGATCCCCGCTCACCATCATCGACAGCGCCTTCTCGACCCCGACCACCCGCGGAAGCCGCTGGGTGCCCCCGGCGCCCGGCAGCAGTCCGAGCTTCACCTCCGGGAGTCCGAAGCGCGCGTCCTTGACGGCGATGCGATAGTGACACGCCAGCGTGACCTCGAGACCGCCGCCGAGCGCCGTTCCGTGGATGGCCGCGATGACGGGCTTCGCGCTGTTCTCGATGAGCTCCAGCACCATGTGCAGGCTCGGCGGCGCCGGCGGCTTGCCGAACTCCGTGATGTCGGCGCCGGCGATGAACGTGCGGCCCGCGCAGGTGATGACGATCGCGCTCACCGCCTGATCGGCGATGGCCTTCTTGAGTCCCTCGTCGAGGCCGTGCCGGACGTGCTGGCTCAGCGCGTTGACGGGGGGGTTGTTGACGGTGAGCACGGCCACGCGACCGCGGCGGTCGAGATCGACGGACTGGGTAATGGCTGTCATGGCGTTCCTCCCGAAGAGACTGCCGCGACTATACCCCCAGACGCTCCGGCTGTCAGACGCCGCGCCGCGTTTCACGCCGGCTCGGCGCCCGCCACGCTACGTCGGTCTTCCCGTCATCCGCGACGTCACCCGGTAAGGTCGATCGCGGCGAAGTATACTGCTGAGCCATGACGCCCACGACGGTCGAACGGCCGAGTGTCTGCCCCCTGGACTGTCCCGACACCTGCAGCCTCACGGTCACGGTCGAGGCCGACCGGATCGTGAAGATCCGCGGCTCGCACGCCAACCCCTACACGGCGGGGGTGCTCTGCGCCAAGGTCCCCGCGATGTACCCGGAATTCGTCCATGGCCCGGGGCGTCTGACCACGCCACTGCGTCGTGTCGGCGCCAAGGGCGAAGGACGATTCGAGCCGATCTCGTGGGCGACGGCGCTCGACGTGATTCACGCGCGCTTCGCGGCAGTGATGGCCGAGCACGGGCCGCAGGCGATCATGCCGCTGAACTATGGCGGCCCCCACGGCCTCCTGGCCGGCGGCTCGATGGATCTGCGCTTCTTCCACCGTCTCGGCGCGACGCTGCTCGACCGAGGCCCGCTGTGCGGCGGCATCCGGACGGAGGCCTGGAATGGCACCTTCGGCGCCGCCCCCGGCATCCCACCCGAGCAGGTGGAGCACTCGAAGCTGATCGTGGCGTGGGGCAACAACGTCACCTGGTCGAATCTCCACCTCACGCCGATCATCGACCGGGCGCGGCGCGCGGGCGCCAGGCTCGTCGTCGTCGATCCGAAGCGCACGAAGATCGCCGAGCGCGCCGACCTCCACCTGCCGATCCGGCCAGGGACCGACGTCGTGCTGGCGTGGGCGATCGCCGCCGATCTCGAGCGTCACGGCCGTCTCGACCGCGCCTTCATCGACCGTCACGTGGCCGGCTTCGAGGAGTTCATGGAGCGCGCGCGAAAATGGACGCCCGACGCCGCCGCGCGTGAGTGCGGGCTCGGCGAGGCCGACGTCCGGCGCTTCGCGGAGTGGTTCGGCACCATCTCGCCGGTCGCGATCAGCGTCGGCAACGGGCTCGAGCGCAACCAGAACGGCGGCAGCGGCATCCGCGCTGTCTTCGCGTTGCCGGCGCTGGCGGGCAAGCTCGGCGTGCCGGGCGGCGGTCTCGTCAACGGCGCGCGCGCCGCCTTTCCGCGCACGCCGGCCAAGCTGGCCCGGCCCGACTTCGTGCCGAAGGGCACGCGGACGCTGAACATCGTCGACGTGGGTCGCCACTTGACGGATCCCGCCCTGACGCCGCCGCTCAAGGCGATCTTCATCTACAACCACAATCCGCTGGTGGTGCATCCCGACCAGAACCGGATGCGACGGGGCCTGGCGCGCGAGGATCTCTTCGTCGTCGGGTGCGACGTCGTCATGACCGACACCCTGGCGTACGCGGACGTGGTGCTGCCCGCCTGCAGCCACTTCGAGCACGCGGACATCTTCGCCGCCTACGGCCAGCACTGGCTCCAGCGCGCCGAGCCCGTGATCCAGCCGCAAGGCGAGGCGCTGCCGAACACGGAGATCTTTCGCCGTCTCGCGGCGCGGTTCGGCTTCACCGAGCCGCCCTTCACCGCCTCGGATGCCGAGCTGATGGACGACGCGTTCGACCTCGACGATCCGCGGCTCAACGGCGTGCGGCCGAGCGCGCTGCCCCTCACCAGCGCCCTGCCGATGCGGTTCGACGGCGCCGACGCGAGTCTCTTCGCCAACGTGTTCCCGAAGACGGCGTCGGGCAAGGTCGAGCTCGCCTCGCCGTACCTGGAGCAGCGATTCGGCGCGCGACTGCCGGACTACCGTCCGTTCCGGAGCCCGTATCCGCTGATCCTGATCACGCCCGCCTCCGATCAGCGCACGACCTCGACCTTCGGCGGCGTGCGCGGCAACGAGGCGACGCCGCCGCTCGAGATCAACCCCGTCGACGCGAGGGTGCGCGGCCTGCGCGACGGCATGCGCGTTCGCGTGCACAACGAGCTCGGCGAGGTGCACCTGCCGGCGCGGATCACCGACGCGGTGCCGCCCGGCGTCGTCTGCTCGCTGAAGGGCGCGTGGATGAAGACCAGCGACAACGGCCAGACCGTCTCCGCGCTGGCGCCGACGCATCACGCCGACATCGCCGGCGGCGCCTGCTACAACGACACGCGCGTGGAGGTCGAGCCCGCCTGAGGGCGGCCGCCCGCGATCTCGTCGGGGGCGTCGAGACCGGCGGGACGAAGATCGTCTGCGCCATCGGCACCGGCCCCGAGGACGTCCGCGCGCGGCTCCGCATTCCGACCGGCGAGCCGAGCGCGACGCTGCGCGAGGCGGTCTCCTTCTTTCGCCAGCACACGACCCCGGTGACCGCGGTCGGCATCGCGTCGTTCGGGCCCGTCGATCTCGATCCGCGCTCCCCGACCTTCGGATTCATCACCACGACGCCGAAGCCGGGCTGGGCGCACACCGACGTGGCGGGACCCTTCCGCACCGGGCTCGACGTGCCGGTCGCCTTCGATACGGATGTGAACGGCGCCGCGCTCGGCGAGCACGTGTGGGGTGCGGGCCGCGGAATCGACCCGCTCGTCTATCTCACCGTGGGCACCGGCATCGGCGGCGGCGGCGTGGTCCACGGCCGCCTGTTGCACGGCCTCGTGCATCCGGAGATGGGCCACCTGCGGATTCCGCACGATCGGGGGGACGACCCGTTTCCCGGCGTGTGTCCGTATCACGGCGACTGCCTCGACGGTCTGGCCTCGGGGCGGGCGCTGGCTGAGCGCTGGGGCGCGCCGGCGCAGACGCTGCCCGCGGGCCACCGCGCCTGGGAGCTCGAGACCGAGTACCTCGCGCTCGGCCTCGTCGGCATCATCGGCGTGCTGTCGCCCCGGCGCATCGTCGTCGGCGGCGGCGTGCTCGAGCATCCGCCGCTGCTCCCCCGTGTCCGCCGTCGCGTGGTCGAGCTGCTCGCGGGCTACCTCGATACACGCGAGCTCGGGTCCGACGTGGACACCTATATCGTCCCGCCCGGCCTCGGGGAGGATGCCGGCGTCCTCGGCGCGCTGGCGCTGGCGCAGACCACGCTCGCCGCGCGGCGGTCGGAGCCTTCCCGCGCGGAGTAGACTTGCGCCATGCGAGTCCTGCTCGTTCACCCCAGCCCGCTCATGTACTCGGAGATCTTCCTGCGGCTCGAGCCGATCGGGCTCGAGCGCGTCGCCTCTGCGGTCCGCGCGGCCGGCCACGAGGTACGCCTGCTCGACCTGCAGATCTTCGGTCACGCCGACTACGCGCGCGAGCTGCGCGACTTCGCGCCCCACGCCGTCGGCTTCTCACTCAACTACCTCGCCAACATTCCCGAGGTGGTGGACCTGGCCAGGCTCACCAAGGCGCGGCGACCCGGCTGCTTCGTCTTCGCCGGAGGTCACAGCGGCTCGTTCGTCGCCGACGAGATCCTGGAGCACGCCGCGGGCGCCATCGACGCGGTCGTGCGCGGCGAAGGCGAGCTGGCGGCGCCGCGCATGCTGGAAGCCGTCGGCGACTCGAAGCTGGCGACACTGCCGGGCGTGGTGACGCCAGACGGCGCCGGTCCCCCGCCGACCATGCTGGACGATCTCGATCGCTTTCGGCCCGCGCGCGACCTGACGCGGCGGCGCCGGAAGTACTTCATCGGCGTGCTGGATCCGTGCGCGTCCGCGGAGCTCACGCGCGGCTGTCCGTGGGACTGCTCCTTCTGCAGCGCATGGACGTTCTACGGTCGCTCCTACCGCAAGGCCTCACCGGAGGCGGCGGCCGACGACATCGCCTCCATCGCCGAGCCCAACGTCTTCCTCGTCGACGACGTGGCCTTCATCCATCCCGAGCACGGCTTCGCCATTGGCCAGGCCCTCGAGCGCCGGCGCGTACGCAAGCAGTACTATCTCGAGACCCGCTGCGACGTGCTGCTGCGCAACCGCGAGGTGTTCGCGTACTGGAAGCGTCTCGGCCTGCTCTACATGTTCCTCGGTCTCGAGGCGCTCGACGAGGATGCCTTGCGACTGCACCGCAAGCGCGTCACGCCGGGTGACAATTTCAAGGCGCTGGAGGTGGCGCGGGAGCTCGGCTTCACGGTCGCCGTCAACATCATCGCCGACCCCGACTGGGACGAGCGGCGCTTCGAGATCGTCCGCGAGTGGGCGCTCACGGTGCCCGAGATCGTTCATCTGACCGTCGCCACGCCGTATCCCGGCACCGAGATCTGGCACACGGAGTCGCGCCGGCTGACGACGCTCGACTATCGCCTCTTCGACGTCCAGCACGCGGTGCTGCCCACGCGCTTACCACTGGCGCGCTTCTACGAGGAGCTCGTGAAGACGCAGGCCGTCCTGAACCGCAAGCACCTCGGCGTGGCCGCGCTGCGGGAGACGGCCGCGATCGCCGCCGGCCTGGTGATGCGGGGACAGACCAACTTCATCCGCATGCTGTGGAAGTTCAAGCAGGTCTACAACACCCGGCGGCAGTTCGCCGACCACCAGCGACCGGTGACGTATGCGATGCGACCGCCGGTGGCGGCCGGCACGCGCCCGCGGGCACGAGATCTCTTCATCCATCGTGGTGGGGGGCCTGACATGGCCCCCACACCCCCCGACGCTCGGCGCGCCCCGGCCTAGCCGTGGCCCGCCTCGATCACGCGCGAATCAGCGCGCGACGGCTCCCATCGGCTTGTAGACCGGCGTCCGCCACTCCGGGTGACGCTTGTCGATGCCCCGCACGAGGTCCAGGTACGCCTTCGAGAGCTTGCGGGTGATCGGACCCACCTCGCCCGCGCCGAGCGGGAACTTGTCGATCGAGGTGATCGGCGTGATCTCGTACCCGCTGCCGCAGAAGAACGCCTCGTCGGCCACGTAGAGCTCGGTCCGTGCGATGTCGCGCTCGACCACCTCGAGGCCGAGATCCGGAATGACCTGCTCCAGCAGCGTGATCCGCGTGATCGATTCCAGGATGTCGGCGGTGAGCGGCGGCGTGAGCAGCGTGCCCCGCCGCACCATGAAGAAGGTCGCGCCGGTGCCCTCGGCCACCGTGCCGCCGCGGTTCAATAGTATTGGCGCGTCGTAGCCGTCGGCCTTGGCCTGCAGGGTCGCCAGCCGGCCATTCTGGTAGTTGGAGCCCGACTTCAGCCGGATCGGAATGGCGTTGTCCGACGTGCGCGTCCACGAGGACACGCAGGCGCGCAGGCCGCCTTCCGGCGCCCGCGGGCGCCGGCGGGGATTGATGTAGAGGCCAGTGGGCGTGGTGGCGTCGAGGCCGGTGCCGAGCACATAGGCGACGAGATGCATGTGCACGTCTTCCTGGACGTCGTTGCCCTTGAGCACCTCTCGGACCGCCTCGTACAGGTCGACGTCGCTGTACGGCACCGTGAAGCGCATCATCTTCATCGACTCGCGTAGCCGCGCGAAGTGCTCCTGCAGGCGGAACCCGTAGAGCTCGCCGTCCTGCGCGTTCCAGTACGCGCGCAGCCCCTCGAACACGTTGGTGGCATAGAAGACGGCGGCGCTGTTGACGGGAAGGACGGCCTGGTCGCCGGGCACCAGGCGTCCGTTCATCCAGATCTTGAAGTCGGCCATGTCGGGCTCCTCGTTGACGTTCGCGCGTGGTGCGCTGTGGGGGAATTCTACTACCGGACGGGACGGCGGCGGGCGCTGACGTAGTCGACCACCAGATACTCGCCCAGGCGGTCAGGCGTGGCATAGAAGGCGCGGCCGCGGTTGATCTGGGTCATCTGCTCGACGAAGGACATCAGCCAGGAGCTGCGCTCGAGCATGAATGTATTGATCGTGATGTGCTCGCGCGTGCATCGCTGGACTTCCTTCAGCGTCTCCTCGACCGTGCGGCGCGTGGGCGGGTAGGAGAAGTCCGCCTCGTCGCCTTCCATGTGGGCGGTCGGCTCGCCGTCGGTCACCATGAGGATCTGCTTGTTGCCGCCCGTGTGGCGGGCGAGCAGCCTGCGCGACAGCATGAACCCGGCCTGCATGTTGGTGCCCATGTTCCATTCACTCCACGAGAGCGTCGGCAGCTGCGCCGCCGTGAACTCACGCGCGTAGAGCGAGAACCCCACGATGTAGAGCGCGTCGCGCGGAAACTGGCCGCGGATCAGCGCCGACAGGGCGAGCGCGACTTTCTTGGCGGGCAGGAAGTAGCCGTTGTTCAGCATGGAGCGGCTCATGTCGAGCATCACCACGGTGGCCGCCTGCGTCCGCAGCTCGGTGCGCACGACGGCGAAATCATCGGGCGTGAGTCGCACGGGCGTGCCCGGGCCGTTGCGGTCGACGGCGTTCATCACCGTCTCGTGCAGGTCGAGCAGGAACGGATCGCCGAACTCGTACGGCTTGCTGTCGTCGGTCTGATCGCCCCCGGCGCCGCGACGCTGCAGCGCGTGGCCGCCGAAGCGGTCGCGCTTGAGCCGCGCGAAGATGTCCCGCAGGGCCTTGTCGGCGATCTTGCGAATGGCGCGCGCGGTGAGCCTCAGCTCGCCCGCATCGCTCTCGAGATAGCCCGCCTCCTCGAGCTTCTTTGCGATCTCCTGCAGGCGCTCGAGATCGCGTCGCGCCTGCTCACCGGCGAGCTGCTCCACCGCCGTCGGATCCACCTTCTCGAGGTCTTCGAGCTTCCGCACACCCTTCAGCTCACGCTCGAGGGCGTCCATCTTCTGAAGCTCTTCCATGAGCCGCAGCGCATCCTGAAGGTTCAGCTCCTGATCACCCTGGAACGGATGGCGCTGGGTCATCTCGTCGATCGGCAACAGCTCGGAGAGGTGCATGCCGAGCTGCCGCATGGCGGCCTCGAGGCGCTCGTCTTCGAGGAACAGCGAGCGCAGCATCTCGTCGAGCTGCTGGCGCTGGCCCGGCGACAGGCTCTGCATCAGCGACTGCATGGCCGCCATCCGCTGCCCCAGCTGCTCGAGCAGATCGTCGAGCGACTCGGCGCCGGGGAAGTGCTCGCCCCACTTCTGCTTGAAGCTGTCGAAGTCCGGCTCCTCGCCGCCGGCCTTCTGCGCGAGCATGCGGTTCAGATCCTGGATCATCTCGCGCATGCGCCGCAAATCCTGCGGCGTCATGCTCGAGAGCGCGTTCTGCATGCCCTGCATGAATGGCTGCATCATCTGCTGGCGCAGGGAGTCGAGGAGCTCCTCGAACTTGCGCTTCGCGTCCGCGTCGAAGAAATCGTAGCTCTGGAGTCCACGCAGACGGCCGGCGGCGTCCGGCGGAATCCGATCGAGCGCCTGCTGTCGCCGTTGGCGCTCGCGGTCCTGGAGACGCTCCTCGATCGCCGTGCGCTCGGTCCGGACGACCTCGTCGAGCATCCGGGCGATGTCCTCGACGGCGGAGCCGAGGTCGTGCTGCTGGAGTCGCTCCTGCCGTCGCTGCCGCAGCTTTTCGAGCAGATCGCGGAGACCGGGCGTGCGCGCGCCCTGGGGGGGCGTGAGCCCCTGATTCATGAGGCGCTGGAGCGCGGTCTTGAGATCGCCGTACCCGAGCACGTCGTCGGCGATGTCGTCGAGGACGTCATCGGCGCTGAGGTCGGGGACGCTCTGCGTGCCATCCCAGCGCGAGTAGCGGAAGAGCACGCTCAGCTCCGGTACCGCGTGTGGCCGCCCTGGGCGTCCTTGTTCAGCTTGCGGTTCAGGTGGAGGCCCTCGAGCACGAACTCGAGCGCCGCGGCCAGGCTGGCCGGCTCGGCGCCGCCGAGCTTTTGCGCGGCCGCCCGCAGCGCCGGAGCCTGCGCGACCTGCGTGGCGTAGTCGGCGGACGCCATCGTGTCGGAGACCTGCACGACGAAGCCGCCCTGGAAGCCGGCCGCGATCGAATCCAGCTCGGCGGCCGCGAAGCTGCGGTTGAACACGTTCAGCACGGCGCGCTGCAGGAGCTTGGCGAGCACCTTCTCCTCGCTCGCGTCGCCGAGCGTCTCCAGCTCGATCTTGCCGGCGGTGGAGGCGACGAGGGCGCCGAGGTCGCTCACGCGCGGCGCCGCGTCCTTCTCGCCGAGGCGGATCGCGCGCTTGAGGGCGCTGGAGAGGACGTTCTCCCAGTTGCAGATGGTGACGCGGACGGAGACCCCGGAGCGCTGGCTGATCTCGCTCGCCTTCCGCGCCAGGTGGGTGAGCTCGGCCACCACCTGCTTCATGTACTCCGGGGTCGCCGTGCGGACGCCGTCGACGGGAAAGGCCGTGCGCTCGGCCTCCATGATCGCGATCTCGTGCTCGAGCCGCCTCGGATAGTGCGTGCGCACCTGCGAGCCGAAGCGGTCCTTCAGCGGCGTGATGATGCGGCCGCGATTGGTGTAATCCTCGGGGTTGGCGCTCGCCACCACGTACACGTCGATGGGGAGACGCACCTTGTAGCCGCGGATCTGCACGTCGCGCTCTTCCATGATGTTGAGCAGGCCCACCTGGATCCGCTCGGCCAGGTCCGGCAGCTCGTTGAGCGCGAAGATCCCGCGGTGTGTGCGCGGCACGAGCCCGTAGTGGATGGTCAGCTCGTCGGACAGATAGCGACCCTCGGCCACCTTGATCGGATCGACCTCGCCGATGAGGTCGGCGATCGTGATGTCGGGCGTGGCGAGCTTCTCGCCGTACCGCCGATCACGCGGGAGCCACGCCACCTCGGCCCCGTCGCCGGCGTCGGCGAGCCGTCCGCGGCACGCCTGGCAGATGGGCGCCAGCGGATCGTCGTTGACCTCGCAGCCAGCCAGCACCGGCACCACCTCGTCGAGGAGGCCGACGAGCAGCCGCGCGATGCGCGTCTTGGCCTGGCCGCGCTCGCCGAGGAACACGATGTCCTGGCCGCTGAGGATGGCGTTCTCGATCTGCGGGATCACCGTCTCGTCGTAGCCGACGATGCCAGGCAGGAACGACTCGCCGCGACGCAGCCGCGCGATGAGATTGTCGCGCAGCTCCTGCTTCACCGATCTCGGCGTGTATCCGCTCTTCTTCAGCTCGCCGACCGTACGCGCGTTGTTCACGCGGCCACTATGCGACCGGCATCGGAGAGTGTCAACCGGCGCGCGGCACGCGTGCGTCGATGTCGCGTGCGCGCACCGCGCGGCCGCGACGTTGACCGGACACGACTTCGCGCGGACAATGACGCCGAGAGGTGACGACGATGTGGGGATCGCACAGGATCACGATGCCGACGAAGGACAGCGCGCTGCCCGGGCGGAGCGAGCGCATGCCGGTGCCGGCCAAGCATCACGTCAACGCCCATCCGCTGACGCCGCCGTTTCCGGCGGGCCTCGAGACGGCGATGTTCGGACTCGGCTGCTTCTGGGGCGCCGAGAAAGCCTTCTGGCTCACGCCCGGGGTGTACACGACGGCCGTCGGCTATGCCGCGGGCTTCACGCCGAACCCGACGTACGAGGAGGTCTGCACGGGACGCACCGGCCACAACGAAGTGGTGCTGGTCGTGTTCGATCCAAACGTCGTGTCGTACGAGCACCTGCTGAAGGTCTTCTGGGAGGGCCATGACCCGACGCAGGGCATGCGACAAGGCAACGACGTCGGAACGCAGTACCGCTCGGGAATCTACGTCGACTCGCCGGAGCAGCGACGTATCGCCGAGAGGTCGCGCGATGCCTACCAGCGCGTGCTCAGCGCCGCCGGTTATGGAACGATCACCACGGAGATCGCCGACGCCCCCGCGTTCTATTACGCCGAGGGCTATCACCAGCAGTACCTCGCCAAGAATCCGTGGGGTTATTGCGGCCACGGCGGCACCGGCGTCGCCTGTCCGACCGGTGTGGCCGCCGCCGTCCGGTGAGGCGTGGCCTACTGGCCTCCGGCGGACGAATGGCAGACCCAGTCGCCGCCGGCGCTCGGGCTGACGAGGGCCGGCGTCGACGCCGCCATCGACTATCACCTCGCACACGAATCGCGCTGGCGCCGTGATTTCCTCACCGCGGGCGGCCGCTACATCGGCGTCGCCGACGAACCCGAGACATCGGACGACGTGCTGGGGCCGGTGCGCCCGCGCGGAGAGCCGAACGGGCTGATCCTCCGCAGCGGCGTCATCGTCGCCGAGTGGGGCGACACCGCGCGCGCCGACATGACGTTCAGCGTGGCCAAGAGCTACCTGGCCGCGCTGGCGGGCGTCGCCCTCGGCCGCCGGCTCATCGGCAGCCTCGACGAGCCCGTGCGCGAGGCGGCGCCGGACCCCGACTTCGACTCGGCGCAGAATCGCCCCATCACCTGGCGACAGCTGCTCACGCAGACGAGCGAATGGCAGGGCACGCTGTGGGGCAAGCCGGATTCCATCGATCACAATCGCGACCTCGGCAAGAGCGAGCTCGGCGCCTCGCTCAAGGGCACGCCGCGCCCGATGCGGCCGCCGGGCACGCTGTGGGAGTACAACGACGTCCGCGTCAACCGGCTGAGCCTCTCGCTGCTGCAGGTCTTTCGCCGTCCGCTGGCCGACGTGCTGCGCGACGTCGTCATGGAGCCGATCGGCGCCTCGTCGACGTGGGAGTGGCAGGCCTACCGCAACGCGTGGACGGAGATCGACGGGCGACGGCTGCCATCGGTCCCCGGCGGATCGCACTGGGGCGGAGGCTTGTGGATGTCGACGCGCGACCACGCGCGGTTCGGGCTGCTGCACGCGCGCGGCGGCCGCTGGCGCGACGAGGCGATCCTGCCACCGGGCTGGGTGGAGGAATGCCGCCGGCCCTGCGCGCTGAACCCGGAGTACGGCCTGCTGTGGTGGCTCAACACCGGCCGCATCCAGTGCCCGAGCGCGCCGGAGACGTGCTTCGCCGCGCGCGGCGCCGGCAGTAACGTCATCTGGATCGATCCCGAGCACGATCTCGTCGCCGTCGTGCGGTGGATCGACAAGGCCAGCATGGACGGCTTCTTCGCCCGCCTGCTGTCCGCGGTCGAGGCCTGACGGCCGGTCGAGTCAGCGCGCCGAGCGCGACGTGGCGAGAAAGCTCAGCAGCGAGGCGAGCCCCGTCGCGACCAGCAGCACCGCGACGGTGTAGATGGCGAGGTAGGAGCGGGTCACATCGTAGATCGCGCCGGAGAGAAACGGTCCGAGCGCCGCCCCGAGGCTGTTGCCGATCGTGAGCGCCCCGAACACCGCGCCGAATCGCGAGGCCGGAGCCAGACGCGGGACCAGCATCGCAACCACCGTCGCTCGCGTCCCGAGCGGCACGAAGACGAACAGTACGTAGCCGTAGGCGAGCCAGCGCGCCGGATGAAACTCGAACGCCGCCAGGCAGAGCGTTCCCAGCAGCGTCATCGAGTACGAGACGATGCCCACCGCCGGCGCGCCGAGCCGATCGGCCGCGTAGCCCGCGAGCGCGCGACCGCTGGTCGACAGCACGCCGCCCACCATGAGCATCGCCGCCGCCTCGCCCGGGGAAAAGCCATGGGACGCGAAGTAGAGGGCGTGCTGCGTGGTCGCGAGATAGCCGACCAGCGGGGCCACCGAGAACACGACGGCGAGCGCCCAGAACGCGCGGGAGCGCGCGACCGCGCCGACGGTGCCGTCCGTCGGCACGGCGGTGGAGCGTCCGCCGAGTCGCGAGGGATAGACGAGCAGCGCGCAGGGGACCAGCGCCAGCACGATCACCACGTAAAGGCCGAGCGTGCCGCGCCAGCCGAGGCGCTCGATGGCGAGCTGGGCGGGTGTGGCCAGCACGTAACCGGCCATCGAGCCGGCGAAGGCGATGCCGGTCGCGAAGCCGCGACGCCGCGTGTAGGTGTCGGCGATGATCGCCGCCTGCGTCACCATGCCGGTCAGGCCGACGCCGATGCCGGCGCCCACGCCGACGCAGGCGATGAAGACCGGCAGCGTGGGCGCGAGCGCGCCGCCCGCCAGCCCCAGCGCGGTGGCCAGGATTCCACCGCCGACGATGAGCCGCGGGTCGCGTCGGTCGACGAGGGCGCCGGCCACCGGACCGACGACCGCGCCGCCCACCCAGATGAGGCTCACCGTGAGCGCGGTGGCCGCTCGCGAGCCGCCGAACTCCGCGAGCAGCGGCGGGAAGAACACGGGAAACGTGTTGCCGATGCCGGAAACGAGCAGCATCGTCGCGAACGCGAGCCACAGCCGTGCGCTGACGAGGCTCTCGCGCTCGGGCATCCGGGCGATTGTCCCACGCGGGCATATAATTCAAGCGTGCTGGAGACGGTGGAGCTCGAGACCGGACCACGACCGACCGCCGCCGTCGTCTGGCTGCACGGCCTCGGCGCCGACGGCTACGACTTCGAGCCCATCGTTCCGGAGCTCGAGCTGCCGGCCACGCCGGCGGTGCGCTTCGTGTTCCCGCACGCCCCGATGCGTCCAATCACGGCCAACGGCGGCGTCGTCATGCGCGGCTGGTACGACGTCCTGAGCTTCGAGGGCGTGCGTCGCGAGGACGAGGCCGGTGTGCGGGCCTCGCAGGCGAGCGTGGAGGAGCTCATTGCGCGCGAGACCGCGCGCGGCATCGCACCCGCACGGCTGGTGCTCGCGGGCTTCTCGCAGGGCGGAGCGATCGCGCTCCACACCGGTCTACGTCACGCCGAGCGGCTGGCGGGCATCATGGCGCTGTCGACGTACCTACCGCTCGCGCCGACGCTGGCGACGGAGGCGAGCGCGGCCAATCGCGACGTGCCGATCTTCATGGCCCACGGCCGCGACGACAGCCTCATTCCGGTCGAGCGCGCGATCACGTCCCGCGAGGCGCTGCGCACGGCCGGCTACAAGATCGAGTGGCACGACTACGCGACGGAGCACGCGGTGTCCAGCGAGGAGATCGAGGACATCGCCGGCTGGCTGCGGCGCGTTCTCGTCTAGGGCGCGGCCGGCCTCCGCTCGATCACCAGGCCCTGGAGCGCCCGGCCGATCGTGCCACGGACGTCGAGCACGCGCGTGTCGGCCAGACCGAGCCCCGTCGGCTCGTAGGTCGAGATCGAGTCGAGACCGACCCACTCGCCGTGGAGCGGCCGGTGGAGCGCAACCGTCAGATCGAAGTTGATCGCGGTATGGCTGGCCTGCTCGATCCCCGCGCTGACACCGCTCCCCGAGTCCGCGGCCACCAGCACGCGCTCGATGGGCGACGGCGCGGTGCCGGCGATCAGCGGCATCCGCTGACGCATCCAGATGGCCACGCGGCCGCGGCCGAAGTGGCCGAGCGCGAGTCGCGATTCCATCGCCGTGTGGTACCCGAGGGGCTCGCGGAAGAACGGAAACCGAAACGGGCGCGCGATCTCGGGCGGGGCGATGATGGCCGCGATGACCGGCGCCGGCACGTCGACAGCCGTCGCCCGGACGAGCGTCACCACCGCGTGAGCCACCACCGCGTCACCATGGAGCAGCGTGCCGATCAGGCGCTGAACCTTGGCGCCCGCGCGGAGCGTCTCGACGCGCACGGCGAGACGATCGATCGGCACCGGCCGCAGGAAGTCGACGGTCATCCGCGCGATGGTGAGCTCGGGGGCGAGAGCCTCCACCGCGTGCGCGATCAGCGCGGCCGGCGGCCCACCGTGCTGGTGCTTGGGACTCCACGGACCGCGCGTGTGCTCGGTGGCGACGTAACGATCGCCGTCCGGGATGTAAAACGCGTCGGTCACGTCCGAATGGTACTACGCGGCCTCTTCGCTCTCGCCGGCCCCCAGGCGCTCCAGCTGATGGCGGCGCCACGCCGCGGCGCCGTCGGTCGTGGTGAGGCCGGCCACGACGTCGGCGAGGCCTTCGATCAACGCGCGCAGTCGGTCGCGCAGCTCCGGATCGTAGCCGCAGAGCCGCGCGACGAGCTGATCGCGCTCGGAGCTGGGCAGCTTCGACAGCGACGGCAAGAGGCGCGCGAGGCCGGCGTCGAGCGCGGCCAGGCCGCCCAGGAGATCAGTCGCGTGCTGGATCGCTGCCGTCACGTGTGTGCGAAGTCGGTCGAGTTCCGTCTCGTGCGTGGCCATGGCGCGCCCCCTTGTCAGCCAAGCCCCTTCAAGATTCGGTCCAGCGTCTCCGCCGGACGGTCAACGTGCAGGAAATGGCCGGCGCCATCGACGGTATCGACGCGCGCCCCGGCGGCCTCGAGCCGCCGGTAATCGGCGTCGGTCACATAGGGTGACCGGCTTCCGCGGATGACGTGCACCCCGCGTCCGCGCGACTCGACGGCCGCCCAGAGGTCCTCGGCGTTGATGCGCGGGTAGAGCGCCGCCATCGCCGCGCGGTCGATCCGCCATCGCAGCTGATCGCCGTCGCGCTCGAGGTTGAGGAGAAGCCAGTCGGTCAGCGCCGGCGCCAGACCGGCGCGCGTGAACCAGGCGCGAAACACCTCGCGGCTCGGCGCCACCGCGGGCGCGCCGACGAGCGCCTCCACCACGCGCGCCGTCTCACCGCCCGGCGGCACGGGGGACGGCGTGATGTCGAGCACGGTGAGCTGCGCCACGGCAGCCGGCTCCAGCAGAGCCGCTTTCAGCGCCAGACGCCCCCCGAGTGAATGACCGACGAGCGTCCACGGCGGCGGAGCCAGCGCGCCCGCGGCCGCCATGAGCGCGCGCGCCAGCGTCGCGAGGTCGGCCTGCGAGGGCAGCGGCGATGACATGCCGTGACCTGGCAGATCGAAGACATACACGGAGTACTGCGGCACGCCCGTCGCCAGTCCGCGCGCCAGCGTCGTGAGATTGCGGCCGGAGCCAAGAAAGCCGTGCAGCAGCGCGAGCGGCGCGGGCCCGTCGCCGAGGCGCGTGTGGGCGAGCTCCTTCACACCTCCAGCACCATGCGGGCAGGGTCCTCGAGCTGCTCCTTGACGCGCACGAGGAATGCCACGGCCTGGGCGCCGTCCACGAGGCGGTGATCGTACGAGAGCGCCACGTACATCATCGGCCGGATCACCACCTGCCCGCTGAGCGCAATCGGTCGCTGCTCGATCTTGTGCATGCCGAGGATGCCGGACTGCGGCGGGTTCAGGATCGGCGTGGACAGCAGCGAGCCGAAGACGCCGCCATTCGTGATCGTGAATGTGCCGCCCGCAAGATCGTCCGGCGCCAGCTTCCCGGCCCGCGCCCGCTCGGCGAGCGCGGCGATCGTCCGCTCGATGTCGGCGAGCGAACGGGCGTTGGCATTGCGCACGACCGGGACCACCAGGCCGCGCGGCGTGCTGACCGCGATGCCGAGGTTGACGCGGCGGTGATAGACGATGTCGTCGCCCTCGATGCTCGCATTGACGATCGGTATCTCACGAAGCGCCTGCACGGCGGCGCGGGCGAACAGTGACATGTAGCCGAGGTCGACGCCGTGCCGGGCTTTGAAGCGCTCGCGGTGGCGGGCGCGCAGCGCCATCAGCTCGCCGAGATCGACCTCGTTGAAGGTCGTCAGGATGGCGGCGCTGCGCTGCGCCTGCACGAGCCGGGCGGCGATCGTGCGGCGCAGCGGTGACATCGGCACGCGCTCGACGTCGGCCTCCGCCGGCGACGACCGGACGGCCGTGTCGTGGCCGTTGCCGGTCTCGACCGGCGTCTCCGTCGCCGTTCGCCCCCGGCGCTCGGGCTCGCGCAGCGGCGCCGGGGGCGTCGCCGGCGGACGTGGCGCCGCGCTGCGCTCGCTCGGCTCCGGGCGCTTCGGGGCCTCCGTCGTGGGCGGCGGTGGTGGCGGTGGTGGTGACTCGGGCTCGGCAGCGCGCTCTTCGGTGACGCGCCCGACGACGGCGCCCGGCTGCACGTGAGCGCCCGCCGGCTGCAAGATCGACAGCCGCCCCCCGACCTCCGCAGTCACTTCCATGGCCGCCTTCTCCGTCTCGATCTCGAGCAGCGGCTCGTCCGCGCGCACGGTGTCGCCCTCTTGCTTGAGCCAGCGCACGATGGTGGCCTCGCTCACCGACTCGCCCAGCTCGGGGATCTTCACGTCGACGGCCACGCTCAGCCCGCCAGCGCCTGTTCGAGGATGGCGGCTTCCTCGGCCTGATGGATGTCGTGATTGCCCGTGGCCGGGCTCGCCGCCTCGGCGCGTCCCACGTACGAGAACCTCGTGTCCGCCCGCAGCAAGCGTGAGATGAGCGGAAGCACGAACGACCACGCGCCCTGGTTCGCCGGCTCCTCCTGCACCCAGAAGACCTCGGCCGCCGCCGGGTAGCGCGCGAGGATCTCTCGCAGCTCCGCCGTCGGGAACGGATAGAGCTGCTCGACGCGCACGACCGCCACGTCGGCGCGGTCCTTCTGCCGTCGGGCGGCGTCGAGCGCGTAGAAGATCTTGCCGGAGCAGAGGACGACGCGCCGGACGGCGTCGGCGGCCGGTGCGCGGGGATCGTCGATCACCAGGCGGAAGCCGCCGTCCGCGAGATCCGCGACGGTGGACACGGCCGCGGGATGGCGCAGCAGGCTCTTCGGCGACATGACGACCAGCGGCTTGCGGAACGCGCGCCGCATCTGCCGGCGCAGGGCGTGAAAGATCTGCGCCGGCGTGGTGGGCGCGATGACCTGGATGTTGCGCTCGGCCGTGAGCTGCAGGAACCGCTCGAGCCGCGCGCTCGAGTGCTCGGGACCCTGCCCCTCGTAGCCGTGCGGCAGCAGCATCACGAGACCGCTGGCCCGCTGCCACTTCGACTCGGCGCTGGCGATGAACTGGTCGATGATGACCTGCGCGCCGTTCACGAAATCCCCGAACTGCGCTTCCCAGACGACCAGCCGACGCGGGTCGCCACTCGACATCCCGTACTCGAAGCCCAGCACGGCTTCCTCGCTGAGCGGGCTGTTCACCGCCTCGAGGCTCGCCTGGCCCTCGCCGATGTGATTCAGCGGCACCCACGGCCGACCGTTCGTGGCGTCGAAGACGGCGGCGTGGCGGTGGCTGAAGGTTCCGCGGACGACATCCTGGCCGCTCACGCGCACCGCCGTTCCCTCGAGCAGGAGGCTGCCATAGGCCAGCGTCTCCGCGGTGCCCCAGTCGATGGCCTCGCCGCGCGCCACCCGGTCGCGCCTCTCCTCGAGCAGCTTCGTCACCCGGGGGTTCGGTGTGAAGCCGTCGGGCACGCGCGGGAGCGCATCGCCGATGGCCCGCAGGCGGTCGCCGGGCACGCGCGTGTCCGCGCTCCAGTCGTCGCCCGCCCAGCTGAGGCCGCGCCAGACGCCGCCGAAGGCCTGCACCCGCTGCGCGGGCTTGTCACGACGCGCCGTCTCGAGCGCGGCATCGAGGGCCGCACGAACGCGCTGGCGCATCGCGGCCACCTGCGCCTCGTCCACCACGCCGGCCTCCACCAGCCGCTTCGTGTAACGCTCCACGACCGTCGGATGATTGCGAATCTGCTCGTACATGACGGGCTGCGTCAGCGCGGGATCGTCGAGCTCGTTGTGACCGTGGCGCCGATAGCACACGAAGTCGATGACGACGTCGGAGCCGAATTCCTGCCGATAGCCGGTGGCCAGACGGGCCGCCTGGACAACTGCCTCGGGATCGTCGCCGTTCACGTGGAAGACCGGCGCGCGGACGACGTGCGCCGGGTCGGACGGGTACGGCGTGAACAGGTAGTCCTCCGGCGCGGTCGTGAAGCCGATCTGATTGTTGACGATGACGTGCACGGTGCCGCCGGTGGTAAACGACGGCAGCGGCCCGAGCGCGAGCGTCTCGTACACGATGCCCTGGCCCATGTAGGCCGCGTCGCCGTGCAAGAGCACGGGGACGACGCGGCAGCGCCGCACGTCCTCGCGGTACGCCTGCTTGGCGCGTACGATCCCTTCGACGACCGGGTTGACTGCCTCGAGATGGCTCGGATTGCTCGTCAGCGACAGATGCATGGTCCGCCCGTCGGGCAGCCGCCGGTCGGTGGAGCGACCGAGGTGGTACTTCACGTCGCCGTCGCCGCTCACGTCCTCCGGCAGTCGGGCGCCCTCGAACTCCGCGAAGATCATCTGGTAGGGCTTGTCGAGCACGTGGGCGAGCACGTTGAGCCGCCCGCGGTGCGGCATGCCGAGCACCATCTCGACCGCGTCGAGGCGCGCCGATTCCTCGATGAGCGTGTCGAGGAGCGGGATCAAGGCCTCGCCGCCCTCCAGCGAGTAGCGCCGCTGGCCGGTGAACCGCATCTGGAGGAAGTGCTCCAACATCTCCGCGGCGACCAGACGCTCGAGAATGCTGCGCCGCTGCTCGGGTGTCAGGTGTGGCCGGTTGCGCTCCGGCTCCATGCGCTCCTGCAGCCAGGCGCGCCGGGTCTTGTCCGCCACCGAGAGGTATTCGACGCCGAGGCGCCCGGCGTAGGTCTCCGACAGGGCCGCCACCAGCTCCCGCAAGCTGCCGCGGCTGCCGCCTTTGAACGGCGCCCAGTCCACCGCGCGATCGAGATCCTTGTCCGAGAAGCCGAGCTCGGACAGACGTAATAATGGATGCTCGCGGGGGCTGCCGCCGAGGGGATCCAGGTCGGCGACGAGGTGTCCGAGCTCACGGTAGGAATGAACGAGATCCGCGATCTCCGGCCCCGCCTTGCCCCCAGCCCGGGCGAGGTCGTATCCCGCGAACACCATGGCCCACCGCTCGTCGACCGAGGCAGGGTCGCGGAGGTAGTCGCGGTACAGCGCCTCGACGTACTCCGGGTTGGTCCGCGCGATCTCGTCCATCGGCCACATGACGCGCTCGTGCTTCAGCGTACCACCGCGAACACCTCCACCTCGGCCGCGCGTCCCTTGACCCGCACCGCGGGCAACGCGGTCAGCGTCACCGTCCCGTCGAGTGCGGCGCGGGTGGTGGCGGAGATCAGGAGGTCGGCGCCGGCGGTCTTCGTCAGGTCCTGGATGCGGGACGCGAGGTTCACCGCATCGCCGACGAGAGCATAGGACAGCCGCTCCGCGCCCCCGATGCTGCCCGCCAGCACCGTGCCGGTGTGGACGCCGATGCCGTGCCGGAGGGGCGGCTTGCCCGCCGCCGCCCGCGAGGCATTGAACCGCTCGAGTCCGGCGCGCATGTCGAGCGCGGCCCGCACCGCGCGCTGCGCATGGTCGGCGGCGGGCACGGGCGCACCGAAGACGGCCTCGATCTCGTCGCCGATGAACTGCAGCACGAGCCCGCCGTGTCGCCGCACGGCCGCCTCCATCTCGACGAAGTAGCGGTTCAGCTCCCGCACCACCTCGCGCGGCGGCGTCGTCTCCACCCACGGCGTGAAGTCACGCAGGTCGGCGAACAGGATGGTCACCTCGCGCTGCTCGCCCTCGAGGCCGACGCGGCCGCTCAGGATCTCGTCGCGAATCTCGCGCGTCACGTACTTGCCGAACGCGTCCTTGACGGCATCACGCTCCTTGAGCCCGGCCAGCATCCGGTTGAAGCCTTCGCCGAGGCTGCCGAGCTCGTCGTTCGACACGACCGGTGCCCGCGCCTCGAGATCGCCGCGCGCCACGCGCGCCATCGACGCCTCGAGCTCCCGCAGGGGTCCCGCGACGCTGCTGGCGACGAACAGCGACAGGCCGATCGCCGCCCACAGCCCCACGGCCACGAGGAACGCGACGATGACGAGCGTCTCCATGAGCAGCGCGGGGGCGCGGCCGGGATCGGCGGCGACGAGCGCGACACGCCGATAGGCGACGATGGCCAGCAACACCAGCGGCACGCCACTGGTGAGGAAGAACACGGCGAGCAGCCGCTGACGCACGCGGAGCCGGGGCACGTCGGCGACGGCGCTCAGCTCGCCGTCGGGGAAATAGCCCGGCAGCTCCGCGCGCCAGCGGCGCTCCGTCGAGAGGAAGATGAACGTCGCCGTCACGCCGCCGCCGAGCACGGTGATGCCGAAGAGGCCCCGGAGGGCGCTCCGGACGGAGAGCACGCCGGTGACCCACGGCCAGAACACGCCCCAGATGACGCCCGCCAGCGTCCAGCCCAGCAGCGCGACCGCCGCCATCGTGTACGGCAGCAGGATCGCCGCGCGCTGGACGTCCCGAAGCTCATGCCGCTCGGGGTGGATCAACGGTCGTGACAGCCGGAGCCCGATCGCGATCCCGACCACGCCCAGCATCGCGAAGGCAGCGACGAAGAAGATCACGTCGGCCCAGCCGACGGGCCGCTCGGACGCGAGCGGGTCGATCACGCGGAAATAGAGGAACGACAGCACGGCGCCCAGCACGTTGCGAATCTGCGTCTTGGCGATGAATCGAAGCCGCCCGGCGTCTGCCGCGTCCATGGCAGCGAGCATAAACTCCGCGCGAATCGGCCGCGCGGTCAGGGCGCTAGGCCGGCGGCGCTCCGTCGAGGCCCCAGTACACGGGCTCCGGCGTCAGCTGCACGCCGAAGCGCTCGGCCACGGACGTCTGCACGCGGCGGGCGAACGCCAGGACGTCTGCCGCGCGCGCGCCGTCGTGCGCGACGATGGCCAGGGCGTGACGGGTCGACAGCCCGACGCGTCCCTCGCGCTGGCCCCGGCGGAAGCCGGCGCGCTCGATGAGCCACGCCGCCGACAGCTTGATGCGCCCGTCGGGCTGCGGCCAGCGCGGCATCGTCGTGTCGCCGACGCGGCGCTCGACGTGCGCGAAGGCTTCGGCCGCGATGATGGGGTTGGTGAAGAACGAGCCGCACGAACGGCGGTTGGGATCCGCGGGATCGATCACCATCGACTTGGCGCGACGGATGGCCAGCACGCTCGCTCGCACGTCGACGAGGCCCGGCGCGCTCACGCGCCGCTCGGCCAGATGACGCTCGACGTCGGTATAGCGAAGCGCCGGCGCGCCGCCGGGCGTCAGCCGGTACGTGACGGCGGTGACGATGAAGCGGCCGGGCTCGCGGCGCTTGAAGGCGCTGTCGCGGTACGCGAAGCCGCACTCCGCGGCCTGCACGTCGACGACGTCGCCGCTGCGCGTGTCCAGCGCGCGCACGCGCGTGATCGTGTCCGAGACCTCCTGCCCGTAGGCGCCGACGTTCTGCAGCGGCGTCGCGCCCACCAGCCCGGGGATGCCGCTCAAGCACTCGAGACCCGCCCAGCCCCGCTCCACCGTGAGCCGGACGAAGTCGTCCCACGGCTCGCCGGCCGCCGCCGTCACCTCCACGGCGCCGCCGGCGGCGCGGGAGTCGACGCCCCGCAGCGCCATCCGCACGACGAGCGCCTCCACGCCGTGATCGGCGACGACGAGGTTGGAGCCGCCGCCGAGCGCGCGCAGCGGCACCTTGCGCGCGCGCGCCCAGCGCAGCGCCTCGCGCAATGCCGTCTCGTCGGCGACCTCGGCGAACCAGCGGGCAGCGCCGCCCACGCCGAGGGTGGTGTAGCCGGCGAGCGGTACGCGTGCGCGGGGGGTCACCGCGGCGTGGGCGGCGTGTACCCGAGGAGCAGGACGTTGAGGTGCACGCAGAGCAGCTTGTTCCACGCCACGCTCGCCTCGAGCGCGGCGGGCCCGTCGCCCAGCGCCTCGGCAAAGAGCCGGGCGAGGGCCGTCTGTGACAACGAGATCGCGTTGACCATGAGGTGCGGCGGCACGACGCCGCCGGGCCCGGTCGCGCGATGACTGTGGGAGAGACCGACGGCGAGCAGGTAATAGGCGGATTCGTGCGTGACCGCCGCCTGCGCGGTCTCGCGCAGCCAGCGCCCGAGGCTGTGCTTGCGGCGCTCGAGGCGTGCCGCATCGGGCGCGCCGTCGGGGCCGACGAAGAACCGTGCGGACTCCGGGAACTTCAGGAAGTGCTCGTAGAGCGCCGTCGTGAAGTCCGCCTCGCGCGCGAGGACGATCGGCGCGCTGTCGCGGACCGTCGCGGCGTCACGCTCGTCGAAACCCACGAACGCCATCAGCTCGCGCACGAAGCGCGGCATGTCGGTGGCCGGAAGGTAGGCGGTCACGGCATGAGCCGCGTCGCCGACCACGGCCCGGCCGCGAAGCCGTCCCCGTCGGCAGTGAGGGTGCGACTCCAGCGCGCACGGTCGTGCACGCGCGCGGGCTGTCCAACCCACAGCTCGACGCGCTCGGCCCAGACGCGGTAGCCACCCCAGCGCTTGGGCCGCGGCACGTCGCCCGGCCGCGAGGCGATCTCGGCGACCCGCGCCAGCAACATGGCGCGAGAAGCGAGCGGCCGGCTCTGCTCGCTGGCGCTGGCCGCGACGCGCGCCTCCGGCGGCCGCGACGCCCAGTAGGCGTCCGAATCGCTGTCGGGGGCATGCGTGACGGGGCCTTCGATCCGGATCTGCCGCTCGACGGCGTCCCAGTGGAAGATGACCGCGGCGCGCGGGTGCGCGGCCAGCGCAGCGCCCTTGTCGCTGTCGCGATCGGTGTAGAAGACGAGCCACCCGGCACGCGCGTCGAAGCCCCGACAGATCACCATGCGTGCCGTCGGGCGGCCGTCGGGATCGACGGTCGCGAGCGCCATCGACGTCGAGTTCCGCAAGCGCGCGGCGGCGTCCGCCAGCCACTCCACGACGAGCGGCAGCGGATCGGATGGCAGCAACTCGGGCAGCGGCGGATTCGGCGGCGCCATGTCCGCTCGTCACCGTATCATGACGCCGTGCCCTTCAAGACGTTCACGCTGCGCGAGCGCCCCGAGCGAGAGGACGAGTTCGATCGCCTCTCCGACGTCGCCTGGCCCCGCTTTCTGCGCCAGCGCGATGCGCTCGGCTACGGCCAGTACTGGCCTCACCTGTTCACGACGTGGGCGGACTGGCAGCTGCTGCTGATCGACGGCATGGGCCCGACGATCGCGGTGACGCACGCCGTTCCGCTCGTGTGGAACGGCGAGGCCGCCGACCTGCCGGACAGCATCGCCGACATCCTGCGTCGCGCGTCCGCCGACCACGACGCCGGACGCAAGCCGACGGCGCTGTGCGCGCTGGCGGCGATGATCGATCCGCGCTATCGGGGCCAGCACATGAGCCCGGTGGCCGTCCGCGCCATGGTGGACCTCGCGCGCGCCCACGGTCTCGGCACACTGATCGCGCCGGTGCGGCCGCCCGCCAAGAGCCTCTACCCGCTGGCGCCGATGGAGCGCTACGTGCGGTGGGAAAACGCGGACGGCCTGCCGCTCGATCCGTGGATCCGCGTCCACGTGCGGATGGGGGCGCGGATTCAGCGCGTGGCGCCGCGCACGCTCGTCATCGAGGGCACCGTGGCGGAGTGGGAGCGGTGGACCGACATGCGGTTCCCCGACTCCGGCGACTACGTCGTACCCGACGCGCTCCAGCCGGTCGTCATCGACCGCGACGCCGATCTCGGGCGTTACGAGGATCCCAACGTCTGGATGCGACACTCGACCGCGTAGTCGAGGTCAGTGCGCGGTGGCGCCCGGCGCAAACGTCGGGGCCGGCACCCCATCGATGACCACGTTCACGACGGCCGGCTTGTCCGAGGCGACGGCGCGCGCGAGGGCGGCGCGCAGCTGCTCCGGACGCTCGACGTGCTCGCCGTGCCCGCCGAGCGCCTCGGCGACGCGATCGTAGCGCGTCGGCAGCAGCGAGCAGGCGACGGCGCGGTCGGCGCCATAGTGCTGGACCTGGAGCTGATGCTCGGCGTTCCAGCGCGCGTCGTTGCCGACGACGGCAACGATGGGGAGCGCGTAGCGAACCGCGGTGTCGAGCTCGAGCGGATGGAAGCCGAACGTCCCATCGCCGAGGGCGGCGATGACGGGACGGTCGCGATGGACGAGCCGCGCGGCAATGGCCATCGGGATCGCGCTCCCGATCGAGCCCGACGGACCGTTGATCAGCCGCACCGGCGCCTCCACTCCGGCCTGCACCCATTGGCCGAACTCGCCGCCGTCGACCACGAGCACGGCGCCGTCGGCGACGAGCGGCTGCAGCGCGGCACAGACGGCGAGCGGATGCATCGGGGTGCGCGTCGACTCCCGCAGCGCCTGCCACGGAGACGGTGTCGCCGCGCGGACGCGTCGCACCTCGTCGGCCCACTCCGTCTCCGGCCAGGCGCGGCCACGCGCCGCGCTCGTCAGCTGCTCGGCCACCGTTGGCGGATCGGCCACCACGGCCAGCGCGACGCGTGTGCTCGCCGCCGCCGGCTCGGCCGTCACCTGCACGAAGCGACAACCGGCCGCGAAGCCCGGGTCGCGGCCGAAGCGCAGCGAGAAGTCGAGCGCTTTGCCGAGCAACAGCACCACATCGGCATCGGCGAGACAGGCATTGGCGCCGCGGAGCCACGGATCGTTCAGGCCGCGCGGACTCTCGCTCGGCAGCGCGGGCGCGCCCACCGTCCGCGCCAGGCGCTCGACCGCCAGCCAACGGCGGCCACGCGCCATGCCGGCGCCCGCGACGATCACGGGCCGCTTCGCCTCCGCGAGCAGCGCGAGGATCTGGCCAGCGACAGCTTCGGGGGTCGCGACCGGCGCGACCGCGCGAGGGATCGTCGGCGTTCCCGCACTCACGCTGGCCTCGAGCAGATCGCCGGGGAGGCTGAGATGCACGGGCCCGGGGCGACCGGACACGGCGATCGCGAGCGCTCGCGCCATGTCCTCGCCGAGCCGCGCGGCGTCCTCCGCGACCCACGCGGCTTTCGTGACCGGCCGCGCGGCGGCCGCCTGATCGATCTCCTGGAACGCGCCGAGGCCGCACTGCGCCCGCGGGCTCGCGCCGCTCAGCAGGACGACGGGCGAGTCCTCCATCAGGGCGCCGTAGAGCGCGCCGAGCGCGTTGAGATGTCCCGGGCCCGCGGTGACGAGGGCCACGCCGGGCCGGTCGGTGAGACGCGCGAAGGCGTCCGCCATGTGGACGGCCGCCGCCTCGTGGCGCGTGTGATACAGCGCAAGCGGCTTGCCGATGGCCGCGTCGTAGACGGACAGGATCTGGTTGCCCGAGAGCGTGAACACCTGCTCGACGCCGGCGGCGACGAGCGTGTCGACGAGGAGCGCCGCACCGGTCGGCGTCAGAAGATCGCCACCGGATGCGCGGGCGCGCCCGTGGCGCCCACGAGACGGATCGGCGTCGCCGTGAAGAGGAACTCGTACCGTCCCTCCTCCGCGCACGCCCTGGCGAGCCGCTCGGGATTGGTGTTGTCGACGAGGGCCAGGCCGAGAAACGGAATGGCCAGGTGCACACCCATGCCGAAGCCCGCGTAGCCGATCGGCCGCTCGTCCATCATGTCCCAGGCGATGGCCGCGATGTCCTTCTCGCGAAACCATTCGAGACACGAGATCTGGAGCCCGGGATGCGGCGACACGCGTGGCACCCACTCCGGATGCGCGCGCCGGAAGGCCTCGTCACCGCTCCGCACCACGACCACGTCCCCCGGCTCGATACGCACGCCGAAGCGCGCCGCCGTCTCGTCGAGCTCCTTCGGCGTCACCGGGTGGTCCACGGTCACGTGGCCTTCCTTGCGGCCCGCGGCGACGTCGAGCAGGACGCCGCGCGTCATGATCCCGTCGAGCAGCGGATCGATCGGGCACCAGGTCGCCCCGGCCGCGGTGAGACTGCTCGCGAACGGCCGGCCGTTGTACAGCTCGCCGTCCCAGCCGACGTGGCAGAGGGCGTCGACGTGCGTCACCCAGTACCCGTGATAGACGAGGTCGAAGCGGTCGAGCACGACATCCGCGCGCTCCCGCTTGGACGGAAACGTCACGTGGTAGCCGAACTGCAGATGCGCCTGCGGCACGATGTCGCGCGCGAGCGAGACGGTGCGGTTCTTTCTCACGAGCGCGCGCGCGGCCGCCCGGCGGCCCTCCGTGATGAGGTTCACGGTGCCGAGCTGGTCGTCGTGGCCCCAGCGGCCCCAGTTGTTCAGTCGCTTGAAGTACGACTCGACGTCCGCCTGTGACGGCATCGTGCGGTCGGCCATGCTGACCTCCTGTCGGATGGCATACTATGCCACGATGCGCCTGCCGCTCGGCGTGTGCGACGTCCGATCGTGGCGGCGGGGCGACGCCGCCGCCCTCGTCGCGCACGCGAACAACCGGAAGATCTGGCTGAACCTCCGCGATCGCTTCCCGCATCCGTTCACGGCGCGCGACGCGCGCACGTTCTTGCGATCCGTGCTCGTCGAGCGCCCGGAGACAAATTTCGCCATCGACGTCGACGGCGCCGCGGTGGGCGGGATCGCCTTCAGGATCCAGTCGGACGTGGAGCGCGTCGGCGCCGAGCTCGGCTACTGGCTCGGTGAGCCTTACTGGGGCCGCGGCATCGCGACGGCCGCCGTGCGCGCGGTCACCGAGCGCGCGCTGGCCACCCACGGGTTGACCCGCGTCTTCGCGCTGCCGTTCGCGCACAATCGCGCCTCGGCCCGCGTGCTCGAAAAGGCAGGGTTCGCGCTCGAGGGTGTCCTGCGCGCCAGCGCGATCAAGGACGGCCGGGTGCTGGACCAGCTGCTCTATGCGAGAATTCGCACGTGAGCGTCACCACCCATCGCACCATGTGCCCGATGAACTGCCACCCGACGCTCTGCGGAATGCTGGTGGACGTGGAGCACGGCCGCGTCACCGGCGTGCGCGGCGACCCGGACAATCCCGACAGTCGCGGCTTTCTCTGCATCCGCGGGCAGGCATCGCGCGAGATCCTCGGCAACCCCCGGCGCCTGCTCCATCCGCAGCGTCGCTCACCGCGCAGCGGGGCGTGGCAGCGCGTGAGCTGGGATACCGCGCTGGACCTGATGGCCGAGCGGATGCAGCGCGTGGGCCGCGAAGCCGTCGGCACGTGGTCCGGACACGGCGTGTTCGCCAACAACTACGGCACCCGCATGCATTCGCACCTGCTGCGCCGCTTCGCGAACCTGTACGGCTGCCAGTGGTGGAGCCCGGCCATCATTTGCTGGGCGCTCGGCGCCTATGGTCTCGGTCTCACCGGACTGATCGAGACGAACACCAAGGAGGACATGGGAGCGCACGCCAAGCTCATTCTCCTCTGGGGTGCAAATCTCGCGAGCCAGCCGAACACCGCGCGTCACCTGGCGGCGGCGCGCCGGCGCGGCGCGCACGTGGTGACGATCGACGTGCGCGAGACGGAGGCGTTCGCCCAGTCCGACGAGACGCTCGTGATCCGGCCCGGCACCGACGCCGCGCTGGCGCTCGCCATGCTCCATGTCCTCATCGACGAGGACCGCGTCGACCGCACGTTCGTCCGCGCCCACACGGTGGGATTCGAGGCGCTCGCCGCGCACGTCGCGCCGCACTCGCCGGCGTGGGCGGCCGGCATCACCGGGATCCCCGCCGAGCGCATCATCGCGCTCGCGCGGCGCTACGCGGCCACGCGACCGGCGATGATCGTGCTCGGCGGCTCGTCGATGCACAAAGGCAGCAACGGATGGCTGGCCGGTCGCGCGATCTCCTGTTTGCCGGCGCTCACGGGGAACGTCGGCATTCCCGGGGGCGGATTCGGTCCGCGGCATGGCGCGAGCACGCACGGTCAGGCGCTCGCCACGATCGTCGCCCAGGAGCGCCGCCCGCCGGGCGACGACGTGCCGAACCAGATGGCGCGCATCACCGACGCCCTCGTCGACGGCCGCGTCCGCGTGCTGCTGCTCTTCGGCACCGACATGCTGTCCTCGTTCGCCGACGCGAACCGGGTGGCCGCCGGGCTCGAGCGGCAGGAGCTCCTGGTCAGCTACGACCTGTTCCTGAACGACACGGCGGAGCGCTTCGCCGACCTCGTGCTCCCGGCCACCTCCTGGCTGGAGGAGCTCGGCTGCAAGTCGACGAACACGCATCTGTACCTGATGCCGAAGATCGTCGATGCGCCGGGCGAGGCGCGCGACGTCCCGTGGCTGCTCCGTCAGCTCGCGGCACGGCTCGGCATCGACGACTTCTTCCCGTGGCGCGATACCGCCGGCCTGCTCGACGCGCTGCTCGACGCGCCGGCCAGCCACCACGCCACCGTCGCCGCGCTCGAGGCCGAGGGTGGCATCCGCGCGCTCGACATCTCGCACGTCGCCCATCCCGGCCTGAAGTTCCCGACGCCGTCGGGCAAGCTCGAGCTGTACTCGGAGCGCGCGGCGACGCTCGGCCTCCCGCCGCTGCCGGTGTTCGCACCGCTCGGCAGCGACGCCTATCCGCTGACGCTCCGGCAGGGACGCACGCTGACGCACTTCCACGGGTTCTACGATCACGGGCGCGCGCTGCCGACGCTGGCGGCCGCCGATCCCGAGCCGGTGCTCTGGATCGCGCCGTCGGATGCCGCCGCCCGCGGCCTCGTCGACGGCGCCGCCGTCGTCGTGAAGAACGCGCGCGGTGAGATGGCGGCGCGGGCGCACGTCACCGCGCGGGTGCCGGCGGGCACCGTATGGATGCGTGACGGCTGGGCGGGGCTCAACACGCTGACGTCCGGTGAAGCGATCCTGCCGGACGAGGCCGTGGACGC
>Ga0075421_100000529_pt1 | contig 40299 bp, 42 predicted proteins | sample SoiMetdeltSBSDD5_FD_75292 | JGI IMG/M metagenome (GOLD analysis project Ga0075421, IMG submission 75292) | Bulk soil microbial communities from a Populus tree surrounding site in Tennessee, USA - Soil MetaG P. deltoides SBSDD5 | ecosystem: Environmental > Terrestrial > Soil > Tree plantation... | reverse complement strand
TCCCCCTCCCCCCCCAGGACCAGGCAGAGGGGAATGGTCAGATCGACGCTCCAGGGATCCTGCCCGCCCTTGGCCGCGGTACCCATCACCCAAATCGACTCTTTCTTAAGTGTTTCGATCACTTGTACGATATTGGTCTCGCGCGCGACCGGTACGTGCTCGACCGCGCCCATCGCGGTCTTGGCCGCGGCCGGCGTGATCCCCACCGCCTGATGCTTGGGGAGCACCACTCCGTGCACCCCCGCGGCGTCGGCGCTGCGGAGCACGGCCCCGAGGTTCCGGGGGTCCTGGATGCGGTCCAGCGCCAGGAAGAAGGCCGGTTCGCGCCGCTCGGCGGGCACGGCGAGGATGTCGTCGAGGGTGGCGTAGGTGGTCTCGGCTACGCGGGCCACAACCCCCTGATGATGCGGGGTCCCCGCCATGGCGGTGAGCTGATCGCGCGTGCGGTAGGAGACCTTCACCCCGCGCCCCCGCGCCAGCGTGAGCAGCTCCTGCAGCGCCGGGCCGCGGCCCTCCGCGAGGATGGCGACCTCGTCCACGCTCCGCGCGGCGGCGCGGAGCAGCTCGAGCACGGGGTTGCGCCCGAAGAGCGGTGCCGCGTCCTGGCTCAACGCCGAAGCCTCCACGTCGTCCCCTCGCGGCTGTCCTCCAGCACCACGTTCATCTTGTCGAGCTCCGCCCGCAGGCGATCCGCTTCCGCGAAGTCGCGCTTCTTGCGCGCTTCCTCGCGCAGCCAGATCAGCGAGTCGATGTGCGCCTTCAACTTTCCATCCACCGCGGGCGCGGCCTCGACGCGCGTCTCAAGGAGGCCGACGGCGCGGGCCAGCGTCACCAGCTCGGCCGCGCCCATGAGGAAGGCCCCCGCCCCCGCGCGCCCCTCGTTCACCTGGGCGCGCGCGCCCTGCAGCGTGCGCGCGAGATCGAACAGCACGCCGAGGGCCTGCGGGCTGTTGAAGTCGTCGTCCATGGCCGCCTCGAAGCGCGCCCGCTCGCGCGCCACCTCGTCGAAGAGGCCGTGGTCGGGGCCCGGGGGCGGCGTGCCCCGCGCGGCGAGCTTCTCCGCCTCGGTCACCACCGCGCGCAGGCGCCCCAGCGCGCGCGCCGCTTCCTCGACCCGCTCCTCCGCCCACTCGAGGGCGTTGCGGTAGTGGGTGCCGAGGAGGTAGAGGCGCAGCGCCTCGGGATCGTGCCGCTTCACCAGCTCGCGGATGGACAGCGTGTTGCCGAGCGACTTCGACATCTTCTCGGCCCCGAGGTTCACGAACCCGTTGTGCGCCCAGTAGCGTGAGAAGGGCTTACCGGTGATCCCCTCCGTCTGAGCGATCTCGCACGAGTGGTGCGGGAAGATCAGGTCGATGCCCCCGCCGTGGATGTCGATGGTCTCCCCGAGATGCTGCATGGCCATCGCCGAGCACTCGATGTGCCAGCCCGGCCGCCCCGGCCCCCATGGGCTGTCCCAGGAGGGCTCCCCCGGCTTGGCCGACTTCCACAGGGCGAAGTCGCGGGGATCGCGCTTGCGCTCGTCCACCTCGACGCGCGCGCCGGCGAGGAGCTCGTCCAGATTCTTCCCGGACAGGCGCCCGTAGTCGGGGAAGCAGCGCACCTCGTAGTAGACGTCGCCGTCCACCACGTAGGCCAGGCCCTTGCGGATCAATCCCTCGATGAGCTGGATCATCTGGGGAATGTGCTCGGTCGCCCTCGGCTCGACGTCGGGCGGCAGGAGGCCGAGGGAGGCCATGTCCGCCCGCTCCGCCTCGATGAAACGCTCGGAAATTTCCCGAGGGGTGACGCCCTCGGCGTTCGCGCGCTTGATGATCTTGTCGTCCACGTCGGTATAGTTGCGCACGAAGCGGGTGCCGTAGCCGCGGAAGCGAAGATAGCGCCGGATCATGTCGAAGACGAGGGCGCTGCGGGCGTGCCCGATGTGGGAGAAGTCGTAGACGGTCACGCCGCAGACGTAGATCCGCACCTCGCTCCGGTCGACGGGGACGAAGTCCTCCTTCCGGCGCGTCAGAGTGTTGTAGATCTTGATGGGCACGCTCCGCTCCTAGCTGAGAGAGTTGACCTCGACGGCGACCACCGCCATGGCGGCGATCCCTTCCTCACGGCCGAGCAGCCCGAGATGCTCCGGGCTCTTGGCTTTGACGCTCACCCGGCCCGCCTTCACCTGCAGGGTCTCGGCCAGGCGCGCGGCCATCTCGTCGAGGTACGGCGCCAGCCGCGGGACCTGGCAGATCACGGTGGCGTCCACGTTGACGGGACGGCCGCCGTTGGCCCCCACCAGCTCCGTCACCCCACGCAGGAGCTCCAGGCTCGAGACGCCCCGGTAGCGCGGATCGGTGTCCGGAAAGATGCGGCCCAGATCGCCCAGGGCGAGCGCGCCCAGCAGTGCCTCGCACACCGCGTGGGTGAGGACGTCGGCGTCGGAATGCCCGCCGAGGCCCCGCGCGTGCGGCACCGTCACCCCGCCCAGCACGAGAGGGCGCGCGTCCACGAAGGGGTGCAGGTCGAACCCCAGGCCCGAGCGCACGAGGCTCATCGGCCGCGCCGCCCCGTCCACCGCCGGGCCGCGCGCAGATCGGCGGGCGTCGTGATCTTGAGGTTCTCCGCGAGCCCGGGCACCACCGCCACCCGGCCTCCCAGCCGCTCCACGAGCACCGCGTCGTCGGTGCCGGCGTAGCCGTCGCGGCGCGCCTTGTCGTGCGCCTCCCACAGCAGCTCGCGGCGAAACGCCTGTGGGGTCTGAATGAGCCAGAGGCCGGCGCGGTCGAGGGTGGCTTCCACCATCGGCTCGCCGCCGGGCGGCACGTCCTCGCGCACGCGCTTCACCGTCTCGCGCACCGCAAGGCCGCAGGTGGCGGCGCCGGTGGGGCCCGCGGCGGCGAGCACGCGCGCGATCAGCGCCGAGGTGATGAACGGCCGCACCGCGTCGTGCACGAGCACCCAGTCGGGCTGGCCGGCCGCCTGCAGCCCGAGCCACACCGATTCCTGCCGCTCGGCGCCGCCCGCGACCACGTCGAGCACCTTCGGCACCCGGTGCGTCCGGAGGAGCCGGCGCGTTGCCTCCACCCGCTCGCGCGGCACCGCCACCACGATACCGCTCACCGCCGTCGCGCCCGCGAGCCGCTGCAGCGTCCGCACCAGCACGGGCGTCCGGCCCAGGCGCAAGTACTGCTTCGGCCGCCGCGCGTTCATCCGCCGGCCGATTCCGCCCGCGGGGACGATGGCCACGGCGCGGACGGATCGCACGGACGTCACCGAGGCCGAGGGGCGGCGGCGAGGGGCGTCACCGCAGCGACTCCTCGGGCGCGAGCCGGGCGAAGATCATGCGCCCGGCGGTGGTCTGGAGCACGCTCGTCACCGTCACGTCCACCATCTGCCCGATGAGCTTGCGTCCGTGGTCGACCACCACCATGGTGCCGTCGTCGAGGTAGGCCACGCCCTGGCCGGCTTCCTTGCCTTCCTTCACCACGTGCAGGTGCATGAGCTCGCCGGGCAGCACCACCGGCCTGAGGGAGTTGGCCAGCTCGTTGATGTTGAGCACGGGCACCCCGGACAGCTCGGCGATCTTGTTCAGGTTGTAGTCGTTGGTGACGACCTTGCCGCCGAGGGTCTTGGCGAGCTCGATGAGCTTCCGGTCCACCTCCCGGATCTGGGGGAAGTCCTGGTCGTGGATGTGGACGGTGATCTTGGACATTCGCTGCAGTCGCTGCAGCACCTCGAAGCCGCGCTTGCCACGGTTGCGCTTGAGCGCGTCCGACGAGTCGGCGATCTGCTGGAGCTCGCGCAGCACGAACTGCGGCACGACCAGGGTGCCCTCGAGGAAGCCGGTGTCGCACACGTCCGCGACCCGCCCGTCGATGATGACCGAGGTGTCGAGCACCTTGTACGCCTGCTTGAGGCTGACGGTCTTGGGGAAGAGCTTGGCCGACATCCCCTCGAGCTCCTCGCCCTTGGCGAGCGTCACCGCGCAGCCGAGATAGCCCAGGAGCAGGGCGAAGAGCCCGCGGCCGAGCGCGCCGGCCTCGGGGACCACCGCACCCAGCGCGCTACCCACGCCCAGCCCGAGCGCGACGCCGGCGATGCCGCCGGCCGCACCCCAGAAGAGCCGGTCCACGGGCACGCGCCGGCCCTGCCATTCCAGGACCACTGCGAGTACGCCGCAGAGGAATCCGGCCAGGCCGAGCCAGTGGTTGGCCGCCTTGAGGCCGAGCGCTGGCCCGAGCGCCACCCCGGCGCCCGTCGCCACCGCCAGAACCGCCAGTCGCGCGATGATCAGCGTCATCTCTATCCCCCGAGCAAGGCCTTGACGGCCTCTTCGACCGATCCCACTCCCTGCACCTCCAGCGCATGCGGCTCGCGTGTCGCCAGATTGCTCTGCGGCACCACCGCCGCCGCGAAGCCCAGCACGGCCGCTTCCTTCAGCCGCGCGCCGAGGCCGGCCACCGCGCGCACCTCGCCGGTCAGGCCCACTTCCCCGATCACAACGACGTCGCCCCGCAGGGGGCGGTCGAGGTAGCTCGACGCCGCGGCGATCACCACGCCGAGATCTGCGGCGGGCTCGACCACCCGGGCCCCGCCCGCCACGTTGACGAAGGCGTCCTGAGTCATGAGGGGCAGGCCCACGCGCTTCTCCAGCACCGCCAGCAGCAGGCAGACCCGATTGTAATCCGCGCCGATGACGGTGCGGCGGGGCGATCCGAAGTTGGCCGGCGCCACGAGGGCCTGGAGCTCGAGCAGCAGGGGCCGCGTCCCCTCCAGGCTCGAGACGATCACGGAGCCGGGCGCCCCCCGCGGCCGCTCAGAGAGGAAGAAGCCGGAGGGGTTGGGCACCTCCATCAGGCCGCGCTCGGCCATCTCGAAGACGCCGATCTCGTTGGTGGAGCCGAAACGGTTCTTCACCGCCCGCAGCACCCGGTAGGCGTGATGCCGCTCGCCCTCGAAGTAGAGGACGGTGTCCACGAGGTGCTCCAGCACGCGGGGCCCCGCGAGCGTGCCTTCCTTGGTGACGTGGCCCACGAGAAAGGTCGCCATTCCCCGCGCCTTGGCCTGGACCATGAGGCGCGCTCCGCACTCGCGGACCTGGCTCACGCTGCCCGGGGCCGACTCTACGTCGGGCAGGAACATGGTCTGTATCGAGTCCACGACCAGGATCCGGGGCGCGAGCTGGGCGACATGTCCCTCGATCGCGGTCAAGTCGGTCTCGGCCAGGAAATAGAGCGCGTCGGCCGCGATGCCCAGCCGGTCGGCACGGATCTTCACCTGGGCCGCCGATTCCTCGCCCGACACGTAGAGGATGGGGCCCGCGCGCTCGGCGAGCGCGCGGCACGCCTGGATGAGCAGGGTGGACTTGCCGGCCCCCGGCTCGCCGCCCACGAGCACCAGCGAGCCACGCACCATCCCGCCACCCAGCACGCGGTCCAGCTCGCCGATGCCGGTCTGCACCCGCTCGCCCGACTCGATGCGGATGTCCCCCAGCCGTTGGGGACGCGCCCCCGGCTGGAGCGCCGGCCGCGACGACTTACCGGCCTGCGGACGCTCCTCGACCAGCGCCAGGTACTCGCCCTGCCGGGCGCAGTCCGGGCAGGTGCCGGGCTTGGACGAGGCGAAGCCGCAGGTCTGGCAGCGATAGACCGCGCGCTCGCGCGCCATCACTTCTTCTCCGCGTTGGTCGAGTTCTCGATCGAGTTGCGGATGAGGGTCCGCAGCAGGAAGCTCCGCTGCGCGCCCTCGAGGAAGGCGGCGAGGTTCTCGTACACCGTCGGGTCGCCCAGCAACGCGCCCACCGTGCCTTCTCCTGCCTTGAGACGCTCGGTGATGACGCGAAGATTGCTCATCGCGACCCGGAAGTCCTCGCCGGCTTCCCCCATCGGCCCGTCGCCCGTGTCGGTCAGGAGCCCGCCCAGGAATCCCTGCCCCGCGGCGAGTCGCTCGGAAATCTCCCGCAGGCTCTTGGCCATGGCCTGGAGATCCTGGGCGATGGGCTTGTACTGGGGGTCGAGGAGCAGGCTCAGGAGCGGCCCCACGTCGTCGCCGGGCCCCTTGGTCTTTTCCACCGCCCGGCCGAGCGACTCCATGGCGGCCAGGAACGAGCGCACCGAGCGCGCGCTGTCCGGCGCGAGGAGCGTGGCCACGGCGTTGTCGCCGGTGCGGGCCTGGGCCAGCAGTCCGCGCGCCTCGTCGAGCAGGGCGTTCAAGCGCTTGATCGAGTCCGGCTCCTCGTACACGAGGACGTGCAGCCACCCCTTGCCCTTCTCGACCTCCTCCACGACGCGCCGGGCGCTCTTCATGGTGGCGCCGAGGTCCTCGATGGCGCCGCTCTGGTCGAGCTTCTGCAGCGAAGCGTGGAGCTGGTCGGCGAGACGGTTGATGGTCGTCACCATCCCTGCCCCCGCGGAGAAGATCCGCCCCATCTCCACGGGATCGCGCGTCTTGATCACGTCGCCCGGCTTGAGGGCCGCCGTGGCCGGGGTGCCTTGCGTGATCTCGATCAGCTTGTCGCCCAGCAAGCCCTGGGTGACGATCTGGGCCTCGGAGTCGCCGCGGATGCGCTCGTTGAAGTGCCGCGACACGCTCAGGGTCACCCGCACCTTGCCGCCGACCTGGGGGGAGAGCTCCACGTCGGTCACGCGGCCGATCTGCACGCCGGCCAGCCGCACGGTGGCGCCCTCGATGAGCCCGCTCACCTCGGTGAAGTCCGCATGCAGCTCATACTTCCGCTCGAAGTAGCGGGCGCGCGCGCCGAGCAGATAGATGACCCCGAGAAAGACCGCGAGCGAGACCACCACGAAGAGCCCGATCCGGAGCTGCAACGCGAAGGTGCGCCGGTCGGGCATGCTAGCCCTCTCGCAGCTCGCCCGCGAGGAAGTCGCGGACGACGCGGTTCGCGGAGCGGTGGATCTCGGCGGGCGTGCCCACCTCGGCGAAGCGGCCCTGGTAGAGGATGGCCATGCGATCGGCTACCGCGTCGGCGAGCTCGAGGTCGTGGGTGACGACGATCGACGTGTCGCAGATCCCCTTCTTCAGCTCGTTGATCAGCTCCGCCACGAGCCTGGCGTTGGTGGGGTCGAGCCCGGCGGTGGGCTCGTCGAAGAAGACTACCTCGGGCTCCGTCACGAGGGTCCGCGCGATGCCCACGCGCTTGCGCATGCCGCCCGAGAGCTCGCCGGGAAGCACGTCGTCGATGGAGGGCAGGCCCACCAGCGCGAGGAAGTGGTGAACGCGGTCGGTGATCTCCCCCTCCCCGAGCCGGGTGTGCTCGCGGAGGGGGAAGGCCACATTCTCGAACACCGACAGCGAGTCGAAGAGGGCGGCGCCCTGGAACACATAGCCGGCGCGGCGCCGGAGGGGCAGGAGCTGCTCCTCGCGCAGACCGTCGATTCGGGTCCCGAACAGCCAGACCTCGCCGGCGTCGGGGGCGAGCAGCCCGTCAATCGTCCGCAGCAGCACCGTCTTGCCGGATCCGCTCCCGCCCATCACCGCCAGGGTCGTCCCCTTGTCCAGGGTCAGGCTGATCCCGCGCAGCACGGGCTTCTCGTCGAAGGCCTTCCACACCTCGCGCACCTCCACGATGGGGGCGGCCATCACCAGAAGAGGATCAACAGGAGCTTGGTGAGGAAGAAGTCGGAGATGATCACGGCCATGGCGACCTCGACCACGGTGTCGGTAGTGGCGCGTCCGAGCCCCTCCGTGCCGCCCTCGGTGGCGAGCCCGTTGTAGCAGCCGATCAACGTCACGAGGAGCCCGAACACCAGGCTCTTCACGAGGCCGGTGAGGAAGTCCCGGATCACCACCCAGTAGGCGATGGTGTTCCAGTAGAGGTACGGGTCCACGTCGCGGTCGAACACGGAGACGATCATGCCGCCCACCAGCCCCACGAAGTCGGCGAGGACGGTGACGAGCGGAAAGACCACGAGGGCGGCGAGCATCCGGGGCACGATCAGCCGCTTGATGTAGTTGACGCCGAGCGCCCGCATGGCGTCGATCTGCTCCGTCACCTTCATCGAGCCCAGCTCCGCGGTGATGCCGGACGCGACCTTGCCGCCTACCAGAATTGCGGTGAGCACGGGCCCGAGCTCGCGGAGGATGGACAGTGCCACCACCGGCCCCACGTAGTTCTCCGCACCGAAGCGCGCCATGTTCACCGCGGTCTGGAGCGCCAGCACCATGCCGGTGAAGAGCGCCGCGGTGAGGGCGACCGCCGTCGAGCGCACGCCGATGATGTCGATCTGGCGGGCCACGAGCGCGAAGTAGTGGGGGGGCAGCGCGAAGTTCCGGGTGACCTGGATGGCGAGGAGACCGAGCCCCCCGTACCAGGCGACGGACTCACGCGCGTACCGTCGGGTGGCCTCGACGAGGGCGGTCATCGCGTCGCCGTTTCCGGCAAGGCGAGGCTCTCCACGAACGCCTGGAAGTCGGCGCGCCCGGCCTCGAAGCCCTCCACCGACGCCACGTAGAGGAAGTCGTACACGCACGGCCCGTCCTTGATGGAAATGGCGTCCACCGCCACCTCGGTGCCGTCGAGCTGCCCGCGCAGCGTGGTGCGGGCGCCCGATCGTCCGCGCACCGTCACCGGCTCGGTGCGCACGTCGGAGCGCTGCGTGAGGCCGAAGACGAGATAGCGCACGAGCGTCTCCGGGGAGCGCTTCGCCACCCGCTCGCCGCAGGTCGCGTCCGCGAGCATGCCGCCCGGCGGCGTCGTCCGCTTCAGCTCGAGGTCGGCCCGCGAGGAGGACGCCACCTGCCAGCCGGCGCCCGGAGGCAGCCGCACCTCGTAGCCCTTCTTGGACTGAAAGACCCCGCGCTCGATCCGGTCCGCGGAGCATGCGGACGCGGCGAACAGGGCGAACAGCGAGACCCCCGCGCGGGCGGCCGTGTTCACGCCGCGCCCCCCGTGTTCGCTGGGGGCGTATGACGCTGGGCGAGCTCGGCGAAGACGCGGCGGAGGGGAATGCCGCGGCTCGAGAGGAGCACGAGAGAGTGGAACCAGAGGTCGGCGACCTCCGCCACCACCCGGTCGGACCCCTCGCCGCCCAGCGCGGCGGTGACCACCTCGGTGGCCTCCTCCCCGATCTTCCGGCAGATGAAGGCGTCGCCCTTGTCGAAGAGGCGCGCCACGTACGAGCTCGCGGGGCGGTCGACCTTGCGCGACTCGATGGTGCGCTCGAGCACCTCGAGAAACTCGGGGCCGGCGGCGCTCGTGCGCGCGCGCTCGGCGCCGTCGCCCAGCCGAGTGAAAAAGCAGCTTCGCGCGCCGGTGTGGCAGGCGACGCCCTCCTGATGTACCTGCACCAGCAGCGTGTCACGGTCGCAGTCGGCGTAGAGCCCGTCCACGTGCTGGACGTGGCCGGAGGTCTCGCCCTTGCGCCAGAGGACCCGGCGGGAGCGGGACCAGTAGTGGCCGCTGCCGGTGCGCAGGGTGGCCTCGAGTGCGGCCCGATCCATCCACGCCACCATGAGCACCTCGCCCGTGGCCGTCTCCTGCACCACCGCCGGGATCAGGCCGGCCGCGTCCCACTTGAGCTCGTCGTGGACGCTCATGACTCGATCCGGACCGGCACACCGGCCGCGCGCAGGAAGTCCTTCGCCTCCCCGATCCGATGCTGGCCGAAGTGGAAGAGGGAGGCGACCAGGGCCGCGTCGGCGCGGCCGTCGGTGAGCGCTTCCCGCAGGTGCGCCAGGGAGCCCGCGCCCCCGGACGCGATGACGGGCAGCGACACCGCGTCCGACACGGCGCGCGTCAGCTCGAGGTCGTAGCCGTCGCCGGTGCCGTCGCGGTCCATGCTGGTGAGCAGGATCTCGCCGGCGCCGAGCCGCTCGACCTCGGCCGCCCACGCGACCGCGTCGCGCCCGGCGGGGCGGCGGCCGCCATGGGTGTACACGCCCCAGCGCGCGGGCCCGGGGCCCGCCTCGCGCTTGGCGTCGATGGCCACCACGATGCACTGGCTGCCGAAGGCGCGCGCGGCCTCCGTGATCAGGGCGGGACGCGCCAGCGCCGCGGTGTTCAGCGATACCTTCTCCGCCCCCGCGCGGAGCAGGGTGCGGATGTCGTCGAGCGAGCGCACGCCGCCGCCCACGGTGAGCGGCATGTAGATACCCTCGGCGGTGCGGCGCACCACCTCCAGCATGGTGTTTCGGCCCTCGTGCGACGCGGTGATATCGAGGAACACCAGCTCGTCGGCGCCCTGAGCGTCGTAGGCCTGGGCGGCTTCGACGGGATCGCCCGCGTCGCGGAGGTTCACGAAGCGGACGCCCTTGACGACACGCCCATTGTGGACGTCCAGGCAGGGAATGACGCGCTTCTTCAGCATGGCTCAGCCTACCTCGGCGAGGGCCCGCCGGAGGTCCACCGCGCCGCTGTAGAGCGCGCGCCCGACGATGGCGCCCTCCACGCCGGGGATGGTGGCGAGCTGCCGGATGTCGTCGAGCGAGCCCACGCCGCCGGAGGCGAGGAGCGGGATGCCGGCGGCGCGGGCTACCGCCTCCGTGCTCCACACGTTGGGGCCGCTCTGCGTGCCGTCGCGCGCGATGTCGGTGTAGAGCACGGCGGCCGCCCCGGCGGCGGCGGCATCGCGGGCGAGAGCGGTTGCGTCCAGGTCGAGCACGCGCTTCCAGCCGTCCACCGCCACCTTGCCGTCGGACGCGTCCACCGACACGATGATCTGGCCCGCGAAGGCGCCGCACACCTCACCGAGGAACGCCGGATCCAGGGCGGCGCGCGTTCCCACTACCGCCCACTGGGCGCCCGCGCCCAACATCTCTTCGACGGCGGCGAGGTCGCGCAGGCCCCCGCCCACCTGCACCGGGATGGTCAGCGCGGCGATGATCGCGCGCACGATGTCGGTCTGGGCGGGCCGGCCCCCGAAGGCCCCGTCGAGATCCACCACGTGCAGCCGCGGCGCCCCTTGCGCCTGCCAGCGCCGTGCCGTCGCCACCGGATCGTCCGAGAAGACGGTCTCCGCCTCGGCCCGTCCCTGCAGGAGGCGCACGCAGCGGCCGCCCTTGAGGTCGATGGCGGGGATGAGCGTGAAGGCCATGTCAGCGCCGCCGGCTCCGTACGAAGGCGGCGAAGTTCTCCAGCAGGCGCAGCCCCCAGCGCTGGCTCTTCTCCGGGTGGAACTGCGTAGCGAAGAGGCTGTCCCGCTCCACCGCGGCGGCAAAGCGCACGCCGTAGTCGCAGGTCGCCCGCTTGAGCGAGGCGTCGTCCGTCTCCGGGTAGTACGAGTGCACGAAGTAGAAGTGGGCGCCGCTGGGCACCCCGTCGAACAGCACGAGGTCGCCACGGTGCGCGACGTCGTTCCACCCCATGTGGGGCACCTTGGACCCCGCCGGGAAGCGCCGCACGACGCCGGGAATGACGTCGAGCCCCTTGACCTGGTCGAATTCCTCGCTCTCGCTGAACAGAATCTGATAGCCGATGCAGATGCCGAAGAACGGACGGCCCTCGTCGAGCACCGCGCGCAAGGGGTCGATGAGGCCGAGGCGCGCGAGCCCGCCCATGACGTCGTCGAACGCCCCGTCGCCGGGCAGCACCACCGCCTCCGCGTCCGCGACTGCGCGAGGATCGTCGGTGATGCGGACGGGCATGCCGAGGCGGGCGAGCGCCTTCTCCACGCTCCCCAGGTTGCCCCGCCCGTAGTCGACGACGGCGATCATGGCTCCGCCTAGAGGCTCCCCTTGGTGGAGGGGATGTCGGAGACGCGCGGATTCAGGCGGGTGGCGTCGGCCAGCGCCCGGCCCACTGCTTTGAAGGTCGCCTCCGCGATGTGGTGCAGGTTCTCGCCGTAGTGCATGGTGACGTGGAGCGTGATCTCGGCATTGAAGGCGACGGCGCGGAAGAAGTCCTTCAGCAGGTCGAGGTCGAAGTTCGAGATGCGCGTGCGCTGGAGTGGCACGTTGAACACGAGATAGGGCCGCCCCGAGATGTCCACGGAGGCGTGGAGCAGCGCTTCGTCCATCGGCAGGTACGACGCGCCGTAGCGGACGATGCCCCGCTTGTCGCCGAGAGCCTCCTTCAAGGCCTTGCCCAGGCAGATCCCCACGTCCTCCACGGTATGGTGAAGATCAACTTCGATGTCGCCGCGCGCGTCCACCGCGAGGTCCATCAGGCCGTGCTTGGACCAGGCCTCCAGCATGTGGTTGAAGAACGGGATGGCGGTCTCGACCTTGGAGGCGCCGGTACCGTCCACGTTCAGCTGCAGGACGATCTGCGTCTCCTTGGTCTTGCGCTCGACGCGGGCCTGCCGCGGGAGCGCGGGCTCGGTGCCGCGGGCCTTGTCGGTCATGCCATGCCTCCCTGGATGCGTACGCGGGCCGCCTCGCCGTGGGCCTGCAGCCCCTCCACGCGGGACAGCTCGGCGAGGTGCGGCCAGGCCTCGGCGAGGCCGCGGGTGGAGTACTGGATCACGCTGAGCCGCTTCACGAAGTCCTCCGTCGACAGCGCGGAGGCGAAGCGCGCGGTGCCGCCGGTGGGCAGCACGTGGTTCGGGCCCGCCACGTAGTCCCCCACCACCTCCGGCGTGTGGCGGCCGAGAAAAACGGCGCCCGCGCTGTGCACGCGCGGCAGCAGCGCCTCCGGCTCGGCGACCGCGAGCTCCAGGTGCTCCGGCGCGAGCCGGTTCGCCACGTCCACCGCTTCGGCGAGACTCCCGGTGAGCACGAGGGCGCCGTTGGCGTCCAGCGCGCTCGCTGCGATCTCCCGCCGAGGCAGGGCCGCGAGCTGCCGGACCGTCTCCCGCTCGACCGCGTCGAGCAGCGCGGCGGAGGGCGTCAGCAGCACCGAGCGCGCCATGGGGTCGTGCTCGGCCTGGGCGAGGAGGTCGGCGGCGACGAAGATAGGATCGGCGTCCGCGTCGGCGATCACCACCACCTCGCTCGGGCCGGCCAGCATGTCGATGCCCACGTCGCCGAACACGCGGCTCTTGGCCAGCGCCACGTAGATGTTGCCCGGCCCCACGATTTTGTCCACGCGGCGGATCGTCTCGGTGCCGTAGGCGAGGGCCGCCACCGCCTGGGCGCCGCCCACCCGATACGCCTCCGTCACGCCGGCGATGCGCGCCGCCGCCAGCACGGCGGGGTTCACGCTGCCGTCCGGCGAGGGTGGCGACACCAGCACGATCTCCCGCACGCCCGCCACTCGCGCGGGCACCGCGGTCATGAGCACGGTGGAGGGATACGCGGCGCGGCCGCCCGGCACGTAGATGCCCACGCGCCCCAGCGGGCGGACCTCCTGCCCCAGGCGCGACCCGCAGGCGTCCGTCATGCTCCACGCCCGCGGCATGGCGGCGTGGTGAAAGGCCTCGATGCGCGCGGCCGCGTAGCGCAGAGCGGTGAGGGTGGCCTCGCCGACCTCGCGGGCGGCCTTGTCGTACTCCGCGTCCGTCACCGCGAGCCCCGCCGGCGCCAGCGCCACCCGATCGAAGCGCTCAGTCAGCTCCACCAGCGCCGCGTCGCCGCGCTCGCGCACCGCGGCGAGGATCTCGGTCACCGTCTGATGGATGCCGGCGGCTACTCGCTCGGGCGCGCGGTCCAGCGCGCGCGCCACGCCGTCGACGCCGAGGCGGCGCGCGTCCAGGCGACGGAGGACCAGGGGGCTCACGGGGCCGGCCTCGGGACGGCGCGCGCCGGCGCCACCTTCGCGCGCATCGCCTCGATGAGGGCGTTCACGCGCGCGTGCGCGGTCTTGAGCGAGGCGCGATTGACGATGAGGCGCGCGGTGGACGTCATGATCTGGGCGACCTCGACGAGGCCGTTGGCGCGGAGGGTCTCGCCCGACTGCACGAGGTCCACGATGCGCTCGGCGAGCCCCACCTGCGGCGCGAGCTCGATGGAGCCGTCGAGGCGGATCATCTCCACCTGGATGCCCCGCTCCGAGAAGTATCGCTCGGTGAGCGAGGGGTACTTGGTGGCCACGCGCACCCACGACCACTTGGCGGGATCATCGCGCTCCCAGAGGGCGCGCGGCTCCGCCACGACGAGACGGCACGCGCCGAAGCCCAGGTCCACCGGCTCGTACACGTCGGGCTCCTGCTCGGCGAGGATGTCCTTGCCCACGATGCCGAGATCGGCGGCGCCGTACTCCACGTAGGTCGGGATGTCGACGGGCTTGAGGAAGATGAAGCGGAGCGCGCGCGCCTCGTCGGTGACGAGGAGCCGGCGGGAGTCGGCGTCGAGGCCGTCCACTCCGAGCCCGGCGAGGAGCGCCTGCGCGGGCTCGAGGAGCCGGCCCTTGGGCAGCGCCAGCGTCAGCGGGGCGCTCACGTCCTGCTCCGGGTGATGCGGGCGCCGAGGGCGGACAGCTTGCCCTCGAGCCGCTCGTAGCCGCGGTCCAGGTGATACACGCGCGAGACGGCGGTGGTGCCGCGGGCGGCCAGCCCCGCGAGCACGAGCGAGGCCGACGCGCGAAGATCGGTGGCCATGACGGGGGCGCCCTCGTAGGCGGGCACGCCCCGAATGACCGCGGTGGAGCCGTCGGTGCGGATCTGGGCGCCCATCCGGCCGAGCTCGGCCGCGTGCATGAAGCGGTTCTCGAAGATCGTCTCGGAGATGTGCGACTGGCCGTCGGCAAGGCCGAGCAGGGCCATTAGCTGGGCCTGCATGTCCGTCGGGAAGCCCGGGTACGGGCTGGTCACGACGTCGGCCGCCCGCGGACGGGCCGGCCCCACGCAGCGCACGCGGTCGCCGGTCACCGTGACGACGGCCCCGCACTCTTCCAGCTTGGCCAGGGTCGCGGTGAGGTGCCGCGGGGCGGCGCCGGTGATGGTGACATCCCCCCCGGTGATGGCGGCGGCGGTGAGCAGCGTGCCCGCCTCGATGCGGTCGGGGACGATCTGATGGCGCGCTCCGCCCAATTCCGGCACGCCCGCGATCTCGATGCGCTCGCTCCCTGCCCCCTCGATGCGCGCGCCCATCGCGGTGAGCAGGCGCGCGAGGTCCGTGACTTCCGGCTCCCGCGCCGCGTTCTCGATCACGGTGGTGCCCTCGGCGAGGGCCGCCGCCATCATGAGGTTCTCGGTGCCGGTCACGGTGACGAGATCGGTGGTGATGCGCGCGCCCTTCAGCCGGCTCGCGCGCGCCTCCACGTAGCCGTTGGCGATGGCGATCTCGGCGCCCATGCGCGCGAGCCCCTTCAGGTGCTGGTCGATGGGGCGCACGCCGATGGCACAGCCGCCCGGCAAGGCCACGCGGGCCACTCCCGCGCGGGCGACGAGGGGGCCGAGGACGAGGACCGAGGCGCGCATGGTCGACACCAGCTCGTACGGGGCCTCCGCGCTGGTCACCCTGGGCACCTGGATGCGTGTGCTCCCGTCGGGCGCGTCGTCGACGCGGCCGCCCAGCCGCTCGAGGAGCGCGCGCATCGTGCGCACGTCGGCGAGCACGGGGACATTGTCGAGCACGACGGGTTCGGCGGTGAGGAGGGCGGCGGCGAGGGCGGGCAGCGCAGCGTTCTTGGCCGCGCTCACGGGTACCTCGCCGCGGAGCGGGACTCCGCCTTCGATGAGCAGCCGAGGCGGCATCAGCGTCTCCCCTCGCGTCGGCCCGCGACGTAGCGCTCGGCGCCGCGCAGATCGCGTCGCGCGGCGATGTCGACGAGCCCCTCCGCCGCCATCAGCGAAGCGAGCGCGCCCGCTTGATCCTCGCCGATCTCGAGCACGAGCCAGCCCCCGGGACGCAGCGCCGGGGGCGCGGTCGTCACCAGCCGGCGCAACGCCTGCAGGCCGTCCGCCCCGCCGTCCAACGCCGCGTGCGGCTCGAAGTCCCGCACCTCGCGCGGCAGCGTGGGAATCACGCCGCTCGCCAGATACGGCAGGTTGGCGACGATGAGGTCGAGGGGGCCGCCCGCCGTCCCCAGCGGCGCGAGCAGGTCGCCCACGAGCAGCCGCACGCGATCCTCCAGGCCGAGCCCGCGCACGTTCTCCGCGGCCACCGCCAGCGCGGCGGGCGAGGCATCCGTGGCGAGCACCCGAAGATCCGGCCGCGCGCTCGCGAGAGCACACGCGATGGCACCGCTCCCAGTGCCAACGTCGGCCGTAAGCACCGCGGACATGCCGCTCGCGAGCTCCAAAGCCCATTCCACGAGGCCTTCGGTTTCGGGGCGCGGGATGAGGACATCAGGGGTAACGCGGAGACGCAGGCCGCGGAAGTCCTCGAAGCCGAGCAGGTGCTGCAGGGGCTCGTGGCCGGCGCGGCGCTCGACGAGGGCGCGAATCCGCTCCGCCGCCGGGGGGGCCACCGACTGCGCGGGGTCCAGGTAGAGGGCGAAGCGCTCCAAGCCGAGCACCGCGGCCATGAGCCACTCGGCGTCCTGGCGCGCCGTCGGCAGCGCGGCCGCGGTCAGCCGCGCGACGGCCTCGGCCAGGAGCGGTCGCACCGCGGGGGCGGCGACAGCGGTGGTCACGCCGTGGTCTCCGCGAGCTTCTGACCCTGGTCCCACGCGGTGAGGGCCTCGATCAGCTCGTCGAGGTCCCCTTCCATCACCGCGGGCAGCTTGTGCAGGGTGAGGCCGATGCGGTGGTCCGACACGCGGGTCTGCGGGAAGTTGTAGGTGCGGATCCGCTCGCTCCGCTCGCCCGTGCCCACCTGGCTCCGGCGGTCCGCGGCAATGGCGGCGGCCTGCTCGTCCTGCGCGCGCTCGAGGAGCCGCGCCTTGAGCACGCGCATGGCCTTCGCGCGGTTCTTGATCTGGGACCGCTCGTCCTGACAGGTCACCACGAGCCCGGTGGGGAGATGGGTGATGCGCACCGCCGAGTCGGTGGTGTTGACGCCCTGGCCGCCCGGCCCCGACGACCGGTAGACGTCCACGCGAAGATCCTTCTCCTCGACCTTCACGTCCACGTCCTCCGCCTCAGGGAGGACCGCGACGGTCACCGTGGAGGTGTGGATGCGGCCGCTCGACTCGGTGGCGGGGACGCGCTGCACGCGGTGCACGCCGCGCTCGAACTTCAAGCGGCTCCACGCGCCCTTCCCCTGGATGAAGAGGATGATCTCCTTGTATCCGCCCACGCCGGTGACGTTGCTGTCCATCACCTCCACCTTCCACTTCTGGCGCTCGGCGTACTTCGTGTACATCCGGGTGAGGTCGGCGGCGAACAGCGCAGCCTCCTCGCCCCCGGCCCCCGCGCGGATCTCCACGAAGACATTCCGCTCGTCGTTGGGGTCGCGCGGAAGGAGGAGCGCCCGCAGCTCCTCCTCCAGGCGCGTCTGCCGCGCGGTCAGCGCGTCGATCTCCGCCTGCGCCATCTCGCGCATCTCGCGGTCGTCGTCCTCGGAGAGGATGTGGCGGGCCTCGGAGACGCGCTGGAGCAGGTCCTTGTACTCGCCGAACTTCCCCACGACCTCGGAGAGCTCGGCGGCCGCCTTCGCGGTGCGGGCGTACTCCGCCGTCTGGCCCATCACCTGGGGATCGGAGAGGCGCCGGGACAGGTCGGCGTACCGCTCCTCCAGCTGCCGCAGCTTGTCAAACATTGAGGCCCCTCAGAGACGGCAGGGCAGACTGCGCCCGCGCCGCGTGTGGGGAAGGGAAGGACGTCGTGGTGCTGCGGACGAGTGACCCAGGCCGCGGCTCGAGGCGCCGGCCGGCCGCGCTACGCCTCCCCGATCGGCTTTCTCTTGTACTTCCGCTGGAAGCGCTCGACGCGTCCTGCCGTGTCCACGAACTTCTGCTTGCCCGTGTAGAACGGATGGCACTTGGAGCACACCTCCACGCGGATCGCGGGGACGGTGGAGCGGGTATGGATGACTTCCCCGCAGTTGCAGGTAATGGTGGTGTCGATGTACTCGGGATGAATGCCAGCCTTCACGGCGCACCTCCTGAATGAAGTACAAAGAATACCAGCCGAGTCAAGAAAAGGCAAGAAATCACACACTTCCACTACCGCGCGAGCTGGGAGGGCGAGGCCTAGTCTGCGCTAGGCCAGCTGGTTCATCTGGGACAGGAAGTCCTTGTTCGTCTTGGTCATCTTGAGCTTGTCCAGCAGCAGCTCCATGGCCTCGACGGGGTTCAGCTGGGACAGGGCCTTCCGCAGGAGCCACACCTTCTGAAGCTCGTCCTTCTCCAGGAGGAGCTCTTCCTTCCGCGTGCCGCTCTGCTCGATGTTGATGGTGGGGAAGATGCGCTTGTCCATCAGGCGCCGGTCCAGGTGCACCTCCATGTTGCCGGTGCCCTTGAACTCCTCGAAGATCACGTCGTCCATCCGCGAGCCGGTGTCCACGAGGGCGGTCGCCATGATGGTGAGCGATCCCCCCTCCTCCACGTTGCGGGCCGCCGCGAAGAAGCGCCGCGGGCGCTGCAGCGCGTTGGCGTCGAGACCGCCGGAGAGCACCTTGCCGGAGGACGGGATGACGGCGTTGTGCGCGCGGGCGAACCGGGTGATCGAGTCCAGCAGGATCACGACGTCCCGCTTGTGCTCGACCAGCCGCTTGGCCTTTTCCAGCACCATGTCCGCCACCTGCACGTGGCGCTGCGGAGGCTCGTCGAAGGTGGACGAGATCACCTCGCCCTTCACCGAGCGCTGCATGTCGGTGACCTCCTCGGGCCGCTCGTCGATGAGCAGCACGATCAGGTACACCTCGGGATGGTTCTTGGCGATGGCGTTGGCCACGTTCTGCAGCATCATCGTCTTGCCGGTGCGCGGCGCCGCCACGATGAGGCCGCGCTGTCCCTTGCCGATGGGGCAGAGGAGATCCATGGCCCGCGTGGTGAGGTTCTCGCTGTCGTGCTCGAGGCGGATCCGCTCCATCGGGTAGAGCGGGGTGAGGTTGTCGAAGAGCGTCTTGTCCTTCGACTGCTCGGGGCTCTCGAAGTTGATCGCCTCGACCTTGAGCAGGGCGAAGTAACGCTCGCTGTCTTTGGGCGGGCGCACCTGGCCGGAGATGGTGTCGCCGGTGCGGAGATCGAAGCGTCGGATCTGCGAGGGCGAGACGTAGATGTCGTCGGGCCCGGGGAGATAGTTGTAGTCGGGGGCGCGGAGAAAGCCGAATCCGTCGGGCAGGACCTCGAGGACGCCCTCCGCGAAGATGAGCCCGTCCTTCTCCGCCTGTCCCTGAAGGATCTTGAAGATGAGCTCTTGCTTGCGGAGCCCGCTGAATCCCTGAACGCCCAGGTCCTTGGCGACCTGATTCAGGTCGGTGATGGTCTTGTCCTTGAGCTCGGACAGATTCATCTTGCTGCCTCCATCTCCGCCGCTGGCCGTGGGACTAGTGGCCGCGTCCGGGGAAGACTCGGGCGGGTCGCCGGGGGGCGTGTTGCGCCTAGGAATGCGCTGCGAAATGGCGATCTCCGGGGGGTGTCACTGGGTGCTTGGGTACGAGGGAACCAACGGCTCGACATCGCCACTGTCCCACACGGGTCGGAAGACTGTCAAACGATTTTTCAGCCGCCTCCGCGGCTCACAGCCGCATGTCGATGATGGCGCGCTGTCGGATCTCGGCGAGCCACTCCTTGAGCCGAACCTGGAGCTTCTCCCGCAGCAGGATGTCGCGGATCTGGTTCCGGGCCTGGGTCAGCCCCTCGCCGCTGAGGGACTCCTTCGAGTCGAGCTTGAAGAGGTGATACCCGACCTGGGAGCGGAAGGGGCTGGACGTCTCGCCGGCGCTGAGATCGAGGATGGCCTTCTCGATCTCCGGCGCGAGCTCGCCCCGCTTGAGCACGCCGAGCGAGCCCCCGTCCTTGCCGGAGCCGTCCTGCGAGTACTCCCGGGCGAGATCGGCGAAGTCGCCGCCCGCGAGGATCTTTTCGTAGACCTCCCCCGCGCGCTTCTGCGCTTCCTGCCATCCGTCCTCGCCCCGGTTGGGATCGGGGAGGAATAGGATGTGCCGCGCCTCGAACGTGAGGCCGGTCTCGAGCTTCTCGCGGTTCTGCTGCACGTACCGGTCGATCTCGCCTTCGGTGACGGTGACGCGGAGGTTCACCCGCCGGCGGCGCACGCGGTCGACCATCAGCTGGTCGCGCACCCGCTTCTTGATGGATTCGACGGTGACGCCCTGCCGCCGGACCGCCTGCTCCAGCTCGACCTCGTTCTTGACGTTCATCTTCTTCATGATGTCGGCCATCTGCTCGTTCATCTCGACGTCGTCGATGCCGATCCGCTCGCGCTCGGCCTGCTGGAGCTGGAGGCGGTTCTCGATCATGCGCTGGAGGAGACGGTCGCGCAGGGCGGCGCGCGCGTCCGGCGCGGGCCGTGCTTCCTTCGTCTCGTACAGGTAGTAGGCTTCCGCCTCGTCGAGCTCGAAGAGGGTGATGGCGTCGTTGTTCACGATGCAGATCACGCGGTCGAGCACGTCCTCCTGGTCGACCGTGCTGGGCGAGCCTACGGAGATGAGCGGCGCCGTGGGCTGCTTGGGGGGCGGTGTGGGCGCCTGGGCCACCGGGGGCGTGGACTTGCCGAAGAGGGGCACCCAGGAGGGGAGGGAGCAGCCCTCGAGCAGGGTGACGAGGAGGAGGAGCGGCACCCAGCGGGCGCGACGGGTCACTTCCCCAGCTCCTGCAGCAAGGCCGCGAGCGCGGTGCGCACTTCCGGCCAGCTCCCGCGCGGGATCTGCGCGTCCATGGTGAACTCCCTCAGCATCTTCATCCGACCCCGGCTCCTTCCAATCACCGCCAGCAACCGCTCCGGCGTCACTCGCGTGGACGGCGCGAACGTCACCAGCGCCCGCCCCCCCTGCGCCTCCACCCGCTCGACCCCGATGGCGCGCGCGGCCAGCCGCAGCCCCACCACGTCGAGCAGCCCCTCCACCGCCGGCGGCGGCGGGCCGAACCGATCGGCCAGCTCCGCCCGCATCTCGCCGATCTCGTCTACCTGACCGATCTCGGCGAGCCGCTTGTAAAGGGCGAGGCGCTGACCCTCCTCGGGCACATAGGCCTCGGGAAGAAGGGCCTCGACCTCGACGGTGATCGTCGGGTCGACCTCGGCGGCGGGAGCCTCGCCGCGCAATTCTCTCACAGCTTCTTCCAGGAGTTTCGTATAGAGATCGAACCCCACCGCGGCGATATGCCCGTGCTGTTGGGCCCCCAAAAGGTTGCCGGCGCCCCGAATTTCGAGGTCCCGCAGGGCCAGCTTGAAGCCGGCCCCCAGCTCAGTCAGCTCCTCGATGACCCGGAGCCGCCGCTGGGCCGTCTCGTCCAAGCGGCCGTCGGCGGGGACCAGGAGGTAGGCGTAGGCCTGCATGCGCTCCCGGCCCACCCGGCCGCGGAGCTGATAGAGCTGGGCCAGGCCGAAGCGGTCGGCCCGGTTGATGATGATGGTGTTCGAGGCGGGGATGTCCAGGCCCGACTCCACGATGGCGGTGGAGACGAGCACGTCGGCCTGGCCGTCCACGAACTTCACCATCACCGACTCGAGCTCGCGCTCGGCCATCTGGCCGTGCGCCATGAGCACGCGGGCCTCGGGCACCAGCCCCTTGATGAAGGTGGTCATGGACACGAGCGACTGCACGCGGTTGTGGACGAAGAACACCTGGCCGCCGCGCTGGAGCTCGCGCTCGATGGCTTCCTTGATGACCCCACGGCTGAAGCGGGTCACCACCGTCTCCACGGGGAGCCGGTTCAGCGGCGGCGTCTCGATCACCGACAGGTCGCGCACCCCCGACATCGCCATGTAGAGCGTGCGGGGAATGGGGGTGGCGGTGAGGGTGAGCACGTCCACCGCATTCCGCATCTGCTTGATGCGCTCCTTGTGCGTCACGCCGAAGCGATGCTCCTCGTCCACCACGAGGAGGCCCAGGCGCTTGAACTCCACGTCCTTGGAGAGGAGCCGATGCGTGCCGATCACCACGTCCACCGCCCCAGACTTCAGGCCGGCCACCACCGCCTTCTGCTCCTTGGGTGACCGGAAGCGCGAGAGCAGCTCCACCTTGGCCGGAAACGGGCCGAAACGGTCGGTGAAGGTGTTCCAGTGCTGCTGGGCGAGCACGGTGGTGGGCACGAGCACCGCCACCTGGCGGCCCTCCGACACCGCCTTGAACGCCGCGCGCAGCGCCACCTCCGTCTTGCCATAGCCCACGTCGCCCGCCACCAGGCGGTCCATGGGGCGCTCGCGCTCCATGTCCGCCTTCAGCTCGTCGATGGCCCGCTGCTGATCGGGCGTCTCCTCGAAGCGGAACGCCGCCTCGAACTCGCGCTGCCACGGCGTGTCGGCGCCGAAGGCCGCGCGTGAGGCCAGCGAGCGGGCGGCGTAGAGCTTCAGCAGCTCTTCCGCCATCTCCCGGAGCGCCGCCCGCACCGATTCCTTGACGCGACCCCAGGCGGCGCCGCCCAGCCGGTCCAGCTTGGCCGCCCCCTCGGGCGCGCCCAGGTACTTCGAGATGAGATCGAGGCGTTCGACGGGCAGGAAGAGCCGGCCGCCTTCCCCGTACTCCAGGAGGAGGAAGTCTCCGTCGCGGCCGTCGGTCTTGAGGGTGCGGATGCCATGATAGCGGCCCACCCCGTGGGACTCATGCACGACGAGGTCGTTCGGGGCCAGGTCCGAGTACGAGGCGATGGCCGCGCCCCGCTGAAAGCGCGGGCGCTGCAGGCGACGCCGGCGCGCGCCGAAGATCTCCTCCTCGGTGAGGACCACCAGCCCCAGCGCGGGCAGCTGGAACCCCGCGGCGGCGTCTCCCACCAATACGCCCAGGCCTTCGGCGCTCCAGAGCGTCGCGTCCGGCCAGGCCTCGTGCCCGTGCTCGGCGAGGATCTTTCGAAGGCGTGAGGCCTGGCTCTCGTCGTTGACAACCAGACGCACCGCGAAGCCTTCGACGCGCCACTTCTCGATCTCGCCCGCGAGGAGCTTGAACTGGCCGCGATAGCTCCCGACCGAGCGCGTGCCCATCGTGAAGCTGCCCTTCTCGGGGCCGGCGGGGGAGAGCAGCGAGAGGTCCAGGCGCTGAAAGTCGGCGAGCAGGTCTGCCAGCGGCACGGCGGAAGGCGCGTCGTCCGGCGGCGCGTCCAGTACCGCGGGATCGAGGAGCACGGCCAGGCTATCGCCCGGCATGTAGGCGGTGACGGTGCGGCGGTTCTCCGGCTCCTCGTCCGTCCCCGCGGCGGGGCCCACCAGGGGCAGGACGTCCAGCTCGAGGAGGTCCTCGACGGAGCGCTGCGTGGTCGGGTCGAACAGGCGCAGGGACTCGATCTCGTCGCCGAAGAGCTCGACGCGCACGGGGCGCTCGCGCGACGGCGAGAAGATGTCGATGATGCCGCCGCGCAGGCTCCACTGCCCGACCTCCACGACCGCCTCCACGCGCTCGTAGCCCGCGCCCTCGAGGCCGGCCACGAGGGTCTCGCGGTCCACCGTGCCGGCCAGCTCGAGCCGCAGCAGGCGCGCGCGGTAGTCGGCGGGCTTGAGCAGGGGCGCCGTCAACGCGGCGGGGGTCGCCACCACCACCACCGGCTCGCCGCGAAGCAGCCGATGACCGACCAGCGCGCGCATCGCGTCCTGCTCGCCGTGCCGGTTGCCGCGCCAACCCCCGCCCTGCGGCGGCGGAAACTCCAGCACGCGCCGCACGCCTTCCCCCGCTCCGCCGAGGGCGTCGAGAAAGTAGGCCACGTCCTGCGCGGTCTGGTGCGCTTCGGCATGGCCGGGGGCGACGATCAGGACGGGGCGCTCGGCCGACTGGGCGAGTCCGGCGACGACGAGGCCGCGGGACGATCCCCAGAGCCCGCGGGCGGCCAGACGCAGTTCTCCCTGGGCGAGGGCGTCGGCGAGGTCCTTGAACGCCCCCCAGCGATTGAGCGCGGCAGGTGGAACGGTCATGCTGCGTGAGGCCTCGGACAGAGTACCTCAAAGACGCGCCACCTACCACTCGGGGTATACCCTAGATCGAGATCGGGCACAGCCAAGGTCCGATCACAGTCGAGGAGGGGCCATGGCCCAGCACAAGGCGACGATCACGTGGACCCGCACCGGAACGCCGGAGGATTTCGCCAAGGGCAAGTACTCGCGCGAGCACACCTGGGCCTTCGACGGCGGGACGACGGTGCCGGGCTCGGCCTCCCCGTCCGTGGTGCCGGCGCCGTGGTCGAGCGCCGCCGCGGTGGACCCGGAGGAGGGCTTCGTCGCCGCCATCTCGAGCTGCCACATGCTGACCTTCGTGTACCTCGCCCAGAAGGCGGGCTTCGTGGTCGATGCCTACGAGGATCACGCCGTGGGGACGATGACGAAGAGCGAGCGGGGCGCCACCCCCTGGGTGAGCCACGTGGCGCTCACGCCGCGCATCGTCTGGGGCGGGGCCAAGCGGCCGACGGAGGCGGAGGAAGAACACCTTCACCACGAGGCGCACGAGCAGTGCTTCATCGCCCAGTCGGTAAAGACGGAGATCACCGTCGCGCGTCCGTCGTGACGTGAAGTCGGGCACTCGTCGCCGGCTGCGGCAGCTCGCGTGGATCACGCTGGTCGTCTGCATGATCACGCCGTTCTTCAACATGCTCACCGACGAGGCGTCGCTCCGCTCGGCGATGCAGGGCGCGCTCGACGGGGCGCTGATCACCGTCCTCGTGGGCGGGTACTTGCTGCTCCTCCGCGACGGCCGTTTCCGGCCCTGGTTCCGCCGGCTCGGCTTCTCCACCGACCTCGTCGTCAGCAGCGCCATCGCGCTCGCCCTGTTCCTGGTGGGTCGCGCCACCGGCCTCATGCTGACCAGCTTCAGTCCCCGGCGCTTCCTGACGAGCTTCTCCGACGCGCAGCTCGTGTACGGCCTACCCTACTTCGCGATCCTCGTCGTGATCATTCAGTTCGTGCTCCAGATGAACCGGATCATCGGCACCAACGTCCTGCGCTACTTCATCGCCGGCGTGTACCATCGGCCGCGCGCCGAGGAGCGCATCTTTCTGTTCGTCGACCTCGCGGGCTCCACCCAGCTCGCGGAGCGCCTGGGCAGCGCCCGCTACTTCGAGCTGCTGCGTCAGTTCGTCGACGACCTCTCGGAACCCGTGCTCGAGTCGCGCGGCGCGATCTACCAGTACGCGGGCGATGAGGTCGTCATCACGTGGCCGATCGACGTGGGCACGCGCGGGGCCGCGTGCGTGCGCTGCTTCTTCGGAGTCCGGACGGCGGTCGCCGCACGGGCGCCGCAATACGAGCGCGACTTCGGCGTGGTCCCTCGCTTCCGCGGCGGACTCCACGGCGGCGCGGTCACCGCGGGAGAGCTCGGCGACATCCGGCAAGAGATCGTGTTCGTGGGCGACATCCTCAACACCGCCGCCCGCCTCGAGGAGTACGCCAAGCGCGCGGGCCTCGAGCTCGTCGTCTCCGGCGCGCTCCTCGAGCGCCTCACCCTGCCTCCCGGGATCGACGCCGCCCGCTGCGGCGAGCTCGAGCTCCGCGGGAAGGACGCGCCCGTCACCGCCTACAGCCTGCGGGCGGCGTCGGTCCTGGAGTAAGATCGCCGGACCAGGCTAGCCCGACGGCACGAGGAGGGCGACATGGCGGATCCGATGGAGCAGGACTGGCGGTACCTCAAGCCCCGCAAGCTCGCGAGCATCGGGCCCGAGGAGTACATCCGCGAGCGCATGTTCGAGTACCGCAAGTGGGCGGACGGCAAGGCGGTCAAGGCGAAGTTCTGGTTCCAGTGGATGCGCACGGTGGCGGTGGTGGGCGCTGCCGTCGTGCCCGTCCTCGTCAACGTGGAGTTCCCGTACCAGCGGCTCGCCACCACTCTCATCAGCCTCACCGTCGTCACCCTCGTCTCGCTCGAGTCGGTGTTGCACTTCGGGGATCAGTGGAAGAACTACCGCTCGACCGAGCAGTTCGTCGCGCAGGAGTACTTCTGCTTCACCGCGGGGGACGGAGAGTACAAGGGGCTGGAGGCGCCCGCAGGCCTTCCTGCGGCTGGTCGAGCGCATCGAGGGCGCCATCGCCTCGGAGAACTCGTCCACGCTGAACGTCCTGACGGTGGCGTCGCAGCCCCGCAACGGTGAGGCCGCGCCCAGCACGGGAACGCCCGGGCGGCGGGGAGCCGCGGGGGATCCCAGCGGTCACTGACCCCGCGGGCGGAGCGGCGACGCGCTCAGCGTGACGCGGGGGCGGCTGCGGGCGTCGCCATCTCGGCGCTGCGCACCGCGCCGGGCAGCATCGACACGAAGAGGGTGGTCATGGCGGCGAGTCCGGCCATCACCAGGAGCAGCGTGGTGAAGCCGGCGCCCTTGACCACGGGCCCCAGCGTGTAGACGGCCAGCGAGCTCACCCCGAAGGACACCGCCAGCCGCATCCCCGAAACCCGCGAGCGCATGCGGTCGTCCACGTACTGCACGATCATGGCGTCGACGAAGGGAATCGCCCCGAACACGAACACCATGAAGGCCAGCGCGGCGACGTACAGCGCCCAGCCCTGCGCCTGGGCGGCGAGGAGGAAGAGCGGCACCTGCGCGGCCACGATGGGCAGGTACACGCGCTTGAGCGGATAGCGGTCGATGAGCTTGCCCACCACGAGCTGGGCGAACGACGCGATCGTGTAGACGACGGCGAGGAGCACGCCGAGAGTGGCGGGGTCGTCCACGAGGCCCTTCAGCCGCTCGGTCATGAGCTGGCCGTTGCCGTTGGTGGTGAAGTTGAAGATGAGGCTCGACGAGATGGCGGCGAGCGTCATCACGAAGAACACGCGCATCATCACGTCGCGCGGCAGGTCCACCGACTTCTTGGGCCGCTTGGCGGGCGCCGTCTCCTCGCGCGGCACGAGCGCGGCGAAGAGCACCCCGCACGCGATCGCCAGGAGGCCGGGCACCACGAAGGCGGCGCGCCAGCCGATCATCTTCACAAGGAGGCCGGTGAGGATGGCAGCGCCGGCGATGCCGAGATTGCCGGCGAGGCCGTTGACGCCGATGGTGAAGCCGGGATTCTTCGCGCCCTGCACCAGCATGGGGATGCCGACCGGATGGTAGATCGCCGCGAAGGCGCCCATGAGCGTGAGCGCGGCGGCCAGCGTCCACGGCCCCTGCGCGAGGGCGACGAGGCACGCGGCGGCCCCGATGCCCAGGAAGAAGATCACCATCATGGCGCGCCGGCCCCAGAGATCGCCCAGCCGTCCGGCGGGCAGCGAGCCTAGGCCGAAGAGAACGAAGGCCCCCGCCGTGAACGGCATCAGGTCCTGCCACACCATGCCCCACTCGACCGCGATGGCCGCGACGGCGGTGGCGAAGATGAGCAGGAACAGGTGGTCGAGGCCGTGGCCGAGGTTCAGCAGCAGACTGGTGGGGCTCAGTCGAGACATGGCGATAGTCTAGCCCTTGCTGCCCTGCCCGGCTTGCTATAGTCTGCCAACTATCGTCGAGAAACGGTCATGACCCCCATCCTCGCCGCCCCGCGATCGACCGACCCGAACGACTATCAGCGCGTGCCGCGCCCGGTGGCGGCCATGGCCAAGGACTTCGCCGACGGGCATCACATCGCGCCGCATTCTCACGAGCGCGCCCAGCTCATTTTCGCGGCCGACGGCGCCATGCTGGTGAGCACGGGCGAGGGCACCTGGGCGGTGCCGCCGCAGCGGGCGGTGTGGATGCCGGCCGGCGTCACGCACGAGATCCGCATGGCGGGCGCGGTGGCCATGCGCACCCTCTACGTGCGCGGTGACGCCTCGCCCCGCCTGCCTGCGCAGGTGCTGGTGCTCGCGGTCTCGCCGCTGCTCCGCGAGCTGATCCTGCGCGCATGCGAGCTGCCCGTGCGCTACGACGAGGCGGGCCCGCACGGCCGGCTCATGACGCTCATCCTCGACGAGATCGCGGCCCTGCCCGCCATCGCCCTCGATCTGCCGCTGCCCCGCGATCCGCGTCTCGGGCGCATCTGCCGCGCCCTCCGCGCCGACCCCGGCGACCGTCGCACGCTGCCCGACTGGGCTCGCGAGGCCGGAGCATCGCCGCGCACACTCGCGCGCCTCTTCCTGAAGGAGACCGGTCTGCCCTTCGCGGGGTGGCGCCAGCAGGCGCGCCTGCTCGCCGCCATGGCCTTGCTGGCGGCGGGCCAGCCCATCACGCGCATCGCCGTCGATCTCGGCTACGACTCTCCTTCGGCCTTCACCGCCATGTTCCGGCGCTCGCTCGGCACGCCGCCCAGCCACTACTTCCGTGGATAGCTCCGTCTGGGCATTCCTCGGCATCTCCATCCTGGTCATCGTGACGCCGGGTCCGGACACCGCGCTCACCATCCGCAACACCGTGATCGGCGGCCGCCCCGGCGGCATCTTCACCGCCCTCGGAGTCTCCGCCGGCCAGCTCGTATGGGCGCTCGCGACGAGCGCCGGCGTGGTCGCGCTGCTGCTCGCCTCCGAGCCCATCTTCCACGCCGTGAAGCTCGGCGGGGCCGCGTATCTACTCTATCTGGGCGCGCGGTCGCTGCTCGCGGCGCTGCGGCCACCCGCGTCCGCCTCGTCCATGGCGGAGGGAGCCCCGCGCCGGCGTCTCGGGCCGCGCGCGGCGTTCCGGCAGGGCCTCGTCAACAATCTCGGGAATCCCAAGATGGCGGTGTTCTTCGCCAGCGTGCTGCCCCAGTTCGCGCGCGAGGGCGAGGGCATGCTCTCGGTCCTCGTGCTGCTCGGCCTGGTCTTCTCGACGCTCACCCTCGCCTGGCTGGCGCTCTACGCGGCGGCGATCGCCGCGGTGGGCCGCACGCTCCAGCGTTCGGGGCTCCGCCGCGCGATCGAGGGCCTCAGCGGGGCGGTGCTGATGGGGCTCGGAGCGCGGCTCGCCGCCGAGTCGCGCTAGCGGCTGCCCTGGGCGAGATAGAAGGACAGCGACTCCAGCTCGATGGCGAGGTCCACGTTCTTCAGCCGCACGTCCTTGACCGCCTTGATGCGGCTGGGCGCGAAGTTGAGGATGGCCTTGATGCCGGCGGCGACGAGCTTCTCCGTCACCGACTGCGCGGACTCGGCGGGCACCGCCACGATGGCGATCTGGAGGTTGCGCGCCTTGACCTCCTTGGGGAGATCGCGCATCGGCATGATGGGGATGCCCCCCTCGGCGTGCCCCCACTTGGCTTGGTCGTCGTCGAAGACGGCGGCGATGCGGAAGCCCTGCTTGGCGAAGCCCTTGTAGTGGAAGAGGGCGGCGCCGAGGTTGCCGAGGCCCACGAGGGCCACCGGCCACTCGCGATCCAGACCCAGGATCTTCTGCAGCTCCGCCTTGAGCCCGGCCACGTAGTAGCCGATGCCCCGCACGCCGAACTCCCCGAAGTAGGCGAGGTCCTTGCGCACCTGGGCGGAGTTGAAGTTGAAGCGCTCGGCGAGCTCCTGGGACGAGACCGTCTTCACGCCGTCCTCCTCGAGCTGCTGGAGGCACCGTGTGTAGACGGACAGGCGCCGCACGGTCATCTCGGGGATCTTCGGAATCTTGAAGTGCGAGCGCGGCGCCATGGCGCGACGCCCCTCCCCCCTGACGGGGGAGGGGCCTCCCCTACGTTACGACTTCACGAAGAGCAGGATGACGGCGATGACGAACACGAACAACACGAGGGACTCGATGAACGCGAGGCCCAGGATCATCGCGGTCTGGATGCGGTTGGTGTTGCCGGGCTGGCGCGCCATCGCGTCCACCGCCGAGCCGGCCGCGCGGCCCTGACCGAGACCGCACAGGCCCGCGGCGAGACCGAACCCGAGGCCCGCGGCGAGCGCCGCCGCCGGCTTGACCCAGTCAGTCGTGCCGGCCGCGGCCGCCTGCGCGAGCGCGACTCCCGGAACCGCGAGCACCGCCAGAATTGCGAACATCAGTGTACGTCGCACGGACTTCCTCCTTGAGTGGGTGTGGATCCTGCGTGTGCTAGTGATGCCCCGCGGGCGCGTGATGCTCCCCATGCTCGGCTTCCTCGAGGGCGCCGGTGATGTAGATCATCGTCAGCATGCAGAAGATGAAGGCCTGAAGGAACGCGACCAGAATCTTGAGCGGCATGAGGAAGCCGATCACGAAGACCGCGGCGACGAGGGCGCCGGGTGCACCGATGAGCAGGCCGCCCAGCGTGCCCGAGAGGGCCCAGCCGAGCATCCCGTCGAGCCCCATCATGAAGAAGAAGATGGCGATGAGGATGTGGCCGCCCGCCATGTTGCCGAAGAGGCGGAGCGAGAGCGACAGGGGCCGGGCGAGGTGGCTGATGATCTCGATCACGAACATCAGGGGCTTGAGCGGCCCCGGCACCGGGCCCGCGAAGTGCTTGAGGTAGTTCAGCGCCCCCTGCTTCCGCACCCCGATCACGTGGTAGGTGAAGAACACGATGAGCGCGCACGCCGCCGTGGTGTTGAGGTTGGCGGTGGGCGCGGCCAGCCCCGGCACGAGCCCCATGAGGTTGGAGACGAGGATGAACAGGCCGAGCGTCCCGATCAGGGGCAGATAGCGCCGCCCCCCCGCCCCGATCACCTCGTCCAGGATCTGGTGGAACTGATCGATCACCATCTCCATGAAATTCTGCGCTCCGGTGGGGACCAGTGAGAGCCGCCGCGTGGCCATCGCCGACACCACCACCAGGATCAACATGGCGATCCACGTGTAGGTCACGTGGTCGGGAATGCCGGGCAAGCGCAGGATCGGCGGGTGATCGATGATTTCCATGCGGGTCGGTCCTCAGTCTCGAGCGGCGCGGAGGCCCTGGGCCACGAGCACGGGCGGGAGGACGAGCAGGCCCGCGGCCACCGCGACGGGGTGGGTCCATCCGCTGACGAGCAGCGCGCCGAGCGCGGCCAGCGCGCCCAGCTTGCGCAAGCCGATCCCGCTCAGCCGCCCGGAGCCGGTGGTGGCGCGGATGGCATCGTGGGCGAGCCAGCGGAAGTTCAGGAGGGTGATGGTCGCGCCGCCGATCGCTCCCACGGCGGCGCCGGGCCCGGCGATGGCCCCGGCGAGGATGGCGACGAGGACGGTGGCACCGAGGCCCGTCAGCATCACGCGATTCACCAGCTCAGCCGCCATCATCATCCACACTCACTCGTCCATGCGGTTCAGCGCCACGATGGCGCGATAGAGGTTCCACGCGGCCGCCGCGATCCCGAACCCCAGCCCGATCAGCAGGAGCCAGGGTTGCGTGCCCAGCCACCGGTCGGCGAAGTAGCCCGCCACCAGCCCGACGACCACACACGCGAAGAGCGTCGTCCCCAGCTGGGCGAACGTCGCGAGCCCGCGCCATGACGACCGGTCAAACCCGGGAGCCATGTGAACCGAAACACTAGCACAGGGGCTCGGGGCTGACAAGGCCCCGCAACATACCAATATTACGGCGATATTGTCCCTGTCAGGAGAGTCGGTTCAGTACAAAGGCTCACCCGAAGACCCCGCCCATCCGCGTTCCCGCGATCCGATTGATCACCAGCGTGGCGAGGGCCGCGACCACGATCAGGATCACCCCCAGGGCGGCCGCCTCGTTGGCGCTGCCGGCGATGTAGAAGGCGAAGATGCCGTTGGTGATGGACTCCCACCCGCCCAGGGCCAGGAAGAGGACGGCCGAGGCCTCCTGCAGCGAGGTCATGAAGGAGAAGAGACTGCCCACCAGCACGCCCTTCCAGATCAAGGGCAGGGTGATGTCGCGGAAGGTGCGCGGGCCCGTCGCGCCCACGCTGGCGGCGGCCTCCTCCATCGACCGATGCACGAGGAGAAGCGAGGCGTACGAGCCGCGCACGGTGTAGGGCAAGCGTCGCACCGCGAGGACCAGGGGCATCACGATCCAGAAGGACGTGAGGCCGCGATCGAAGCCGGGCAGGTCCCAGTGAAAGGCCCGGATGTAAGCGATGCCGATGGCGGTGCCGGGAATGGCGAGGATGAGGGTATTGAGGGCGTCCAGCGCGCCGCGGCCCGGCACCTGGGAGCGGCCGAGGAGCCAGGCGATGGGCACGCCGACGAGGATGCAAATGGCCACCGCGAGGCCGGAGTAGAGGAAGCTGTTCAGGATGTACTTCGGCGTCTCCACGATCACCCGCTCGTAGTACTGGAGCGTGTACGCCTGCGGCAGCGGCGTCAGCGACCACCCCTTTCCCACCGAGGCCAGCCCCACCCCGAGGTACGGGATGAAGGAGAGGAGGAGGAGCCCGGCGAGGAAGCCGATGGCGAGGGCCTGCCGCAGGCCGGTCAGGCGGCGACGGCTCACGCGCGAGTAGGCGAGCGAGGAGTAGTCCTTGAGCCCGACGTAGTGACGCGCGGCGAGGAGGAACACGATCGCGAGGAGCACCATGAGGGCCGAAATCACAATCCCCATCCGGAAAATCCGCTTGTCCACGAACTGCACGATGTTGAGGTAGGCCTGCGGGGCGAGGAGGTCCTGCACGCCCAGCACCAGCGGCGTGGCGAAGTCGGAGAAGGTCCAGATGAACACGAGCAGCGCGCCCGCGATGTAGCCGGGGGTGGTCAGCGGCAGCGTCACCGTCCAGAACTTCCTCCAGCCGCGCGCGCCCACGCTCTCCGCGGCCTCCTCGAGGGCGGGGTCGATCTTGCCGAGGGCGTCCACCACGTTGAGGGTGATCATGGGGAAGAGGTGGAGCGTCTCCACCAGCACCACCCCGTGGATGCCGTAGAGGAAGTTCACCGGCCGGAGCATGTCGAGCCAGTCCATGAGGAGCACGTTCACGGTGCCCGCCCGGCCGAGGATGAAGGTGAAGCCCAGCACGCCCACCAGCGGGGGCGAGATGATGGGGATGATGGTCAGGTAGCTGAAGAGGTTGCGCCCCCGGAAGTCGTAGCGCACGAGGAGAAAGGCGACCGCGATGCCCAGCACGCTGCTCGCGAGCACGGTGGCGACCCCCAGCACCATGGAGTTCCAGAGCGAGCGCAGGTAGAAGCGGTCCGTGAAGAAGTCGCGGAAGTGGGACAGCGTGAATGCGCCGCCCTCGGTGGTCACCGCGTCGTAGAAGATGCGCGTGAGCGGGTAGACGAGGAAGAGGCCGAGGAAGAGCCAGATCAGCGCGACCCCGGCCGCGAGCGGCAGCCGCTTTCTCACGCTGCAGCGCGCCCGTCAGGCCCCGCCGAGCCGCCGGCGCAGGTAGTCGGCGATCTCGAGCGTGCAGGCCATCCCCTGGGGAATCGCCTTGGTCAGGGACACGAAGGCGTGGATCTGCCCGGGGTACTCGCGGTAGACGACGTCCGCGCCCGCCTTGCGCAGCGCCTCCGCGTAGGCGTGGCCCTCGTCGCGCAGGGGGTCGAAGCCGGCGGTGACCACCAGCGCGGGCGGCTGGCCGCGAAGATCGCCGCGGATGGGCGAGGCTCGCACGTCGGTCTTGTCGGCGTCAGCCCGGAGGTACTGCTGCGCGTACCAGACAATGCGCTCACGCGGGATGATGTGCCCGTCCTCGAGCTCGCGGTGCGAGGGCGTGTCCATCGAGAAGTCGGTGGCGGGATAGATGAGGACCTGGCAGGTCGGGACGGGAATCCCCTGGGCCCGGGCGAGCTGCGACACCACCGCGGAGAGATTGCCGCCCGCGGAGTCGCCGGCCACCCCCACGCGGGCCGGATCGAGGCCGAGCGTGCCGCCCTGGACCCGCAGCCAGGCATAGGCGGCCAGGCAATCCTCCACCGCCGCCGGGAACTTGTGCTCGGGGGCCAGGCGGTAGTCGATCGCCACCACCATGATCCCCGCGCGCTGGGCGAGGCGCGCGCAGAGGCCGTGATGGGTCTCGAGGTCACCCTGCACCCAGCCGCCGCCGTGGAAGTAGGCCAGCGCCGGACGCGCCCCTCCTCCGCCCGCCGCGGCGTACACGCGGGCGGGGATAGAGCCGGCGGGGCCCGGTATCTGGACGTCCTCGATGCGCGCGAGGGCGGGCGCGGGCTCGTCCATCAGCGTCACCATGGTCCGCAGCTGCTGGCGCAGCTCGGGGAGCGGCGGGTAGTAGCCGGGCACCCGGATCGACTTGACGAACTCGCCCACGATCTGCGCCTTCGGATCCATGGTGCGGCCGCCCATGCCGATGCGATGTCCCGCGAGCAAGGCCAGCGCGGCCTCCTCGCTCAGCGCGGCATGGGCCAGCTCCAGCTTGGGCAGCGGCGGCGTCTGCGTCATGACTCCTCCGGAAGAGCCAGCGTGACCGAGGGCGGGAAGGACACCGTCACCGCCCGGCCCACCGGCATGGGATCGTGATGCCAGGGATCGCGGACATCGGCCTTGAGCACCGGGCCGGGACCCGTCTCCACGTCGTAGCGCAGGGTGTTGCCCAGATAGGACGAGAACGCCACGCGCCCGGCCACCGAGTTGCCACCGTTGGGCGTGGCGACGCCGCTCGGCTGAATGGCCACGTTCTCGGGGCGGATGGCGAGCACGCAACGGTCGGCGATGGCGGCGGCGGCGTGGGGAATGGCCTCGAGCCGCCCGAGCTCCGTCTCCACGAAGAGGCGCTCCCCGCGCCGCTCGCGCACCCGGCCCGGTACGAGATTGTTCGTCCCCACGAAGTCGGCTACGAAGCGGGTGCGCGGTCGCTCGTAGAGCTCCCGCGGCACCCCCACCTGCAGCACGTGCCCGTCCTTCATGACGGCGACGCGATCGGACAGGGAAAGCGCCTCCTCCTGGTCGTGAGTGACGTAGATGGTGGTGATGCCCAGCTCCTGCTGGAGCTTCCGGATCTCCGCGCGCACCTGCACGCGGATCTTGGCGTCCAGGTTCGAGAGCGGCTCGTCCAGCAGCAGGATGTCGGGGTTGAGCACGAGGGCCCGGGCGAGCGCCACCCGCTGCTGCTGGCCTCCGGAGAGCTGGCCGGGATAGCGGGACTCGAGCCCGCCCAGGTTGACCTTCGCGAGGCCCTCGCGCACCCGCCGCTCGACCTCGGCGGTGGCGAGCTTGCGGAGCCGGAGGCCGTAGGACACGTTGCCGGCCACCGTCATGTGCGGCCAGAGCGCGTAGTTCTGGAACACCATGCCGATGTTCCGCTCGTAGGGCGCCAGCCCGCTGACCTTCCGCGCGCCGAAGTAGATCTCGCCGGCGTCCGGTTGATAGAAGCCGGCGAGCAGCCGCAGCAGGGTCGTCTTGCCGCAGCCTGACGGGCCCAGCAGCGTGAAGAGCTCGCCGTCGGCGACGTCCAGCTCGGCGCGGTCCACCGCCGTGACCGCGCCGAACCGCTTGACGACGCCGCGGATGGCGATCTTCACACCCGGCGCCCGCGCCGCCCTACTTCTTCAGCTGGTCCCATTGGGCCTCGATGTCGGACCGGAACTTGGTCTTGAGCGCCTCCGACCGCTTGGCCGCCGTCGTCTCATCGTAGACGTTCGCGACCTCGCCGCCGAAGTACGAGCGCACGCCCCCGGTGAACTGCACGGCGAGCTCGGCGGTGGAGCCCGGCGGCCCCTGCACCTTGTACTTGGGGGTGATGGGGAAGAGCCCGCGCTCCATGAAGACGCGCTGGCCGCGCTCGGTGAGGAGGAACTCGATGAAGGCCCGGGCCGCCTTGGGATTGCGCGCGCCCGCAAGGATGGCCATGGGCTCGGGCGTCACGAACGCGTTCTTCGGGGCTACGAACTTCAGATCGAAGCCGGCCAGCTTCTCCTCGAAGGCCATGTAGGAGGGCACCGCGAAGCCGGCCGCGAACTCGCCCTTGGCCACCACCGTCGGCACGTCGCGGCTCCGCGCGGTGAAGTGGCCGGTGTTGGCGGCGAGCTTCTTCAGCCACTCCCAGCCCTTGTCCTCCCCCAGCATGGAGAGGATCACCTCGTAGGTGGCATTGGACGACGACGACCGCGTGGGGGCGCACTGGGCCACCTCGCCCTTGAGCTTGGGATGGAGGAGGTCCTCCCACTCCTTGGGCTCGGGCACGCCCAGGCGCTGCAGCCGCCGGGGGTGGTAGACGAGCCCGTAGGGCTCCAGCGCGGTGCCGACCCAGAAGGCGTCCTTGTCCTTGAGGGGGATGGGCTTGGGCTTGCCGATGACGGCGGGAATCGAATCCCACGCCTCTTTCGAGATCTCCACCTTCTGCAGGAGCTTCTGCTCGGCGAGCTTCTCGAACAACGCGGACTCGCCGCCCCAGAAGATGTCCACCTCGGGCTTGCCCTTCCACTCCGTGATGCGCCCGTAGGCCACCGGCGTGCCCGCCGGAATGGCGCTCACCTTGAGGGTGACGTTCCACTTCTCCTTCGCATAGTCGGCGAAGGCCTTGAGCGCGGCGTCGTGGATGAACTTCGACACCGGCGTGATGAGGGCCAGCTCCCCCTCGATGGGCGCCTGCGCGGCGGCGGGGCCGGCGGGCGCCGCGAGAAGAGCCAGCGCGAGCAACCAGACGATGGTTCGGGTCATGCGGGGCCTCCTTTGGATGTCATGTCTCGGGGGCGACCCAAGCGCGCGCGCGCTCCACGGCGCGCCGCCAACCGCGATAGGCGGCCTCACGGGCCGCCGGCGTCATCGAGGGCGTGAAGCGGCGGCCGAGCCGCCAGCGCGCGCCGAGGTCGGCGGGCCGCCACATCCCCGCCCCCACCCCGGCGAGGTACGCCGCGCCCAGCCCGGTCGTCTCCGTCACTGCCGACCGCAGCACCTCCACGCCGAGCATATCGGCCTGGAACTGGCAGAGAAAGTCGTTGGCGGCGGCGCCCCCGTCCACGCGCAGCGACTGGATGGGCGCGCCCGCGTCGGTGGCCATGGCGTCGAGCACGTCGCGGCTCTGATACGCGATGGCCTCCAGCGCCGCCCGCGCCAGGTGCGCCCGCCCGGTGCCCCGGGTGAGCCCCACGAGGGTGCCGCGCGCGTAGGGATCCCAGTAGGGCGCCCCGAGGCCCACGAACGCGGGGACGAGGTAGACGCCGCCCGTGTCCGGCACCGACTCCGCCAGCGCCTGGGTCTCCCCCGCCTGGGCGATGATGCCGAGCCCGTCGCGCAGCCACTGCACGGCCGCGCCCGCGATGAAGACGCTGCCCTCCAGCGCGTACGTGACGCGCCCGCCGATGGACCAGGCCACCGTGGTGAGGAGCCCCTGGGTGGACGCCACCGGGCGGGCGCCGGTATTGACGAGGAGGAAGCAGCCGGTGCCGTAGGTGTTCTTGGCGGAGCCCGTGTCGAGGCAGCTCTGGCCGAACAGGGCCGCCTGCTGATCCCCGGCGATGCCGGTGATGGGAATGCCCGCGGGCAGGAGCCCGCCCCCCGCCGTCTCGCCGAAGGCGCCCGCCGACGGGCGCACCTCGGGCAGGAGCGTCATCGGCACGCCCAGCGCGGCGGCCAGCTCGCCGTCCCACGCGAGCTTCTCGATGTCGAAGCAGAGGGTGCGCGCGGCGTTCGAGGGCTCGGTGGCGTGGACCCGTCCGCCGGTCAGGCGCCAGAGGAGCCAGGAATCCACGGTGCCGAAGGCGAGGTCACCGCGTTCGGCTCGTCCGCGTGCCCCGTCGACGTGGTCGAGCAGCCAGCGAATCTTCGTCCCCGCGAAGTAGGCGTCGAGCACGAGTCCGGTCTTCCGCCGGAACAGGGGCTCCAGGCCGTCCGACTTCATGCGGTCGCACATCTCGGCGGTGCGCCGGCATTGCCACACGATGGCGTGGTGGATGGGCCGGCCCGACGCGCGCTCCCAAACAACGGTGGTTTCTCTTTGATTGGTGATGCCGATCGCGGCGATCTCGGTGCCGGTGACGCCGGCGGCACGCAGGGCCTCGCCGGCCGCCGCTTCGGTGGTGGACCAGATGCGCTCGGGGTCGTGCTCGACCCATCCCGGCCGGGGAAAGTGTTGCGGCAGCTCGGCGTAGCCGCGCGCCCGGACGGTGCCGTCGGGGTCAACCACCAGCGCGGTCGAGCCGGTGGTGCCCTGGTCCAGCGCGAGGAGGAAGCGGCGGGTTGCGCTCACCGCCGCAGCGCGCGCTTGGCCAGGTCCGGTCGGTCGGTGATGACCACGTCCACTCCGAGGTCGATAAAGCGCCGGATCGCGTCGTCCTCGTTCACCGTCCAGACCCCGAGGGTGAAGCCCATGGAGCGAACGAGGGCGACGGTGTCCGCGTCGACGAGGCCCTGATGGAGGCCCACGACGGCCACGCCCGCGCTGCGCGCAGTCTCGAGCTCCCGCTCGAGGGTGGAGCCCAGATCGCCGATGGTGCGCCGCGAGTAGAGCGCGCACGCGCGCGCGTCCGGCCGGAGCGTGCGCGCCCGACGCCACGTGTCGCGATCGAAGGACATCACCACCGTCGCCGGCGTCGCGCCGTGGCGGTCGAGCACCGCGAACACCTTCTCCTCGATGCCGGGATAGCGCAGCCCAGCTTCGTCCAGCTTGATCTCGAGGAGGATCTGGCGGCGCGTGGCGAGGGCGAGCGTGACCACGTCGTCGAGGGTGGGGAGCGGCTCCTCCGTCACCGCGCCGTTCTCGTCGCGGAGCCGGACCTCGCGGAGCTCGGCGAGGGTCCACGCGCGCACGGGCCCTCGGCCCGTGGTCGTACGGTCGAGGGTGGGATCGTGGATCACTACGACCTCGCCGTCCTTTGTCAGGTGCACGTCGAGCTCGAGGAAGTCGGCCCCGAGCTGCTCGGCGGCCTTACGGAAGGCGAGGAGACTGTTCTCGGGCCAGAGAAGCGCGCCGCCCCGGTGGGCGGCGAAGAGCGGCGCCCGGGGCGCGGACTGCGCGCCGGCGCCGCCCGCGACGACGGCGAGGGCGCTCACCGCGAGGCCGGCGAGCAGGAGCAGCCTCACTTCTCGCTCTCCACCAGGCCCTTCACGAACCAGCGCTGCATGAGCACCACCACCGCCACGGGCGGCACCATCGCGAGCACCGCGGTGGCCATGATGAGGTTCCAGTCGGTCTGAGCGTCGCCGCTGCCGATCATCTTGGTGATGCCGATCACGATGGTGTCCATGCTGCGGCTGGTGGTGATGAGCAGCGGCCACAGGTACTCGTTCCAGCCGTAGATGAAGAGGATCACGAAGAGCGCCGCGATGTTGGTGCGCGACAGGGGCAGCAGGATCGCGGTGAAGAAGCGCCAGGGGCCGGCCCCGTCGATCTTGGCCGCCTCCACGAGGTTGTCGGGAATGGTGAGGAAGACCTGCCGGAAGAGGAGGGTGGCGGTGGCCGACGCGATGAGGGGGATGGTCAACCCCGGGAACGTGTTGATCATGCCCAGGTCCGACACGACCTTGAAGGTGGGAATGATGCGCACCTCCACCGGCAGCATAAGCGTGACGAAGATCATCCAGAAGAAGAACATGCGCCCGGGAAAGTGGAAGAACACCACCGCGTAGGCGGAGATCAGCGAGACCGCGATCTTTCCAACGGCGATCACCATCGCCATGATCAGGCTGTTCAGGAGCATTCGCGACACCGGCGGGGCCTTCACCCGCAGCCCGCTGCCCTCCGTCCACGCCTGCGCGTAGTTCTCCAGCGCCAGCCCGCCCGGGTAGAGCGGCATGCCACCGCGCCCGATGGTGCCGGCGTCGTGCGTGGAGCCGATCAGGGCCATGTAGATGGGGAAGGCGAAGACGGCCACCCCGAAGACGAGCACGAGATGCGGCACCCACGCCGTCCGCGCGCCGGACTCGTTCATCCGTAGTGCACCCGGCGCTCGATGAAGCGGAACTGGACGGCGGTGAGGGCCATGACGACCACGAGGAGGATGACCGATTGCGCGGACGATCCGCCGAGGTCGAGGTTGATGACGCCGTCGACCCAGAGCTTGTAGATCAGGGTCTCGGTGGACTTGCCGGGGCCGCCCGCGGTGAGCGCGTGGATGACGCCGAAGGTGCCGAAGAAGGCGTACACGAGGTTCACCACCAACAGGAAGAAGGTCGTCGGGGACAGGAGGGGGAACACGATGCTCCAGAAGCGCCGGGCGGGGCCGGCCCCGTCGATGGCGGCCGCCTCGATCACCGGCTTCTGGATCGCTTGGAGCCCGGCCAGGAAGAACAGGAAGTTGTAGCTCACCTGCTTCCAGGCGGCGGCGAGGACCACTAGCCCCATCGCCTGTACGCCGTTGAGCTTGTAGTCCCACGCGACGCCCAGATCGCGCAGCCCGCGCCCGAGGATCCCGATGGCGGGATGGAAGACGAACAGCCAGAGCACGGCGGCGACGGCGGGAGCCACCGCGTACGGCCACATGAGCAGGGTCCGGTAGGCGGCGGCGCCGCGGATCTGCCGGTCGGCCATCACCGCGAGGGCGAGCGCGCTCGCCATGGCGAGGATGGTGACGGACGCGCTGAAGACGAGCGTCCGCCCCGCGGACGCCAGATACAGCGGGTCTCCCAGCACGTACCGGTAGTTGTCGAACCACACGAAGGTCTGGCGGAGGCCGAAGGCGTCCTGCAGGTAGAAGGAGTAGTAGATGGCCTGGGCGGCCGGCCAGAAAAAGAAGACGAGGGTGATGGCGACCTGGGGCGCCAAGAGCAAGTAGGGCAGGAGCTTGTCGTCGAAGATCACGCGCCGGCGCATGGGGCCTCCATGCGCGCGGCGCGCGTGCCCGTGACCATCACGTGCTTACGATCGATTCGCCCGCTCGAAGTT
>Ga0075421_100000527_pt1 | contig 40325 bp, 41 predicted proteins | sample SoiMetdeltSBSDD5_FD_75292 | JGI IMG/M metagenome (GOLD analysis project Ga0075421, IMG submission 75292) | Bulk soil microbial communities from a Populus tree surrounding site in Tennessee, USA - Soil MetaG P. deltoides SBSDD5 | ecosystem: Environmental > Terrestrial > Soil > Tree plantation... | reverse complement strand
CTCCAGGCGACGACCTTCGCCTGGAACGGCTCGCCGAACTTTACCTCCTGCGGCAGCAGCATCGCCTCCGCGACGACCTCCTGCGTGAACGTCAGCGGCGCCGGCACGTAGTAGACGTCCGCACCGGCCGCCTTGGCGGCCTGCGCGCCGGCCAGTGCGTTGCCACCGTTCTGGCGGCCGTCGGTCAGCATGACGATGCGGTTGGCCTGGCCGGGCGGCAGCGTGGCGAGCGCCAGCTGGATCGCCTGGAAGATGTTCGTGCCCCGGCCATCGACCTCGGCCTTTGGCCGCTCCACGGCCGTGCGATTCGCCAGCGGCTGATCGACCACCGCGCTCTCGCCGAATACGATCACTTCCTGGCGGTCACCGCTCTTGATGTGACGGGCGGCATCGGCCACGAAGCGATAGGCGCGCTCGCGCCCGGCGAGGCTGATGCTGTCCGACTGATCGAGCAGGAAGACCACGTTCAATCGATCGACCCAGCGTGGCAGCGTCGGCCGCACGAGGGTGACCAGCAGCACGACAACGAGGGCACCGCGGAGCGCCAGCGCCCACTGATCGCCGGCCGCCGCGGGCGCCCGCCACCGGCCGGCCGTCTGGCGGCGCCAGTAGAGGAAGCCCTCCAGCGCGAGCAGCACCGCGGCCACGATGACGAACAGCGGCCAGAGCTCACGCTGGATCGGCACCGGCGGTGGCGCCGCCGCCTGGGCGCCGGCGGGCGCCGGCAGCGGCCGCGGCGCGAGGTTCGACTCCTCGGCGTCCATGAGGTTCACCGCGAGCTTCATGTCGCCGCGCGCGGTGGCCAGCGTGTACACGCCGACTTCTTCGGTGTCGGTGAAGCTCACCGCACCGCGCGTGATCGGCGCCTTGATCGCACGGCCGCTCGGGGTGTTGACCGTGGCCGATGTGATGCCGTGGGCCACCGGCAGCAGGATCGGCTGGCCGGCGGCCAGCTGCAGGCTCGACTGATCGAGGGCGGCGGGGTGGAGCCAGCGCAGTGTGTTCGACAGGATCAGCGGGAACGCCACGCGCAGCGGAAAGTCCGTCTTGAACAGATCGAAGCCGATGAAGATCGCCTTCCGGTCCGGCTCCTCGAGTGCATAGATCAGCGGGCCGCTGACCGCCTCCACGAGCGCACGGCCGGCCGCCAGCGGCCGGACGCGCATGGCGTCCTCGATGGCGACCTTCGCGAACTCGACGTGACGCATGATCGGGTGGGCGCGGTCCCAGTCCATGATTGTCGGCTGCTCGATGCGGCCGAGCACCTCTAGCGGCACGTCGGATGGGACGGTGTTGACGAAGACGAAGCGCCCGGCGCCCACCTTGGACGGCGTGGCCGAGTCGATGACGACGACGTCCGCCTCGCCCATCCCGCCCTGGTACTGATCGGGCGTCTTCACGTCGAGGGCCACCTGCGGATCCGTCTTCAGCACCTTCTCCAGGAAGAGGTTGCCCGGACTCACCAGGGTCACGGCGATCTTCTTCGGCGGCGGAATCACCGCGTACGCGGTGTTGTCGGTGTCGAGGTCGTCGCTGACATCCAGCCGCGCGGTCACGGTGCCGGCCGCCTGGTGCGTGAACGGCAGCACGATCGAGCGCCGCACGCTCGGCTCGAGCGTCAGCGACTTCGTCGCGAGCGGCCGTCCCTCGACGGACAGCGTGAAGTCGAAGGTCTGGGACTCCTGCGAGTGGTTGACCAGCGACACGAACGCCTGGTACTCGAAGGCGCCCGAGTAGGCGCGGCGGATAGAGAGATTGGTGATGCCAACGTTGCGGCTGCGCGTGCCGATCGGCACCCACCGGATACGCGGATCCGTGGTCTCCGGCGTGGCGGCCAGCGTATAGGCGCCGTCCGTGTAGACGTAGATCTCCGCGCGCGGGTCCGTGCCCACCAGCGCGCGCGCGGTGCGAATGGCATCGGGCATGCGGTGCGGCAGGTCGCGCGCGTGCGCGTTCCGGATGGCCGCCAGCGCGCGATCCCGATCGCGGCCGAGGGCAGCCACCACGTTGGGCTGCACGCCGGTTTCGATCACCATGACCTCGGCGCCCTCGCCGAGCCGGCGGACCATCGCCGCCGCCTCGCTGCGCGCGACCTCGAACCGCGAGCTGCCGACGTCGCGGGCCTTCATCGACGCGGAGGTGTCGAGCACCACGACCACCTTGCGCGCCCCCTCGCCCACCACCGTCACCACCGGCCGCGCCAGCGCCACGCAGAGCGCCACCAGCGCGAGGATCTGCAAGATCAGCAGCGGGTCACGCTGCAGACGCTGGAAGAAGGCGGAGGCCTCGCGATCGCGCAGCTCGGCGCCCCACAGCATGAGGCTCGAGACGGTCCGCTCGCGCCGGCGGACCTTGAGGAAGTAGAGCAGCACGAGCGGCAGCGCCAGACCCAGGGCGGCGAACGCGAGCGGCGACAGAAAATTCACGCGACGACTCTCCCCCTCAGCTGAGCGACCACGAACTCCTCCACCGGCGTGTCCGTGACGACGCGATGGTATCCGACCTCGTGCGCGCGGCAGAATCCCTCCACGCGCTGCAGGAACTGCGACAACCGCTCGCGATAGCCGCGAATGGTCTCGGCGTCCACGGTGATGTCACGCACCTCGCCCGTCTCGGCGTCCTCGAGCCGCAGGTCGCCGGCCATCTCCGGATTCATCTCCGCGGGATCCAGCAGGTGCACGACGTGGACGTCGTACCGGCGCTCCAGCAGACGGCGGAAGCCGGCCTCGAAGCCGCGTGGGTCGAGCAGATCGGAGATCACGACGGCCAGCCCGGGCTCCCGCGCGCGGGCCGCGTAGTCACCGAGGGCCTCGTTCAGGCGCGTCGGACCCGCCGGCTCGACGTGCGCGAGAAAGTCCAGCAGTCCCACCACCTGATTGCGCCCGCGCGCCGGCGGCCAGCCCTCCGACGCGCGCTCGCGCAGGATTCCGACGCCGACCCGCTCGTGGTTGACGAGGCCGACGAAGCCGAGCGCCGCCGCCGTCCGCACCGCATACGCGAGCTTGCTCGGGGTGCCGAACCGCATGGAGGCGGAGGCATCGACGAGCAGATGGAGGCAGAGGTCCTCCTCGTCGACGAAGAGCTTGACGTGCAGCCGATCGAGGCGGCCGTACACATTCCAGTCGACGTAGCGCAGGTCGTCGCCGTGTCCGTACGCGCGATAGTCGGCGAACTCCACGGAATGGCCGCGCCGCGGGCTCCGGCGCTCACCCTTCACGCTGCCGCGAAACGCGCGCCGCGACAGCAGCGACAGCCGCTCGAGCTGCGCCAGGAACTCCGTTGGGAAGAACGAGTGCCGCGTGTCGGCCGGCACGGCGCTATCGCTCGTCGAGGGCCTGGAAGTAGTCTTTGATCTGCGAGTGGTAGTCGCGCGGCACCGACTCCCTGGTGATCGCGTCCTCCATCATCTTGCGGTACTGGCCGATGACGCCGAGATACTGCAAGCGCGAGCCCATCTGTCCGCCGCGACCCGTCATGTTCGTGTCGTAACCGTCCTTCCGTCCGCGGCGCGATTCGCCTTCGACGCCGACGTCGTACGGCGAGGCCTGCAGCCGCCGGCTCGCTTCCCCCTTCGGCGAGGGGCTGCGGCCCTTGCCCGGGAGCAGGCCTTCGGCGTCGCCGAAGTCCTGATCCTCGGCGCCGCCCTCGCCGCGCCCGCGCTCGCGGCCACCTCCGCGCTCGTTGTCGCGGCCGCCGCGGAGTCCCTTGCCAGAGCGTTGCGCTTCTTCCTGGGCGCGCATCTTGTCGAGCGCCTTCTGCATGGCCTCCATGGCCTTGTCGCTCTGGCCACCCTCGAGGGCCTCCATGCCTTCCCCCACCTCCCCGCTCCAGTTGCCGCCCTTGCGGCCGAGACGCTCCATCTCCTCCAGCAGCTCCTTCAGCTTCTTGGGCGAGATGTCCTTCGGGTTCATGCCGTTGGCGAGCGCCTTGGATTTCTTGAAGACCATCTTGTACTGGCTGGTCGTGAAGTCCGAGGCGAGGTCGGGAAGACGGTCCACCTGCTCCAGCAGCTTCAGCCGATCGTCGCCCTTCTTGAGGAATGAGTTGAAGTCGGGGCGCTGTGAGGCGAGTGACGTGTCCTTGAACACGGCCGAGAGATCGCCGGCGGTGCTGGCCGCGGCGGCCCCGCTGCGCGCGGAGAACTCGCGCTCCTCGAACGACGGCGGCCGCAGCTTGTCCCGCGCCTCGCGGGGCGAGCGCTGCTCGAGCACGCCGGAGCCCGTGCGGGACTCCTTCTCCTCATCGTCGGCGCCGGGCGTGAAGTCCGGCAGGTGGCCCGAGGGCAACGGTACCGCGGGGGCGATGGCGAGCGCAACGACGGCGAGCACCGGTACCGGCAGGAATCGCGCCTCGCGCGGCAGGATGCGACGCACGATCGTCCGCGGAGTCAGCGAGGACACGCGCGCGGTGGCGTCGCTGACGAGCGCGTCCACGAGCGGCGTCCGGTCCGGTCGCTCCGCCCACTCGAGAGCCGTCGCCACGCGATCCTCGAGACCGAATGCACGATCCGCGAGCCGCGCGGCGTCGGTCTGGCTCGTTCGCTTCAGCAATCCCCACACGCCGCCCGCCAGGGCGCCGGCCACCACGAGGCCGACGGCGATGGCGACCGCCCGCGGGCCGATCGGCCCCTTGAGGGCGATGACGACCACGGCCGGCAGCGAGGCCCAGAACGCACCGCGCAGGGCGTGGTGCTCGGCGCGCCGGCGACGAACCTGTGCCGCGACCCGCCGTACCAGTCGATCGAGGTTCTCCGGATGCGCCATGCCGCCCCCCTGCTCAGCGCAGGAATGGTTCCTTCGCTCGGGCCGTCGTCGCCTCGACGCTCTCGATGATCTGCGCGATGAGGTTGTCGACGTCGATGCCTTCCGCTTCACCCTCGAAGTTGAGAATGACGCGGTGGCGGAGCGCCGGCGCCGCCAGCGCCTTGAGGTCGTCCACGCTCACGTTGTAGCGCCCCTCGGAGAGCGCGCGCACCTTCGCGCCGAGGATCAGCGCCTGCGCGCCACGCGGGCTCGAGCCGTACCGCACGAAGCGCCGCGAGACCTCGGGCGCGTCGGTCGCCTGGGGATGCGTCGCCATGACGATGCCCGACGCGAAGTCGCGCACGTGCGAGGCGACCGGCACCTCTCGGATGAGCTCGCGGTAGGCGAGCACCTTGGCCCCGCTCATCACGCGATCGACGCTCACCGGCCGCAGGTGTGTCGTGCGATCGATGATCGCGTTCAGCTCTTCGATCGCCGGATAGCGGACGCGTAGCTTCAACAGAAAACGGTCGAGTTGCGCCTCCGGCAGCGGGTAGGTCCCCTCCATCTCGATCGGGTTCTGGGTGGCGAGCACGAAGAACGGCGCCGGCAACGGCCGCGAGGCGCCGCCGACCGTCACCGAGGACTCCTGCATACCCTCCAGGAGCGCCGACTGCGTCTTCGGCGTGGCGCGGTTGATCTCATCGGCGAGGACCACATGGGCGAAAATCGGTCCCGGCTGGAACTGGAAGTGTTTCCGGCCTTCGGCGTCCTCGACGATGATATTGGTGCCAATGATGTCCGCCGGCATGAGGTCCGGCGTGAACTGGATGCGCGCGAACGAGAGCTCGAGGCTCTCCGAGAGTGTCTTGACCAGGAGCGTCTTGCCGAGGCCCGGCACGCCTTCGAGCAGCACGTGACCGCCGGCGAACATTCCGACGAGTACGTGATTGATGATCTCTCGATGCCCGACGATGACCTTCTCGACTTCGGCCCGGAGGCCCTCGAAGGCCGTGACGAACTCCTGGACCCTAGCGTCCTGAGTCATCTGGACTCCTCTCTCATTATAGAGGTCACGCGCTCGTGATTCCGCCAACATCTGCAAGTGAAGGGCCAAAGCGAGACCACCGCTGCCTCCATGCAACCATGCATGAGGTCGACCGCGTCGATCGGCGTCGTCTACGATCGCATGACCGGCCATGCGCAACCAGTGGGCCTTGCTGCCCCTGCTCGAGCGCTCGGCATTGATGAGAACGAGGCGAAGCGATCCGTCTGCCCCCGCAGAGGATGCCCGAGGATTCGCCAGCGCTCAAGCGGTTGCCACCGCGGGCACAAGCCGCCGATAGATTGCGAGGTAGCCGTCGGTCTCCTGCGCCGCCGAGAAGTCGGTTTCGACACGCGCGCGGGCCTTCGCGCCGAGTCGCGCACGCCACTCGCCATCGCGGGCGAGCCGGAGGGCGGCTCGCTCGAGCTCGGCGTCCGTCGCATACCGCACGCCGGTCACATCGTGCTCCACGAGCGCGCCGTGGCCTGGGATGTCGGATACGAGGACCGCGCGGCCGAGCGCCATCGCCTCCGCCACCGAGTTCGCCATGCCGCCCTCCGAGATCGAGCAATTCAGTACGACGTCCACCTGCGCGAGCAACGCCGGGACCGCGGCATACGGCACCGCCCCGATGTGGCGGGTCCACGGTCGGCGCGCCAGCGCGGCGGCCAGCGCCTCACCCGCGTGGCGATCGAGCACGGGCCCGGCGTAGATGAGCCGGACGCGCGGCTCGGCCGCCACCACGCGGTCGAACACCGGCAGCGGCGCCAGCGGCGCCTTGACCGGCCGAATTCCACCCACGACTGCAAAGACCACGCGGTCGGGTGGCAGCGCCCAGACGGCCTCGAGATCGAACGGGACGGAGACGTCGAAGCGCACCGACTGCGGAACCACCACCAGCCGCGCACGGAGGTCGGGGAGGATGCCCGCCACGTGCTCGGCGATCGACTGGTCGAAGGCCGTGACCACCGCGGCGCCCTCCAGCACGCGGCGCACCTGCGGCGCGTTCGCTGGATCGAGCAGCTCGTGATTGGCGTCGGTGCCGGTGAGGGTGACCACGAGTGGGATCTCCAGCCGCCTCGCGAGCCGCAGGGCCAGGGGCCCCGTCCTCAAGGCGTGAAACGCATGAATCAGCGGCGGGCGGGCTCGCTCGACGCCGGCGGCGACGTCGGCCTCCGGCGTCGTCGAGAGATCCCAGAGCGAGACCTCGACGTCGCGGGCGCGCAGGCCGGTGACGATACGCTGGACGGTGACGGCGTTACCTCGGACAGTCGGAAACGCGAACGGCGCCAGGACGGCGACGGGCATCGAGGGCAGCATACTCCTGAAACGCCCCGGAGCCTCACGGCGCGTCCGTGGCGCTCTGCGTCACGGAGGAAGTCCGCCGGCGCGGAATCGGCCGCCGGGTGTTGAACATCTCCATATAATGGTGGCCATGGGGAGCTGCGGGACGGACGGTGGCGGCGCATCCGAGCTCGAGTGTCGGCAGATCGCCGAGCTGCTCGGTGAGTATCTCGACGGAACGCTGCCCAGCCACGTCCGCGAGCTGCTGGAGTTTCACATCGACGGCTGCGCGCCATGCGTGGCGTTCGTGAACACCTACCGCGGCACCATTGCCGCCACCCGGACTCTTCCCGACGCGCCGATGCCGATCGAGCTAAAGAAGCGCCTCCTGCGCGTGCTCAAGGAGCAACGCTCCGAGCTTCCACCGCGCTGATTCGCAGCTGACCTTCCTCGCTCTGTCCCGATAGCGTTCCCCTGCTATATAGGCGTGGCCGATTTGACTCCTCGACGTTCGCAAATACCATCTAGGAGCGGTTCTCGACTCGAGCACGGTTCGTCATCTACCCAGGGAGGAGTCATGGAACGTCGGGCGTTCTTGAAAACGGCTGGCGCCGCGTCGGCGGTCGCGCTGATGGCGGCGTCGAAGCCGAGTGGGCGCGCGGAAGCACAGTCAACCGGCGGGTGGCGCACGTTCGAGGTGACGAGTCGCGTCGACATCGCCGAGCCGTCTGGGGTCACGCGCGTCTGGATCCCGCTGCCACTCACGGCCCAGACGGATTACCACAAGCCGCTCGGCAGCTCCTGGACCGGCAACGCCGTCACCGCGAAACTGTTTCGCGACCCGAAGTACGGCGCGGAGTTCCTCTACGCGGAGTGGCCGGCTGGTGAGAAGGCCCCCGCCGTCGAGGTCGTGAGCAAGTTCAGCACGCGCGATCGGAACGTGGACCTCACCGCCGCCCCGCCCGCGAGCGTCGCAAAGGAGAGCAGCGCCGCGCTCAAGAAGTACGTCGAGCCGACGAAGCTCATCCCGACCGATGGACTGGTGTACGAGACGTCGCACGAGATCACGCAGAACGCCAAGACCGATCTCGACAAGGCGCGGGCGATCTACGAGTGGATCGTCGACAACACCTTCCGCGATCCCAAGGTCCGCGGCTGCGGCCTCGGGGACATCAAGACCATGCTCGAGACGCGTTACTTCGGCGGCAAGTGCGCCGACCTCAACGCGCTGTTCGTCGGTCTCACACGCGCCGCCAACATTCCGGCCCGCGATCTCTACGGCATCCGTGTCGCCGACTCGAAGGAATTCAAGAGCCTCGGCAAGGCGGGCGACATCAGCAAGGCGCAGCATTGCCGCGCCGAATTCTACGAGCCGCGGTATGGCTGGGTCCCGGTCGACCCCGCCGACGTTCGCAAGGTGATTCTCGAGGAGAAGCCGGGGCTCACGCTCGAGTCGCCCGAGGCGAAGCGTGCCCGCGCCAAGCTCTTCGGGCAATGGGAGATGAATTACCTCGGCTACAACTGGGCGCACGACGTAAAGCTGCCGGGCTCCTCGGCGGAACCGGTGGCCTTCCTGATGTATCCTCAGGCGGAGACGGCGGACACTCGCAAGGACAGCCTCGACCCCGCAACCTTCAAGTACCAGCTGACGTCCCGCGAGCTCGGCGGCTAGCGGCGACCGTAGGTCGTCGTCGCACGGGGGCCCGGGGCCCCCGTGCGGCCGTCAGAAGCGCGTCGTCAGATCCATCAGCCAGCCAGGCATCACGTCCACCAGCCGCGTCTCGATCACCCGGTCCCCGCCCGACAGCGTCAGGACACCGACGACAACGAGCGCCACGCCCGTCAAGGGCCGCGCGATCCGCCCGACCGACTTCGCGCGGCGGCCGAGCGTTTCGCGCGAGACGTACGCGAGCGCCACGAGCGACACGCCGGCACCGACGCTGAAGGCCGCGATCACCACCGCCGCGCTCGGCACGCTCGTGCGCTGAGCGGCGAGGGTGATCGCGCCGCCAGCGTGGGACCCGCGCACGGAGTCCAGATGGCGCCGAGCAGCGCGCCCCCAGCCGGTGACGCTGAACGGCGCCGCTGGCCGACGGCGCAGGCCGCCGCCGCGTGGCATACGAGCGAGCAGAAGCGCGCTCGTCATGGCGATAAGCGCCAGCGGCAGGACGCACGGCGACAGGACGGTGAGCGCGCCGGCCGAGAAGCTCAGGACGCAGGCGACCACGTGAGCGCGCCCTTGTCCGAGTCGACGTTGACGACGAAGAGGACGGCATCATCGAAGGCCTTGTCCTTGGCCATGGTGTCGACCACCGGCTGCTGTTTGCGGCAGTTGGGACACCAGGACGCGGTCACGAACACGACGATCGGCTTGCCGGCCGCCTGCGCCTGCTGGAATGCCCCCTTGCTGTACCTCTGGACTTCCGCCGCGGCGGCGATCCAGGCCGAGAAGACGAGGAGCAGTACGAGGATGACGGCCGACGCTGTTGCGGGTCGTTTCATGCGATCACCTCTGACGATCGTTGAAGTACGGGCGAAACGGATATCACGCGCACTCAGCCGCGCACGTGGACCGCCGCCTCGGGCTGTACGGCGCCGATCTCCCACGCCTCTTCACCGGCACGCTGGAAGGCGTCGAGCACGGCGTCGGCGCGCCCGGGCTCGATGGAGAAGAGCAGGCCGCCGGAGGTCTCGGCTTCCATCAGCATCGACGCGAGCACCGGCGGGACGTGGGCATCGATCCGCAGCCGCGCACCGAGCACGCTCTCGACGTGGCGACGATTGCGCTTCATGCCGCCGCTGAAGTGCCCGGCCTCAGCCAGCGCGCGAGCGCCCGGGAGCAGCGGGATGCGGTCGGCCTCGACCACGATGCCGGCGCCGGAGGCCACCACCATTTCCATCGCGTGGCCAAGGAAGCCGAAGCCGGTGATGTCGGTGGCCCCGGTCGCGCCGAAGTCGCGCGCGACCTGGGCGGCAACACGATTCAGCCTGCACATGCTGCGCACGGCGCCCGCCAGCACCCCCTCGCTCGCCACGCCGTCCTTGCCGGCCGTGGTGATCACGCCGGTGCCGAGCGGCTTGGAGAGGAACAGCCGATCGCCCGGCCGCAGGCCGCCCTTGATGAGCACGCGCGCCGGATGCACGCGGCCGGTGACGCAGAGCCCGTACTTCGGCTCGGCGTCCACCACCGTGTGGCCACCGGCGACGACACCGCCCGCCTCGGCGACCTTCTCCGCGCCGCCGCGAAAGACCTCGGCGACGATCGCCTTGTCGAGCTCGCGCGGGAACCCGGCGACGGCGAGGGCGAACATGACCTCGCCGCCCATCGCGTAGACGTCGGACATCGCGTTGGCCGCCGCCACCGCGCCCCATGTGTAGGCGTCGTCGACGACGGGCGGGAAGAAGTCGACCGTCCCGACGATGGCGAGGTCCTCGCTCACCTGGTAGACGGCGGCGTCGTCGGCCGCGCCGAGCCCGACCAGCAGATGGCGTGCGCTGTCGACGGCGAGACTCGGCCGCCGCAGCACCGTCAATACCTCCTGGAGATCTCCAGGAGCCATCTTGGAGGCTCAGCCGGCGCAGGCGGCGTAGGAGGTCAGACGGATCTGCTTGCCGCTCGGCGCATCGGTGCTCACGACGTTACGACGCTCGCGGCGGAGGCTGCGATTCGACGAAGTCGACGAAGGCCTGGGCCAGCGGTGAGCGGCTTCGGTCGCGGTGAGTGGCAAGGTAAAACGCCCGCGCGACGCGCAGGTCCTTGACCTTGACGCACGCGAGCAACCCGGCCCGGCACTCGTCCTCGACCGCGCGCTTGGAGACGAGGGCGATCCCGATGCCGGCGCGGACGGCCTGCTTGACGGCCTGCGTCGAGCCCATCTCCCCGACCACGCGGAGTCTCGCGAGCGACAGGCCGGCCTCGTGCAAGGCGTGCTCGAGGGCCTCGCGCGAGCCCGAGCCCCGCTCCCGCACGATCATCGGCTCCTTCTGCAAATCGGTCAGCGTCGCCATGCGCCGGGTCGCCCAGGCGTGAGTGGCCGGGACGACGACCACGAGCTCATCCGCCATGAGCTCCTTGCTCTCGAGCGCGCGGGAGGCCGGCCGCGCGCCGACCACACCGACCTCGACCCGGCCCTCCTCCAGCCAGTCGGAGACCTGTCGCGTCGAGCCGATGAGCAGGGAGATCAGGATGTCGGGATACTTCGCCTTGAACTGGCCGATCAGCGCCGGCAGCACGTACTCACCCGGAATGGTGCTGCCGCCGACGATCAGCTCACCGCTCATGCGGCCCTGGAACCGCTCGAGCGCCTGGTGCGCCTCGCGCGAGAGCGCGAGCATGCGATGCGCGTAGCCGAGGAGTAACTGGCCCGCGCGCGTCGGCGTGGCGCCACGACCGAGTCGGTCGAGCAGCTGCACGCCGAGCTCGTCCTCGAGAGCACGGACGTGCTCGGAGATCGTGGGCTGCGTCAGGAAGAGCGCCTCGGCGGCGCGGGAGAAGCTGCCGAGCTCGGCAACTTTCGCAAAGATCTCGAGGCGGCGGATGTCCACCGGAGCTAGGAAAGCCGAAGGGCCCTGACGGGCCCTTCGCAGGTCACCGGACGCCTCACCTGATCAGTGGCAGCCGCAGCCGCCACCTCCGCAGCACCCGCCGCCCCCGGCCGTCATCGTGGACGACACCGGCCCCTCGCTCCGCAGACCGAAGACGGAGAGCTTGCGCATGATGTCCCCGCTGTCGCATGCCGGGCACGCGACCTTGGTGGCCGGTCCGTGCACGTACTTCTCGAACTCCTTGCTGCACCCGCGACAACGGTACTCGTAGATCGGCATCCGTTACTCGCCGCCTCGCTGGACGTAGCTCTTCACGAACTCCTCGGCGTTCTCCTCGAGGATGTCGTCGATCTCGTCCAGAAGCTTGTCGATGTCTTCCTTGATCTTCTTGCCCTTCTTGGCGAGCTCGGGATTGGCGGCCGCACCATCTCCACCACCTTCGTTCGGCTTCGTCGGGCGCGTTTCCTTCTTCTTCTGCTCTGCCATGTGGCCCTCCATCGGGCTCAATGACCGTGTGCCACAGTCCTCACCCCGCCACGCCCTCATTCTAACCGAGGGGTTGGGCCGCGTCGCTACCTTCTGAACTGTTTGCTCAGGCTCAGCGTCTGGTGCTGGTAGGACGACGCCAGGCCAACACCATATACCCGGTCCGGGCGGCCGCGCAGCCGCTCGAACCACACCTTGAACGAGGTCTGGCCGTCGTACACCATGAACGGGACCTCGCGCGCCCTCACCTCCATAACAACTTTCGTGCCGAGGACGCTCCCGTCTCCGAAGCCGAAGCCGGGGTCGAAGAACCCCGCGTAGTGGGTGCGAATCTCTCCCGCGCCCGCGTCGTAGACGACCATCTCCGCGGCAAACTCGGGCGGGACGCGGATCCGCTCCTTCGACACCAGAATGTAGAAACGGTTGGCCTCGAGGATGTAGCCGTCGCGAACGGTGGCCTTGATGGGCTCCCAGAAGTCCGCCGGATCATACTGGCCAACCCGGGCGAGGTCGACCGCGGGGGGATTCGGGTGCGCGCGGTAGCCGATGATACCGCCGGTCATGCGACCCGAGAGGTCGATGCCCATGCAGAGCCCATCGTTGAAGCCGACACGGTCGATCGGCACCGCGCGATCATCGTCGTCGTAGAGCAGCGGCCGCTCGGCGTAGAGCGCGCGCAGGGCGGCGTCGGACATCGAGGTCGGGCCCTCCAGCAAGCGCAGCTGATTCAGCGATGCGCCAGCGTGCGCGCGCACCGGGAACGACTGCGGCGAAACCTCGAGGTAGAGCGGCCCGCGATAGCCCGCCGACACCTCGTCGAAACGCGGCGTGCCGTCGGTGATCACGCGCGTGAAGACATCGAGGCGGCCGGTGGTGGATTTGGGATTGGAGCGCCCGCGCACGTCGGGCGGCAGCGCGAGCGATTCCAGCAGCGGCACCAGGTACACAGAACCGCGCTGGAGCGTAACGCCGCCCTCCAGCGAGAGACGATCGATGACGAGATCGCTGTTCGCGCGCTCGTCGTCGAGGCGCTGCTCGACCGTCTCGCGAAACGGCAAGAAGCTCGCGCGCAGCTGGTAGGCAACGGGTCCGAGGCGCAGGTCCAGGCTGGCCGGCTGGAACTGCTCGTCGCGGAACGGTGCCGACGCGACGATGGCGCCGGCGCCGACGGCGGCGCGAAGGTCACGATCCGTGAGGACGCCGCCGGACGCGGTCATGCCGACCGTGTTAGCACCGCGACTTCGCGCCCGTCAAGGCGCGGGCTGCGCGCGGCCCAGAAGCAGGCGGCGCCGATCGCGCAACACGCCATGGCCGTCATGAACGCGGCGCGATACGAGCCGGTCAAGTCGTGCCCGAGGCCACCGAACCACGGACCGAGGGCCGCGCCGATACCGCGCCGGCGCCGAGCACGGCGGTGGCGCCGCGCCAGCCGATCGCCACGATGAGCCATTGCGCGAGCGGCCCGATGGCCAGCACGCCGATGCCCATGCCGGAAAACGCGATGCCCACGACGCGCCCGCGCCGCACGGGAAAGCGCCGCGCGAGCAGAACACCCGTTGGTACCCAGCCGAGGCCCACCATGCCCAGGGCGCCGACGACGCCGGTGTAGAGGTAGGCTCGCGCCGGGAATCTACGCCTCGCGGGTGACGGCGCCGTTCAGGTCGACCGGGAGGGCGCGCGCCGTGCCGGCGAGCCCCGCCGTCCGCAGCGCCCCTTCCATGGCTGCCGCCACGGCGCCGTCGTCGCCGGCGGCGACGGCGATCAAGGCGGGCCCCGCGCCGCTGAGCACGCAGCCGAGCGCGCCGGCACGACGTGCGGCGGCGACGACGGCCGGCATCCACGGAAAGAGCGCGAGCCGATACGGCTGGTGCAGTCGATCATCGAGCGCGGGCGCCAGCGCATCGGCCCGTCCGGATTGCAGCGCCGCCAGCAGGAGCGCCACGCGCTGGACGTTGAAGACCGCGTCGGCGCGCGGCACCGAGGCCGGCAAGACCGCGCGCGCTTCCGCCGTGGAACTCGTCGTCTCGGGAATCAGCGTGATCCACCGCAGGCGTCCGGGCACCGGGAGCGAGATCGCGGTGACAGCGCCGTCGCCGGCCGCGCACGACACCGTGAGGCCGCCCAGCAGCGCCGCCGCCACGTTGTCGGGGTGCCCTTCTGCACGCGTGGCCAGCGTCAGCAGCGCGTCACGCGGCAGCACGCCACCGCAGAGCGCGTTGCCCGCCGCGAGGCCTCCGACCCAGGCGGCCGCGCTGGAGCCGAGGCCGCGCGACGTCGGTACACGATTCACGCAGCGGAGGGCAACGCCCTTGAACGGACGTCCGGCGGCCTCGTACGCGAGTCGCACGCCGCGGGCCACGACGTTGTCCCCGGTGGTCGGAAGGCGCCCCGCGCCCTCGCCCTGCACCTCGATCGTGATCCCGTCGGACTCCCGCGCTTCCACCTCGTTATAGAGCGCGAGGGCGAGGCCGAGCGCGTCGAAGCCGGGGCCGAGGTTGGCCGAGGTCGCCGGGACGCGAACGTGGACCAACGACGTTACAACCGGTTCAGCAGCCACTCCGGGGTGAGCGAGATGGCCCAGGAGTTGAGCACGACGTAGTAGTTGCTGAACACGAGGACGCCGACGACGACCAGCAGCACGCCGGCCGCCCGCTCCACGACAGGGATGAACGGACGATAGCGCTTGAAGAAGCTCAGGAACGGTCCGAGCGCGAGCGCGGACAGCAGGAACGGCGCGCCGAGGCCCGCCGAATAGGCGACCAGCAGGCCGATGCCGCGCTGGACCGTCTCCGCGGTGCCGGCCAGCGAGAGAATCGCGCCGAGGATCGGACCCACGCACGGCGTCCAGCCGATCGCAAAGGTGACGCCGACGGCGAAGGAGCCGAGATAGCCGGCCGGCTTCTCCTTGATCTGCCAGGACGCGGTGCGCCCGAGCACACCGATGCGCAGCACCCCGGCGATGTAGAGGCCGAAGAGGATGATCAGCGCGCCGCCGATGCGGCGGATGACGTCGCGGTAGCTGAACAGCACCTGCGAGGCGGCGCTGAAGGAGGCGCCCAGCGCGACGAAGATCACGGAGAAGCCGACGATGAAGGCGACGGCGTGGAGCAGTACGCGGCGCCGCGCCGTCGCCGAGAGGTCCGCGGTGAGGTCGCTGACCGACATGCCCGTGATGAACGAGATGTACGAGGGAAACAGCGGCAGCACGCAGGGCGAAAGGAACGAGAACAGGCCGGCGCTGAAGGCCACCGCGACGCCGAGCGACTGCCCCATCAGCGCGCCATCGCCTCGATGAGCCGGTGCGAGGCCTTGCTGTCCCAGTGGCGCGGCCCGAGCGCGAGCGCGGCCAGGCCTCCGTCCCGTCGAAGGAGGAAGCTCGACGGCAGCGCCCGCACGCCGTACTTCTCGGCGACCGCCATCTTGCTGTCGAAGACGATCGGAAAGGTCAGCTTGTGCGCCGTCGCGAACGGCACCACCTTTTGCGGATCCGCGTCCACCGACACGGCCACGAGGACGAAGCCCGCGTCCTTGTGCTTGCGCCAGAGCCGCTCCATCGCCGGCATCTCCTCGAGGCACGGCGGACACCACGTCGCCCAGAAGTTGACGAGCACCGTCTTGCCGCGCTGCTCGGAGAGTCGAAAGCTTCCACCGCCGAGCGCCGGGAGGGCGAAGTCCTCGGCCCCACGGCTGCGGCTCGGCTTGACCAGGTCGAGGTCGCGCAACGCGGCGTCGAGGTCGGCCGTCGACGGTGCGAGCGCCCCCGCCGGTCCATCCGTCGCGGATCGCGCTGACGTCTCCGGAGCGGGCGGCTTCGCCGACGCCAGCAAGCCGACGCCGGCGGCGGCGACGGCGAGGACGAGGGCGAGGAAGAGCGCGACCTTTCGTGGCATCGGAAATCACCTGAGTATACCGCCAAGACCGCGGGCGGCCGTCCTGCGCGCTTTGCTAATATGAGTGCCCCCGAGATGACGACGCCACGCGCGTTCCTGCCTCTCACGATCGTCGCCGACGATCTCACCGGCGCGTGCGATACCGGCGCGCTCTTCGCAGGCAGCGGCGCCGTCCCGGTCACCGTGTGGCCGGCCCCGGCGCCGAGCGCGCGCGTCCGCGCCATCGACACGGAGTCCCGCTCGCTCGAGGCCGGCGAAGCGGCCCGGCGCGTGCGGATGACCACCGGCCGCCTCAAGGGCACGATGTTCAAGAAGATCGACTCGACGCTGCGCGGCCGCGTCGGTCCCGAGATCGATGCGCTCATGCGTGCCGGCAGCCAGAGCAGCGCACTGGTGTGCCCGGCCCTCCCCGCCGAGCGGCGAGTGGTCGTCGACCGCGTGTTGACCGTCGGATCCGTGCCGGTGGCCGAGACGCCAATGGCCGCTGATCCCGACTTCCCGGCGGCCACCGGCAGCTCCAGCGTCATCGACCTCCTTCGTCCCCAGCTCGATCGCCCGCTCGCCTGGATCTCGCTCGACAAGGTGCGCGGGCCGCGGACGGCGCTCTCCGAGCAGCTCGGACGCTTGAGCGGCACCGTCGTCGTCGCCGACGCGGAGACGGAGGACGATCTGGACGCCCTCGCCGACGCCGCGCTGGCGCAGCCGCGCCCCCCGCTGCTCGCCGGCGCCGCCGGTCTGGCGCATGCGCTCGCGCGGCGGCTCGACCTGCTCGCCCCGCGCGTCGAGGTCCCCGCCGGCGAGCGCTGGCTCATCGTGGCCGGCAGTCTTCATCCCGCCACGCGGCGGCAGATCGAGCTCGCCCGCGAGGGCGGTCTCACGGTGCTGGCAACGCCCGACGCGCCCGCCGACCGCGCCACCGCTCTCGCCGAGCTGATCGCGCTCGCGCTTGAACGGCTCGAAGCCGAGCGCTACGACGTCGTCCTGGTCACCGGCGGTGAGACGGCGGTCGCCCTCTATCGGGCGCTCGGCGCGGAGCGCCTCGACCTCGACGGCGCGCCGCGGCCGGGGCTGGCCATCGGCCGGCTCCGGCTGCCCGGCCGCGCCGCGCTGCCGCTCGTGACCAAGGCCGGCGGCTTCGGCCCGCCGGAGCTCTTTGTCTCCCTCACGCGCGAGGCGGTGGCGTGAAGCGACCCATCCTCGGTGTGACGATGGGAGATCCGGCGGGCGTGGGGCCGGAGATCATCGCGCGCGCCGGCGCCGAGCCGGCCGTGCGCCGGGACAGCCGGCCCGTGGTGATCGGTGCAGCGGCGACGATGCAGGCGGCGCTCGACCTCGTAAGCTCGCCGCTCGCGCTTCACGCGGTGGCGCGCGTGGCCGACTGCCGGTGGGCGGACGGCACGATGGAGGTGCTCGATCTCGCCAACGTCGACATGCACGCGCTCCCGCGCGCGGCCGTGAGCGGCGCCGCCGGCAAGGCGGCCTACGAGTACATCGAGCGCGCCGTGGAGCTGGCCCAGACGGCCGAGATCCACGGCATCGTCACCGCGCCCATCAACAAGGAAGCGCTGGCGGCGGCCGGCATGCAGCATTCCGGTCACACGGAGATCCTGGCGCGGCTGTCCGGCACGCGCGAGTTCGCGATGCTGTTGCTCGGCCACGATCTGAAGGTGATTCACGTCACGACCCACGTCGCGCTTCGCCGCGTTCCCGAGCTCGTGACCAGGGAGCGCGTGTTGAAGACGCTGCGCCTCGCGCACGGGACGATGGTCGGCCTGGGCCGTCCCGACGCCCGCATCGCGGTGGCCGGCCTCAACCCCCATGCCGGCGAGGAAGGACTGTTCGGTGACGAGGAGAAGCTCCACATCCTGCCCGCCATCGAGGCCGCGCGCGCCGAGGGCATGACGGTCACCGGCCCGCTGCCCGCCGACACCCTGTTCTCCCGGGCGCGCGGTGGGGAATTTGATATCGTCGTCGCGATGTACCATGACCAGGGCCACATTCCGGTGAAGACGCTCGGCTTCAATTACGACGAGCGGACGAAGCGCTGGACCGGCCTGTCCGGCGTGAACGTGACCGTCGGTCTCCCCTTCCTCCGCGTCTCCGTGGACCACGGCACGGCGTTCGACCGTGCCTGGAAGGGCATCGCCAATCCCGAGAGCATGATCGAAGCGATCGACGTCGCCGTGCGCATGCTGGCGGCGGCATGACTGGAGGACACGCAATGGACGAGCAGGCGCTCCGCGGATTGCTGAACGAGGTAACGGCGGGCCGCCTGTCGCGGCGCGCCTTCGTGCAGACGATGGTCGGGCTCGGCTTGACGGCGCCGCTGGCGGCGCAGATGCTGGCCTCCGCCGGCATCGCGCAGGCGCAGAGCCGTCCCGGTTTCACGCCGACCAAGCGTGGCGGCGGCGGCATGGTGAAGGTGCTGTGGTGGCAGGCGCCGACACTGCTGAATCCGCACTTCGCGACCGGCACCAAGGATCAGGACGGCTCGCGCGTCTTCTACGAGCCGCTGGCCGGCTACGATCCCGAGGGCAACATCGTGCCGGTCCTCGCCGCCGAGGTGCCGAGCGTTCAGAACGGCATGGTCAGCAAGGATGGAACGTCGGTGACGTGGCGGCTGAAGAAGAACGTCGCCTGGCACGACGGCAAGCCGTTCACGGCCGACGACGTCATCTTCAACTGGGAGTTCGTGATGGATCCGGCCACAGCGGCCACGACGCAGGGCCAGTATCGCGACATCAAGACGATCGACAAGGTCGACGCGCACACGGTCAAGCTGACATTCAAGCAGCCGATGCCCTTCTGGGCGGCGGCGTTCTGCGGACCCACCGGGCAAATCATTCCCAAGCATCTCTTCGAGACGTTCAAGGGCGGCAAATCGCGCGAGGCGCCGGCGAATTTGAAACCGGTCGGGACCGGTCCCTACAAGTTCGTCGACTTCAAACCCGGCGACATGGTGCGTGCCGAGCTCAATCCGAATTACCACCTCGCCAACCGCCCATTCTTCGACCAGCTCGAGATGAAGGGCGGCGGCGATGCCGCCTCCGCCGCGCGCGCGGTGATCCAGACGGGTGAGTACGACTTCGCCTGGAACATGCAGGTTGCCGACGACATCCTGAAACGGCTGGAGCAAGGCGGCCGGGGCAAGGTCGACATCGCCGTGGCCGGCAACATCGAGCACATCCAGTTCAACCAGACCGACCCGTGGACGGAGGTCGACGGCGAGCGCTCGTCGGCCAAGACGAAGCATCCGTTCTTGCTGGATCCCGCCGTGCGCCAGGCGATGAACCTGCTGGTCGATCGCGCCTCGATCCACGAGCAGATCTATGGACGGCTCGGACAGAGCACCGCGAACTTCCTCAACGCGCCGGAGCGCGTCCGATCGAAGAACATGAAGTGGGAATTCAGCGTCGAGAGGGCGAACCAGATCCTCGACGCCGCGGGCTGGAAGCGCGGCTCCGACGGCATTCGCGCCAAGGACGGCAAGAAGCTGAAGCTGGTGTACCAGACGTCGATCAATCCGGAGCGGCAGAAGACGCAGCAGATCGTCAAGCAGGCGGCGGGGCGCGCCGGCATCGACGTGGAGCTCAAGTCGGTCACGGCCAGCGTTTTCTTCGCCTCTGATCCCGCCAATCCGGACACCTACCCGCACTTCTACACGGACATCCAGATGTACACGACGACGATGACCCAGCCGGACCCGCAGCGCTTCATGGATCAGTTCACGTCCTGGGAGGTGTCGGCAAAGGACAACAAGTGGCAGGGCCGGAACATCACCCGCTGGCGGAGCGACGAGTACGATCGTGTGTGGAAGGCGGCGGAGTCCGAGATGGACCCGGTCAAGCGCGCCGCGCACTTCATCAAGATGAACGATCTCGTCATCCAGAACGTGGTCGTGGTGCCGGTGCTGTGGCGCATGGTCGTGTCCGCGGTGTCCAACCGTCTCAAGGGCACCGACGTCTCCGGGTGGGACTCGAACCTCTGGAATCTCGCCTACTGGCACCGGGAGGCGTAACGGCGGAGGCGGGGCCGGCGACGGTCGCCGGCCGCCGCGTCGTCTAACGCCATGTCCAGGTACGTCCTCCGCCGGATCGTGATCGCCGTTCCCGTCATGTTCGGGATCAGCCTTGTCCTCTTCACCATCCTGGCGCTCGCGCCCGGCGATCCGTTCGGCGAGCTGGCCAGCAACCCGAACGTGCCGCGTGAGATTGCCCAGCAGCTCCGCGCGAAGTTCGGCCTCGACGACCCACTGCCGATTCGATACGCGCGGTGGCTGACCTCCATGCTGCAGGGCGACTGGGGCTTCTCGTTCGTTAGCCGGATCGACGTCGACACGCTGATTCTCCAGCGCTTGCCGACCTCGCTGTTCGTGCTCGGAAGCGCGCAGATCCTTGGTCTGCTGATTGCGCTGCCGATCGGAACCTATTCCGCGCTGCGCCCTTACTCGATCTTCGATCAGATCGCCACCACGCTGGCCTTCATCGGGTTCTCGCTTCCGACATTCTTTACCGGGCTTGTGTTCATCCTCGTGTTCAGCCTCTGGCTCGACTGGCTGCCGTTCATCTACCGCGCGGATCTCTCGGCCACCGGGTGGCGCTGGGTGTGGGAGCAGGCACGCCAGTCGATCATGCCGGTGGCGGTGCTCGGGTTGTTCCAGGGCGCCACGCTCACGAGATTCGTGCGCTCCGCCGTCCTCGACGTGATTCGCCTCGACTTCGTCAACACCGCGCGCGCGAAGGGCCTGTCCGAGGGCACGACGGTGACGAAGCACGTCATCCGCAACGCGCTGATTCCTGTGGTCACGCTCGTCGCGCTGCAGATCCCGGCGATCTTCACGGGCGCCGTCATCACCGAGCAGATCTTCCGCGTCCCGGGCGTCGGCTCGCTGCTGATCGCATCGATCCTCGCCAACGACACGCCCGTCATCATGGCCATCACGTTCGTCTTCTCGTGCCTGGTGGTTCTCTTCAACCTCGTCGCCGATATCCTGTACGGCTGGCTCGATCCGCGCATCTCCTACCGATGAGCGTCGCCGCCGCGCCCGCCCGGGTGGTGTCCGACACGCGCGCCGCCCGCCCGTCGCTGTGGTGGGAAGCGGCTCGACGGTTCCGTCGCCACCGGCTGGCCATGGTCGGCACGGTGATCCTGGCCGGCATGGTGACGGCCGTCGTCGCCGGTCCACTCGTGTATCGCGTGCCCATCGATGAGATCGATTTCAAGGCCAAGCTGCGGGGCCCGTCGCGCGCGCACCCGCTCGGCACGGACGATCTCGGGCAGGACGTTCTCGCGCGGATGCTGTACGGGGGCCGCATCTCCCTCGCCGTCGGCGTGGCGGCCATGCTCATCTCCATCACCATCGGCACGAGCCTCGGCGCCATCGCCGGTCAGGCGGGCGGCGTGATCGATCACACGCTGATGCGGATCACCGATCTGTTCCTCTCGCTCCCGCAGCTGCCGCTGCTGCTCCTCATCGTCTATCTCTTTCGCGACGCGCTCAAAGGGCTGCTGGGCCCGGAGGCAGGCATCTTCGTGATGATCGTGGCCGTCATCGCCGGTCTCCGGTGGATGCCGGTGGCCCGGCTCGTGCGGGCGCAGTTTCTCTCGCTGCGCGAGAAGGAATTCGTCGAGGCGGCCCGTAGCCTGGGCGCCACCGCCGTGCGACAGGTCACGCTCCACATCCTGCCAAACGCGCTCGGGCCCGTCATCGTGGCCGGCTCCCTGGACGTGGCCGCCGCCATCATCGCCGAGTCGTCGCTGTCATTCCTCGGCCTCGGCTTTCCACCCGACATCCCGACGTGGGGACGGATTCTCTTCGACGCCAAGGACAATCTTGACTTCGCGCCCCACTGGGCGATCTTCCCCGGCACCGCGATCTTCCTCACCGTCCTCTCCATCAACTACATCGGCGACGGATTGAGAGACGCCTTCGATCCGCGCAAAGTCCTGGGACACAAATGACCGACGACGACCTCTGCTTCACGCCCGCCACGAAGCTGACCGCGCTCTACGCACGCGGCACGGTGTCACCGCTGGACGTCATGCAGGCGGTGCTCGCGCGGATCGAACGCATCAACCCGACGCTGAACGCCTACTGCACGGTGGCCGCCGAGCAGGCGCTCGATACCGCGAAGCGAGCGACGGCTGCGGCGCGGCGTCGAAGCCGTCGCCTGGGGCCGCTCCACGGCGTGCCCGTGTCGGTCAAGGACCTCACGCCCACCAAGGGCATCCGGACGACGTGGGGCAGCAAGATCTACGAGCATCACGTGCCCGCCGAAGATGGCCTCGTGGTCGAGCGGCTGAAGGCGGCCGGCGCCATCGTCGTGGGCAAGACCAACACGCCGGAGTTCGGCGCCGGCGCGAACACCTTCAACGAGGTCTTCGGCGCGACCCGCAATCCCTGGAACCCCGCGCTGACGTGTGGCGGCTCGACCGGCGGCGGCGCGGTGGCGCTGGCCACCGGGATGGGACCGATCGCGCAGGGCTCCGATCTCGGCGGCTCGCTGCGGCTGCCGGCTTCGTTCTGTGGTGTCGTCGGCTTCCGTACCTCGCCCGGATGCGTGCCGGTCCATCCCACCGTCCTCGGCTGGGATCCGTGGAGCGTGCAAGGACCGATGGCGCGAACGGTGGCCGACGTCGCCCTCACGCTTTCGACCATGGCCGGCCCGGACCCACGGGCGCCGCTCTCCTACCCCGTCGACACGCGCGCGCTTCGCGACGCCGTGCGCCGGCCGAGCGTCAAGGGCCTGCGTGTCGCGTGGGGCGGCGATCTCGGGGTCACGCCTGTCGATGCCGAAGTCGCGGCCATCTGCCGCGCTGGCGCGGAGGTGTTCCGCCGTCTGGGCGCGCGGCTGGACGAGGCGCACCCCGACTATTCAGCGCTCGAGGAAATCGTGCAGGTCAGTCGCGCCGCGTCGATGGTCGCGCGCCACGCGGACAAGCTTCCGAAGTGGCGCGACCAGATGCAAGAGAACCTCGTCAAGAACATCGAGCAGGGCCTGCGGCTGACGCCGGAGGACATCGGACGGGCCGAGCGCCTGCGCACCGAGCTCTGGCACCGCGTGCGCGCCTTCCAGGATCGCTACGATCTCTTGCTCGCGCCGACCGCGCCGGTCCCCCCGTTCCCGCTGGAGCTGCGCTCGGGGCCCGCGGAGATCAACGGCCGCCCGATGCGCAGCTACATCCAGTGGGCGCTGACGACGTACGCGTTCACCGTCGTCGGCGTCCCGGCGATCTCCGTACCGTGCGGCTTCACGAAGTCCGGCCTGCCGGTCGGCCTGCAGATCGTCGGTCGCTGGCGCGACGAAGCCGGCGTGCTCCGCGCCGCCGCCGCCTTCGAAGCCGCCCACCCCTGGGCCGACCGTCGCCCTCGGATCTAAGCGAGCTCGCGAGGTACAGTTCCGCCGGGCCGTGCCGAGCGCTGGGACGAATCGCCCCACCTGATCAATACCGCTCGCGATGGCGGAGCTCGACGAAGAGTCCGTGCGCGTCGCGTGGATGTACCCACGCGATGTCAGGGCGCGGGCTGTCGACCTGGGCGCCGTGGGCGCGCAGCGTGCCGACGGCGCCCGGAATGTCGGCGCACTCGAAGCCCACGAGATAGACGCCCTCGCCCCGCCGCGCAAGGAACCGGCCGACGGCCTTAGCCGGATCGGTCGGCTGCAGCAGCTCGATGTGTCCGGCGCCGAGGGGCAGGATCGCGTTGCGAAAGCCGAAGTCTTTCGACTCGCTGCGGCGGTGCTCGCGCAGGCCGAAGAGCCGCGTGTACCGGGCCGACGCGGAGTCGAGATCGCGCACGACGATGGACAGCTCGACGATGTCTCCCAGCATGAATCCCCCTCTCAGGAAATCGAAGTTAAGCGCCCGTCTATTTGCGGCGAAATCGTTCCACTGGCCGCGATCGCATCGAGCACGACGTCGGCCAGTTGTGGCCCCGCCACGGCGTCCACGAGCACGCGGGCGTCACGCAGCGCCGTGATGCCGTCGCCGCCGCCGGCGACGTAGTCCACCACCGCCAGCGTGTACGTCCGCGCCGGATCGAGCGGCGCGCCGTCGACGTCAACGGTGATCACGCGCTGACCGATTGGACGGCGGCGATCGTACGTGACCCGCAGTCCCGAGATCTGAGGATATCCGCCTCCGCCACGCTCGAGCCCGGCGAGACCCTGCTCGAGCGTCTCGCGCAGTCGCGTGCCGCTCACGGCCAGCTTCATCACGGCGTTCGTGAACGGCACGAGACCGTGGATATCACGCTTGGTGAGCGGACCGGCCGGGATGATCCGGTCGGTCCGGATGCCCCCTCCGTTGATGAGTGCGGCGTCGGCGCCGAGCCGTGCGCGCATCGCGTCGGCGATGAAGTTGCCGAGATTGGTCTCGCCGCTCCGCAGCGGCGCGCGCCGCGCCTCCAGCGCTACCGCTGTCCGACCGACGACGGTGTCGAGCTCGCGGTTGAGCCGGTCGGCGTACCGACGCACGAGGGCGGCCACCTGCGGATCCTCCGGGACCCGCCCGCTGACTTCGTGGAACGTCCACGACCGCTCGACGAGCGCGCCGTCCGGACGCAGCCACACGTCGATCTGCACGAGGTACCGGGCATCGGAGCCGGCCTTGGTGATCAGCGCCTTGCCCTCCTCGGCCACGAGCGGCTCGTGCTCGTGGGCGCCGAGCACCACGTCGACGTCGGCGGCCCCCGCCAGGGCACGGTCGGCGTGCATGTGCTGATGGGTCACGCCGACCACGAGCTGCGCCCCCGACCGCCGGAGCGCCGCGGCCGCCGCCCGGCCGGACGCGATCGGATCGAGGAACGTCACCGCCGGTCCCGGCGCGGACGTCGTTGCCGTCTCCGGTGTCGTGAGGCCGAAGAGACCGACGCGAAGCCCTCCCAGCACCACCACATGCTCGCGCGCGGAGAGGCCGAAGGCCGCGCCACTCGCGCGCTCCACCACGTTGGCCGACAGCCACGTGAAGCGTGACTCACGCATGCGCCGCCGCAGGAGGTCGGGGCCGAAGTCGAACTCGTGGTTGCCGAACGTCGCCAGGTCGAGACCGACGGCATTGAGGACGGCGATCATCTGCTCACCGCGCAGCACGGTGGACATCGGCGACGGCGAGATGGCGTCGCCCGCGTGGGCGAAGATCGTGTTCGCGTTGGCAGCGCGCGCCCGCTTCACCAGCGTGGCCAGGCGCGCCATCCCGCCCCGCCGGCCGCCATCCACCGGCTCCAGCACGTACGCGTCGTTGATCTGCAAGAGCGTGATGCGAATCGGCGGCGGCGCGGCCGTCGTCCGCGTCGCGTCGGGCGCCACGCAGCCGGCAAGCGCCAGCGCGAGAAGCCAGAGGCCCAGTCGGCGTGTGTTCAACCGCGCGGCGCGAGCCCGGTCACGCCTTGCGCGTCAGCCAGAAATGGTCGCGACGGCGGGCGAGACGCTCGGCGAGGTAACGGCCCGCGCGCTCGGCGTCGCCGGCCCGGAAGGCCGCCTCGAACAGCGTGTCGTGGAAGACGTCACGCTGCGCGCGGGATCCGCCGAGCTCCACGAGCCGGGGGCGCAGCGGCTCGATCCGCTCGACAGCGCGGCGGTAGTCGCCGGCGGCGAACGCCTGGATGCCCTCCAGAAGCGGGAGCAGCACGTCGGCCATGAGCCCGGTCTTGTCCTTGGGCGCGCGGCTGCGCACGGCGTCGAGCTGCGCGCGCGCCGTCTCCCAGTCGCCGCCCGCCGCCAGGGCCATCCCCATGTGGGCGACGTGGAAGAGCAGTCCCATGCGGTTCAGCCGCTCGCGCGCGATCGCGGTGAACGGCTTCCACCGCTCCCCCACCGGGCTCCCCGCGAGCTCGAGACGCCACAGCAGCGAGATCGAGTCGTGCAGGTCGCCGGCGATCGACGACGGCGCGCGCTCGAACACGCGCCGCGCCATCCGACCGGCGCGCGCGTAGTCGCCTCGCGCGAAGTGGATGAGCGCCAGGTGCCAGAGCAGATGGTTGCGGAACCAGTTCAGCCCCCGACACGGCTGGATGGCCGGCGGCAGCCGTGTCACGCCGACGTCGAAGCTCGCCGACTCGTAGAGGGCGTGGGCGAGCGCGTGCACCGCCCACGCGTCGTTCGGCTCGAGCGACAGCGCCTGCTCGGCGACGGCGATCGCGTCGCCGCAGCGATCGGCCTCCTCGAGGGCGAACGCGTGCATGCCGAGCACGAACGACGAGCCGGGATAGTGACCGCGGATGGCGTCGGTCATCTGCAGCATGTCGGGGAAGCGGCCGAGCCAGAACAGCACGTAGTACAGACGCTGGAGCACCATCGCGTCACGCGGCCAGGCCGCCAGATGCTCGCGCATCAGCCGCTCCGCCTCCGGCACTTGCCCCGACGTCCACGTCGTGATGGCGGCCACGTGCGAGCGCTCGCGCTCGGTCTGTCCGGCGGCGGCCGCCCGCGCGGCGTCGCTGGCGGCCTTCGTCTCGGGAAAGCGCTCTTCGAGGAACAGGCAGATGGCGGCGCCGGCGTGGGCGAGTGCGAGCCCGGGGTCGCGCTCGACGGCCGCCCGGAACAGCGGCAGCGCATCGGCGTGCCACGACAGCAGCGCGTGGACGGCGCGGTCGTAGAGCGCGAGCGCGTCGGGATCGGCGGTGGACACGGGCAGACCGTAGGCATCGGTGTGCATGGGTCGCATCCTAGCAGAGCGCGTGGCCTCCTAGCAGCGCGCGGCCAGGACATCCCGCAGGAATTCGACGGCGCGACGCTCGGCCCATGAGGTCACGCGCCAGGGCGGTCCTTCCACGAAGCCCACGTGACCGCCGCGCTCGGTCACCTCCAGCACGACCGCCGGAGGCAGCGCGCGACGATCGGGCAGCGCCGATGCCGGGACGAACGGATCGTCGACGGCGCTGATCAAGAGCGTCGGGCGGCGAACCTTCGCAAGATAGGGCCCGCACGAGGCGCGCCGCCAGTAATCCACCTCGTCGGCGAAGCCGTGCAGCGGCGCCGTCACGACGCGATCGTAGGCGGCGAACGTCCGCGCACGGCGCACGGCCGCCAGATCGACGAAGGCGCCGTGCCGCGGCACCTTGGCGCGGACTTTCTGCTTGAAGGTGCGCATGAAGTTCGCGGTGTACACCCATTTCTGGAAACCGCGATCGAGCGTGTGCGCGCACTGCTCGAGATCGAAGGGCACCGAGATCCCGACCGCAGCCGCCAGGGCCGCCGGGGCGCTGTCGCCCTGCTCCCCGACCCACTTCAAGAGGACGTTGCCACCGAGCGATACTCCGACGGCGACGATCGGCCGTTCCGGCTCGCGCGTCGTGAGCCGGCCAACGATCTCGTCGAGGTCCTCGGTATCGCCGGAGTGGTAGAAGCGCGGAAGCCGGTTCGGCTCGCCACTACAGGAGCGGAAGTTGAGGACGACGCCGGCCCAGCCCTCCCGCCGGCCGAGCTCGAGCAGTCCCCCCACGTAGTGCGAGCGGCACGAGCCTTCGAGGCCGTGGAGCACGAGCAGCAACGGCGCGCTGGCGGCCACCGGCGCCGCCAGCCAGTCGAGGTCCACGAAGTCACCGTCGCGGGTCACCACGCGCTCCCGCCGGAGCGCCTCGGCGCCCCGGCGGAAGAGCGGGCCCCAGATCGTCTGCGCGTGGCGGCCGGGCAGCCACCACGCCGGGCGAAATGCTACTCCTGGCCTTGCAGGAGCAGCTTGACCACTTCCGGCACGATCTCGCGCGCCCGTCGGTCCAGCTCCGCCTCAGTCAGGTTGGCGATGGGATGCGGCATGGCGAGGTACTTGTAGTGCGGCAGTCCCCACTGCTCGGCCATGGCGCGACCCGTCTTCTCGAACACATCGGTGATGATCGACGCCGAGGGCACTCCCGTCTTCTCCAGCAGGATTCCGTCGAGCACACTGCCCGACGAGCACGACCCTCAATCGCCGATGCCGGCGACCACGACGTCCGCCGACGTCTTGATCGCCTCGATGATCTCCTGGTGCGCGGGCACCCCGGCATTGTGCTTGCGGTACATCTTCCACTCGGCGACGCCGTACTCCTGCTTCAGGATGTCGCCGATACGCGCGAGCAGCCGGTCGGAGTTGAACTTGGTGTTCTCGATGAGCGCCACACGCTTGCCTTCCAGCGCGCGCGGCCGCGGCGCGAACGCAATGGGCTGCGTCGACGCCGCCACGGTGGGGTCGAGGATCTCGATCATCGCTTGATCTCCTTGGTCACGGCCTGGGATGTCTTCGCGCTGGACCAGCCCGGGATGAAGCACGAGAAGGCGCCCGCGCGCCCGCCGGCGGCGACCACCAGGATGTCGTCGGGCGAGGCGACCAGCGGCCGCAGCTTCTGCTCGTCGTCGGGCTGGATGGCGCCCGTCATGCGCTGTGTGCGCTTCAGATGTGCGTGGGTGCTCTGCGTGTGCTTCCACACGAACTCGCGGATCTCCTTCTTCCCCCAGCCGCTGCCGGCGATCGTGCGCATGTGCTCGCCGGCGATGACCAGGCAGTAGTTCGGCTGGCCCATGACGTTACCGGAGATCCGCATGTTGTCGGCGAGCGTGGTGAGCACGCCCTCCGCGGTGCTCGAGAGCTGGTTGTAGAACTGGTGCGGACCCTCGGCCGCCATGACGGTCACTGTCGACTGCTCCGGCCGGAAGCCGCGCTCGACATGCAGCGGGATCCACGGGCTCTCCGTCTCGTTCTCCGCGATGACGTAGGAGAGCTTCCCGGGATGACCAACCGTCCCGCGGTCGAGCAAGCCCGGCAGCGATCCGGCGACGTTCCGCATGACGAGCCGCAGCGCCCGTCCGATCGTGAGATTGGCGCGCCAGCCGGGACCGAACAGGTTGTCGCCGGCGTTGATGTCGAGCTCGCGGGCGATGGGTCCGTTCACGACGAGCAGGACGGCGGCGCCGCCGGTCGACGTGCCGGGACCGTGGTAGCTCCACCGCTCGTCCGCGATGCCCTCGACGGCGGCCACGACGACCGGCATGTACTCCGGCTTGCACCCGGCCATCACCGCGTTGATGGCCACCTTCTCGGCCGTGATGGAGACGGCACGGTGCGAGAGGTAGCCCACCTGGGTGTCAGGCGCGAGCCGCGCCGCCTCGAGCATGGCGCGCACGGCCGGCTCCGTCGGCGGCACCACCGGCAAGCCGTCGGACCAGCCCTTTGCATGGCAAAGCTCCATGGCCTCGTCGAGCGACTGGACCTTGTGGCGCTGGGAGGAGAGCGTGGCCGGCATCGAAGCCTCCTTGGAAGTGCCGTCACGCTACCATCCGCCCCGCGGTGGTGCAAGACGGCGGCGGTCGCTTCATGCGCGGCGCCGCGACCATACGGCGGCCACGGCCGCCGCCCCAGCGACGCCGAGCCCCGCCGCCACGAAGCACTCGTTGAAGGCCGACGAACCGACGGCGAGGCGGCGTACGGCGAAGATCTGGCCGAGCGTCGCCACACCGAAGACCGTGCCGAGCGTGCGGGCGAAGAAGATGAAGCCGCCGGCCGCGCCCTGCTGCGCCGGCCCGAAGGCGGCCATCGCGGCCACCATGTTGGGCACCTGGAAGGCGCCGAGCCCGAGGCCGGCCGCGAAAAGCACGGTGGCGAGCACCGGCAGCGGCGTGGTCGCGTCGGCGCCACCCAGCGACGCGAGTCCCGCCGCCTCGAGGGCGAGACCCCACACGACGACCGGCCAGGGACCGAACCGATCGGCCAGCCGGCCGGCGAGCGGTGCCGCGACCGCCGTGCCGAGCGGCGTCAGCATGAAGAGGACGCCGCCCGCACCCGCATCGAGACCGCGCACGCCGACGAGATAGAACGGCGCGAGCAGCCACACGGAAAAGATGCCGGCGTTGCCGAGAAAGGCCAGCACGCCGGGGCGCACCGCCGCGCCCCCGAGCAGCTCCCGTGCGGCGACCATCCGGGTCGAGCGCGACGGGGACGCGCCCGGCAGGTGAAAGGCGAGCGCCAGCGTGAGCACCGCGAGCGGCACGCGAAGGTGGAAGATCGCGCGCCAGCCCGCGGCGTCGACGAGGACGCCGGCCACCAGCGGACCGACGGCGTACGAGACGCCGATCGCCGCGTTCAGCACGCCGAGGGCGCGCGCACGGGCACCCGGGCCCGCCGCCAGCGTGATGATCCCTGGCGCGGTGCCATAGACGAGGCCGCCGGCGAAGCCCTGCACCACCCGGGCGCCGAGGAACGCGCCGAACGTCGGCGCCAGACCACCGAGCGCGAACGCCACCGCGCTCAGGGCAACGCCGGTGCGGAACACGCGCGCGTGCCCCACGCGATCGGCGAGCGCGCCGCCGGCCAGTGACGTGAGGGCGTACGTGAAGACGTAGCAGATGATGACCCAGCGCATGCGGTCGGGCGGCACCGCGAAGGCCGCGGCCATGGCGGGGAACGCGATGTTGACGACGGAGTCGAGCGAGACGAGGGCGGCGCCGGCCGCCGCGATCGAGCGCGTCACGGCCGCTATCATGGCACACGGGGTTGCGCGCGCCCGGGCTTCCACGGTACAACCCGACGCCATGGACCTGCGCCCAGGCGCCACCCACGAGGTGTCGTGGACGGTGACACCCGACAAGACCGCGGACGCGATGGGCAATCCGGGCGTGCAGGTGTTCGCGACGCCGTGGGTCATCGCGCTGCTGGAGCAGACGTGCAGCGCGCTCATCACGCCGCATCTTCCGGCGGGCGCGTCGACGGTGGGGACTATGGTGGAGATGCGCCATCTCGCGGCCACGCCGGTCGGCATGGCCGTGCGCGCCAGGGCCACGCTGCTGGAGACGGACGGCCGGCGCTTCCTCTTCTCGGTCGACGCCTGGGACGCCAGGGACAAGATCGCGGAGGGTCGGCACGAGCGGTTCGTCGTGCCCGACCTCGCGAAGTTCCTGGAGCGCGCGATGAAGAAGGGCGCGTGATGGCGATCCAGATCAACAAGGGTGTCGTCGGCAAGGAGTACGCGCCGTTCGTGGTCACGGTGGAGCGCGGCAAGATCAAGGAGTTCGCGCGTGCCATCGGTGACCTGCACCCGTTCTACCTCGACGACCGCGTCGGCCAGGCCTCGGAGTGGGGTGATATCATTGCGCCGCCGACCTTCGCGACGACGTTTCGCGACGAGGCCGCGAGCGAGGCGTTCTTCCGCGACCTCGGCATCGACATCTCGCGCGTGCTGCACGGCGAGCAGGAGTTCGAGCTCGTGCGGCCGATCCAGCCGGGCCACACCTACCTCTGCCGCTCGCGCATCGTCGACATCTACGAGAAGACGGGCAAGAGCGGGCCGATGGCCTTCGTCGTCCGCGAGACTGCCATCACCGATCGCGTCAACGAGGTCGTCGGCACCATGCGTCACATCACGGTGATCCGGCTATGAAGTACGCGCGGCTCTATTTCGAGGACGTCACGGTCGGCGACGAGCTGCCGGCGCTCGTGAAGGGGCCGATCCAGCAGATCCAGCTGACGCGCTATGCCGGCGCCTCCGGCGACTTCAACCCCATCCACCAGGACCCCGAGTTCGCCCAGGCGGCCGGCATGGGGGGTGTGTTTGCGCACGGGATGCTCTCGATGGGCTTCGTCGCGCAGGCGGTCACCGACTGGGCGGGCGCGGGCACGGTGCGGAAGATCGGCGTCCGTTTCGCCGCCCTCGTGCGGCTCAAAGACACGGTCACCTGCCGCGGTCGCGTGGTGGCGACCGCGCAGAAGGACGGCGCGAACGTCGTCGAGCTCGAGATCTGGGCCGACAATCAAAAGGGCGACACGGTGGTCACCGGCAAGGCCAGCGTCGCGCTCCCGACCCGCGACTAACCGCCCGGTGTGATCCCTCGCGCGGCGACCCACTCGCGGAGCGCCTCGCGGGTCGACGGAAACGCCAGGGTGTCCCAGTCGATCGCCTCCGGCGCGACCCACTCGAGACAGTCGTTCTCCGCGCAGGTGGTGAGCGTGCCGCTGACGACCGTGGCGCGAAAGACGATGATCACCGGCGCGCCGGGATAGGAATAGACGTTGTGCAGGCCGGCGAGATCCACCTTGAGGCCGGTCTCTTCGAACGTCTCGCGGACCGCCGCGTCCTCCACGGATTCTCCGAAATCGACGAACCCGCCGGGGAAGGTCCACAGCCCCCGGCCGGGGTTGATCGAGCGCCGTGTGAGCAGCACGCGGCCGTTCTGCTCAGGAATCGTGCCCGCCACGACCTTGGGATTCAGGTAGAAGACGAAGCCACAGGCGACGCAGACGGCCTGCTCGCGCTGGTCGGGCGGCACCGCCGCCCGGCCCAGCGCGCCGCCGCAGAGCGGGCAGAAGCGAATGCTGGCTGGGGTGAGAAACCGCGCGGGCTCGTCGCTCACGAGCTCAGTCTAAACCATGACGCGTCTTGACCCTGTCGCGACGCGATGTTACAACCGGCGCGTTTCCCCACTAAGGAGGACCGCCATGTCACGTCGGCTTCTCGTCATCCTGGTCGCCTCGCTCGTCGCCGTGTCCGCCCTCGCCGCCGTGACCCACGGGCAATCCGGTGAGTACAAGATCGGAGTCCTCGAGCCGCTCACCGGCCCGCTCGCCGGCGAGGGCAAGCGCCACCTCGAAGGCTACGAGGCCGTGCGCGACATGATCAACGAGCGCGGCGGCGTGATGGGCAAGAAGCTCGTCTTCACGGTGGCCGACGTCCCGGATCCGACAGCAGCCGCCACCGAGGCGAACCGTCTGGTCACGCGCGAGGGTGTGAAGATCGTGACCGGCACGTACTCGTCGCGGCTGTGTGGCGCCGCCAGCGAGGCGGCCGCCCGCCACAACGTCATCTACTGGGAGACCTCCTGCGTCGATCCGCGCTTCAACAAGCGCGGCCTCAAGACCGTCTACCGCACCGAGATCGACGCCACCGGGTTCGGCTGGTACAACATCGAGTTCATCGCCAAGCATCTGGCCCCGCGCCTGGGCAAGAAGCCGAACGAGCTGAAGATCGCCTTCGTCAGCGAAGACTCCTCGTACGGCCAGGGCGTGACGGAGTCGGCGCGCCAGCGGGCCAAGCAGGAGTTCGGCATGCAGGAGGTGGGGAGTGTCGAGTACTACAAGTTCGACACCACCAACGACTTCACCTCCGTGATCGTGAAGCTGAAGCAGGCCCAGCCCGACATTCTGCATCACATCGCCTACACGAACGATGCGATCCTCTTCTACCGGCAAGCCAAGGAGCAAAACCTCCAGGTGAAGGCCGTCGTGCACGCCGGCGCCACCGGCTACGGCGCGGCCGACTTCGGCAAGGCGCACGGCAACGACGCCAATGGCGTCTTCGCGCTGCTCGAGCCCGGCCCGGGGTTCCGGATCGAGGCCCTCAAGGCGGACGGCCAGAAAATCGAGAAGGACTTCCGCGAGGCGATCCAGAAGAAGACCGGCTCGTATCCGCTCGGCGCCCACCAGCTCGCCGGCGGCGGCCTCTGGCTGCTCAAGGTGGTGCTCGATCGCGCCAAGAGCGATGATCCCGACAAGGTGCGCGACGCCGTGATGTCGCTCGATCTGCCGGTGGGCTCGATGATCAACGGCTGGGGTGTGAAGTTCTCCCAGGAGGGGCAGAACGCCAACGAGCGCGTGCAGCACTACATGCTGCAGTGGCAGAACGGCCAGCTGGTCACGGTGTGGCCGGAGGAGTTCACGACGAATCGCGCGAAGTGGATCCCGCTGCCCGCCTGGGACCAGCGCAAATAGACGTCGTCGCGCAGCTCGCGGTCTCGACGATCCTCCTCGGGGGCATCTATGCCCTGATCGCGGTCGGCCTCACGCTGATCTTCGGCATCATGCGCGTGGTGAACTTCGCCCACGGCGAGTTCCTCATGCTCGGGATGTACCTCGCCTTCTTCGCCTTCACCCTCAGATCCATCGATCCGTGGGTCATGCTGCCGATCGCGCTGGTGATCTTCTTCGGCGTGGGCCTCCTCGTGTACGCGCTGGTCATGCGCGGCGTGATTCACGCCTCCCACAACGTGCAGATCTTCACCACCGTCGGTCTCTCGACGGCGCTCCAGAACGTCGCGCTCGTGCTGTGGTCCGGCGACTACCAGCTGTTCCGCCCGTGGCACGCCTCCGTGGTGCTGCATCTCGGCAACACCGCGTTCAACCTCTCGCAGCTGGTGGCCTTCGCGGTGGCCGTCCTCCTCACGGCCGGGCTCTTCGCGTTCATGAAGTGGTCGCACACCGGGCGTGTCATGCGCGCGACCGCACAGGACCGTGACGCCGCGACCCTGATGGGCATCGACACCGATCGCGTCTACCGTCTGACGTTCGCCATCGGGATCGCGTGTGTCGGGGCCGCCGGCATCCTCGTCTCGCCGCTCTATGCCGCCTATCCGCAGGCCGGCCTTCAGTTCGTGCTGCTGGCCTACGTCGTCGTCGTCCTCGGCGGCCTCGGCGACATGGCGGGGGCGATGGTGGGCAGCCTCATCGTGGCCGGCGTCGAGGTCGCCGGGTCGTACGTCTTCGGCACGGCGTGGAAAGAGGTGCTCTACTTCATCCTCTTCATCGGCGTGCTCGTCTTCCGGCCGGCCGGCCTCTTCGGCCAGCGCGGCGCTGAGTCGCTCGGCGTATGACCGCCGAGCGCTGGGTGGCGGCGGGGCTGTTCGCCGTCGCCGCCCTCATGCCCGTGGTCGTCCGCGACAGCTTCATCCTCGACAGCCTGATCCTCATCTTGTTGTGGGGCGCGCTGTCGTCGGCGTGGAACGTGGCCGGCGGCTACGCGGGCCAGGTCTCGCTCGGCCACGCCGCGTTCTTCGGCATCGGCGCCTACGCGGCCGCGCTGATGAGCGCGCGCTACCACCACAGCCCGTGGCTCGGGCTCGTGGCCGGCGTGGCGCTGTCGCTCGTCGCCGGCGGCGCCATCGGGTTTCTGTCCAATCGGCTCAAGGGCCCGTACTTCGCGCTGTCCACCATCGCCTTCGCCGAAGTGCTGAAGATCATCGCCAGCCGGTGGCGCGGCTTCACGTCGGGCTCGGAGGGCGTCCCCGTCCCGTTCCGGCCCGGCTTCTGGACGATGGGGCTCACCCATGTCCAGTGGGTGTACCTCGCGCTCGCAGTGGCCATCCTCTATTACCTCGTGCAGGTTTATCTGGAGCGCTCGCGCGTCGGCTACCAGCTGGCCGGCGTACGTGAGGACGAAGACGCCGCCGAGGCGCTCGGCATCGCCACGCGCCGCCTCAAGGTGCAGGCGGTCACGCTGAGCGCCGCCCTCACCTCGATGTGCGGCAGCTTCTGGGCGCAGTACGTGGGCTTCGTCGACCCGATCCACGTCTTCTCGATCGACCTGTCCGTCCGCTTCGCGCTCAACAGCATCATCGGCGGGATCGGCACCGCCCTCGGTCCGTTCCTCGGCTCGATCCTGATCACGTCGCTCGAGACGTATCTGCGGGCGACGTTTTCCGGCATGAAGGCGGGCTTCGGCGGGATCTACCTGATCATCTACGGCGTGGTGCTGATCCTCGTCGTGCGGTTCGCCCCCGAGGGTCTCACCGGCATCGCATCTCGCCTGGGACTCGCTGCGAGGAAGGCCGATGCTGCAGCTTGACAGCGTCACCAAGCGATTCGGCGGCCTCACCGCCGTCCGCAACGTGAGCCTCGAAGTGCGGGCGGGCGAGCTGCTCGGCATCATCGGTCCCAACGGCGCCGGCAAGACCACGCTCTTCAACGTGATCTCGGGCTTCTACCGGCCGGAGGAAGGCCGCGTGGTCTTCGAGGGGCGGGACGTCACCGGCGAGCCGGCGCATGCCATCGCGCGGCTCGGTCTCACCCGCACCTTCCAGATCGTGAAGCCGTTCGGCAATCTCTCCGTCTCCGACAACGTCATGATCGGCGCCCTCAGCCGCGTCGCCAGCACGCGCGAAGCCCGGGCGGAAGCCAAGCAGGTCATCGCGCGCTGCGGGCTCGCGCCCCACGCGCACGCGCGCGCCAAGGCGCTGCCCATCGCGCTGCGCAAGCGTCTCGAGGTGGCTCGCGCGCTGGCCACGCGGCCGCGACTGCTCCTGCTCGACGAGGTCATGGCGGGCCTCAATCCGTCGGAGCTGACCGGGATCATCGAGCTGATCCGCCGCCTGCATGCCGAGGGCGTCACGCTGATCGTGATCGAGCACATCATGGCCGCGATGATGCGGCTGGCGCAGCGAATCGTCATGCTGCACCACGGCGAGAAGCTCGCCGAGGGCGCGCCGGCGGAGATCAGCCGCGATCGTCGCGTGATCGACGCCTATCTGGGTGAGGAGTTCAACCTTGCTCAAGCTTGACGGCGTCGACGCCTTCTACGGCGACCTCCAGGCGCTGTTCTCGGTCTCGCTGGAGGTGCCCGACGGCAAGATCATGGCCCTGGTCGGCGCCAACGCCGCCGGCAAGAGCACGACGATCCGCGTGATCTCCGGCCTGCTGAGCCCGCGGCGCGGCCGCGTGCTGTTCGGCGGCGAGGATCTGGCCCGCGTGCCCGCGTATCGCCGCGTGGAGCTCGGGATCGTGCAGGTTCCAGAGGGACGGCGCCTGTTTCCGTTCATGACGGTCACCGAGAACCTCCTGCTCGGCGCCCATGCCCCGCATGCGCGCGGCGCGCGCGACGCGACACTGAGCTACGTCCACACCCTGTTTCCCGTGCTGCACGACCGTCGTGCGCAGCTCGCCGGCTCGCTGTCCGGCGGTGAGCAGCAGATGTGCGCGATCGGGCGCGCGCTGATGGCACGTCCCAAGCTCCTCATGCTCGACGAGCCCACCCTCGGGCTCGCGCCGGTCCTGGTGGGTCGCATCTTCGAGACGGTGCGCACGATCAACGCCGACGGCGTGACCGTCCTGATCGTCGAGCAGAACGTGCGACAGGCCCTCGGCCTCGCCGATCGCGCGGCCGTGCTCGAGTCGGGCAAGCTGGTCCTGCAGGGCGCCGGCCGCGAGCTCCTCGGCGACGAGCGGCTCAAGCGCGCGTATCTCGGGATGTAGCCACCGCTGCTTGACGAGGCGCCGTTGCGGGGCTCCAATGGGCCACCATGCGACCGCGCCCGCGGCGTCTCGTGCACTACCTCGCCGCAGCCGCCATCACCGGAGGCGCCGTCACCCTCCGCGTCCTGCTCGAGCCGCTCTGGGGAACGGAAGCCCCGTTCGTCATGCTCTTTCCCGCGGTCATGCTCAGCGCCTGGATCGGTGGCTTCGGTCCGGGCGTGCTGGCCACGGTCGGCGGCGCTCTCGCCGCCGCCTACTTCTGGCTCGAACCGTACCGGTCGTGGAGGCTCGACCTGCCGGCTGAGATCGCGCTGCTCGGCCTGTTCGTGGTGGCCGGCGTGGGCCTCTGCGCCCTGACCGAGGCGCTCACCCGCGCGCGGGCGCGTCTCGATGCGCTCGTCGACGCCAGTCCGATCGGCCTCGGCTATCACGACGCCGCCCTGCGCTACATCCGCGTGAACCGGGCCCTCGCTCACATCAACGGGCGCGCGCCCGAAGCGCACGTCGGCCGCACCGGGCGCGAGATCCTCGGCGCCGGCGCCGCCGACGTGGTGGAGCCGATCCTCACCGAGGTTCTGAGGACCGGTCGCGCCGCGCACGTACCCGCGTTTCGCGTCCGGCTCGAGGCCACCGGCGCCGACCGCTGGTACAGCGTCGCCTGCGCGCCGGTGCGTGACCCCGGCGGCCGCGTGTCCGGTGTCGCCGTCTCCGTCAGCGACGTGACCGAGAGCCAGGAGGCGCAGGAGGCGCTTGCGCACGAGCGAGAGCTCCTGCAGACCGTCATCGACAGCATCCCGGTGATGATCACGCTCTACGAGCCGACCACTCGCGGGCCGCGCGTCAACCGGGAGTTCGAGCGCGTCACCGGCTGGACGGGCGCCGACGCCGCCACCGCCGAGCTCATGGCCGCCTGCGTTCCGGAGCCGGCTTCTCGCGCGATCGGCGACGGCGCCATCGATTCGCCGCAGCCGGGATGGCGCGATCTCGCCCTCAGGACGAAGGACGGGCGGACCGTCGAGACATCGTGGTCGCTGGTTCGCCTGTCCGACGACTCTCGCGTCGGCATCGGCCTCGACGTCACCGAGCGCAAGCGCCACGAGGCGGACATGCAGGCCGCGCGCACGGCGGCCGAGAGCGCGAACCGCGCGAAGGACGAGTTCATCGCGATGCTGGGCCATGAGCTGCGCAACCCGCTCAGTGCCATCTCCGCGGCCGTGGCCGTCCTGCAGCGGGTCGCTCCCGGCGAGGGGCCGCCGGCGTCCGGCGCGCGCGACGTCATCGAGCGGCAGACGCAGCATCTGTCGCGCCTGATGGACGACTTGCTCGACGTCGGCCGCGTGATGACCGGCAAGATCGTGCTCGACCGTGGCGCCATCGATCTGCTCGAGGCGGCGGAGCGCGTCGTGAGCACGATCCGGACGACCGGACGCGCCGGACGCCATCGCCTCACGGTGGCCGGCACGCGGGCGTGGGTGAATGGCGACGTGACGCGTATCGAGCAGGTCATCACCAACCTCGTCACCAACGCCCTCAAGTACACGCCGACCGACGGCACGATCAGCGTCGTGGTCGGTGAAGACGCGGGCGAGTCGGTGCTGCGGGTGGCCGACACCGGCCGTGGCATCGCGCCCGAGCTGTTGCCGCGCATCTTCGATCTCTTCGTGCAGGGCGAGCAGGCGCCGGCCCGCGCACAGGGCGGTCTCGGCATCGGGCTCACGCTGGTGCGCCGGCTCGTCGAGCTTCACGGGGGCCGGGTGGAGGCGGCCAGCCGCGGTGACGGTCTGGGCAGCGTCTTCACGATCGCCTTCCCGCGCCTGCCCGCGCCGCCGCCCGTCCCGGCCGCGCCACGGCGGCGCAGCGTGCTGCCGCAGCGGACGCTGGTGGTCGAAGACAACGACGATGCGCGTGACATGCTGCGCACGCTGCTCGAGCTGGACGGCCACACCGTGTACGTCGCCGCCAACGGCATCGCGGCTCTCGCGGCCGCGCTCGAGCACCGCCCCGACGTCGCGGTCGTCGACATCGGCCTGCCGGAGATGGACGGCTACGAGGTCGCGCGGAAGCTGCGCGCGAGCGAGTCGCTGAAGGCGATCAAGCTCATCGCGCTCACCGGGTACGGACAGGCCGACGACGCCCGGCGCGCCCACGAGGCCGGCTTCGACCTGCATGTCGTCAAGCCCATCGATCCCGAGCGGCTGGCCGACGCCGTCTCCACGGTCGTCGGCGGCGCCTTGAGCGCGCCCCCGCGCACGTTGGCGTAGGAGATTCGCCGGCCGCCGTTATAGAGTTGTGCCGCATGCGTATCGACCGCAAGCGGCTCGCGCAGAGCATCGACGAGCTCGGCAAGATCGGCGAGACGCCGCGCGGCGGGCTCACCCGTGTCGCGCTGACCGACGACGACCGGCGCGGGCGCGACCTGATGATCCGGTGGATGCGCGAGGCGGGGCTGCGTGTCAGCGTCGATCAGATGGGCAACATCTTCGGCGAGCGCGCCGGGGCCGAGCGCCTGCCGCCCGTCATGATCGGCTCGCACATCGATTCCGTCCCCACCGGCGGAAAGTACGACGGCCAGCTCGGCGTGCTCTGCGGCCTCGAGACGATTCGCGCGCTGGACCAGCATCGCATCCGCACCCGCCATCCGGTGACGCTGGCGATCTTCACCAACGAGGAAGGCGCGCGCTTCCAGCCGGCCATGATCGCCAGCGGCGTGATGGCCGGCAAGATCGCGCTGGAAGACGCCTACAACGCCCGTGACAAGGACGGCCTCCGGCTCGTCGACGAGCTCGAGCGCATCGGCTATCTCGGCGCCGAGCCGTGCGTGCCGCGCCCGTTCCGTGCCTATCTCGAGCTCCACATCGAGCAAGGCCCCGTGCTGGAGGAGGAAGGCCTCGCCGTCGGCGTCGTGGACGGGATCGTGGCCATCTCGTGGTCGCGTCTCACGATCCACGGCGTGCAGGATCACGCGGGCCCCACCCCGATGCGGATCCGGCACGACGCGCTGGTGGCCGCCGCCGACGTGGTGACCGGCATTCGCGGGATCGCGCGGCAGCTCGGCGGCGACCTCGTCACCACCGTCGGCAACCTCACCGTGCACCCCAACATCGTGAATGCCATTCCCGGGAAGGTCACGCTGTCGATCGACATGCGCGACCCGCGCAGCGAGACCCTCGACCAGGCGCGCCCGCGACTCGACGCCGTGGTCAAGGAGGCGTGCGCACGCGAGGGCGTCCGCTACGAGCTCGAGCACTACTGGCGAGTGCCGTACACGCCGTTCGCGCCGGACGTGATCGCCGCCATCGAGCGGGCGGCGGTGGCCAGTGGCGCCCGCCATCGCCACATCCTGTCCGGAGCCGGTCACGACGCGCAGTACATGGCCGCCATCGGACCCGCGGGGATGATCTTCGTGCCCTC
>Ga0075421_100000525_pt1 | contig 40375 bp, 34 predicted proteins | sample SoiMetdeltSBSDD5_FD_75292 | JGI IMG/M metagenome (GOLD analysis project Ga0075421, IMG submission 75292) | Bulk soil microbial communities from a Populus tree surrounding site in Tennessee, USA - Soil MetaG P. deltoides SBSDD5 | ecosystem: Environmental > Terrestrial > Soil > Tree plantation... | reverse complement strand
GACAAGAGGTCGCGTGCCAGCGTCGCGGCGCCCGAGCCTCTTGATCCTGGGCAGCGCCCGGACCATTTTTTGCTTAGTGCGTGCTGGCAAGGTGGTATGCTGGCATGAGCGGTTCTCGCGTCCGCACCTCAATCCTTGCAATGCGAGATCGCACCGGGTGTTGCCGTGTCGCAACGCTCGAGGTTTTGAGCCTGCCGGGCCGCTTCTTGGCCCGGTCGGGAGGGGTGCCGTAAGCCCTGAAGGGTCACCAGACGGGAAAGAGACATGAGCGAGCCAAAGACAGTGAAAGAGAGAGCGGGCAAGGAGACCTATCCGGTCCTGCCGCTCCGTGACATCGTCGTCTTTCCCTACATGATCGTGCCGCTCTTCGTCGGCCGCGAGAAGTCGATCAACGCCCTGGAAGAGGTGATGCGCGCCGACAAGCAGATCCTGCTGGCGGCGCAGAAGAACGCTGGCGACGACGACCCGGCCCCCGACGCCATCTATCAGATGGGCACGTTGGCCTCCGTGTTGCAGCTGCTCAAGCTGCCCGACGGCACCGTCAAAGTGCTGGTCGAGGGCACGGCACGCGCCAAGGTTGTGCGCTACGTCCCCAACGCCGACTACTTCGAGGCCGAGGTGGAGGCTGTGGTCGAGCCCAAGGGCGCCGAGGACGAGATCGAGGCGCTGGCCCGCTCGGCCTCCTCGCAGTTCGAGAGCTACGTCAAGCTCAACAAGAAGATCTCGCCGGAGGTGCTCGCCAATATCGGCCAGATCGATGACTACTCCAAGCTTGCCGACACCATCGCCTCCCATCTCGCCATCAAGATCGCCGACAAGCAGGAGCTCTTGGAGATCACCACCATCTCCGAGCGGCTGGAGCGCGTCTACACGCTGATGGAGAGCGAGATCTCGGTCCTGCAGGTCGAAAAGAAGATCCGCTCGCGCGTCAAGCGCCAGATGGAGAAGACCCAGCGCGAGTACTACCTGAATGAGCAGATGAAGGCCATTCAGAAGGAGCTGGGCGACGGCGAGGAGCGCGACGACATCGCCGAGTTCGAAGAGAAGATCGAGAACACCAAGCTTTCCAAAGAGGCCCGCGACAAGGCTCTGGCCGAGCTCAAGAAGCTCAAGCAGATGAGCCCGATGTCGGCCGAGGCCACGGTGGTGCGCAACTACCTGGATTGGCTCCTGTCGATTCCGTGGGGCGTGCGCGGCAAGGTCAAGAAGGACCTCAACGAGGCCCAGGAGATCCTCGACAAGGAGCACTACGGCCTGGAGAAGGTGAAGGAGCGGATCGTCGAGTACCTGGCGGTGCAGACGCGCACCAACAAGCTCAAGGGCCCCATCCTGTGTCTCGTCGGACCTCCCGGCGTGGGCAAGACCTCGCTCGGCATGTCGATCGCCAACGCCACGGGCCGCGAGTTCGTGCGCATGTCGCTGGGCGGCGTGCGTGACGAGGCCGAGATCCGCGGCCATCGGCGCACCTACATCGGCTCGATGCCCGGCAAGGTCATCCAGTCCATGAAGAAGGCGAAGAAGACCAACCCGCTCTTCCTGCTGGACGAGATCGACAAGATGGGCTCGGACTTCCGGGGTGACCCGGCGGCGGCCCTGCTGGAGGTGCTGGACCCTGAGCAGAACCACACCTTCAACGACCACTACCTGGAGGTGGATTACGATCTCTCCAGCGTCATGTTCGTGACCACCGCGAACACGATGAATATCCCGCCGGCCCTCTTGGACCGCATGGAGATCATCCGTCTCGCCGGCTACACCGAGGACGAGAAGATCGAGATCGCCAAGCGCCACCTGATCCTCAACCAGCGCCAGAACCACGGCCTGGAGGAGGCGGAATGGACGGTGGACGATGAGGCTCTGAAGACCCTCATCCGCCGCTACACCCGCGAAGCCGGCGTGCGTAATCTCGAGCGTGAGATTGCCAAGCTCGCCCGCAAGGCGGTGAAGGAGATCCTGGTCGGCACCACCGCCGGCGTGAAGGTGACGCCCGAGAACCTGGAGCAGTACCTGGGCGTGCCCAAGTACCGCTATGGCGAGGTCGAGCTGGAGGACCAGGTCGGCATCGTCACCGGCTTGGCCTGGACCGAGGTGGGCGGGGACATCCTGACCATCGAGGGCGTGATGATGCCGGGCAAGGGCAAGATGTCCGTCACCGGCAACCTGCGCGACGTGATGAAGGAATCGATCCAGGCCGCGAACGCCTACGTGCGCTCGCGCAGCCCCGACTTCGGCATCCCGGCCTCGCTGTTCGAGAAGAAGGACATCCACGTCCACGTGCCCGAGGGTGCCACCCCCAAGGATGGCCCGTCGGCCGGCGTAGCCATGGTCACCGGCATCGTCTCGATCATGACCGGCATCCCCGTCCGCAAGGACGTGGCGATGACGGGCGAGATCACGCTGCGCGGCCGGGTGCTGCCCATCGGCGGCCTCAAGGAGAAGCTGTTGGCGGCGCTCAGGGCCGGCATCAAGACCGTCGTGATCCCCGACGACAACGTCAAGGACCTCGCCGAGATCAGTGACGACATCAAGGGCCACCTCGATATCAGGCCGGCCTCGCGCATGGATGACGTGCTCAAGGTGGCGCTGCAACGTATGCCTAAGCCGATCGCCATTGAGGACGTGACGCCCACCCCCGGCGTGCCGCCCACACCCGGCACCGAGGGCGAACGGGTAACGCATTAGGTATTCGAACAGCGTTCAGAAACGATGGGCGCGGGCTCAATACGGGCCCGCGCTTTTTTCTTTGGTGCACGAAAATCCCCCTGTTTTACAGGTATTTGGTGCTCTTTGCCTTGCTTCAGCTCGCTGTCCCACGCGCCGCTCGGCTCAGCCTCAATGAACGGCGTTCATAGACAGGGATACGGATTCGAATTCGGCTTCGCGCCATTATTGCCCTGCACAAGACCGGTCCCTGGCTCTTAAATCTTCCAGGAAAATGGGGCCTTCTGGCTGAGTTTGGGCTTGACGGGCGCCAGTGTTGGGGCTTGTTTCCGGCTCGCTGCGACGGCCCAGTCGGCCAGCAGCCCTGGTATTGGCGCGCGGCGCCCCCTGCCCGCGGCTAGGCTCTGGCAAGATACAAGGATGAGAGAATGAGCAAGAAGGATTTGATCGAAGCGGTCGCGGTCAAGACGGAGATGACCCGTGAGAAGGCGGGTGTCGCCGTTGATGCGGTCATCGCCCATATCGAGGACACCATGAAGAAGGGCGAGGAGGTCCGCATTCCGGGCTTCGGCACCTTCAAGGTGGCCAATCGCGCCGCGCGCAAGGCCCGCAACCCGCAGACTGGCGTCGAGATGACCCTCAAGGCCTCGCGCGTGCCCAAGTTCCAGGCCTCCAAGACCCTCAAGGAGATGCTGAACTAACGCGCCTCCTGCTGCCCTGGCCGAGCGCCTTTGCGCCAGCCGGGGCAAAATCGCGCCAGGCACTCCGCGCCGACATCTGAGCGGTGGGACTTGCAGCGACGCAGCGGAAGGGCTTGGGCTTGCTTCGGGCTCTGCAGCGTTGGCGCGCCGCACAACCACGCAGCCGGTGGTCCGTTCCTCTTCATAACGCTGCACGAGGAGGCTTCGGTGCAGGCCGAGGCGGCCGAGCTGGAGGCTCTCGGGGGGGCGCGACCTGCCGCTCTGCGGCATTTCCGTCACCGTGAAAGACAATTTCGACGTGGCCGGCCTGCCGACCACGGCGGCCTGCTCCGCCGGCCGGACCGACCGCCCGACCGACTAGCGCCCCATCCGCACCACCCGCTTGCGCAAAAACGCCACCGGCAGCCAGCACTCCGGCCCGAACGCCTTCACCCCGCGCGATGCCTCGACGTAGCCGTGGCGCTCGAAGAACGTCACCGCGTTCATCGTGGCGCTGGCGCCGAGCTGGTGGAAGCCGGACTGGGCGGCGCGCAGCTCCACCTCGGCCAGCAGCCGCGCGCCGATGCCGAGACGGGCGAGCATCGGGTCCACGAATACGGAGGCGATGCGGGCGGTCTCGCCGTCGTCGCCGTTGGCGAGCCAGGAGGCGGTGCCGGCCAGCTGGCCGTCCACGAAGGCGCCGTGCACCTCCTCGGCCAGCAGATGGTCGCTGTAGGCCGGCGAGCCCACGAACTCGAGGCAGGCGGCCAGCTCCGTGTCGCTCAGTGCATCACCGCAGTGGATGCGCATGGCCCGCGCGTGCACATGGCGCACCTGGGAGTGATCGTCGAGGCCGATCCGGCGCACGTCGACGGCAGTCCAGGCGGTGCCGCAGGCGAGGGTCATGGGCAAGTCACTGGGTCCGGTGGCTGCGATCGGGGTCAGCCCCCTCGCGTCGATCGTTCGTCTTTCAGCAGGCGCCGTAGGCGGAGGGGAGACCCCGGCCGCACGGGCCTATTTCTTGGCGCCGACGCGCACACCGGCGGCCGGCGGCGGGGCGGGGGCAGCGGGCGTCGGGGCCTCAGCCCGCTTCTCCAGGACGCCGGGGTCGTACTCGGCCTGCTTGCACGAGCAGCCCTGGATGAACTCCTTGCGGTAGCGGAACGCCGATTTCAGGCTCGTGTAAGGCTGGCCGTTGACCGATACCATCTGCTCCACCGCCCCGCCCGGGTTCTGGTGGTAGAACAACTCGGCGGGCGCCGCACACTGTGACTGGCACAGCTGGGCGTCGCGCTGGAAGTGGTTGGGCAGGGTCGAGAAGCTGACAGGGAAATAGTAGCCGTCGCACAGCCGCACGCACAGCGTGCGATAGGTGGCGAACGGAAGGTTGCCGAACTGGTTGGCGGGGCCGCGCGGGCCCTCGCTGTCCTCGCCGCCGCCGAACAGCAGCGCGAACGGGTTGCTGGCGTTGTCGCGCTTGCGCGCCTCCTGCTCGTACTGCCGGCCGCAGCCGTTGCGGGCGAGCTCGCGGACGATGTCGTCCTGCAGCGAGCGATCGCCCGAGCCCATGATCTGGCGGCGCTGGCGGTCGAGGTCGGCAAGGCGCTGGCGCAGGCTCTCCACGTCGTCGTTGAGCTGCCGGCAGTGGGGATCGCGGCGCAGCGTCTTGGAGAACAGGAACGTGTCCCAGCAGTCGGAACGGTCGAGCCGTATCTGGGACGAGCGGAAGCTGCGGTCCAGGTCGCGGATCTCGGTCTCGATCCTGGGCAGCATCTCGCGGCCTCCACCGCTGCCTTGCGTCTCCAGGACGAGGCGCTGCTCCAGCTGCAGGCAGATGTTGCTGGGGCCGGATGGGGAATAGCCGCCGCCCATGCCGGGTGATGAGCCGGGGGCCGGGTAGCGCGGCGCGGGTGGGCCGCCGCTCGGGGGGAAGGGCTCCGGCGGGGGCTGACCGCGCGGCGGGCGCATGCCCTCGCGCGGCACGGGCGGGTCATCCTGCCGGCTGCCTCCGCCAAAGGGCCACCATTGCGCCGTGGCATCGCCCACCGTGATGGCGAGCCCCACGGCCGCGCACAGAGCCGCGGCGACGAGCCGCCGGCTACGCGCTGTCGATCCCCGAGTCCCCATGCCGAGCTATCCAAGGTGCCGCCAAGAGTGGCAATTGCGGGTGCGGCCGTAGCGGGCCCTGCAGCCACAGCCGGTTCCGGCCTACTTCTTGCGGGCAATTATGGGATTGTTGCGGCAGGGTCAAACTGGAGCAGGGGACGGCCGCATGGCGCGCCTTGCCGGCGTAGAGCGGAGCCGCGGCCGCGGCTTGACGCCGCTGGGGAAAGCCCTGATAACGCCGCCATGCCGGTCGCACCCAGGCGCCATGCTCGCATGGGCCATACTTTCTGCTGTTGCATTGCAACGGGCTAGCCGCCGGCTGGCGCGGCGGTCTCCCCTGTCCTCCGTTGGAGCCCAGTGCGGAGCCCGGATGCCAGCGTAAGCGAGTACGCGTAGGACATTGCCAGCGCAAGCCGCCGACCGCGGGGACCTCACGTGACACTGACGCTCTACAACACGCTGACGCGCCGCAAGGAGCCGTTCCAGCCCATCGACCCCGCCAACGTACGCATGTACGTGTGCGGTCCCACGGTCTACGACTACGCCCACATCGGCAACGCGCGACCCATCATCGTCTTCGACGTGCTGTTCCGGCTGCTGCGCCACACCTACGGGGCGGAGCACGTCACATACGCCCGCAACATCACCGATGTGGACGACAAGATCAACGCGCGGGCGGCCCGGGAAGGCATCGACATCCGCGCGCTGACGGAGCGCACCACCAAGCAGTTCCACGCCGACATCGCCGCGCTGGGCGCGCTGCCGCCCACCTTCGAGCCACGCGCCACCGAGTTCATCCGCCGTACCGACAACATTGTCGACATGGTGGGGCTGATCGAGGCCCTGGCTCAGCGCGGGCACGCCTACGTGGCCGAGGAGCACGTGCTATTCGACGTCGGCTCCATGCCGGACTACGGGCGCCTCTCCAACCGGTCGCTGGAGGAGATGGAGGCGGGAGCACGCGTCGAGGTAGCACCCTACAAGAAGGGGCCGATGGACTTCGTGCTGTGGAAGCCGTCGAAGCCGGGTGAGCCGGCCTGGCTCTCGCCCATGGGGATCAAGGCGCCCGGCCGACCCGGCTGGCATATCGAGTGCTCGGCCATGTCCGGCGCATTGCTGGGGGAGGTGTTCGACATCCACGGCGGCGGCATCGACCTGGTATTCCCCCACCATGAGAACGAGATCGCCCAGAGCCGCTGCGCCCACGGCACGCCCGTGATGGCCAACGTGTGGATGCACAACGGCTTTCTGCAGGTCGAGGGCGAGAAGATGTCGAAGTCTGTCGGCAACTTCGTAACGATCAACGAGCTGCTGCAGGAATGGCCGGGCGAGGCCATCAGGCTGGCCATGCTGTCCTCCCACTACCGCCAGCCGATCAACTGGACGCGGCAGGCGATGGCCGAGGCCAAACGCACGCTCGACCACTGGTACGAGCTGGCGGCCGACGCCCCTGAGGGCGGGCTGTTGTGCGCCGACGTCCTGGAGGCGCTGGCCGACGACCTCAACACGCCGCAGGCGATCACGGCGCTGCACGCGCTCCGCTCCGAGGCCGCCAAGGGCGCCACGCCCGCCGCAACTTGCCTCAGGGCGTCGGCGCGCCTCATGGGTCTCCTGCAACTCGACCCCGCGGCATGGAAGGCGTGGCGGCCGGCCGCGCTCGCCATCGACGAGGCGAAGGTGGAGGCTCTGATCGCCGCCCGCAACGCCGCCCGCAAGGCCAAGGACTTCAAGGAGGCCGACCGCATCCGCGACGAGCTGGCGGCCATGGCCATCCAGCTCAAGGACAGCAAGGACCTGGCCACCGGCGAGATCAAGACGATGTGGGAGGTGAAGCGAGGGTGAGATGGTGAGTGGTGAGTGGTGAGTGGAGGTCGGTACTCGTGACGGCGGTTGGCTCTCATCCTTGGTGATGAGTCTCCGTTCGCGAACAGGGTTCATGTCCCTCCACTCACCACCTTCCCACTCACCATCTCACCACTCACCATCTCACCAAGAACGGGAGAACAGACCAATGTCGAGCCTCGATCACATCGGCCTCAGCGTGTCCGACTTTGCCGCGGCCAAGGCGTTCTACAGCGCGGCGCTGAAGCCGCTCGGCATCACGCTGCAGATGGAGGTGACGAAGGCGGAGACGGGCGGCGCCTACGAGGGGGCCGGCTTCGGCACCGCCGGCAAGCCGTTCTTCTGGCTGGGGAGTGGCGGCGGTGGGAGCGCCACGCCCGGCGTGCACGTCGCCTTCGCGGCCAAGGATCGGGCGGAGGTCGATGCCTTCTATCAGGCGGCCATCGCCGCTGGCGGTAAAGACAACGGCGCTCCGGGCCTGCGCGCCCACTATCACCCCACCTACTACGGCGCCTTCGTGCTGGACGCCGACGGCAACAACGTCGAGGCGGTCTGCCACAAGCCGGAGTAGGCTGCCGGGGTCAGACCCCTCGCGTCAAACGTCGCGTTTCAACGCAACGGCATACGCGAGGGGTCTGACCCCGTCCCGGCCGGCCCCGCCCTGGCCAAGTCGCGGCCGGCCACGTTATTCTGCCGCCAACGAAAAGCACTACAGACCTGGGGAGGTCGCGCCATGACGGGCAACCGCGTCAGCCGCCGTTCCATGCTCAAAGGGGCAGCCGCAGTTGGCGCGCTGGCCGCCGCAATGGACGCGCCTCGCGCCCAGCAGGCCGGCACCGGAGCGCCGCCGACATGGACGACAGCCGGCCCGATGGCGACGCTGCCGGCGCGCGCAAGCTTCGTGATCCGGGGCGCCACCGTTCTCACCATGGACCCGAGCCTCGGCGATTTCGTGCCCGGTGAGGTGCGCGTCAACGACGGCATCATCGTTGCTGTCGGGCGCCAGGTGGATGCGACGAACGCTGAGGTCATCGACGGTAGCGGCATGATCTGCATGCCCGGCTTCGTCGATACACACTGGCACCTGTGGACCAGCCTGTTCCGGCCCTACGTGCGCGCCGACGTTGGCGACCGCGGCTACTTCCCGGTCACCAGCCGGCTCGGTGTGCATCTCACCCCGGAGGACAGCTACCGCAGCGTCCGGCTCGGGCTGGCCGAGGCGCTGAGCGCGGGCGTCACCACGGTGCACAACTGGGCGCACAACGTGAGAAGCCCGGAGCACGCCGACGCCGAGCTCTCGGCCATGCGCGACACCGGTATCCGCGGGCGTTTCGCCTACGGTCCGGCCCAGGGCATGCCCGACGATCAGCCCATGGACATGGCGGGCGTGGCCCGCGCCAAGCGCGACTGGATGCCGGGCGACGGTCTCCTCACGCTCGGCATCTCGTCGCGCAACGTGGGCGCCTTGAACGTCGGCGGGGCCGGGTCGCGCGGCGTCGTTACCATCGACATGCTGAAGCGGGACTGGGAGGGCGCGCGGGCGCTGGGGCTGCCCATTACCATGCATACATCCGGAGCCAGCCCGGTGATGGCGCTGGAGCAGGCGGGCCTGCTGGGCTCCGACGTGCAACTCGTGCATCCGCTGCTCACCACACCTGAGGAGCGGGCGGTCCTCAAGATGCGCGACGTGCGCTACTCCACCTCGCCCGCCGGCGAGGCGCGCCGGCCGGCCAGCGTCGGCGTGATCCAGCTCGCCGAGCTGCTGGAGGCGGGCATCAAGGTGAGCCTCTCCACCGACCACACCACCAACGCCAGCTGCGACCCGTTCGCGGCCATGCGCCTGCTGTTCTCGCTGCACCAGCACCGCATCGGCGCCAAAGTGCCGCTGACGCTGCAGCGCCTCGTCCAGCTCGCCACCCTCGACGGCGCGGTCGACCTCGGCATCGCCGGCCGCACCGGCTCGATCACGCCGCGAAAGCGCGCCGACATCATTCTGGTGCGCACCACCGATATCAACATGACGCCAGCGGGCGACCCCTACGAGGCCCTGGTCTCACGCGCCCAGCCAACCAACATCGACACCGTGATCGTCGACGGCCGCTTTCTGCGCCAGGGCGGCAAGTTCACGGCGCTGGACCACGCCCAGGTCCTGCGCGAGGCCCAGGAGGCGGCGCTCGCCCTCCGCACCAGGGCTGGCTGGCCACCGGCTTAGAAACCCGTCATCCCGGACGGAGCGATGCGAGCCGATGGCGAGCAGCGTTCCGATCCGGGACCTCGGGAGCAATGGCTCGACTCGTTCGAGGAGGTCCCGGATAGCCTTGCCTGCGGCTCGGCTTCCGCGATGACGGGTCTCCCCCTTTACAGGACGGCCTCTTGGGTATTGGTAGGGCCCAAACTGGGGAAACGAGCCTATGCCGGGCCAGCGCGAGCGCCTCTACCTGTTCGATACCACCCTGCGCGACGGGGCGCAGACCACGGGCGTGGACTTCTCGCTCGAGGACAAGCGGCTCATTGCCCGCACGCTCGACGACATCGGCATCGACTACATCGAGGGCGGCTATCCCGGCGCCAACCCCACAGATACGGAATTCTTCGCCGCCGACCCCGGCTTCCGGCATGCCACCTTCACCGCCTTCGGCATGACCAAGCGCACCGGGCGCTCGGTGGCGAACGATCCGGGCTTCCAGGCCACGCTGCAGGCCCTGGCCGGCGCCATCTGCCTGGTCGCCAAGGCGTGGGACTATCACGTGCGCGTGGCGCTCGGCATCTCCAACGAGGAGAACCTCGCCAGCGTCAGCCAGTCCATCGAGGCGGTGGCGAAGAGCGGGCGCGAGGCGATGCTCGACTGCGAGCACTTCTTCGATGGCTACAAGTCCAACCGTGCCTACGCCCTTTCCGTGGCGCGCGCGGCGCACGAGGCCGGCGCCCGCTGGGTGGTGCTGTGCGACACCAACGGCGGCACGCTGCCGGACGCGGTCGCGGCCATCGTCGCCGACGTCGTCAAGCATGTACCGGGCTCGCATGTGGGCATCCACACCCACAACGACACCGAGAACGCCGTCGCCAACTCCCTGGCGGCCGTGAGCGCCGGCGCGCGCCAGATCCAGGGCGCCTTGAACGGGCTGGGCGAGCGCTGCGGCAACGCCAATCTCATCTCCATCATTCCGACGCTGCTCTTGAAGAGCGAGTTCGCCGACCGCTTCGAGACCAGCGTGACGCCGGAGCGACTGAGGAAGCTCACCCACGCCAGCCGGCTGCTCGACGAGGTGCTGAACCGCGCCCCCAACCGGCAGGCGCCCTACGTCGGCGAGGCCGCGTTCGCCACCAAGGCCGGCATCCACGCCTCCGCCATCCTGAAGGAGCCCGCCACCTACGAGCACGTGCCGCCTGAGGCCGTGGGCAACCGCCGCCGCGTGCTGGTCTCGGACCAGGCCGGCAAATCCAACCTGCTCTACGAGCTGGAGCGCCTGGGCGTACCCGTGTCGCGCGACGACGCCCGCGTCGCTGGTCTGCTCGACGAAGTGAAGGCGCGCGAGGCTGCGGGTTACGCCTACGAGGGCGCGGACGCGTCCTTCGAGCTGCTGGCGCGCCGGCTGCTGGGCGAGGTGCCGCGCTATTTCAGCGTCGACAGCTTCCGCGTCATGGTCGAGAAGCGCCACAATGCGCTGGGCAAGCTCGTCACCGTTTCGGAGGCCACCGTCAAGGTGTTCATCGACGGCGATGCGGAGCCCCTGTGGTCCGTGGCCGAAGGCGACGGCCCGGTGCACGCGCTCGACCAGGCGCTGCGCAAGGACCTCGGCCGCTACCAGGGCTGCATCAAGGACGTGGAGCTGGTGGACTACAAGGTGCGCATCCTGACGGGCGGCACCGAGGCCGTCACCCGCGTGCTGGTGGAGAGCCGCGACAAGGCCACGGGCGAGCGCTGGTTCACGGTGGGCGTGTCGTCCAACATCATCGACGCCAGCTTCGAGGCGCTGATCGATTCGATCACGTACAAGCTGCTGCGCTCGGGTGCGGCGGGTGCGCAAGCGCTACCATGATCCGTGCCGTCGTCTTCGATGTCGGCGAGACCCTTGTTGACGAGCGGGGATCGTGGGAGCGCTGGGCAGACTGGCTCGGGGTGCCGCGTGAGCGTTTCATGGGCACCCTGGCGGACGTGGTGCGGCGCGGTGAGCATCACCGCCGTGTCTTCCAGATCTTCCAGCCGGGACTCGATGTTGCTGAGGTGGAGGACATGCGCCGGGCGGCCGGCGACGATCCCGGCTTCAGGAACGAAGATATCTATCCGGATGCAGTGCTCTGTCTCTGGGAGCTGAAACGCCGCGGCCTGTGTATCGGCATCGTCGGCAATACATCCCCCGCCACGGAGCGGTTCCTGGCCGAGGCGGGCATGCCCGCCGACTTTATCGCCAGCTCCGGCACGTGGGGCGTGGCCAAGCCGTCGCCAACCTTCTTCGCGCGCGTTGTCGAGGCTGCGGGGCTCGCGGCGAGCGGCATTGCCTATGTTGGCGACCGCATCGACAACGATGTGCTGCCGGCGAAGCGGGCGGGGATGACCGGCGTGTTTCTGCGCAGGGGCCTGTGGGCAGATGTGCAACGGCATTGGCCCGAGGCGGCGCATGCGGACATCGTGATCGATTCGCTGTCGGAGCTGCCGGGCACGTTGGCCGCGCTGCAGAGGTATTAGGCCGCGCACTCAATTTGGGACCGCTCTCCGGTAGTGGCAAGGTAGATCTGCCCTGACGGGCCCCTCTCCCGTTGGGGAGAAGGGCCGCCTGCGGCACGCTTCGGAACCCTACTACAACCGCGGAGCAGGAGCCGGCCAGACCAAAAGGGGGATCTTCGCCTGAAGAGTCCCCCTTCTTGGTTGAGGCGACCTGACCATCACCAATGATCGTGATAGTGACGGCGGTAGGGCCTGTACCTGTAGCCGTCATCGTAGTGATGGTGGTGATAGTAGTGGCGACGCCTGGGCACGTGCACCTGGCAGTGCTCGTGGTTCCCATGCCAGTTGCAATCGAGATGCCGGCGGTAGGGGTTACCATGCACATGGCCATGATGATGGCGGTGCCGGTGGTACCCGTCGATATATGCATCCTGCGCCAGTTGCACGACCCCGGTTTCGACTTGAGCGGCCGGCTGGAACGGTGCAGCGTCCGCTGTGGCCGCGGCAAGTGCCAAGGCAAGACCAGCGCCCGCCGCCGACAGTGTCTTTGTGTATGGCACGAGTATTCTCCCTTTGAGCACGTTCGCTTCACATCCGTACACGCCCGGTGGGTACGCAAGTCAGGCCTGATTCCCGGCCTCCTCCAGGCGGCTCTCGTCATGGATACCTCCGCGTAAGTGAAGCCCGCCTGAACCTCCGGTGCAGCATTGGTTCACGTTCGTGCCTCGGTCCCGCCGCAAAGTGCGATTGAGAGCGGTCGCACAGGCTCAGTGCTGAAGGTTGGATGGGCAAGACTGGGTGGCAAAGTGGACTTTAAGCGGTGCCTGTAGGGAGCCGCGTGCAAAGAAGATCAGCATCGGCCGCCTCCCCGATGGGCATGGTGCGCGAGTGCCTGGACAAGCGGGAGGCGGATCACGAGGCTGTGGAGGGGCGCTCGGCCGCAGCGCGGCCAAAGGCGAGACCGCCGCGAGCATGCGGCGGTCCGCGTGACGCCGACGCAGGTCACAACGGCTCCAAGATAAGGACCCACGCGACCGGCCGGGTCAGGTCCGCCTCAGCCCGGCGGCCGGTTGGGGGGGCTTGAGGTGCCTCGGCGGCTCGACGATCGCGATCAGCGGGTGAACCTGTGGCTGCCGCCGTCGGGACGGTAGGGAGCGCAGACCTCCTGGACCCGGTTGTCGAAGCCGATGGCGCGGCAGACCTCCGCCTTCGTGCTCTCGCTGTAGCGGATGGCCTGGTCCGAGACCTTCCAGCCGAAGGACGTGCGGGCGACGTACGCCAGGTTCATCTCGCGGCAATAGGGGGTGCTGATCGCGCTGCCGTTCACAATCTGGAAATTGCCGTCGCAGACGATGCGCGCCTCGGCGCCGCCGTGCGCAAGCATGAGCAAGCCGGCGCCCAGGACGGCGGAGGCGATGATCTGGCGATGGGTCATCTCAGGGTGCTCCCACGTGTCGTTTGGCCTCAGTCAATACCTTAGACGTTGCCAGCGCAAATTTCGTTCGCCCTACACGCGAGTGTGATCCGGCGTGTACCGCTCCACACGAGCACGTGATCGGTGCCGGCCAGTCCCGTGCCGCCAATTGCGATCGCACAGGCGCAATGCTGCGGAGCAGCATCACACCTGCGATAAGACCGCATTGCCTGATCGGTGACCGCAATCAGTTCGTGAACCGATTGCTGCCGCCGTTGGACGTGAAGGGAGCGCAGATCTCCTGGACCCGGGTGTCGAAGCCAACGGCGCGGCACACCTGCGCCTTCACGCTCTCGCTGTAGCGGATGGACTGAGCCGTGACGTGACGCCAGCCGAAGCTGCGGGCCACTTGCGCGAGGTTCCACTCGCGGCAATAGAGGGTCGCTACCGGCTGGCCTCTGACGTTCTGGAAGTTGCCGTCGCACTGGATGGCCGCCTCGGCGCCGCTGTGCGCCAGGCCGAGCAGTCCTGCGCCGAGGATGGCGGAGGCGATGATGTTGCGGTGGGTCATGGTCTGGGTGCTCCCTGGTGTGATTGCTTCAAGCAACACCTTAGACGTTGGTGGAGGAGAACCCGATCAGTCCTGCACGCGACTGTGAAACGTCGTGTGGCCGCCACACGGTCGTGTGATCCCACGCCCGGTAGGTTGGGTCGAGCACAGCGAGACCCAACGTGCGCCGGCCTGCGAAGGGGGTGTCGGGTCTCGCTCCGCTCGACCCGACCTACGCTTGCCCGTCAGCCGTCGATCAGCTTGCGCGCCGCGTCGGCCGGCAGCACCGCGCCCGCCAGCACCTCGTCCGCAAGCGCATCGATGACCGTTCCCGCCCCCTTGCGGACGCGCTCGACCACCAGGTCGGCCGCGGCGCGGGCGATGAGATAGCGCGCCCGGCGGCGGCGGCGCGCGAGCGGCTCGGCAGCTTCGCGGGCCGCGGCCTCCTCGATCGCATCGGCGAGCGCGGCAACGCCCTCCCCCGTCGTTGCCGTCACCTTCAGCACCGGCACCTTGGCACGCGCGTCCGGCTTGAGCGACAACGCGCCCCGCAGGTGCTGCACCGTGTGCTCCGCGCCCTCGCGGTCGCCCTTGTTGACCACCAGGATGTCGGCGATCTCGATCAGCCCGGACTTCATGGCCTGGATGTCGTCGCCGAGGCCGGGCGCCGTGATGACAATGCGCACGTCCGCCACCTCGGCCACGTCGATGTCGGTCTGGCCGGTGCCGACCGTCTCGATCAGGATGACATCGCGGCCCGCCGCATCGAGGGCATCGATCACGCGTACCGCCGCCGGGCTCATGCCGCCCAGGTGGCCGCGGCTCGCCAGCGAGCGCATGAACACGCCGTCGTCGTCGAGCGCCGCCGTCATGCGGATGCGGTCGCCCAGGATGGCGCCGCCCGAGATCGGGCTGGACGGGTCCACCGCGATGACCCCGACCGACTTGCCCTGCCCGCGCAGGTGCCGCGTGTAGGCGTTGAGGAGGGTCGACTTGCCGGCACCCGGCGGACCTGTGACGCCCACCACGACGGCGTGCCCGAGGTAGGGCCGCATGGCCGCGAGCAGGCCTGGAGCGGCGGCCGAGAGGCGCTCGAGCTCGGTGACGGCGCGTGCGATCGCCCGGCGCTCGCCCGCGCGCATGCGCTGAACCAGCTTCGGAAGGTCGGCAAGGTCGGCGGTCAGCGGCGAGGTGCCTGGATGGGCCATGCCGTTTGAGATACCGGGGCCGGCGGGTGCGCGCAACCGCCACCCACCCGCAGGCAGGTCACGTCTTGCAGAAGCCGCTGAGCCGGCCCGCGCCGATCGTTGTCGGATTGGGACCGTTCGGACTGTAGCACCACGAGCGCGACCAGCGTGCCCGTGACCGGATGGCGTTGACCGCATCCCGTCGTCGCGCCGGTGCCGCGGCGCGGATGGCGGCAAGGCGCCTCGCCCGCTCCTGAGCCGCCTCCGCGCGGGCGCGGTCGGCGCTCTGCTGCGCGGCGGCGAGGTGGGCGCGCGCCTCCGCGGCGGCGTGTTCCGCGGCCTCCCTGGAGCGGCGCAGTTCGTCCGCCTGCACGCGCGCCATGGCTGCATCGCGCTCCGTTCTCTCCAGCGCGGCGCGGATCTCGGCAAGCTCGGCACGAGCCGCCGCGGCAGTCCGCTCGGCCGCCTCGATGGCGGCAGTGGACAGGTGGGTCTCGCGCTCGGCCGTGTCCTTCGCCGGGGTGGCGACAGGCTCCGGCCGCAACGCACCGGTAGGAGGCGGAGCAGCCTCTTGCAACGACGCGATGGCGGCAGTGCCGGCTCTGGCGCTCGGCTGTGGCACCAGCTTGGCGAGTAGCACCCCCGCGACCACGAGCACGAGCAGCCCGGCCAATCCGTGCTGGACGCGGCCATGGAGGCTACGTGGGCGCCAACGCCGGCTCGCGGCAGTCAGAGGACCAGCGCTCGCGGGCGGCTGACCGGCCCAGGGATCGTAGGTGCCGAAGTTCCACACGTGGCCTTCGGGGTCGCGGCAGGAGTAGCCGCGGCCCCTGTTGGCCTCGTCGTCGGGGTCGAGCAGGATCACGGCACCCGCCGCCTTGGCCTGCTTGTAATGGGACCGTGCATTGGTGACGCACAGGTAGCACACCTGGGTCTCGACGCCGCCGATCTCGTCGGGCTGTACCATCAACTTGCCGAAGGGCGTGTCCTCGATGGGGGCCACCATCAGCATGCCGCTGCCGACGGTCAGCTCGGCGTAGCAGGGCACCCCGCCGGGGTCGGCGACGACGCGGTGCACCTGCATGCCGAAGGCGCGGCACAGCCACTCCACGGCCTTCGGGACATCGCGGTAGCGTACGGTCGGGATGACGGATGCGCCGACAAAGCCCGCGGTCGGCGCCGGCTGGGGCGTGCGAAGGTGCGCCCGTGCGGCGTCCACCGACCGTCGGAGCGTGCCGCTGAGGCGCAGCAGCGCGCCGTCGAGCACCGCCGCGAGGGCGGGCGGTCCATCGAGAAGGCGGGCGCGATTGCGAGCTTCTCCGGTCATGGCGTGGTGGCCTTGGAGCTGGTTGCCAGGTTCGCCATTAACCGAGAAAAGCTCACCATGCGGTTAATATTGGATCGGTTTCGCCAGCCATACGAATGGGTTAATGCTCACCTGACGAAACGGACGTTGCTGCAACTCGCCGCTCGTGGGATTGCAGACGGCCGCAGCGGGCACGGCGCCGGCCTGCCGAGGCGCCGGGCCGCGGCGCGCCTGCGCGGCGCCTGACAAGAGATAACGACCGGGAGAGGGGAGCGCGTTGCGATGGGTGGCGCCGCGACATGGCACGTTCGACCGATGCAGCGCCGCCGCGAGCCGCCGGGCCGCGGCGGCTGCACGAGGCGCACGTGAGCCGCTCCGCCCCGGCGTCCGGCGCCGCCCAGGCCGTCGCCCGGCTCTACCAGTGGCCCGGGCTCCTGCTGACCCTGACGGCAATCTTCTGGGCGGGCAACTCGGTGGCCGGCCGGCTCGCCGTAGGCCAGGTCTCGCCGCTGCTGCTGGTGTTCCTGCGTTGGCTGCTGGTGCTCGGCGTGATGTGGCCGCTCTACGGCCGGCAGGTGCGTGAGCATTGGCCGGAGATCAGGCCGCAGCTGCTGCGCATCGTGCTGATGGCCACGCTGGGGCTCACCGGGTTCAACGCGCTCTACTACGTTGCCGCCCACACGACGACCGCGGTCAACATCGGTATCCTGCAGGGCTCCGTGCCCGTGATCGTGCTAGTGGCCGCTTTCCTCACCCACGGCACCCGCGCCACGCTCGTGCAGATCGCGGGCGTGCTCGTGACCGCGCTCGGGGTCATCGTGGTCGCCACCCAGGGCATGCCGCTCGCGATTCTGCAGATCGACCTCAACAGCGGCGACCTCATTATCCTGATCGCCTGCGTGCTCTACGCCCTCTACACCGTGGCCCTGCGCGACCGTCCCCGCATGTCGGGTGCTGCCTTCTTCACGCTGCTGGCGCTGATCTCGGCTGTCACCTCGGTGCCGCTGGTGCTGGCGGAGGCGTATGTCTCCGGCCTCTCGATGCCGACCTGGCAGGGCTGGCTGGTGACGCTGTACGTGGCGATCTTCCCCTCCTGCCTCGCCCAGCTCCTGTTCCTGCGCGGGGTCGACCTCATCGGACCGGGCCGCGCGGGCGTATTCGTCAACCTGGTGCCCGTGTTCAGCGCCATCCTCGCCGTGGTGCTGATCGCCGAGCCGTTCGCGGTCTTCCATGCCGTCGCGCTCGCACTGGTGATCGGCGGCATTTGGCTGGCCGAGCGGGGCAGGTGAGGTGGTGAGTGGTGAGTGGTGAGTGGTGAGATGGTGCGTGGCGGCAGGAGCTTACGCCAGCACTTTCAACTTCGGGGACAACCAGCTGACAATGGGAGCCGACAAGCCGCTCCTCGCATGAAGGAGTATGCTTCAGTTCAACACCCGCGCGCGCCATCCTTGATCGACCAATCTCACCACTCACCATCTCACCGGAATAAGCCACATGCCCTACGAGACCCTGGACATCGCCATCGGAGAGGACCGCGTCGGCGTCATCACGCTGAGCCGGCCGGCGGCGCGCAATGCCATGAGCACGCGCATGATGGAGGAGCTGGGCGCCTGCTTCGCTGGGTTCTACGTGAGCCCCGATGCCGCTGCCTGCCTGATTCTGACCGGGGCCGGGGCCGGCTTCTGCGCCGGCGCCGACTTGAAGGAGCGCAAGGGCATGACCGACGAGGTCTGGCGTCGCCAGCACGCCGTCCTCGAGCAGATGGTGCGGGGCCTCATGGATTGCCCGGTGCCGGTGATCGCCGCGGTCAATGGCCCGGCCATCGGCGGCGGCATGGAGCTGGCGCTGGCGTGCGACTTCATCTACGCGGCGCAATCGGCCCGCTTCGCCCTCACCGAGGTGACGCTGGGCATCATCCCCGGCGCTGCCGGCACGCAGAACCTGCCGCGTGCGGTGGGCGTGCGGCGTGCCAAGGAGATCGTGCTCACCGGCGCGCCGTTCTCGGCCGAGGAGGCGCTGGCCTGGGGCATGGTCAACAAGGTCTGCCCGGACGACCGGCTGCTCGATGAGGCGCGCGCCGTGGCGCTGCGCATCGCCGCCAACGCGCCCATCTCGGTACGCCAGGCCAAGAAGGCGCTCGACAAGGCCACCGAGCTCGACCGCATGTCCGGCTACGCCTTCGAGATCGAGGCCTACAATCGCACCGTGGTAACGGAGGACCGCCAGGAAGGCATCAATGCCTTCAACGAGAAGCGCAAGCCGCAGTACAAGGGTCGCTGAGCGGGGTCAGACTTGCGTAAGACCCTTCAGGTGACACGATAGCTCGGTCCCTCGTAGGAGCCCTTCCCTTTTCGTGACCGGGCGCACGTTGGGTCTCGCTGCGCTCGACCCAACTACACCTGCTCAGCGTCGCCAAGTTGCCTGGCTGCGATATCGTGTAGGCGCCGGCCTAGCAAGCCGCATAGACGCAGGTCGGGTCGAGCGTAGCGAGGCCCGACAAAACCGCCTCGCAGCATGTCGGGTCTGCGGCTTCGCCTTGACCCGACCGACGGGGGTGCCGGAATATCCGGCGTAGGTTGGGTCGAGCGAAGCGAGACCCAACACATTGTCACACACAACACGGAGAAGGGCCGATGCGCTATCGTCGCGTCTCTGTGCCGGGTGCCAGCTATTTCTTCACGGTCTTCGCCGAGCAGGCGGCGGTCCGGCTGTTGGATGCCGCCATCGGGTGCATCCGAGAGAAAAGGCCGTTCACGGTTGAGGCGCAGGTCGTTCTGCCCGACCACCTGCATGCGATATGGACCCTGCCCGACGGCGATTGCGACTATCCAGCACGCTGGCGCCAGGTCAAGGAGGCCTTCACGCGCGCTTACTCTCGCAGCCATTCCCTGCCGGCTCGCGACGCGGCCCAGCGTGCCCGCGGCGAGCAGACCGTCTGGCAGCGCCGCTACTGGGAGCACCTGATCCGGAACGATCGCGACCTCAGCGCGCATGTGGAGTATCCATTTCAATCCGGTCCGGCACGGCTACGTCACCGCGCCGCGCGACTGGCCGCACTCGACGTTTGCGGCTTGGGTTGCACGCGGCCTTTACGATGCGGCTTGGGGATCGCAGGGACCGCTGGCGCTGCCGGTGTGGGTGGGGCACGAGTAGGTCGGGTCGAGCGCCAGCGAGACCCGACACAACCTTCCGAGGCGTGGCGCACGTTGGGTCTCGCTGCGCTCGACCCGACCTACACATGGCTGCTCCTACGCACGCGAGGAAGCGGGCGCCCCGGAGGGCAGGGCGCCCGCCCGCATCCTGAGGGGATGCACTACCCCGCAACACGTCCAGGACGTGCGCGTCTACAACGTCCAAGGTTGGCGCCAGTTCCCAGCTCCTGGCGAATTATGCGCAGCTCTGATCGCCCGGCCACTCTTTCAACGTCCCATTCAATGTCGTCCCGAGCCGGCCCGGCCGCCCGCCACCGCCTGATGCAGCAGCAGCACCGGAACGAGCCCGACCAGCACGATGGCCAGCGCGCCCGGTGTGGCGTTCTCGAACTGCTCCAGGCCGGCGTAGCTGTAGACGTGGGTGGCGAGCGTCTCGAAGTTGAAGGGGCGCATGAGGAGCGTGGCGGGCAGCTCCTTCATGCCATCCACGAACACCAGCAGCGCGGCGGCGCCCAGCGCCGGCGCCAGGAGCGGGATGTGCACGCGCCACAGGGCCGTCAGCGCCGTCTCGCCGAGCGCCCGTGCCGCGGCGTCCAGGTTGGGGGAGAGGCGCTCGAAGCCCGCCTCCAGGGCCGACAGGGCCACCGTGAGGAAGCGGACGGCGTAGGCCAGGACGATCACCAGCACGCTGCCCGACAGCAGGAGCCCGCTGGAGATGCCGAGGCTCGATCTGAGCAGGGCGTCCAGCCGGTTGTCGAACGCAGCCAGCGGAATGATCAGCCCCAGGGCCAGCACCGTGCCGGGCAGCGCATAGCCGAGGCCGGCGCCGCGCACGGTGGCGCGCACGATGAGGTTGGGAGCAACCCGGCGCGCGTAGGCCAGGAGCAGCCCGAGGGCAACGGTGACGACAGCTGCGGCTGCGGCAACGCCCACGCTGTTGCGGGCCGCACGCCAGAAGTCGGGGGCGAGAGCCTCCGAGACGTGGGCCGTCGCCTGCGCCAGGAGCAGGGCGAACGGCGCGATGAACCCCGCCACGACGGGCACGGCGCAGAACGCGGCGGCAGCCGCGCCGCGCCAGCCCTCCAGGTCGGTGAACGGGATTGCGCGATAGCGGCCGGTGCTGTGGTGGAACCGGCTGTGCCCACGCAGCGCCCGCTCGGCCATCAGCAGCGCCAGAACAGCGAGTACCGCCACCAGCGCGATCTGCGCCGCCCCGCCGAGGCTCGACTGCTGCAGCCATGCGGTGTAGATGCTCACGCTTAGCGTCCGTACCCCCAGGTACTGCACCGCGCCCAGGTCGTTGAGGCATTCCATCGCCGCCAGCGCCACGCCGCCGGCCAGCGCCGGCCGCGCCAGCGGCAGTGCCACCGACCAGAGCACGCCCATCGAGGTCCGTCCCAGCGTGCGTGCCACCTCCAGCACGCACACCGACTGCTGCACGAAGCTCGCCCGCGCGGAGAGATACACGTAAGGGTAGAGCGCCGCCGAGAGCACCAGGATGGCGCCGCCCATGCTGCGTATGTCGGGGAACCAGTAATCCCTCGCCGAGGTCCAGCCGAACGCCGATCGCAACAGGCCCTGCAACGGGCCCGAGTAGTCCAGCAGCTCGACGTAGGCATACGCGACGATGTAGGTGGGCATGGCAAGCGGCAGCACCAGCAGCCGGTCCAGCAGGGCGCGGCCCGGAAAGCGGCACATGGTGACGAGCCAGGCGGTGCAGGCGCCGAACGTGAGGGTCAGCAACGCCACACCCGCCAGCAGAATCGCGGTGTCGATGAGCGTCGCCGGCAGCACCGTGCGGACGAGCTGCGGCCACACGTTCCCGGGGGCTGCCAGCGACAAAACCACGATGGTGGCCAGCGGCAACGCCATGACGATTGCAAGCAGGGCAGGCACCGCCGTCCACAGCGGCGAGCTGTCATGCCGGCGCCGCCACGCCGCCATCGACGAGGCAAGGCCGCTCAGCGGCGGCAGGCGCACGGGGCGGATTGGGTGATGGTGAAGCGAACGGGGCATCCCCACGATTCTATACCAGGATCGTCGGGTGCCCGCCTCCTGTGCACGATGTCTCGGTGGAGGTATGGCAAAAAGTCTGGGCGTCAGGCTTCGGGGCAGGGGGTCCGACCCCTGGCTCCCGAAGCCTGATCCCTTCCCGAGGCCCCCCGGGTCTCGCGTATCAGGGGCAGGACACAGATCGGTGGTGCGGGCGCCCGACCTGTGAGACCTGATCGCCAAGAACCGAAACCCAAGCCCCGAGAAGCTAGTCGTCGCGGCGGCCGACCTTGAGGTCGTAGAGCACGCCGGCCTTCGGCGGCGCGCTCTGAGTCTCGGCAAACCTTGCGACGTACCTGCAGAGATCCGCGAACCTGCGTCTCTCCACGGGCGGCAGCGCCTCCACGTCCTGTTTGCGGATGGTGTCCAGGAGCGCAGCCACCTTCGTCGCGATGGTCATGTCCCTTCGCTCCCTGAGACAGTAACCTGTCGGAAGTCGTCAGGGGACTCGACTGTCCCATCGGCCGACCCTTGCAGGCTCGAAGGAGGCCTTGACGATTCCGAAGTCAGCGGCTCTTGAAACAAAGCAACCGCTGACGTTCCGTGCATGGGTTCCACTCGCTCGTCGCTCAGCTTCTCTGGACAGGTCGCGTCGTCGGTTGCACTACGATCCGCCGAAACTCTTGCGCAACTTTGCCGCAATTGTATCGAATTGTGACAGCGCCTCACGTGCGTCTCCCGTGGGGCGTGCCGCGGGCGCTTTTTGGCTGGAGATCGCTTGCCTGATGACGCGCGTGGATTCGGCGGCCGCAGCAGCAGCGCAGATCGCTTTGGAAGAGGAGCGGCGCCGCTTTGCGCTGCTGCAGGCCGGTCTTGATTTGATCGACCAGGGCTTCACCGTGATGGACCGCGACCTGAAGCTCGTCGCGGCGAATCGTGGTCTGTTCAAGCTGTTTGGGTTTCCGCCGGAAATGGCACGCGTCGGCACCCCGTTCGCGGACTTCGTACGCTACAATGCCGAGCGCGGGGAGTACGGCGCGGGTGATGTCGAGGAGATCGTGGCCGAACGCGTTCGGCTCGCTCGCCAGTTCAAGCCGCACTACATGGAGCGCGTTCGGCCCGACGGCACGATCGTTGCCATCAGAGGCTCGCCGCTTCCCAATGGCGGTTTGGTGACCATCTATGCCGACGTTACACAGCAGCGCACGCAGGAGCGCCTGGTCCGGGAGCGCAACGAGGAGCTCGACCGCCGTGTGCGCGAGCGCACTGCGGAGCTGGAGGCCGCCAACGCCGAGCAGAAGCGCCTGGAGGCGGTGCTGGTGCACGCCCAGAAGATGGAGGCGGTGGGCGAGTTGACGGGCGGGCTGGCGCACGACTTCAACAACCTGCTCACGATTGTGATAAGCAACCTTGCACTGCTGCGCGATCGAGCTGCGGCAGCGGGCAAGATGGAGTTTGCGGAGCCCGCGCTCGTCGCGGCCGCGGCCGCGGCGGCGAGCGCGATGGAGTTCGTGGAGCCCGCGCTGATGGCCGCCGTCAAGGGTTCGGACATCACGGGCCGCCTACTGGCATTTGCGCGTCGTCAGAGGCTCGAGCCGCGTGTCGTCGAGGTGAACGGCCTTATTGCCAATCTGTTGTCGTTGTCGGGCCACTCCTTGCCCAAGACGATCCGCATCTCGAGAGAGCCGGCGCCCTTCGATCTCCACACGCGCGTAGATCCCCAGCAGCTCGAGCATGCCTTCCTCAACCTTGTGCTGAATGCCCGCGACGCCATGCCCCGAGGCGGCAGCCTTGTGGTGCACAGTGCAAGTCGGCTCATTCATCAGGCGGAAGCCGCCGAGTTCGAGGTCGTGCCGGGACGCTATGTCGAGATCAGCATCAGGGATACCGGCAAGGGGATGGACCAAGCCACAATCTCGCGCGTTTTCGAGCCGTTCTTCACGACCAAGCAGTTCGGCACGGGCAGCGGCCTGGGCCTATCGATGGTCCACGGCTTCGTGAAGCAATCGGGGGGAGCCGTCCACATCAGCAGCACCCCGGGGAAAGGTACGACCGTGACGCTGCTGCTGCCGGCGAGCCGGGCCCCGACTCCGCTCGACGCACGCCAGCCGTCGGCCTCGCGCTCGAGCGCGGGCTCCTCGCGTCTCGTCCTGCTGGTTGAGGACGATCCCGACGTGCGCACGGTCATCCGCCGCCAGCTCACCGACATCGGACACATGGTGATCGAGGTACCCGCGGGCGATGAAGCCCTGGCGGTCATCGATGGCGTTCGCGAGCTCTCGGTGCTGGTCTCCGACATCGTGATGCCGGGGGCCATGGACGGGCGGCGCCTTGCCGCTCTCGCAAAGCAGATGCGGCCCGAGCTGCGAGTGGTGCTCGTCACGGGGTATGCCGAGGGGCTGGACGCGCACGGCGGCCGGCATCGGTCGTTTACGGTGCTACGAAAACCTTGTACCAAGGAGGAGCTCGCCGCAGCCATTGAGACGGCACCATAACGATGGATAGCCCTGAAGCCACGCGACAGACCCAAAGCCGGATCGTGTACGTTGTCGACGACAACGACGAGATCGGCCGTCTGGTCTGCGCGACCCTGGACGAGCATGGCTTTCGGTCAGAGCATTTCCTGACAGGAGCGAACTTCTTGCGCCGGCTGAGAAGCAAGCCGCCGGCGGTCGCCGTGATCGACCTCGGCCTTCCCGATCTGGACGGCCTCCAGCTCATTCGCCACGTGCAGTCGGTCTCCGACAGCGCCATCCTCGTTCTGACGGGCCGGCAGAGCGTGAACGATCGCATTCTCGGGCTGGAGCTGGGCGCCGACGACTATATGGTCAAGCCGTTCGAGCCGCGCGAGGTGGTGGCGCGCGTGAATACCATCTTGAGGCGGCTGGAGCGGAGCGGCGAGTCGAGGTCGAGGAAGGGCACGCACGAGCGCGCCCGGTTCGGCGACTGGACATTCGAGGAGAGCTGCAACCTTCTGACAGGGCCGGGAGGCCGGGAAGTTGAGCTCTCCGTCGCCGAGGCCCGCCTTCTTGCAACGCTTCTGAGGCAACCCAATCGCATCCTCAATCGCGCCGCGCTGCTCGGCGATGGCGATCATGAGCCCTTCGACCGCAGCATCGATGCTCGGATCTCGCGGCTCAGGCGGAAGCTGCACGCCGATGGTGACGGCCAGGAGCTGATCAAGACCGTCTACGGCGCCGGCTACATGCTGGTCGCCAAAGTGCAGTGGGAGTGATCCCCCGCAGGCGTCCTGGCCTCTGAGCGCTCGTCCCGGGCCTCTGACCGCCCGTCCCGTGAATCGCGAGATGAGAAAGGCAGACCGCCCACCGGCGGCGCTGAGCCCAGGTGTGCCATGTGTGCGCTCCACCTTGGCCGCGTCCGCGGCGGCCTCTATAGATGCGCGCCATGGCGAGGGGGAGCGGGAGGCCGCTGCTGCGGCGGGTGGCATGGCTGTATGCCGTATTGCTCGTGCTGACGGCGGCCGGCGTGGCGCTGGCCTTCCGCCAGGGCCTTGTTCCGCCCTTCATCAACCCGCTGCCCGTCATCGATCTGGCTGAGGGCAGGCCCGCGCTGGTCGATTGGCGGCTCGCCAGCATCAGGCACTATCCGAGCGCGTGCACGCGCACCCTGAAGGCCCCGCACATCGAGGCGCAGCAGATCGCCGACGGCCAGATGCACGATGGCTGCGGCTGGAGCAACGCGGTGCGTCTCGTCTCCGCCGGCGGGGTGCGCGCACCCTACGACAAGCTCACCTGCGAGACGGCCGTGGCACTGGCCCTGTGGCTCGAGCACGAGGTGCAGCCGCTGGCCCTGGAGATCCTCGGCCAGCGCGTCGCCGCGGTGCGTAGCCTCGGCAGCTACGCCTGCCGCAATATCCGGGGCGATCCGTTCTGGAGCCACCGCAGGAGCGAGCACGCCGTCGCCAACGCCGTCGATATCGCCGGCTTCGCGCTGGCCGACGGCCGCGTCGTAACGATCCGCAGCCATTGGCGAAGCGAGGGCGCGGAGGGCCGCTTCCTGCGCCAGGCCCACGCTCACGCCTGCCCCTATTTCCGCGCCGCACTGGGGCCCGGCTACAACGCCGCCCACCGCGACCACTTCCACCTCGACCGCGGCCCCTTCTCGCGCTGCAGATGACCCGCGACGGCGCGGCGGCCCGGCAAACCTTGCCACCGCTGCGCGTTCGCCCTATTGCAAGACGCATGCTGCTCTGGATCGCCTTCGCCCTGCTGACCGCTGCGGTGCTCGCCTCGGTGCTGGCGCCGCTGGCACGGCCTGCGCCCGCGGTTGAGGCGGACGCCTCGGCCGAGGCCGGCACGCGTGCGGTCTATCGCGACCAGCTCGCGGAGATCGAGGCCGAGCGCGCCGCCGGCCTGATCGGCGCGGCGGAGGCCGAGGCGGCCAAGGTCGAGATCTCGCGCCGGCTCCTCGCCAGCGCCGCGAGCGCCGAGCAGGCCGCGCCGACCATGCCCGCGCTCCGCGGCGCTGCAACGCAGCATGGGCGCGTTGCGCTGGCAACCGCCGCTGCCGTTCCGCTCCTGACACTCGCCCTCTACCTCGCCTATGGCGCGCCGGGCATGCTCGACACCCTGACTGCCCAGGCGAACGCCGCTCGCGGCCAGGCCGAGTTGACCCGCATGATCTCGCAGGTCGAGGCGCGCCTGCGCCAGGCCCCCGACGACGGCAAGGGCTGGGAGGTGATCGCTCCGGTCTATCTGAAGATCGGCCGCTACGCCGACGCGGCCGCCGCCTACGCCAATGCCGCCCGGTTGCAGGGCGAGAGCGTGCAGCTGCTGGCCGGCCTCGCGGAGGCCGCAATCCTTGCCAAGGATGGCATCGTCACCGAGGAGGCACGGACGGCCTACGAGAAGATCCTCAGGCTGGAGCCGGGCCGGGCGGAGCCGCGCTTCTGGCTCGCCGTGGGCAAGGAGCAGGACGGTCGCTTGGCCGAGGCGCTGGCGGACTATAAGGCTCTGCTGAGCGAGGCGTCGTCCGACGCCGCCTATCGTGGTGCGCTGGAGGCGCGTGTCCGGGAAGTTTCCGCGCGCATCGCCGCACCCGCGGGGAAGGTGTCGCCGGGGGACGAGACGGCCAGGGCCCCGGCGGGGCCATCGGCAGCCGATATGGAGGCCGCCGCCAAGCTCACCCCCGAGGAGCGGCAGCAGATGATCGTCGGCATGGTCGACGGCCTGGCGCAGCGCCTGAAGCGCGACGGCAAGGACCTGGCCGGCTGGCAGCGCCTGCTCAAGGCCTACGCGGTGCTGGGGCGCCACGACGAGGCGCGCGCCGCCCTCGCCGAGGCACGCCGCAACTTCGCGGGCGACGCGCGCGCCCTCTCCGATCTCTCCGGACTCGCCGCAACCCTGGGGCTCGGCTCATGACCCGCCGTCAGCGTCGCGCCACCTTCATCGGGCTGGGCGTGGGCATCCTGTCCGTTGCCGTGCTCCTGGTGCTGTTCGCGCTGCGCGATTCCGTGGTGGGCTTCCACCTTCCCAAGGACATCGTGACCAAGGAGGTGCCCGAAGGCCGGCGCATCCGGCTCGGTGGGCTCGTTGCGGCCGGCAGCGTGAAGCGCGAAGGCCTCACCGTCGAGTTCGGCATCACCGATACCGCCGCGACCATTCCCGCCCGCTACACCGGCGTGCTGCCGGACCTGTTCCGCGAGGGCCAGGGCGTGGTGACGGAGGGCAAGCTCGACACGAACGGCCGCTTCATCGCCGACACCGTGCTCGCCAAGCACGACGAGAACTACATGCCTCCCGAGGTCGCTCGGGCCCTCAAGGAGCAGGGCATGTGGCAGCACACGGGGCCGAAGGAGGGCTCTCCCTCTCCCCGCGCAACGCCAACATCCTCGCCCGCACCGAGAGCGCTGGGAGAGGGTCGCGGTGAGGGGCAGCCACACGCCCCGACGTCGGTGCCCGCTGCTGCCCCTCGCCCTAACCCTCTCCCCGCCAGCGGGGAGAGCGGATTTGGAAGCCCTCCCCAATGATCGTCGAGATTGGACATTTCGCCCTCGTCCTCGCGCTCGCCGTGGCGCTGGTGCAGGCCGTGCTGCCGGCCTGGGGCGCGCAGACCCGCGACGTTCGCCTCATGCAGGTGGCGGAGCCGGCCGCCTTCGCCCAGCTCGGGCTGATCGCGCTGGCCTTCGCGGCCCTCACCTACGCCTTCGTCACGTCCGACTTCTCGGTCCAGAACGTGTGGGCCAATTCGCACTCCGACAAGCCGCTCATCTACAGGATCTCCGGCGTGTGGGGGAACCACGAGGGCTCCATGGTGCTCTGGGTCCTCATTCTTGCCCTGTTCGGCGCGGCGGTCGCGTTCTACGGCACCAACCTGCCCGACAGCCTGCGCGCCAATGTTCTGGCCGTCCAGGCCGGCATCTCGGTGGCCTTCCTCGCCTTCATTGTCTTCGCCTCGAACGCGTTCACCCGCATCCCCCTGCAACCCGAGGGGCGCGGCCTCAACCCGATGCTGCAGGACCCTGCGCTGGCCTTCCATCCGCCGTTCCTCTATGCCGGCTACGTCGGGCTCTCGGTGGCTTTCGCGTTCGCCGTCGCCGCGCTCATCGAGGGGCGCACCGATGCGGCCTGGGCGCGATGGGTGCGGCCGTGGACGCTGGCCGCCTGGGTGTGCCTCACGCTCGGCATCGCCATGGGCTCGTGGTGGGCCTACTATGAGCTGGGCTGGGGCGGCTGGTGGTTCTGGGACCCGGTGGAGAACGCCTCGTTCATGCCGTGGCTGGCCGCCACCGCGCTCCTGCACTCTGCCCTCGTCATGGAGAAGCGCGAGGCGCTGAAGGTGTGGACCATCCTGCTCGCCATCCTCGCCTTCTCGCTCTCGCTCATCGGCACCTTCCTGGTGCGCTCGGGCGTGCTCACCTCGGTGCACGCCTTCGCGGTCGATCCCCGGCGCGGCATCTTCATCCTCGCCATCCTGGTGATCCTGATAGGCGGCGCTCTCGCCCTCTACGCCTGGCGCGCGCCGCGCCTCAAGCAGGGCCAGCTGTTCGCCCCCATCAGCCGCGAGGGTGCCCTGGTGCTCAACAACGTGCTGCTGACGGTGGCCTGCGCCACCATCTTCATCGGCACGCTCTATCCGCTGGCGCTGGAGTCGCTCACCGGCGAGAAGATCTCCGTCGGCCCGCCCTACTTCAACGCCACCTTCGGCCCGCTGATGGTGCCGCTGCTGCTGGCGCTGCCGCTCGGCCCCTTCCTGGCCTGGAAGCGTGGCGATCTCCTGGGCGCCATGCAACGCCTCATGGTGGTGGCCGCCGTTGCTCTTATGGCCCTCCTGGCGAGCCTCGCCCTGTATTGGCGCGGGCCGTGGCTGGCACCGTTCGGCATCGCGATGGGCGCCTGGGTGGTGGCCGGCGCCGTCGCCGAGTGGGCCGCCCGCATCAAGCTCCTCGCGGTCCCTGCCGCCGACAGCCTGCGCCGTGCCCGCGGCCTGCCGCGCTCCGCCTACGGCACGCTGCTTGCTCACACCGGCCTCGGCATCAGCGTGATCGGCATTGTCGCCACCACCGCCTGGCAGAGCGAGACGGTGCTCGCGCTCAAGCCCGGTGGACGCGGCGAGGTGGCGGGCTACACGTTCCTGTTCCACGGCGTCACCGCCGGGCAAGGCCCCAACTATACCGAGCAGATCGGCCACCTCACCGCCACCCGCGCGGGTGCGCCCGTGGCCGAGCTGACGCCCTCCAAGCGGCTGTTCGATACCCCGCGCCAGACCACCACCGAAGCGGGCATCCACGCCGCCTGGGGCGGCGACCTCTACGTCGTGCTGGGCGACGCCCTGCCCGACGGCGCCTTCGTGGTGCGCGCCTATTTCCATCCGCTCGTCCGCCTGATCTGGCTCGGCACCGTCGTGATGGCGCTCGGCGGCGCCCTCTCCCTCCTCGATCGCCGCCTGCGCGTCGGCGCGCCACGGCGCAGCGCGCGCCGCCAGGCCGTGGCTGCGCCGACGCCCGCGGAGTGAGTAGATGCGTGGTGTTGGACGAATGGCGAATGGCCAATGGCGAATGGCAGTGAGCGGAGCTGCCACCATTCCCCATTCCCCATTCGCCATTCGCCTCTTGACCGCGCTCTTCGCCCTCCTCATCGCCTTCTCTCCCGCGCAGGCCGTCGAGCCGGGCGAGATCCTCAAGGACCCGGCACTGGAGGCCCGCGCCCGGCGGCTCTCGCAGGAGCTGCGCTGCGTCGTCTGTCAGAACCAGTCGATCGACGACTCCAACGCCCCTCTGGCGCACGATCTGCGGGTCATCGTCCGCGAGCGGCTGGTAGCTGGCGACTCGGATGCCGAGGTGCTGGCTTTCGTGGAAGCCCGCTACGGCGCGTTCGTGCTGCTGCGCCCGCGCCTGACGGCCCGGACCGTTCTCCTCTGGCTGACGCCGCTGCTCCTGCTCGGCGGTGCCGCCGCCTATCTCATGCGGGTGCGGCGGCGCCCGGCGGGCGCGCCCCCCGAAACGGCGCCGCTCTCGCCCGACGAGCAGCGGCGGCTGGCGGAGCTGGTTGCCGAGCCGGGGTCGGACCCCTCGCGTCGGTAGGCGGGGTCAGACCCCCCGCCTCCATCCTCTCGATGAAACGCCGACGTCTCCGCGAGGGGTCTGACCCCCGGTCCCCAACACCAACGTTACGGTTTTTTAAGGTGGCCGACATCGCGGCGTAAGTTTGGCTTCCCTATAGGGAACGCGTAACCCAATCCGGTTCTCGTCCGAGGTGTCGCCGATGCTGCCTACTCTTCCCCAGGGCCGTGCCCCCCGCCAGGCGCGCTGGCGTATGGCCCTTCTGTCCGGCTTGGCCGTCGCGGCCGTAGCTGGCAGCGGCCTGCTCGCGCTTCCGCAGGCGCGCGTTGAGGCGCAGTCAAACGTGCAGGCGGCGCCGCCGGGCGCGCCCACGTCGTTTGCCGACCTGGTCGAGCGCGTGAAGCCGGCCGTGGTGAGCATCCAGGTGACCGGCCAGGGCCCCAAGATCGCACGTCTGCCGCAGGACCCGAAGGGCCGCCCCGGTCCGCGCGATCCGGGCGCGCGTCCGCCCTCGCCCTTCCCCGACGAGAACCCGCTCGACGAGTTCTTCAAGAAGTGGGGCCGTGAGGGCGTGCCGCGCCCGACGCAGGCGCAGGGCTCGGGCTTCGTCATCTCGGCCGATGGCTATGTCGTCACCAATAACCACGTGGTCGACAATGCCAGCAAGGTGCAGGTGATGTTCGACCAGCACAACAAGTACGAGGCCGAGGTGATCGGCACCGATGAGCGCACCGACCTTGCGCTCCTCAAGATCAAGGCCAACGGCAAGACCTTCCCGTTCGTCAAGTTCTCCGACGATACCCCGCGTGTAGGCGACTGGGTGGTTGCCGTCGGCAACCCGTTCGGCCTTGGCGGCACGGTGACGGCCGGCATCGTCTCGGCGCACGGCCGTGATATCGCGCCCGGCCCCTACGACTACATGCAGATCGACGCCGCGGTGAACAAGGGCAACTCGGGTGGCCCGAGCTTCAATCTCGCGGGCGACGTGGTGGGCGTCAACAGCGCCATCTACAGCCCGACCGGCGTGAACGTCGGCATCGCCTTCGCCATCCCCGCCCGCACAGCGAGCGAGATCGTCACCCAGCTCAAGACCGGCAGCCCGGTCAAGCGCGGCTGGCTCGGCGTGCGCATCCAGAACGTCGATGACGACACGGCGGCGAGCCTCGGCCTCAACGAGGCGAAGGGCGCGCTGGTGGCCGATGTCACCACTCCGAGCCCGGCCGCCGAGGCCGGCGTCAAGAGCGGCGACACCATCCTGTCCGTCAACGGCGTCAGGGTTGCCGACAGCCGCGATCTCGCCCGCCAGATCGCCGCTTTCGCTCCGGGCACCAAGGTCGATCTCAAGATCCTGCGCGCCCAAAAGGAGATGAGCGTTCCGGTTAAGCTCGGCCTGCTGCCTTCCGCGCAGGAGATCGCCAAGCAGGCGCCGGGCGGCCGACCCGCGCAGCCCACAGAGCTCGGCCAGCTGGGCCTGTCGGTGGCGCCCGCGACCGGACCGGACGCCGAGGGTGTCGTCGTCACCGACGTGGATGCCAACGCCGACGCGGGCCAGAAGGTGAGGGTGGGCGACGTGATCCTGGAGGTCAGCGGCACCCCTGTGCGCAGCCCCGAGGACCTGGCCAACGGGGTCAGGGACGCCAACAAGCTGCAGCGGCGCGCGGTTCTCCTGCGGGTCAAGTCAGGCAACGAGACGCGTTTCGTGGCGATCCAGTTGAAGCGCAGCTGAGGACGCCCACATTCCGCGCCACCTCACAGGCGAGGCGAGCCGCTCCTTTACGAGCGGAGCGCCTCGCCTCTTGCATTTCTCCAACCTTGGCGGATGCTCCCACCCCGTGGGCGGGCCGGCATCCCGACCCCTGACAGGAACCTTGGCGAGGCACCAAGCCAATGCGCGTGCTCGTGGTCGAGGACGATCGTGAAACGGCGCTGTTCCTGCAGCGCTCCCTCAAGGAGAACGGCCACGTCGCCGAGATCGCCGGCGACGGCGAGCTGGGCCTGGCGCTGGCCCGCGAAGGCGGCTGGGACGTGCTGATCGTCGACCGCATGCTGCCCCGCCTGGACGGCCTCACGGTGATCGAGACGCTGCGGCGGGAGGGCGCGCGCGCGCCGGTCCTCATTCTGTCCGCCCTCGGCGACGTGGACGACCGCGTCAAGGGCCTGCGCGCCGGCGGCGACGACTACCTCACCAAGCCCTACGCCTATACCGAGCTGCTGGCCCGCATCGAGGCCCTGGCGCGGCGGCCGGTCCCCGAGGAGCAGGTGACCCGCTATACGGTCGGCGACCTGACGCTCGATCGCCTGTCCCACAAGGTCACCCGCGCCGGCCAGCCCATCGTGCTGCAGCCGCGCGAGTACCGGCTGCTGGAGTACCTCATGCGCAACGCCGGCCAGGTCGTCACGCGCACCATGCTCCTGCAGAACGTGTGGGACTACCACTTCGACCCGCAGACGAACGTCATCGACGTGCACATCTCGCGGCTCAGAGCCAAGATCGACAAAGGCTTCGCGAGACCGCTGCTGCATACGGTGCGCGGGTCCGGGTACATGATCCGTGACGGCGCTGACTAGGCTCCTGGGGTCGACCCCATTCCGCTTGACGGTCGCCTACATGGGCGCCTTCGTGGCGGCTGCGGCGCTGATTGTGCTCTATGTCGCCTGGCAGGCGAACGAGCTGCTGGCGAGCAAGGCGGTCGAGGCCTTGCGGGCGGAGGTGGCCAGCCTGCGCGGGCAGTTCGAGGCCGGCGGCACGCCGCGTCTCGTCGCCGCCATCAACGAGCGCGTGAGCGAGCCGGGCTCCGGTCTCTATCTCCTCATCGGTGCCGACGGCACCAGGCTTGCCGGCAACCTGCCGCGCCTGCCCGCCGCACTCCCCGCCGACGGGCAGGGTCACCTGTTCTCCTACCCGCGCGCTACGAACGGCACCGGCGCCAGCGAGCGTCTCGCCACCGGCTTCTCCCTGTCCGTGGCCGGCGGCCTCACCCTGGTGGTAGCCCGCGACATCGAGGACCAGCGCCAGCTCGCCGCTGGCATCGGCCGACTGGCGCTTCTGAGCTTCGGCCTCCTTTGCGCGCTGGGCGTGGGCGCCGGCATCCTGATCAGCCGCAGCATGGTCTCCCGCATCGAGACGGTCACCGAGACCAGCCGCCAGATCATGGCCGGCGACCTTTCGCGCCGCATTCCCTTGAGCGGCTCCGGCGACGAGCTGGACCGCCTGGCGGAGGGCCTCAACGCCATGCTGGCGCGCATCGAGGAGCTGCTGGCGGCGCTGCGCGAGGTGTCCGACAACATCGCCCACGATCTGAAGACGCCGCTCAACCGCCTGCGCAACCGCGCGGAGGCCGCGCTGCGCAGCTCCGATGCCGCCGCCCACCGCGAAGGCCTCGCCAAGACCATCGAGGAGGCCGACGAGCTGATCAAGACCTTCAACTCCCTGCTCCTGATCGCCCGCCTGGAGGCCGGCGCCGCCGCCGAGAGCATGAAACCTGTCGACCTGGCCGATGTGATCGGCGACATCGCCGAGCTCTATGAGCCCGTTGCCGAGGAGGTCGGGATCCGCCTTACCGTCGCGACCGAGCCGGGCCTGTGCACGGTCGCCAACCGCGAGCTGGTGAGCCAGGCCGTCGCCAACCTGGTGGACAACGCCATCAAGTATTCCGCGGCAACAGGCGTGCCTGTGGCAGTGGGCGCCGCCCCTGCCCCTCCGCTGAACCCGGCCCCCGAGATCCGCATCGTCCTGAAGCGCGCCGGCGACAGCATCGAGATCGCCATAGCAGACCACGGCCCCGGCATCGCCGCGGAAGACCGCGAGCGCGCCCTGCAGCGCTTCGTGCGCCTGGAGAAAAGCCGCTCGCGCCCCGGCGCCGGCCTGGGGCTCAGCCTGGTCGCCGCCGTCGCCCGCATGCACGGCGGTTCGGTGCGGTTGGAGGACAATGCGCCGGGACTGAGGGCGGTGCTGTCCATTCCGGTGCAAATGCCATCCGGATTCCCTCTGCCGAAGCGCGCAAAGCAGGCAGAGGGCTAGGGCCTCAGGTCATTTTGCGAGGAACGCCGGCCAGCCATCATCTCCTCCAGCCTCTCCCGCTCGTGTCGCGTGGCGGGTCGGGTATCCGAAACCAGCTCCTTGGCCATGTAGTATTCTGGCAATGATGGCTTCCTCTTGCCATGGCACCCGTCTTATATGGGCCAATGTCGGCGGATCGATCTAGCAACGACGGCAAACCGCTGTTCCAGCGCATCGTCTCTGCGCCCACAGTCCACGATGGCGAGCGGGCGAGCCGTGCGCTGGCCGACCTGGAGCAGCGTTGCAGTTCCGCGACGGATCTGGCGGAGCTTGGTCGGCTGATCGGCGTGCCGGCAGTCCGCGGCCTCCTCGCGGGCATCTTCGGCGCATCGCCCTATCTCACCAGCCTGATCGAGCGCAATCCGGCCAGCCTGCTGCGCGCCTTTGGCGCCTCGCCCGAGCAGCACTTCGCGGAGCTGGTGGCCGAGCTGGACGCCGCCGTCGATGCGGCCGAGGCCACGCCGGAAGCCATGCGCGTCCTGCGCCACTTCAAGGCCGAGGTGGCCCTCCTGATCGCCCTCGGCGATCTGGCCGGCGTCTGGCCCGTGATGACCGCCGCGCGCCGCCTCTCGGAGGCTGCGGATGCCGCCGTCGCCGCAGCCGTGCGTTTCCTTTTCCGTCAGGCCCACAGGAAGGGCGACTGGCTGGCACCGGAGCCGCACGGGTACATCGTGCTGGCCATGGGCAAGCACGGCGCCTTCGAGCTCAACTATTCCTCCGACATCGACCTCATCGTCTTCTACGACCTGGAGCGGGCGCGCGCATACGTGCGCGCGGGCCTGGAGGTGCAACCCTTCCTGGTACGCCTGACGCGCGATCTCGTGCGCCTCGTCAACGAGCGCACCGAGCACGGCTACGTGTTCCGCACCGATCTGCGGCTGCGTCCGGACCCGGGCTCCACGCCGCTTGCCGTCTCCACCGACGCCGCGCTCAACTACTACGAATCCGTCGGCCAGAACTGGGAGCGCGCCGCCCTCATCAAGGCGCGCCCCGTCGCCGGCGACATCGCGGCGGGAGAAAGCCTTCTTCAGGAGCTGTCGCCCTTCGTCTGGCGCAAGTACCTCGATTTCGCGGCCATCGCCGACATCCACGCCATGAAGCGGCAGATTCATGCTGTGCGCGGCTTCGGCCAGATCGCCGTGGCCGGGCACGACATCAAGCTGGGCCGCGGCGGCATCCGCGAGATCGAATTCTTCGCCCAGACCCAGCAGCTGATCGCCGGCGGGCGGCAGCCGGCGCTGCGCGCGGCCGAGACGCTGGTGGCGCTCGAGCGTCTGGCCGAGGCCGGCTGGATCAAGCCCGAGGTGCGCGACGACCTGGGCGAGGCCTACCGCTTCCTGCGCACCGTCGAGCACCGGCTGCAGATGCTGGCCGATGAGCAGACGCAGGCGCTCCCGTCCGATCCCGAACAGCTCCTGCGCCTCGCCCGCTTCTGCGGCCTTCCCGACACGGCGGCTTTCGCCGCCCGCCTCACCGCCGAGTTGGAGCGCGTGCAGGCCCACTACGCCCGACTCTTCGAGCACAGCCCGGCGCTGACGCGCGGCAGCGCCAACATGGTGCTCGCCGGCGAGGCCGACGACCCCGCCACCGTCGAGGCGCTCGCCCGCATGGGCTACGCCAGGCCGAGCGCCGTCATCGAGGGCGTGCGGGGCTGGCATCACGGGCGCTATCCCGCCGTGCGCGCGCCGCGCGCCCGCGAGCTGCTGACCGAGGTGCAGCCGGCGTTGATCGAGGCGCTGTCGCGCACGGCCGACCCCGATCAGGCCTTCATCGGCTTCGACCGCTTCCTATCGGAGCTGCCTTCCGGGGTGCAGCTCTTCTCGCTCCTCAGGCAGAACCCCCCGCTGCTCGACCTGATCGCCGCCATCATGGGCAGCGCGCCGCGGCTCGCCCGCATTCTGAGCAAGCGCCGCCGCGTGCTCGACGCCGTGCTGGCGCCGGGCTTCTTCGGCGCGCTTCCGACTGACACGGATCTCGACGCGATCGTGGCCGCCGAGCTGGCCGGCGCCACCGATTTCCAGGACGTGCTGGACCGCGCCCGCCGCGTCGGCCATGAGCAGGTCTTCCTGATCGGCGTACGCGTGCTGACGGGCTCCATCAGCGCCGCCCAGGCCGGCGGCGCCTACGCGCTGGTAGCCGAGCGCATGATCGCTGCCATGCAGGCGGCGGCGGAGAGCGAGATGGCCAGGATGCACGGCCGCGTGCCGGGCGGGGCCATGGCCGTAGTCGCCATGGGCAAGCTCGGCGGCCGGGAGATGACGGCGGCCTCCGATCTCGACCTCATCGTGGTTTACGATTTCGACCCCGACGCCGCCATGTCGGACGGCCTCAAGCCGCTTGCGCCCATCCACTACTACACCCGCCTCACCCAGCGGCTGATCAGCGCGCTCGCCTCCCAGACCGCCGAGGGCAACCTCTATGAGGTGGACATGCGCTTGAGGCCCTCCGGGCAGAAGGGGCCCGTGGCCACCCAGCTGTCGGGCTTCACCCACTATCAGCAGCACGACGCCTGGACGTGGGAGCACCTTGCCCTCGCGCGCGCCCGCGTGGTCAGCGGCCCGCCGGCCCTGCGGGCGGCGGTGGAGCAGGCGATCCGGGCCGCCCTCACCCGCAAGCGCGATCCGGCCAGGACCGCCAAGGACGTGCGCGACATGCGCGCCCTGATGGAGAAGGAGAAGGGCACCCGCGACATCTGGGAGCTGAAGCAGGTACGCGGCGGCCTGGTCGATCTGGAGTTCATCGCCCAGCATCTGCAACTCGTCCATGCCCATGCCCACCCGGAGGTGCTGGCCACCGGCACGGCTGACGCGCTGATCAACCTGGACCGGGCGGGCCTGCTTCCAGCCTCGGCGGCGGACGTCCTGCTGCCGGCCGCACGTTTGCTCGGTAACCTTACCCAGGTGTTGCGGCTGTGCCTCGATGGCCCGTTCGTCGTCAGCAAGGCCGCGGACGGCCTCAAGGCGCTGCTGGTGCGGGCGGGCGAGGCGCCCGATTTCCCCCGTCTGGAAGCCGATCTGGCTGCCCGCCAGGCCGCAGTGGCAACGCTTTTCAACGAGATCGTGGTGTAGAACGGGCGCGAACGGGGTCAGACCCCTCGCCTCCAGCCACGCGCGGCTCTCGACCACCCGCCCAGGCGAGGGGTCTGACCCCGTCGCCTACAACTCCCCGCGACGGGAAGGAGACGGCCACACCGTTCAGGGGGGCAGCAGGACCGCGTTTTTTGCCGTATGATCGTGCCCGGGCAAGGGGCGAGCTGGTAGCCGCGGCGAGGCGAGATCGGGTGCTTGCACGAAAGGTTGGGGCCGGGCCGGCCACGCAGGTCGGCTCTGACGGGGCCGAAGACGAAGCTGCCCTGGTCGCGCGCGTCGCCGCGGGGGAGGCGCCGGCCTTCCGCGCGCTCGTGGACCGTCACTTGCCCACCGTGCTGGCCATCGCCAGGCGGATGCTGCGGGACGACGCCGAGGCCGAGGATGTGGCGCAGGAGACGCTGCTGAGGCTGTGGCGCAACGCCGCCCGCCTGGAGCTGGGTGAAGGGGGGGTGCGTCCGTGGCTGCGGCGGGTCGCGGCCAACCTGTGCATCGATCGCGTGCGGGCGCAGCGCAACACCAGCCTGGGCGATGCGCTGCCCGAGGAGGTGGAGCCGGCGAGCCAGATGACGACGTTGGTTGAGCGGGATTTGGGAAGGCGGGTGGATGCGGCGTTGAAGGCGCTGCCGGAGAGACAGAGATTGGCGCTCACGCTCTTCCACTACGAGGGCATGAGCCAGATCGAGGTGGGCGAGGCGATGGGCATATCGGACGAGGCGGTCGAGTCGCTCCTGGCGCGGGCACGGCGTGCGCTCAAGGCCTCTCTCAAGGACGAATGGCGGGGTCTGCTGCCACAGGCAGACTGAGCCGATGAACAGGTTGTTGAGCAGCTCTTCAAGACAGGTCCGGGAATGACGAGCATGAGCAACATGAGCATGACGCTGACCGATCTCGAGCAGATGCTCGAGATCTATGGTGCGGATCGTGTGCGCTGGCCGGCGGAGGCCCGCGCCACCGCTGCGCAATTGATTGCCCGGGATGCCGGGGCGCGGCGGCTGGTGGCCGAGGCAGAGGCGCTCGATCGCTTGCTGGAGCGTGCGCCGCTGCCCGCCTTGGCGGTCGAGGCGGCGCTGGCCGAGCGCATCGTCGCGGCAGCCCAGCGCTCTCCCCGCATCGTGAAGCTGGAGGAGTCGCGGCCCACGTCCGCCGCGCCCGTGCCCGTCCAGGCCCCGACCTTGCCCACGGTTGCGACTCCGCCGCCCCGGCGGATGCGGTTCCTGGGTCGGGAGGCGCGCGCGGTCGGGTTTCTTGCCGCCTGCCTGGCGATCGGCGTCGTGCTCGGCGATTCCGATCTGACGCCGCAGGTCCTGCCCGATCTTGCTGACCTGACCGGGTTGGCGGTTGACGGCGGCGGCCTCGTCCAGGTTGCGCTCTCCGACGAGGTCTCGCAATGACGGCGGTGGCGACGGATATGACGAGCACCGGCCCTGCCCGTTGGATGACGCCGCTCTTGGTCGGCTCGCTTGCCCTGAACCTGATCGTGATCGGCGCCATCGGCTCGCTGCTCTGGCGCGGTCACGCGGAGTCCACGGCGACGCCGCTGGGCCGCCGCGTGGTGCCCAACATCGTCGGCTACGCCGTCACGCTGCCGCCCGAGCGCGTCAGCGAGCTGGAGCGGCTCACCAAGGAGGAGTGGCAGAACGTGCGGCCCCTGCGTCGCGCGCTGCTGGAGGCGCGCGCCGAGGTGAACAAGGCGCTCACTGCCGAGCCGTTCGACCGGGAGCGCTTCCTCGCGGCGCAGGCGCGCCTAGCTGCGGCCGACGTGACCTCGCGCGCGGCTGCCTTCAAGCTCCACACGGCCATCTCCATGAACCTCACACCGGAGGAGCGGCGCGGCTTCCTGCGCTGGCGTGAATGGCAGCGTCTGCCGCAAAACGCCCTCGACGGAAGGGCGCCCAGCGAGTCCCAACCCTAGAGCGCGGCTGCCGCCCGCCAGCCGCCGCGGGGAAGTCGATGCGCGCCGTCCATTCTCCGGCTTGGGGCTCGGCGCTCAAGCAAAGCGTTGCCCCCTGCATCTCAATCAGCGACCGGGCGAGGAGGAGGCGCAGACCGTCACCCGCGGCTGGACGCTCCCCGGGCCGGTCGGGAGAGCCGGGGCGGCCCCGCGAACAGCGTGGCGGCGCGCCGGGCTCCACGGCGATCTCGATCAGGCGCCGCCCGCCCCTGACGGCCACCGCGCTGCCGGGCAGCCTGCGCGCGAAGGCCTCGCCCAGCAGATGCTGCAGGGCCTCGCTCGTCGCCTGCCGGTCGCATTCGATCTCCGCACCGGCGCCATCGTCCAGGCTCAGCCGGATGTCCCTGTCGCGCGCCTCCGACGCAACCCACGCCTCCCGCAGCAGCATGCCGGACGTGAGCCGCGCGCGTCGTTGGGCGCGGCGTTCCGCCACCAGGGCCGACATGGTCGCGGCGACGGCGAGGGCATCCTCGGAGGCCTTCAGCAGCCGATCGCCGCTCTCGCTGATGTGGGCCACGTATTCCTGGTAGCGGGAGTTGCCGAGCGGCCCGTGCAGCTCGCACAGCATGGCCTCCGAGAAGCCGATCATGGCGTTCAGCGGCGTGCGCAGCTCGTGGTGCATCTGCGCCAGCAGCCGGCTCGGCTCCTCAGGCGCCTGCCGCGGCGCCGGCGCTGCGGCCGGTGGTGCGCCCGGGCGCAGCACGATGGCCGCGGCGGCGACGCACGGTGCGATCAGAGCGGCCAGGTGCAGCAGTGCGACGCTCCCCGATCCGCCGTCGGCGGCAGTGGGCCAGCCCGCGTTGAGCGACAGACCCAGCAGAAGGCCGCCAATCGCGCTCAGCGCAAGAAGTTGCAGCCGAGCCGGCCCTTCGGCGATCCGCGCCCAGTCGATCCGCCAGTGTGCTCCCGCCGTCAGCCAGCGCCACGGACCGAACGCGTGAATTCGCCCCACATCTGCCCAGAGCCCAGACAGACCTTCGCCGTGGGTTGACGTGCCCTCCGTCATCCCTTTGTCCCGTCTGATTTTTGTAAGAGATTAGCTGCCCACTGGTGGCCCGGGGCTACGCGCACCACCCGAATCACCTCGTCCCATTCTGTATGAAGCGCGAATCGCTTGTCGAGAGCCGATGGCGCCTCCGGGCAAAATAATGCTGGCTGTGTCGGGTTTGCGAGGTCAGCTTGCGGGATCAGACCCCGC